>Ga0302279_10001459_pt1 | contig 33454 bp, 32 predicted proteins | sample III_Bog_N3_3_FD_194541 | JGI IMG/M metagenome (GOLD analysis project Ga0302279, IMG submission 194541) | Peat permafrost microbial communities from Stordalen Mire near Abisko, Sweden - III_Bog_N3_3 | ecosystem: Environmental > Terrestrial > Soil > Wetlands > Peat | place: Sweden: Abisko...
GTGCTGAAGGCCGTGTCCCGTTCATAGGGGACCTCAAGCTCCAGCGTCAGTTGCCCAAAGCCCTTCTCCACTTCCGCGGTCGCAAGGTCGGTCCGCTGATTGTCCGCGCTGGTGTGCAGCCAATCCAGCCGGGCCTCACTGACCTCGAGGTCCGAGTCATCGACCAGGAAGGGCTCGGGAAAGTCGCCCTGACCATAGGAACTGCGCCGATCGAGCCAGCCAAACGGACCATAGTGCGTGGCATCCTGCGCGCGGGCCGGTGTGAGGCCGGAGCCTGAGAGGGCGAGCGCCAGCAGGAGAGAAAGGACAAGCTTCATCATCTGCAGGAGAATCCCAAAGGAAATTGACCGTCAATTCATTATTAATAACAAGTCTCATTATCATTTTAATAAAATAATTAGTAGCAAGTTATGAACATTAAAATAAGCTCATCGCGGTTAACAGCCGCGCCTTCGATCCTCAATACCGGCCGCACTCCATCGCTGTGTCGTACATGGCCAGGACGTTCTCCGTCGGGGAATTGTCCTGGAGCATGTGCGTTGGCGCGAAGCAGTAGCCGCCGCCCGGCTTCATTATGTCGAGGGTGCGCCGGCAGTAAGCCACGGTCTCGTCCACGGTGCCGTAGGCGACCGGTCCTGCGGTGCTGATGCAGCCGTGGAAGGCCAGTCGGCCCCCGAAGCGGGCCTTCAGGTATTCCGGGGCCATGTTCTTCGCCTCGGGCTGGAGCGTGTCCACGGCGTTTATCCCCATCTCGATAAAGTCCTCGAAGGCCCAGCTGCTTGAGCCGCAGGAATGGATCATGACGGGCAGGTCGAAGGACTTTGCCAGGTCGATGAAACGCTGGTGCATCGGCCGGAACTGGCGGCGGTAAAGATCGAGCCCGATTGTCGGGCCGATCTGGGTGCCGAGATCCTCCCCCATCCAGAGGAAGTCGATCCCTCCCTTGGCCGCCTCGAGGGTCCGGCTCATCACCTCGAACAGGATGTCAGCCCTGCGTTTTGTGAGGAGCATCCCCGCGGGATCGTCGGTTATGAGGTCGACGAGGACCTGCTCCATCGTCCGAAGCATCCCGTTCCCGTTGATGATATCCGGCAGTCCGGGATGGCCGATAAACAGCGCAAGGTCAGCCTGGTTCCGGCAGTTTTCGCGGACCGAGGCGTAATCGAAGTCGTCGGGAGAGGGCAGGGGCCAGGCGGCCACCTCCTCCTCAGTCGCCTCGCGCAGGGGAAAATCGCAGAAGTCCCAGTAGCCTCCCGAGTCGTTGGGCACCCAGACCCGGCGGATCCCCCAGTCGTCCGAATTGACCCCGCGCTCGGGAAAATCCGGGTGCAGCTTCGGGCCGGTGTAGCGCACATTGACGTCGCGGAAGTCGACGTGCAGCGCGCGGGCGAGCGCCTCGTGCGCATCGGGTGCCAGCCCGAAATGGGCCTTGAGGCGGCGGTCGATCCCCTCATTGGCGCAGTAGTTGATTGGGACCCTGTCGGCCTGCCCGCAGGCCAGGGTCGCGAGAACCCGTTCTTTTGAGGTCATGGTTGCTTTTGCCGGGTGTAGAGAAGGACGGCCGCGCCCGGCTTTTCGGCGATCGTCACCTCGAGGCCGCGATCCATGAGCTCCCGCCCGGTGTAGACCGGATGGACGGCGGGGTGATCGAGGTCCGAGATGAGATAGCGCGCTTCGGGATCGAGCCCGCGCAGGGTGAAGCGGGCGGACTCATAGCCGCTTTCAACATGCCGGAAGGCCTGGACCAGGCCGCGACCTTCGGCGGGCTTGTCGTACTGCCATGCGATCCACACGTCCGAGTCGAGCCGGTCGGGAGTTAGGGGATAGTAATCGCCCAGGTAGCAGTCCGCGTAGGATTTCCATTCGCCCACGGCCTTCCGAATGGCGTCGTAGGGCAGCTTTCGGTCGCGCATATCCCAGGAGGGGATGAAGATCGGGCAGGCCATGGTGCTGCGGAGCTCATAGGGGCTGATCTGCCACGGATGCGCGGTGGTCCCGATGAAGGGTAGCCAAAGGGCGAGCCCGTAGCTCTGCGACTGGCTCGCCTCGATGTCGAAGAGGAAGTCCGATCGGTAAAAAGGGAGGGCGCGTCGCATGGTCTCCAGGTCGTCCCGCGATCCCCCGCCGGCGCAGGAGTCGATGACCAGGCCGGGGTGCCGGCGGAGCAGCTCGTCCCAGAAGGCGAGGTACCCGACCAGGTGATGGTTCTCCGTGATCCCCTGGCGGTCGGGCGTATCGTTGCTCCGCCAAAGCTCCACCGGCTCGACAACGTTGAAGTCCTGGCGGTAGACGTCGATGCCCTCCTCGGTGATAATCCGGCTCACCGTGTCGGTGAGCCATTTCAGGGCGTCGGGATTTCCCAGGTAGAGGAGTCGCGACGCCATTTTCCTCATCCGATTGGGCAGGAGCCAGTCGGGATGGGCCTTGAAGAGGGAATTGGTGGGCATCACCCGTTCCGGCTCGAACCAGACGATGGTCTTCAGCCCAAGGCTGTGCGCGTGGTCGGAGATGTACCGGAGACCGCGGGGAAAACGGGCCCGGTCGACCTCCCAGGCGATCGGCTCAGCCCAGCGGCCGTGGTTCACGTACCACCCCGCGTCCATCCACCAGCAATCGATCGGGATTTTTTCCTCCCGATAGCGGTCGATGAAGAATATCTGGTTCGCCTCGTTGGCCTTGATCATCTCGGCAAACTCGGCGGAGCTCGATGCCGTGAGCATCGGCCGCAGGGGCCGGCCCCAGGGACGGGCCAGCGTGTGCGCGAGCATCCAGCGCCTCCAGGTGTTCTGCGCATTTATCCAATCCCCCTGCCAGAATTGGACGACCATGAGCGGCGTGCGGACCTCCTCGCCCGGGTGAAGCAGCAGGTGGGTCAGTTCCTGGCCGGCGGTCACGCGGATCCGCGAGGCCTTGTCGCACGCGAAATCCGCGGCCCAGGCGCCGGGCCAGCCCAGCGCGATGATGACGCCCCCGCCGTCGCCCCGCTCCAGGTTGAAATACGGCATGATTCCCCCTGAGGGGCGACCGTGCAGGGGAATCAGCCGCTTGGACTGCCCGGCCTCCAGGGTCTCGGACTGCGGCATGAAGTCGGTCCGGGAGAATGGGTAGAAGGTTCCAAATTCGTAATGCAGCAGGAAATTGCCCGATCCCTCCCGGGCCCATGTGGTGTCCAGGCCCTGGATATCGGAGAGGATGGGCGTGTCGCGCACGCCGCCGTTCTTGAAATACACTGTCCACTCGACCGTGGGAAAGTCGCCGTAGGCAACCGCGACGCAGCGGATTTCAAGGCCGGTGGCCGGATCCGCGAAGGACGCGGTCCGCTCGCGGCGGGTGGCGTCGAGGGTCCGCTCGGAATAAGTCGCGCGCCATCCGGGCAACGCGGGCCCCAGGCGCCGGTCCCCGTAGATGAAGGAGAAAGGGAGCGCCGCGGCGGCCCGGCCGTCTCCTGACGGCGGCACGAAGCGGTCGAACCACTGGCACGCCTGGGCGTCGACCCGGGGCGGCTGCACCGCCGCCGGCGCGGCTGCCGCTGATGCAAGAAAGGTCGCGAGCAGAAGGAGCGGCAGCAGGCGGGGCATGGGGAGGGTCAAGGTTTAGGTCCCTATCCCACAAGCCGCAAGGCGATCCGGGCGGTGCGGTGTTGCCCTCCCGCCGGGTTTCCCTACGCTGGGCGCCGTCATGTGCGGCCGCTACACACTCGCCGATCCCAACCGGGTCGCCGAACAAATGCTGCGTGACTTCGGGGTGATCATCGCCGCGGAGGCGCCGCGGTACAACGTGGCACCGAGCCAGGTGGTCCCGATCATCCACGCCAATGAACGGGGGGAACTCGTTTCCCAGGAGATGCGCTGGGGGTTGGTGCCGTTCTGGGACACGGCGGAGAAGCCAAAGATCGCCCCCATCAACGTTCGATCCGAGGAGGCCTTCGGCAAGCCGATGTTCCGGCAGTGCCTCCAACACCGGCGCGCCCTCTTTCCGGCCGACGGATTCTTCGAGTGGCAGGCCGCCGCGCATCCCGGGGGCAAGACGCCCTTCCGGATCGGGCTGGCCGAGGGCGCGCCCTTTGTGATCGCCGGGATTTACGAGACTGCCACGACCCTGCGGCCCTCGCCGACCTGCGCCCTTTTGACCACAGCGCCAAATTCGCTTATCTCGCTAATTCACAACAGGATGCCCGTCATCATGGAGGCCGCGGTCGCCCGGCGCTGGCTGCGTCCCGGGCCGATTTCCGAGGCCGAGTACGCGGGTTTCTGCGTCTCATTTCCCGCCGAGGCGATGGCGGCGCATCCGGTCTCGACCCTGGTGAACAATGTCCGAAACAACGGGCCGGAACTGATCGTTCCGTGGCAATCAGGTTAAATTTCAGGGGTGACAGGCGCGCCCGGCCGGTACCCGCTTGCGAAATAAGGCCACTGGGCTAATCCTGCGGGCCTCAGCCGCGCCTCCTCATGCCCAAAGAAACTCCCAAAGACGACAGCCACCTGATGCGGCGCGTTCACCGCGAGCTGATCGACGATTATGACGAGGAGCTGGAAATGGAGCGGGACGACTGGGAGAAGCTGTCGCCGGACGCGCCCCTTCGGCCGCTGAAGCACGACTCCGACCAGGCGGACCGGAACCGGTACTTCAAGGAGCTCTTCCGGTTGCAGGGCGAGCTGGTGAAGATGCACGACTGGGTGGTCGAGTCCGGGCACAAGCTGGTGATCCTCTTCGAGGGCCGCGATGCGGCCGGGAAGGGGGGCGTCATCAAGCGGATCACGCAGCGGCTGAATCCCCGGGTGGCCAAGGTGGCGGCGCTTCCCGCGCCCACCAGCCGCGAGAAGAGCCAGTGGTACTTCCAGCGCTACGTGGCGCATCTTCCCGCCGCCGGGGAGATCGTCCTCTTTGACCGAAGCTGGTACAACCGGGCCGGGGTCGAGAGGGTGATGGGCTTCTGCACGGACGGCGAATACGAGGAATTCTTCAGGTCGGTGACGGAGTTCGAGAAGATGCTCATCCGCTCGGGAATGCAGATCGTCAAGTACTGGTTCTCGATCCCGGACGAGGAGCAGGAATTCCGGTTCCGCTGCCGGATCAACGATCCCCTGAAGCAGTGGAAGCTCAGCCAGATGGACCTGGAGTCGCGCAAGCGCTGGGAGCTCTACACGAAGGCCAAGGAGGTCATGTTCGAGCGCACCCACCTGCCCGAGTCGCCGTGGTGGGTCGTGCAGGGGGCCGACAAGAAGAAGGCGCGGCTCAACTGCATCCACCATCTCCTGTCGCTGGTGAAGTACACCGAGGTGAAGCACGAGCACCTGACGCTTCCCCCGCGGATCCACCACCCGGACTACCGGCGCGAGCCGGTCCGCAAGGACATGATCATCCCGGATATCTACTGAGCCGCGTCGAAGCCGGAGGGCGGCTTGAAATGCGAGACGCTGCGGAGCTTCTCCCACTGGGCGCGCTCCTCGGCGCTGATCTTGGTGGGGAGGTGCACGTCGACGATGACGAAGAAATCGCCGCGCTCCCCGCTTTTTCCCTTGGGCAGGCCGCGGGCCCGCACGCGCATCTGGCGCCCCTGCTCGGTTCCCGGGGGAATCTTCAGCTTGATGGACCCGTCGAGGGTCGGCACGACCACCTCGGCGCCAAGGACGGCGTCCCAGGGTGCCACGGCCAATTCGTGGTAGATATCGGCCTCCTCGGCGTGAAACTCCGGATGGGCGGCATGGCGAACCCGCAGGTAGATGTCGCCCGCCGGGCCGCCGCCGTGGCCGGGTTCCCCGCGGCCCGGGACCCGTATCCGGCGCCCGTCAATTGCCCCCGGGGGAATGCGGACCTGGAAGGTCTGGACCTCGGCCTCGCCGGTTTCCGGATTGGTCATCTGCAGGGAGATCGGCCGGACGGTGCCGCGCATGGCCTCCTCCAGCGTGACGAGGATCTCGCCCTCGATGTCCTCGCCCCGCCGGGCGCGGCCGCCCCTGGGCTCGCGATCCTCGCCGGGAAACCCCTGGCGGCTCGCGCCGCCGAAGAACTGCTCGAAGAAGTCGCTGAAGCCGGTGCCTCCGAAATGAAACTCCGTGCGCGGCCCGCCCGGTCCCTGCGACGTCCGGCCGCGGGCGCCCGGCGGGGGCCGCGGGACGCCGCCCTGCTCCCAGTTCGCCCCCAGCTCGTCGTACTTCTTCCGCTTGACCGGGTCGCTCAGGACCTCGTTGGCCTCGTTGATCTCCTTGAATTTCGCCTCGGCGCCCTTCTTGTCCTTGGCGACGTCCGGGTGGTAGAGGCGCGCCAGCTTGCGGAACGCCTTCTTGATGTCGTCGGGTCCGGCGGTCCGGGGCACCCCGAGCGTCGTGTAGTAGTCCTTGAATTCGAGTGGCATGAGGCTTGGTGCATGAAGCCTAGCCGGATCCGAACTTTAGTCGAGGGCTGACCCCCCTTGACTCAATCGCAGGGTCGCCCGCGTTGACCTGCGGCCGGATACGGAGCTCAATCCGGGCGCATGATCGCGCTGAAAGACGCCGCCCTGTTCCAAACCCGCCTTCGGGCCCGGATGCCCTTCCGCTACGGCATCGCCACGATGACCGAGGTGCCGCACGTGATCCTGCGGATCGTCTTCGACATCGACGGGGCCGCCTGGGAGGGGCTGGCCGCGGACCATCTGCCGCCGAAGTGGTTCACCAAGGACCCGAACCGGGCGCTGCCGGAGGAAATCGACGAGATGCTCGCGGTAATCCGCCACGCTGTCGGCGCGGCCCGTGCGGTCCGCGCGCCGACACCCTTCCTTTTTTGGCGTGAACTCCACGCCGCCCAGGCTGCCTGGGGCGCAGCCTGCGGGATTCCCCCGCTTCTGGCGCACTTCGGAACCTCGCTCGTGGAGCGGGCGCTCATCGACGCCTTCTGCCGGTCCACCGGGCTCACCTTCGAGGCGGCGCTGCGGGAAAATCGGTTTTCAGTGGACCTTGGGGCCCTGCATCCCCCGCTTGCCGGCACGAGTCCCCGCGACTGGCTCCCCGCCCGGGCTCCCGAGACGGCCTTTGTGCGCCACACCGTGGGATTGATCGACCCGATCGAGGATGCCGAGATCGCGGCGGGTGAGCGGGTGAACGACGGGCTCCCGCAGTCGCTGGCTGCGTGCATCCGGTTCTACGGGCTGCGGCACTTCAAGATCAAGATCGATGCCGACCTGGACCGCGCCCGGGAGCGGCTGGTGCGGATCGCCGCGGTTCTGGGTCGGGAATGCTCGGCCGGCTATGCGTATTCGCTCGATGGCAACGAGAGCTTTCGCGACCCGGCGGCCTTTGCCGGGCGGATGCGGGCGCTCATCGCCGAGCCCGGACTGGCCGCTTTCTGGCAGCATCTCCTCTTCATCGAGCAGCCGCTCCACCGCGACGTGGCGCTCACGGCGTCGGCGGACTGGGCGGTTGCCTGGCCGGAGCGCCCGCCGATCATCATCGACGAGTCCGACGGCGAGATCGGCAGCCTGCCGCGCGCCCTGGAGCTCGGCTACGCCGGGACGAGCCACAAGAACTGCAAGGGAGTCTTCAAGGGTGTTGCGAACGCCTGCCTGCTGGCCCGGCGAAGGATCGCCGGGCTTCCCTCGATGCTCAGCGGCGAGGACCTCACGGTCGTGGGTCCGGTGTCGCTCCTGCAGGACCTGGCCGTGCAGGCGGTCATCGGGGTGACCAGCATCGAGCGGAACGGACACCATTACTTTGCCGGGCTCTCGCAGTTTCCGCCGGAAATCCAGGCGCACGTCCTCGCGCATCACGGCGACCTGTACGTGCGCAGCGCCGCCGGCTGGCCCCGCCTCGACGTGCGCGGCGGGCAGGTCCGGCTCAGCTCAGTCCTGCGCGCCCCCTTCGGCTGCGCGGCCGGGTTGCCGCTGGGCGGGCTCACGGATATATCCGTTTCATAATGTAGCCGGGGTCCCAGACCCCGGGGCTTGGCGTCCCATCCTCAATCCCCCGTCCTCGGGGAGGCCGGTCCGGGGTCTAGGACCCCGGCTACATCGATCCTCATTTGCGGCGCCTACCTGCGCGATACGCGCGACTCAATCGCCAGGCGCAGGCTCGATGGCAGCTTCGTGATCAATGCGACGATCAAGCGATAGTGCCAGCCGGGGATGACGAAGAGCTTCCGCTTGCGCAGGCCCTTGAGCGAGGCGTCGACCACCCGCTCGGCGGTGAGCCAGTAGCGGGGGCTGGCCATGGTCTTTCGCGAGACCTGCATCGTGTCGTGGAACTCCGAGTAGGTGTAGCCGGGGCAGAGGGCCTGGACGACGACCTCCGACTTGATGCCGCGCAGTTCAAGGAACAGCGCCTCCGTGAATACCGCCATCCAGCTCTTGGTCGCCCCGTAGCTTGCGGCGCCGGAACGGCGGACAAAGGCGGCGACCGAGGCGACGTTGACGAGGGCGCCGCGATTGCGGGCCGTCATGCCCCGCAGTGCCGCGTGGCAGAGGCGCATCGTCGCCATCACGTGCAGGGTGTGCATCCTCTCCTGTTCCTCGAGCGGCGCCTCCCAGAAGAGGCCGCGGGTCCCGAAGCCGGCGTTGTTAATGAGAAGGACGAGCCGGTCCTCGCCCGATATCCTTTTCACCACGCGCGCGATCCCGGCGTCAGTCGCCAGGTCAGCCTCGAGGGTTTCCACGGCCGCTCCAAAGTCCCTCGCGAGTTCCCCGCCCAGTTTTTCCAGCCGGTCCTGCCGCCGCGCGATGAGCAGCAGGTCGTGGTCGACGGCGAGCCGGCGGGCGAAAACAGCGCCGATTCCGCTCGAGGCTCCGGTTATCGCGGCGAGGGGGCGGCTCATCGGGCGTGACTGCTAGATCGACACTTCCCGGCCGCCGGTCGCGGAGCTCTCAATCGCCGCCTCGATGAACCGGATCAGCTCGATCGTCTCCGCGGGTTCGACCGGGAGCGGACCGCCCTTCAGGAAGGGGATGATCGCTTCCGCGAGGCTGGTGAAGAATCCCTTGGACTGGTCCTGGACGTTCACCGCGGCCGTGTTCTTCGCGAAGTGCACCAGCCCGTAAAAATCGTTGTTGCCGGTCCGGTTTCCCCGGACCGTGCCGATGCGCCCGTCGGTCCAGGTCCCGGTGACAAGGTCGTGCGCACCGCTGGACACGCAGCGCACGGAGCGGCAGCCCGGGCCCATCGCCGTGTACAGCATCTCGACGGCGTGGATGCCGTACCAGAAAAGCCCCGGGTTTGTGCGCTCGTGCACGGCCGGCCCGCTGAAATCCGCGCCGACGACCGTGGCGCGATTGGCCGGGGTGACGACGCGGGTGAGCGCCTCGGTGAAGCGCAGCGACGACGACGAGAACATCCGCGCGCCGTGCTTCCCTGAGGCTTCAAATAGCGCCCGGGCGTCGGCGGAGCTCACGGCGAAGGGCTTGTCGATGAACACCGGCTTGCCAAAGGGGGCGATCCGCTCGAACTGCGGGCGGTGCGTGCGGCCGTCAAGCGAGGTGAGGAGGATGGCGTCGCTCGCGGCGACCACGGCCTCGATGCTGTCCAGTATCCTGACGCCGAAGACGTCCCGAAGCTCGGCGACGTAGCCGGGCACCCGGTCGATGCTGGACGCAATGTCCGGGGAGCCGCCGGGCCAGGCGGCGACCACCTTCGCGCCCGGCAGGCCCTGCTTTGAGGCCGGGTTGTTGAAGGTGTCGCTGAACACGAGCACGTGGGACGTGTCGCATCCGATGATGCCGAGCCTGATTTCGCCGGGGAGGACGGATACGGGATTCATGGGGGGACGAGGCCGGGATCAGCGGCCGAGGCTGCGGTTCTGGAAGGTCGGCTGGGTGCCGGCGAGCTTCATGAACACGTCCAGGGGGACGTCCTCAAAGTCCGGGCCGAGGCGGTCCAGGATCGCCTTCACCCGGGCGATGTCGCTCCACTCGCGGACGTGGATGAGCAGGAAGTAGGGGCGCTTCGCGTTGATCCGGGCGAGCTCCTCCAGGTCCCGCGCGCAGTCGGCCTCGGGCCGATCCTCGGGCAGGTAGTAGTCAAACGAGATGAAGGGCCGGCCGCCCCGGTTGTCGAAGGTGAATGCCGGGGCATACCCGTTGGCAAAGCCGATCGCGTCGGGCATGTTCTGGTAGTAGGCGTCCATCACGTAGTCGGGGAGCTCGGTGTTGCCCACGACGGTGGCGCCCTGCGAATAGTCCATCGTCTCGAAGACATTGAGGTCCAGCTTGCGGTCCATCTCGTCGGCCATCGCGACGATCCGGGGCAGCAGCTTGGGCGGGATGGCCTTTGGGTACATGTAGCCGGGACCGCTCAGGGCGCCGACGAAGAAGTCGTTGGGGGTCGCGCTGCTGTAGTAGTACTCGAGCACGGTCGGGCACATCCACAGCCAGTTGATCGTCACCTCCCAGGCGTAGGGGATCTCGCCGCGGCCGGGCCGGACCCAGGCGCCCAGGCCCAGGCCGTCGGTCTGGATGCAGGTCAGGTAGACCTTCTTCCCCGGCGTGTACGCCTTGCCCGGGACGACGTGGTGGTTGTTCACGAACTTGAACCCGGGCGAGGTCGGGGTCTTGGTGGTGAAACTGAAGTTGGGAAACGTGTTCAATCCCTCCACCCGGTCGGCGAAGCTTGATGTGAGGGTCACATAGTTGCGCTCCCGGTCCTTCCCGTAGGAATGCCAGCCCACGACCATCGAGAAGCGGTTCTGCTTTCCGAGGATCTCCTTGGCCAGCGCGTATTCGGCCGGGTCCTTCTTCGGGTCGGTGCACAAGTCCGTCACGAAGGCTCCCTGGGTGATTCCGTAGTCGGCGATTGCCGGCAGCATCCGGGTCCCCGTCTCGCCCCCCATCCAGACGATGGTGTCGCGGCTGCAGCGCGCGCCATAGGTGTCGTAGGCCCAGCGGAACACCTGGAGGTCGGTCTTGCCCTCGAATTTCCCGCGGAAGTCGGCGATTTGCCGGAGGCCGAACTTCTGCACGAGGGGAACCTGGTCCTCGCTCACGACGATGCCCTTCTCCAGGCCGGCCACGGTGAAGGCGACATCGAGCGAGATCCGGGCCTTCTTGTCCCAGACGATGTAGCCCCGGGCGTAATTCCCGAAGGTCTTGAGCGCCTGATCGACCCCGTGGAGCTCGGTGAAGGTGTAATCGAGCTTCCGGTAGAAGTCATAGATCGCCGTCGCGTCCCGGTAATCGTAGTTGTCCGGGAAAAGGAAGTAGAGCCGCGGGCCGGTGGCGTTCGCGAGCCCCTGGAGGCTGATCAGGAAGGCGTTCTCATCGAGCTTGCCGGCGACGTCCCAGTGGTCGCCCAGGTGCATCATCCACGCCTCCTTGGTCCCGGCCCGCTTGAAGACGTAGCGGTACGGCGGGCCGGAGCGCAGGGGGTGCTCCATCGTGAGCGTCATCTCGTCCCCGTACTCGGACACCTCGTAGCTGTCCTTGCTCTCGATCCCGGTCCGGCCCTGGGACACAAGGACCGTATAGTGGCAGTCGAGGTCAAGCCGGCGGCCGTTCGCCGACCAGCGGGCCGTGACCGTCTCCGGTGAGGACTTGTCCATCGACACGGCCATGAAGACGTTGCTCGGCCAGACCCGGCTGGTCACCGGGACGGTGTTTTGCCGGCCGTCGGCGACAAGTTTCATCTCCGTGCGCAGGGCGATGTCCCCCTTGCCCCAGGTCTGGCCGATTGTCACGGAGTCCGCGGCAGCCGACGTCTTGAGCGACAGGGTGTCGTAGAGCTCGATGCCCGCGCTCTTTTCCGGCAGCAGGGTCCACGATCCGCTGAAGCCGGCCGACTGGCCCCGCGCCGTGCCCGCCAGGGACAGGCTCGCAAGCAAAAGGACGGCCAGGACATTTCGGGCGTTGGGATTGGAATTCATGGGGTGTCATTGTTCGCAAAATTCAAAAGGCTCGGCAAGGCCGGCTTTTGGCGCAAGATGCGGGCAGTCCGACTCCCCGATGAACCGGTTCCACCTCATTGCAGTCGTCCTGCTCGCCGCGCTCTCCGCGGAATCCGCCCGGGCGCAGTTGCGCTGCGATCCGGCCGTGGTCGATTTCGGCCGCCGCCCGGAAAACCAGGAGTTCGTCGCCCAGGTGAGGCTGACCAATGTCGCCGCGCAGCCCGTCCGGATCCTTGCCGCGCAGGGAGACTGCGGCTGCCTGTCGGTTGCACCGGACACCTGGGCCCTTGAGCCGGGGCAGTCGACCTCGCTTTCAATCCGGATGCAAAGCGGCGGCGCCGAGGGGTCGATCGAGCACCGCGTCGTCGTGACGACCGCGGACGGCGCGAACGTGGCCGTGCCGGTCCGGATAGACGTGTTCGCCTTTGCCAACTGGAGTATCCAGCCGTCGCGGATCATCCTGCCGAGCAGCCGTCGCGGGGAACCGAGCAGCGCCGAGCTGCGCGTGACGCGGATCGGGTCCGGGCAGGTCGGAATCGGATCGGTGAGCAGCGAGTCGCCCTTCATCACCGTCACCGCGGGCCCCTCTATTGGGAACACCGCGACCATCCGGGTCACGAAGCTGCCCGGGGCCCCCGCCGGCCCGAGCTACGCCGACATTCGCATCGCCACGGACGACGCCTCGTCGCCCGTGCTGACCGTGCCCGTCTTTGCCTACACCGCGAGCAGGCTCGAGGTCTCGCCCAACCCGATCATCCTGGGCGGGTCGGCCGCCGCCGATGTCCGGGTGACCGGCTGGGACGGAGCCGGGCCGCCCCGGGCCGAGTTCAGCGGCGGGACCGTTCGGGTGACCGCGTCGGGGAAGGGCGGGTGGATCCTCCGCGTCGCCGCCGGCCAGCCGGGTTCCGCTTCCTCCGTCGACCGGTTGCTCCTCTACGACGGGAGCGAGCTCGTGGTATCGGTGCCTGTCGTTCAACGACGATAGATGCAGAAACCTGAGACCTGAGCCGATCCTTCAATCCCGCTTTCCCCTAGGGAAATACCGCGTCCGGGGAAAAAGTTGTCCGCGCTGTCCCGTCCGGGGAGATCAGGAGCGGGACCGCGACGACACCCGCGGCGTCCAGCCTTTTTGCCTGCTGTGCGATGATCGCCTCAGCGTCGGATTCCCGGGCCGTCCCGCCGGGGAGAAGCGCGCGAAGGACCGTGGCGGCATTCCTCGGATCGGACAGGAGAAGGTTGCGCTGGGTGAGCGCGAGGGTCGCCATCCCGAGGAAGGCGTCGCGCTTGTTACCGTCGCGGGCGAGGACGGCCGCGATGAAGACGGCCGTGGCGTCCAGGCCCGCGGCGTCCGCCTTGAAGTAAAGCGCGGGTCCCCGGGAATGGCGCGACAGGTCGGCGCGGGCCAGGGCGCCGAGCGCGTCCAGGCAGGCGGGGCAGGTGAGACTCAGGACGAGAACGGGGCTTCCGGGGTCGCGGGGGCCCAGCCAGTAGAATGCGTCCACCGGATCGCCGGCCAGGGCGGACAGCGCCGGCCGGCCGGATGCGGGAAGGCTTCGCGCCGTTGAAAGCGTCCATCCGAGGGCCGCGGCGGCGATCGCAAGGCCGGCAAGGAGCCCCCGGAGCCGCGGCGGGTTCCTCCGGGCCAGGAACGCGATCCCTGTGGCGAGCGCGTGAGCCGTGCACAGGGCGCAGAAGGATCGCAACACAAGGGCCTCGATCGCGATGAAAACCACCGAGCCCAGCCCGAGGATCCCCAGGCAGGCCAGCCGGATTCGCCGTCCACTGGAGAGGAAGGCGCCCAGCCAGAGCGCCGCCGCATAAACGCCCACCGGCACACCGAGGAGGGAACCGTACGCGCTTTGGATGACCGACTCGCACCCGCCCCCGATGCAGGGCAGCGAACCGAGCTTCAGGATCGCGAGCCAGGACGAAAGGGCGAGGCCGGACGCCGCCGCGACAGTGGACACCCCGGAACCGGGGCCGGGTCTCACCCTCTCTTCAGGGACGTCCATCGGGCGCCGGCGCGTGAGCTTTTCACCACCGCGGCGATGAACGCCATGCCCTCGACGCCGTCGTCGACCGTCGGGAAGTCCGCGTCCTTCGGCGGCCGGCGGCCGGAAACCTCCGCGGCGATCGCCCGGAACGCCTCGCGGTAGACATTGCCGAAGGCCTCGAGGTAGCCCTCGGGGTGCCCGGCGGGAATCCGCGCGAAGCGCTGCGCCTCCGCGTCCAGGTAGCCGTTGCCCCGCCGCCAGACCTCGCTGGGCCGGTCGGGGTATTTCACGACCAGCTCGTTGGGGTGCTCCTGGTGCCACTCCAGCGCGGCCTTCGTGCCGTAGACGCGGATGTTCAGGTTGTTCTCGTCGCCCACGCTGATCTGCGAGGCGTGGATGATCCCCTTCGCCCCGCCCTCGAAGCGGACCAGGATGTTGCCGTCGTCGTCGAGCCTGCGGCCCTTGACGAAGGTCGTGAGGTCGGCGCAGAGCGACTCGATGCGCAGCCCGGTGATGTAGCGGGAGAGGTTCTCGGCATGGGTCCCGATGTCGCCGATGCAGCCGGCCGCGCCGCTGCGCTTCGGGTCGGTCCGCCACGAGGCCTGCTTCTGGCCGGTGGACTCCAGGAGCGTGCTGAGCCACCCCTGGGGGTACTCGGAGACAACCTTCCGGATCGTGCCCAGCACGCCGCCGCGGACCATTGCGCGGGCCTGCTTGACCATCGCGTTGCCGGTGTAGTTGTGGGTCAGGACGAAGACTTTCCCCGTCTTTCGGACGATCGCGCGCAACTGCCGCGCCTGGGCGAGGTCGAAGGAGAGCGGCTTGTCGCAGACCACGTTGAAGCCGGACTCAAGGAAGAGCTTCGCGGGCCCGAAGTGCTCGTGGTTCGGGGTGACGATCACCACGAAATCCAGCCGCCGGGAGGCGGGCATCGCCGCCTCGGCCGCCGCCATCGCCGCGTAGCTGCCGTACACGCGCGCCGGGTCGAGGAAAAGGTCGGCCCCGGAGAGCTTCGAGCGGCCCGCGTCCGACGAGAAGGCCCCGGCGACAAGCTCCGCCTGCCCGTCCATGGCCGCGGCGATCCGGTGGACCGCCCCGATGAAGGCCCCGCGGCCGCCGCCGATCATTCCGAAGCGCAGTTTTCGCGAGAGGGCCATGGGGAAAGCCTATTTTTTCTTCTCGAAGGCCGCGTCGAAGGCGATCGCGCTCGGCGCAAAATCCAGCCGGCGCAGGAAGGCCGCCGACTCGGTCGCCCCGTGGACCCGGTCCATCCGGATGTCCTCCCACTCGACGGACAGCGGGCCGCGGTAGGCGATGTCGTTGAGCGCGACAATGATGTCCTCGAAGCGGATATCACCCCGGCCGACGGACCGGAAATCCCAGTAGCGCGCCGCGTCGCCGAAGCTCGCGTGCCCGCCGAAGACCCCGACCGTGCCGTCGCCGTGGCCCCACCACACGTCCTTCATGTGGGCGTGGAAGATCCGGTCGCCGAAGGTCCGGAGGAACTTCACGTAGTCGACACCCTGGTAGCCGAGGTGGGAGGGATCGTAGTTGAAGCCGAAGCGGCGGTGCCCCTTGACGGCGGCCACCGCCCGGCGGGCCGAGGCGATGTCGAAGGCGATCTCCGTCGGGTGGACCTCCAGGCCGAAATTGACGCCGGCCTGGTCGAAGGCCTCGAGGATCGGCCCCCAGCGCCGGGCAAAGTCCTGGAATCCGCGCTCCCAGTGCTCCTGGGAGGTCGGGGGAAAGGCGTAGAGGGTGTGCCAGATGCTTGACCCGGTGAACCCGTTGACCACGGCCGGGAAGTCATCCTTCGATCCCCGCCCCGGCTTGCAGTCGAAAAAGCGCCGCGCGGCCTTTGCGGTCGCGATCATCTTCCTCGCGGCGCGCTGCCGGACCTTCTCCGGCTCGCCGTCGCCCCACACGTCCGGGGGCAGGATCGCCTTGTGCCGCTCGTCGATCAGGTCGCAGACGGCCTGCCCGACAAGGTGGCTGGAGACTGCGAAGCAGGTGAGCCCGTGGTCGGCCAGCAGCTCCCACTTTTTCTCGCAGTACTTCGCGGAGCCGGCCTGGTCGACCTCGAAATGGTCGCCCCAGCAGGCGAGCTCGACCCCGTCGTATCCCATCTTCTTTACGAGCGGGGCGAGCGTCTCAAGCGGAAGGTCGGCCCATTGTCCGGTGAAGAGCGTGAGGGGGCGGGGCATGGCGGGGAGGGGTTCGCTCAGACCCGCTTCCAGATCTTCGCGAATTCCTTGCGGAGGGCCATCGCGTCGGGCCAGGCGGGGGGCAGGCCGGTGATGTTGTAGCCGGCGCCGCCGTCCCAGTAGGGTCCCATCTCCGGGCAGGCGAAGAGGGTCTTGGCCTTGTTCGATTTCGCGTTCTTCCAGAGCTTCATGTACGCCTCGACGAAGACGAGGTAGGACTTGGCCTCGGGCGTGAGCTTGCCGCGGTGCAGGACCCCCACCTGGCAGTGGTGGCCGTTGAACGCGCGGAAGTGGGCCTGCTCGGTGTTGATGACCAGGTCGGGGTGGTCGAGGAGGCGCTCGATGTAGTTGCCCGGCCCGAGGTGCTTGACCACCGAGAAGTGGGAGAAGTCGAAGTTGATCTTGATCAGCTCGCCGGTCGCCTTGTGGAAGCGCTCGGCGATCTCGTAGGTCTTCTCGGGGGTCTCCGTGCAGCAGTCGCGGTGGACCTCAAGGGAGACGACGACCCCGCCGATCTTCTCCGCGTCGCGGACAAGCTTCAGCCAGTGCCGTGCGGCGAGCGCCGGGGGCGTGTCGTGGTCGTCGAGCTGGACGTTGATCTGGACGGCGCCGGCGTCCTTCTGCTTCTGGATGAGCCCGGGAAACTCCTCGGGCTTGCTCGAGGAGACGAAGCCCAGGACGTGCTTCAGGCCGTACTTGTCGGCCAGGCGCTTGTGCTCGGGGGTGAGCCCCGTGGTGAATCCGTCGAACCCGGCCTCGGCCACCGCCCTGATCTTCCGGTCGAGCGACCATTCGCGCTCCTTGGACGGGTGGCGCATGAGGGACCAAAGGTTGGCGATGTGTGCGATCTGGGGCATGGTGTCTCCTGTTTTGGGTTGGGTTGATTCTCAGGCGTGGCGCCCCTTGAAGGTGAGCTCCGCGACGCCGCTCTTGTCGAGGTGGCCCAGGCCGAGCGCGACCATCCGGTCGAACTGCAGCTTGGTGGCCGCCGCGAGCGGCATGGCCAGGCCGGCCTCGGCGCCGAGCACCCAGGCGATGGTCGAGTCCTTCGCCGCGTGGGAGCCCGAGAAGTAGCAGTCGTGCGAGCGGTTCTGCATGTCCTCGCCGTCGGTCTTCAGGACCTGCGAGTTGGCGCCGGTCTGGGAGAAGACCTCGCGCAGCATGTCGAGGTCCAGCCCGAGCGCGTTGCCCAGCCCGAGTCCCTCGGCGAGGGCGCCGGTGTTGATGTTCATCACCATGTTGACCAGCGCCTTCACCTGGGCGGCCTGGCCGGTCTTCCCGATGTAGCGCAGGGCGGTGCTCAATTTCTCGAGGATCGGCTTGACCGCGTCGAAGGTCTTCCGGCTGCCGCCGCACATGAGGTAAAGGGTGCCGTTGCGCGCCTGCGGGATCGACGAGGCCATGCAGCCCTCGAGGACGGAGGCCTTCGCCTTGGAGGCGCGGCGCTCGACCTCGACGTGGGTCTTGGGGGTGATCGTCGCGCAGTTCACGAAGACCTTCCCGGCGGCCTTCACGAGCAGCGAGTCGCCCTCCTCCGCGAAGATGCGCAGCTGGGAGGCGTCGTCGGTGACCACGGTGAAGATGATGTCGGCGGCGGCCGTGACCGCGGCGAGCGTCTTTGGCGCCTTCGCGCCGATTTCCTTGGCGAGGGCTGCGGCGGACGGCGCGTGGACGTCGTAGACGGCCGTGACGCTGTAACCGCAATCCTTGAGGCGGCGGGCCATGTTGGCGCCCATCCGGCCGACTCCGACAAATGCAATTTTTTCAGGCATAATAGTGTGGGGGGGATTTTTTGTATGATTGTCGCGGAGTGTTTTGACAAGCCTAGGTGGGTGGGGTTTTTTCACCGGGCATGAAGGAGGCCGTTTCCCACCCCGGGTTGCGCAGGATCGGCTGGATTGCCGTGGCCGCGCTGGGCGGCGCCGCGGTCTGGATCCTGGCCCGGGCGCGCGGCGAGCCCGTCAGCGCCCTCTGGATGGTCGTGGCCGCCGCATGCACCTTCGCGGTCAGCTACCGTTTCCACTCCGCCTGGCTCATGGCCAAGGTGCTGACCGTTGATGACATGCGGGCGCCCCCGGCCGCGGTCAACGCCGACGGGAAGGACTTCGTGCGCACGCCCCGCTGGATCGTCTTCGGCCATCATTTCGCGGCCATCGCCGGGCCCGGCCCGCTGCTCGGCCCGGTCCTCGCGGCCCAGTTCGGCTACCTGCCGGGCATGCTCTGGATGCTGGTCGGCGCCACCCTGGGGGGCGCCGTCCACGACAGTGTGATCCTCTTCTGCTCGGTGCGGCGGGGCGGCCGCTCGCTCGGGGGGATGGTGAGGGACGAGGTCGGCCCGCTCGCCGGGATCGCCGCCCTCGGCGGGATCATCGCGATCATGGTCATCCTCCTGGCGGTCCTCGCGCTTGCGGTCGTCAAGGCGCTTGCCAACAGCCCGTGGGGACTGTTCACGGTCGCCGCGACCCTCCCGATCGCAGTCGTCATGGGGCTGGCGATGCGGGCCGCCGGGCACGACACGCGCCGGCTCGCGTGGATCAGCGCCTTCGGGGTGGCCGCGCTTCTGGCCGCCGTCTGGGGCGGCGGGCGCTTTGAACCCGGCTCGGCGCTCGGGCAGGCGTTCACGCTCAGGGACACGACGCTCGCATGGGTCCTCATGGGCTATGGCGGGATCGCCGCGGTCCTGCCAATCTGGCTGGTCCTGGCCCCGCGCGACTACCTGAGCACGTTCATGAAGATCGGCACCCTTGCCGCCCTGGCGGTGGCGATCCTCTTCATTGCGCCGACGCTGAAGATGGCGGCCCTCACCCCCTTCGTCCACGGCGGGGGCCCCGTCCTTGCCGGCTCCGTGTTTCCCTTTTGCTTCATCACGATCGCCTGTGCGGCGGTCTCCGGCTTCCACTCGCTCATCGCCTCGGGGACGACCCCTAAGCTCCTCGCGCGGGAGGCGGATATCCGGATCATCGGCTACGGCGCGATGGTGACGGAAATGTGCGTGGGGATCATGGCGCTGATCGCCGCCTGCGCGATGCAGCCGGGCCAGTACTTCGCGATCAACTCGGGCGGCGAGGCGCACGCCGTCATCGCGAAGGTGAGCGCCCTGGGGTACCCGGTCACCTCCGGCCAGATGGCCGACCTTGCGGCCAGCGTGGGAGAGAAGACCATGGTCGGGCGGACCGGCGGCGCGCCCACCTTTGCGGTCGGGATGGCGCAGATGTTCTCAGGCCTGGTCCGCAGCAGGGCGGCGATGGCCCTTTGGTACCACTTCGCGATCATGTTCGAGGCGCTCTTCATCCTCACGACGCTCGATGCGGGCACGCGGGTGGGGCGATTCCTCGTGCAGGACTTCCTCGCGTTCGGGTGGAAGCGGCTCGGCGACACCCGGTGGCTGCCGGCGAACGCGCTGGCGACCGCCCTCTTCGTGGCGGCGTGGGGCTGGTTCCTCTACCAGGGGGTGGTCGACCCGCTCGGCGGCATCTACACCCTGTGGCCCATCTTCGGCGTCGCAAACCAGCTCCTGGCCGTCGTCGCCCTGGCCTTTGGCACGACCATCCTGATCAAGATGGGCCGGGTGCGCTACCTGTGGGTGACCCTCCTGCCGCTGTGCTGGCTCCTGGCCGTCACGATGACCGCCGGCTGCCTGAAGATCTTCAGCGCCGACCCGGTGCTCGGTTTCCTCAGCGGGGCGGACGCGCTGGGGCGGAAGCTTGCGGCGGGCCCCGCCCCCGCGGCGGCCGCGGTCCTGAGGCGCCAGATGTTCAACGACCACGTGGACGCGGCGGTCACCGGCGGCCTCCTTGTCCTCGTCGCGGTGGTCGTCCTCGCGAACGCGCGCGTCTGGTGGCAGCTCCTGGCCGGCCGCCGCGCGGCGGACCTGCGCGAGGAGAAGTACGTCTCCTTCGGCAGCCTGAACCCCGAGACCTGAGGCGGCGCGTCAGGGCTCGAGGCCCAGCAGCGCACGCCGCACACCCTCGATCGGCGGGGAGTCCACGGGCCTGAGCCGGAAGGGGGACTGGGCCGCGAGCCCGCCGGAGACAACGGGGTGGTTGAGAATGGAGCCGCTCAGGCCCACCTGCAGCAGGCCCGGGGACGTGTCCGGAAAAAGACGCGCGGCGACCCGCTTTGCCAGCGCGAGCAGCCCGGAGGCCGAGTCGACCGCGGCCTCGCGGGCGGCCGGATCCCCCTCGGCCGCGAGGCGCAGGACGGCCGGCGCGAGCGCCGCGATCTGCGAGGTCGCCGGCGCGCTGCCGTAATAGTGGCCCAGGAGGGCGTCCGCGGTCTCGACCCCGGCGACCGCCTTCAGGAGGGGGCCCAGCCCGGAGGGGGGACTCCAACCCTGGAGCTCAAGCGCCGCCCGGGCGACCGCACGGCGGCCGATGTCGTAGCCGCTGCCCGGGTCGCCAAAGAGGTAGCCCAACCCGCCGGCGTAGTGGATCCCGGAAAGTTCGCCGGCATCGGCCCGGGCGGCGACAAAGGACCCGGTGCCGGAATGCAGGACCATCCCCGGGCCGCCGTCCGTCGCAAGCTCGAGGACGGGAAGGGAGTCGTCGGTGGCGACGACGCGGCCGAAACCGGTGAGGGACGCCGCAAAGCCGTCCCAGAATCCCCGGTTTCCGGCCATGCAAAGGAGCGTGAGCTCCACGATCGCCCCGGGGTGCGCGGAGAGCAGTCCGGACATCGCCAGCGAGGCGATCCGCGCGGCCTCCTCCCGGCCCACGACGCTGGGATTGCACCCGGGGGAAAGGTGGCGCGCGACGACCGCCCCCGACCCGTCGACCAGGATGCATTCGGTCTTGGTGCCGCCGCCGTCGACGCCGACGCGAAGTTTCATGGAGCGGATGCCCGAGTTTCGCGGGAATCAGGCGAGGAGCCTGGAGAGCCGCCCCTCATATTTCCTCCCGAGCGACCGGTTGTACTCGATGGCACCGGGCACGTTCTGGCTGCGCAGGACCGGGAGGGGATGATTGTTCGCCCGCAGCCAGTCCATCGCCGCGAGCATGAGCCAGTTCAGCACGGAGCAGCCGATGATCGAGCTGGTGCCCCCGCCCATCGTGCCGCTGGAGGGATCGACCTCGACGATCGCGTCGCCCGGGACCCCCCCGTTGTCGAGGATGTGGTCCGCGCATTCGAAGAGCCGTTTGCCCGACGGGTGCTGCGAGGGCGTGACCCGGGACATCGCCATGCAGGTCAGGGCGACGACCGTGAGGCCCTTTTTCCGGCCGTGGAGCGCAACGTCGATCGGCGAGGTGTTCTTGCCGGAGTTCGAGATCACAATGAGGGTCTCGCCGGAAACCATCCGGTACTGGCGGTCGTAGCGCTCGACGACCGCCGCCCCGTAGCCGGGCAGGTTCTCGACGAACCCCCCGGTGGGGTCGATGATCCCGTTGACGCAGACGAGGCCGCCCGCCCGCCCGATGATTTCGCGGGAGACGATCTCACTGTGGCCGCTGCCGAAGGTGTGGACGATCCCGCCGCCGGCAATGCTCGCGCCCAGGAGCGGGGCGAGGGCCGCGATCACGGGGGCGTTTGTCTCCCAGGCGGTGGCGAGCAGCTCGTCCACCCGGGAGCGGTAGGTTTCGGCGAGGGAGGGCATCGGAGTCGACCAGTCTGGGAAAAAATCGGAAAATGATAAGAAATTTCGGCGGTCGCCTCACTTCTCCCAGCGCCCGTAGATGCCGCAGGGCAGGACCTTGCCGTCGGCCTGCACGGGAAGCCCGACCTCGCCCGCGGTGATCGTTCCGCCGCGCCCGTCCATGAGCGCGGCGAGCAGGTTGGCGACGACCGTCGGCGAGAGCCTCGCGGTGTAGGCGTTGATGAGGATGAAAAGCGGCGCGTCGCTGAGCAGCGAGCGGCAGGTCAGGAGCAGGTCCCACAGGTCATCCTCGAGCTTCCACATCTCCCCGGCGCTGCCCCTTCCGTAAGTGGGCGGATCCATGATGATGGCGTCGTAGCGGTGGCCCCGCTTGAGCTCCCGCTTCGCGAACTTCAGGCAGTCGTCCACGATGGTCCGGATCGGCGCGGCCGAGAGCCCGCTCAGGGCCGCGTTTTCCCGGCACCACTTGACCATCCCCTCAGCGGCGTCGACGTGGCAGACGCTCGCCCCGGCGGCGGCGGCCGCGCAGGTGGCGGCGCCCGTGTAGCCGAAAAGATTGAGCACGGAGACGCCGCGGTCCGGGGACCGGGCCGCCTTGATCCTGGCGGTCAGCCATTCCCAGTTGACCGCCTGCTCGGGAAAAAGCCCAGTGTGCTTGAACGACGTCGGCCGGATCCTGAAGGTCAGGCCGAGCGCCCCGTAGGACAATTTCCAGTCCTCGGGCAGGGGTCGGCGGAACTCCCAGCGGCCCCCGCCGGTGTCGCTGCGGTGATAAAATCCGTCCCAATCCTTCCAGGCGGGATCGCCGCCCTGCCGGGGCCAGAGGACCTGGGGATCGGGCCTGACGAGCGTGTAGGGGCCCCACCGCTCCTGCTTCATCCCGTCCCCGCAGTCCAGGAGCCGGTATTCCTTCCAGCCGTCGGCGACCGCGAGGGCGGGGCGTTGGATCGGTTGGGTCATGGAGGCGTTCTATCCGCGGTGGACGGCCGACGTCACGCTCATCCGTAGAACTACTCCCTGAAAAAGGTTGAGGATTGGGCGGATTTTCCGGAGATTCGACGGTTTTTCACCCATGAACCTAAAGTCATTCGCACCAGCGTCCCTGCTCATCGCCGCCCTCCTCGCTATCGGGCTTCCCGGCCTTTCGGCCGACACTGTCGTCACCAGGGACGGATCGCGTCTGGTTGGAAGGATCACAAGAATCGATGCTGGAAAAGTTTACATCACAACCCGGTTTGCGGGTGACCTGACCGTAAACCAGGCTGAAGTCGTCGCCATCAGCACGACGACACCGGTTTCGGTCCGCCTGACCACCGGCACGCGGATCGATGGCGTGCTTTCGACCCGAAATGGGGCGCTGCACATCTCCGGTGCGGACGGCGCCATCACGACAACGGTCGCCCGGGTGGCAGATTCCTGGCCCGCCGGCGCCGCCGACCCGGCGATCACCGCCCTGGAACGGCACTGGAAGTATGAGGCCACGATGGATGTTGAGGGGACCTCCGGCAACAAGTCCCAGCTCGGGACCGCATTCGGGTTCGGGGCGGATCTCGCGGGACCCGACGACGACCTGAGCCTTTACTCGCATTACAACCGCCAGGTGAGCGACGGGACGAAATCGGCCGATCAGTTCAAGTCGGGCATCGACTACACGAGCAATTTCGGCAACGGCGCCTCGTGGTTCGTCCGCGACGAGGCCGGGTTTGACCGGATCATGGACATCACCTTCTTCGAGACGGCGGCGGCGGGCTTCGGCTACGACATGCTGAAGACATCGCACGAGACGCTGACCGGCCGCATCGGTCTCGCCTACCGCTACGACGGCTATTCGGTGGCCACCCAGCCGACCGTCAGCTCGGCGGCCGCCGACTTCGAAATCAACCACGACCTCAAGATGCCGCACTTTGAGCTCGTCAACAAGGTGACCCTGATCCCCGCCCTCTCCCAGTTCAGCAACTACAATGCGGCGCAGGACAGCTACTTCCAGTTCCCTCTCAACGACCCGGCCTGGAAGGTCCGCATGGGCCTGGCGAACACCTACGACAGCCTCCCGCCGGCCGGGATCAAGAAGCTCGACACGACTTACTACACCAAGCTGATCCTCGATTTCCAGTGAGCCGCTGCGGCCCGGCCGCTCAAAGCAGCCCGCGCTCGACCTTCCGCTCAAGGTATCCCTCGAACTCGCGGCGCAGCTCGCGCTCCTTGCCGCGCAGCCCGGACATGAGGGCCAGCCAGTTGTAGGCCTCCTCGCGGAGGTGCTTTGGCATGACCGGCTCGACCGCACGCACACGGTCGAACGCGCGCACGCAGGCCGCGGCGACCTCGTCGCAGGCGCGCTGGGCGTCGGCCGAGCTGTGCTGCCCGGCCAGCCGCAGGATCTCGTCGAGGCGGCGGTGCCGCCGCTTCATGATCGTCTTGTACGACTGCAGGCTGTCGACGATGATGTTCGCCGTCCGCGGGTAGAAGCTCGCCATGAGGGTCCACGGGTCGGAGCTGTCGCCGCCGGCCCGCAGGTCGCTGCGCAGGACGACCGAGGGGATGTCCGCAAACTTCGCGAGCATGAACTCGATCGCCGTCCCGCTCTCGATGTCCGCCCCGTCGAAATTGAAGAGCGCCAGGTCGCAGCCGATCAGCTTGCGGATGTCGCGGTCGCGGATCGCCCGCGGGCGGGTGCCGCGCGGCTCGAAGTCCTGGGGCAGCTCGCAGAGGTAGCTGCCATGGGAGCGCTCGTAGATCGCCTCCGCGAGGTAGGCGTTCCCGATGATGTGCTTCAGCCCGTACAGCTCGCTCGCGAAATAGACGGTGAAGCTGCGCTTTTTCTTCTTCATTCCCGGAGGGGCGAGCGTGCCGCCGGGGCGCCGCGCCGACAACGCTAATCATCCCGCGCCCGGGGGCAGCGCCGCGATGATCCGCGCAACGATCGCGTCGGGCGCCGCGGCGACGTCGATCACGATCGCGTCGCGGGGGGCCTCAAGGGCCTCGAACTGGGAGGCGAGCATCGACTCCTTCATGAAGTGCCCCTCGCGGGCCCGGATGCGGCCGAGGATGAGGGCGCGGCTTCCCGAGAGGTGGACGAAGCGCACCCGCGCGGGGGGCGCGGAAAGGAACGCGCGGTGGGCCTCCTTGAGTGCCGAGCAGGCGATGACCGCGCCGCGGGCGTTCGCGTCGGCGGAAAGCGCGCAGGCCCGGATCGCCGCGAGCCAGGGAGCCCGGTCGGCGTCGTCCAGGGGGATGCCCGCGGACATCTTGGCGATGTTCGCGGGCGGATGGAACTCGTCGGCGTCGTGGAAGGGCCAGCCGAGGGCGGCGCCCAGCCTGAGCCCGATCGTCGTCTTGCCCGCGCCGGCGACCCCCATCAGGATGACGACCTGCGGCGCGGGGCGGCCTGTTGGGCTCATATCCGCGCTCATCGGTCCCGCCAGTGATAAACCGCGGTGCAGAGGGCGGCGAAGGCGATCGTCGGCAGGATCACCCACAGCGGGCTGAACGGAATCCGGTAGTGCGGCACGGCCCAGGCGATGAACGCGCTCTTCACGGCGATCAGCCCCCAGCAGATCCAGATCAGGCGCTCCATCCGCCGGTTCCGGGCGGGACGCTTCCGGACGGCGACGACTTGCACGAAGCGCCGGTCGTAGCCGGGCTGCATCCGGCGCGAGATCAGGTGCAGGAGATTGGCGAGCATCGGGACGCCGGAAAACCTATCGAGGAGGCGCCCGGCCGCAAATCGAGCCGAGGTCGCGCAGGTAGGCGGCCGTTCCCGAAAGGAGCGACTCAAGCTGCGCCGCACCCACCCGCCACTGCCAGTTGCCCTGCGCCTTGCCCGGCGTGTTGAAGCGGCCCTCCGGGCCGGCGCTCAGGATGTCGGCCAGCGGGATGACCGCCAGGCGGCAGACGGCGCCGTAGGCGGCGCGGATCAGGTCCCAGCCGATTTCCCGGCCGGTGACGCGGAGATAGCGGCGGGCGTGGTCGCGGGTCTTCTCGTCGGCGGCCGCGTACCAGCCCAGCGACGTGTCATTGTCGTGGGTCCCCGGGTAGATGACGCTGTTTCGGACGAGGTTGTGCGGCAGATAGAGGTTCGAGCTGTCGCCGCCAAAGGCGAACTGGAGGATCGCCATGCCGGGGAAACCGGTGTCGTCGCGCAGCCGGAAGGCCGACGGGGTCAGGTCGCCCAGGTCCTCTGCGATGATTTTCGCCCCGGGCAGGGCCGCGCCCAGGGCGTTGAACAGGTCGAGCCGGGGCCCGGGCATCCATTCGCCCTTGCGCGCGTTCTGCGCGGGGAGCGGGATCCGCCAGTACTCGTCAAAACCGCGGAAGTGGTCGATCCGGACGATGTCATAGAGGCTGAACGACGCGCGCATCCGGCTGAGCCACCACGCGTAGCCGTCGGCCCGGTGGCGCTCCCAGGTGTAGAGCGGATTGCCCCAGAGCTGGCCGTCGGCGGAAAAATAATCGGGGGGCACCCCCGCCACCGCCAGGGGCCTGCCCGACCGCGGGTCGAGTTCAAAGAGCTCCGGGTGCGACCAGGCGTCGGCCGAGTCGGCGGCGACGAAAATGGGCACGTCGCCGATGATCGAGATGCCGCGGCGCGCGGCCGAGGCCCGCACGCGCGCCCATTGCACGTGGAAGACATACTGCTGGAAGCGCTGAGCCTCGCAGGCGTCCGCCAGCTTCCGGCCGGTGACCGCCTTCGCATGGTTGCGCTGGGCCTCCGGCCACTCGACCCAGGCCCTTCCCCCATTGGCGTCCTTGAAGGCGCGGAACGCGGCGTAGTCGTCGAGCCACGCGGCCTGCGCCGCCTTGAATGCCCCGAAGCCCGCGCTGTCGAGGGCCGGGCAGCCGGCCTTCCGGTAGCGCTCCCAGGCGAGCGCCAGCAGCGGGGGCTTGGCCTCGTAGAGCGCGCCAAAGTCGACGCGCTCGGCGCCAAGCCGGGCCAGGGGGGCGATTTCGGCGGCGGAAAGCAGCCCGCGCTCGACCAGTTCGCGCATGTCGATCAGGTAGGGATTGCCGGCAAACGCCGAAAAGCACTGGTAGGGGGAGTCGCCGTAGCCTGTCGGCCCCAGCGGGCAGATCTGCCAGCTGCCCATGCCCGCGGCCTCGAGGAAGTCCAGGAAGCGCTCGGCGTCCCCGAGCGTACCGATGCCCTGGCCGCCCGGCAGGCAGGTCGGGTGCAGGAGGACGCCGGCCGAGCGCGAATTGAGCCAGTTGATCGGGCGCATGCTGCCGCAGGGTGGGACGGGGGAGGGAGCCGGGCCAGCCAAATTGCGATTTTCCTTGCGTTTGCGCCTGTTGTCGGCGTGTTTACCCGCCTCGTTAGAGATAGCGTTTTGGTGACAGCTTCTGGTGAGTCGTTGGCTGAGCAGGTTGCTTAAGTGATGATTTCGAAACCCGATAACGGGAACGGACTGGCAGCGGACGGTGGCTCTACGAAATCAAAAACAAATATGAGCAACTCCAAGCTATACGTTGGAAACCTCTCGTTCAAGACAACCGAGGACGAGCTCCGCTCGCACTTCGGCCAGTTCGGAACCGTGAGTGACGTTTACGTCGCCATGGACAAGATGACGGGCCGCCCGCGCGGTTTCGCCTTCGTGACCATGAGCACGGACGATGAAGCTAAGATCGCGGCAGAGAAGACCAACGGGTTCGAGCTCGGCGGCCGTCAATTGACGGTCAACGAAGCCCGCCCGAAGGAAGAGCGCCCGGGTGGTGGCTTCGGCGGCGGTGGCGGCGGTCGCGGCTTCGGCGGCGGCGGCGGCGAGCGCCGTGGCGGCTTCGGCGGCGGTGGTGGCGGTGGCGGTGGCCGCGATCGCGGCGAGCGCCGTTACTGAACGCACTTCGGTCTAACGAGCCGATTTTAACAAGGGACGGGGCTCCTCGGGGCCCCGTCCTTTTTCATGGCATCTTGGCGGCGTGCGTGTAGCCGAACTTCACGCGGAACTCGCCGAGCGCCTGGTCGTGTGCCGCGTCCGGGAGCATTCCCTGGGCGATCAGGTCGGCCGAGCGCTTTTCCACCCAGCGCTGCCTGAACTCGAGCTCGACCTGGGTCGACACGTGCGGACTGCGGTCCGGGTCGCGCTTCGGCTGGGGACCCTTGTTTGAAAAGGGCCACAGCGCGCATCCCGCGCCGAGCAGGGCGAAGGTGGCAAGTGAGACTGCGTAAAGGCGTTTCATTGGGAGGAAAATCGGAAAGGGAGGGGGGTCATTGGAAGCCGGACGCGCCCAATAGGAAAGCGGAATCAGGGGTATGTTTCCACATTTTACTACCAGACCTCGACCGGGCCCTTCGGGACGGGGATCGCGGCGGGCGCGGCGCCCCCGGTTGCGCCCGGGAGAAAGGAGGCGGCGAGCGGCGCGGGCTCGTAGCGGGGAAGAAGCTCACCGGCGTCGTCGCAGAACTGCCGGCGCCACGCGAGGTACCCGGCCAGCGCCTCCTCGAAGGCCGCGCGGGAGCCGATCGTGAGCATGCGCTGGTTGAAGTCCTTGGCGGGCCCGAAGCGCCGGGCGTACCACGGGGCGACCTTGCGGAAGAGCCGCGCGCCGTGTGCCTCGCCGTAGAAGTCGCAGTACCGGCCGAAGTGCAGGCGCATCACCCGCAACCGCTCGGCGAAGTCCGGCTCGGGAGGCAGCACTCCCGTCTCCAGGTACCGGGCGGTCCGCCGGAAAATCCACGGGTCGTAGAAGGCGCCCCGCCCGACGCTCACGCCGGCGCACCCGGTCTCGTCGATCATGTGCCGGGCGGCGCCCGGCGTGGTCACGTCGCCGTTGCCGATCACCGGGATCGACCGGGCGGCCCGTACGACCGCGCGGATCCCCGCGAGGTTGACCGTCCCGGAAAATCCCTGCGCCCGGGTCCGGCCGTGGATGAAGACCGCCGCGACGCCGGCGTCCTCAAGGGCGCGGACGAGGTCCGGCGCCGTGAAGTTCTCCTCGTCCCAGCCCAGCCGCATCTTGGCGGTCACGGGGATCCGGACGGCGTCCACCATTCCGCGGACCAGGCGCGCGGTCTTGTCCAGCTCGGTCATCATCGCCGACCCGCCGCCGATCCGGGTCACCTTCCTGACCGGGCACCCCATGTTGATGTCGATCCCCTGGACGCCCAGCTCCTGGCAGAGGACCGCGGCCTCGCGCATCTCCCCGGGCTCGCTTCCGAAGAGCTGGACGGAGAGAGGCTGGTCGCCCGGGCCGGTCTCCACCAGCTTGAGCGCGGTGCGGTTTCTCTCAAGCAGCGAGCGCGCGTTGACCAGGTCGGTCGTGGCCCATCCGAGCCCGCCGAGCTCGCGCAGCGTGAGGCGCATGGGCAGGTTCGTGTAACCGGCCAGGGGCGACAGGAAAAGGTTTGAGCTGAGGGTGTGGTCCCCGAGGCGCATGGATGTCTTGAGTCTCTGGTTTATTGTGACTAACCAGTCAAACCCACCGATGCCACCCGTCGCATTCATCACAGGGGTTACCGGCCAGGACGGCTCCTACCTCGCGGAGATGCTCCTCGAAAAGGGCTACGACGTCCACGGCCTGGTCCATCGGCCCGACGCGATCCAGCACAGCTGGATCGCCCCGCTCGTGCACGATCCCGCGATCATGGGCAAGCGCCTCTTCCTGCACAACGGGACCTTTGAGGACGCGACCCGGCTGCGGCGGGTGATCGGCCAGGCACGGCCGAACGAATTTTACCACCTCGCGGGCCAGTCCAGCCCGCGGCTGAGCCTGGAAATGCCGGAGGCCACCGTCGACAGCATCGGGATGGGGACCGTGCGGCTCCTGGAGATCCTCCGGGACCTGCCGGATCCCCCGCGCTTCCTGTATGCGTCCAGCTCGGAGGTGTTCGGCTCCCCGCCGCACTCGCCGCAGGACGAGCTCACCCCGCTCAACCCCACGACCCCCTACGGCGCGGCGAAGGCGTTTTCCCAGCAGATGTCGAGGATCTACCGGATCGCCTACAAGCTGAAGACCTGCTCGGTGATCCTCTACAACCACGAGTCGCCCCGCCGCAGCTCGCAGTTTGTCACGATGAAGATCGCGCGCGCGGCCGCCCGGATCAAGCGGGGCCTCCAGAAGGGGCTTCCCCTCGGGAGCCTGAACGGCCGCCGGGACTGGGGCTGGGCGCCGGACTACGTGAAGGGAATGTGGATGATGCTGCAGGCCGACCCGGTGGACGACTTCGTCCTGGCGACCGGCGAGCTCCATTCCGTCGAGGAATTCGTGCAGATCGCCTTCGCGTCGCTGGACCTTGAGTGGCGCGACCACGTTTCCTTCGACCAGAACCTGATCACGACGGTCGAGCCGGTCGCCCCCTGCGGCAACCCCGGGAAGGCGCGGCGGCTGCTGGGCTGGCAGAATTCGGTGCCCTTTGCGGAGATGGTGATCCGCCTCGTCCGGTCCGAATACGACAAGTCAGGCTGAACCCGAGGGCGCCCGCTCGCCGTATTTTGCGACCAGCCAGGCGAGCCGCACGCTCTTCCAGAGGCGCGGCGGAAACGAGACGGGATTGGCGAGGCTGCGGATGAGCCACCCGAGGAAAAGCCGGTCGGCCCAGACGGGAATCCGTACCTGGCGCCCCGAGATCAGGGCGACGGCCGCGCCCGTGCAGAGGATCGCGGGCCTGTAGGACAGGTTGTTGCGAAGGTACAGCCCGAGCCGTTCCTGGACGCCGCCGCCGATATTCATGACCACGTAGCGCGGCCGGCGGGCCTCGATCAGCGCGAGAAGGCCGGGGTCGGAGAGGGGGCCGGCCGGGTAAAGGGGCGCGACGGGACACGCGGCCGGTTCCAGCCCGACTCCCTGCCGCTGGAGCCAGCCGGAGATCGCAGCCCGGTCCTCGGCGGAGGGCATGACCCAGAGCGTCGCCCCGGCAGCGCGAAAATCCGCGCGTTCCAGGAGCGCCCGCAGGAAGCGCAGCCCTGAAATCCGGGGGAGCCGCTCCCACTTCAGGACGAGCCAGAGCAGGACCATGTACGCGCTGTCCGTTATCGCGAAATCGCAGCCCTCCAGCGCCGCGCGGTTGGCGGAATCGCCGCCCGCGTTCACGAGCACGGGGGCGGAGGGCACGGTTATCAGGCCGCCCCCGGCCGCCCGGTCGAGCAGTCCGGCGATCCCGCCGGTGTAGAACCGGATCCCGAGGACCTGCCTGAACCCGCCGTCCATGTCAGGCGGCCGCGACGGCGGCCTTCATCCGGCGGAGGGCCTCCGCCAGCGTGGCGCGGGTGCAGCCGAAGTTCAGCCGGACGTTGCGGCCGGCCGGGGCGCCAAACATCGCCCCGTCGCTCAGGCCCACGCCGTGGGCCTCGAAATGGGCGGCGGGGTGCTTCAGCCCGAGCGCCTCGACATTGAGCCAGGCGAGGTAGGTCGCCTCGATCGGCGCCTCGGAGCGGATCCCGGGGGTTTCGCGGGCGATGAAGTCGAGGAGGGTGTCGCGGTTGGCGCGCAGCTCGCCGAGCAGGGCCTGGCGCCAGTCCTCGCTGTCGCGGTAGGCGGCCTCGCAGGCGGCGAAGCCGAGCGCCGTCACTTCCGCGACGATCCCCTGGGTTGCCCGGATGAAATCCCTCCGCAGCGCGGGGTCCGAGATCACGGCAAAAGAGGTGCCGAGCCCGGGCAGGTTGTAGGTCTTGCTCGGCGCCATGAAGGTGATTGTGCGGGCGGCGATCTCCGGCCCGAGGGTGGCGGTCGGCAGGTGGGGGAGGGACGGGTCGAGGATCAGGTCGCAGTGGATCTCGTCGGAGCAGAGGATCAAGTTGTGCCGCACGCAGAACTCGCCGACGCGGACCAGCTCATCGCGCCTCCAGACCCGACCCACGGGGTTGTGCGGATTGCAAAGGAAGAACAGGCGCGTGCGCGGGGTGACCACCCGCTCAAGAGCCTCGAAATCGATCTCCCAGCGCCGGCGCGCGGAGTCGAGCGCGAGCGGGACGGCAAGCGTCTCCCGGCCAGTGTTCCGGGGGGCGGAAAGAAAGGGGGGATAGACCGGCGTGCAGCTGATCGCCTGCTCGCCCGGCCCGGCGAGCCCGAGCGCCTCGACATTGAGCCCGACGACAAGCCCGGGAAGCCAGACAATCCAGGACGGGTCGATCCGGTACGCATAGCGCTGCGCGAGTGCGTCGACGACAGCGTCCACGGTAGACTTCACCGGCCGGGCATAGCCGAAGATCCCCTGGTCCACGCGGCTCCTGAGGGCCTCGATGACCGCCGGCGGCGAGCGGAAATCCATGTCGGCCACCCACATGGGCAGGATGTCGCGGCCGGCGTACTTCTGCCACTTCTGGGAGTCGGTCCCCCTGCGCTCGTGGGGCGTCTGGAAGTCAAAGCTCATGGCGGCCCAGTGAGCCACGGAAAAGCCCGGACCACAAGGCAACGCTTGGCGCGGGTGCATCCCACGGGACTCAAGCCGGATAGGTCCCGAGCTGGCGAATGCTGCTCATTGCCAAGTACACCCTGTTAGACTCAGAACCCAGACGCAGAAAGCCGTGTTTAGTGTAGAACCGGAGGGCAGCCCCATCCTTGGCATCAGCAATGACTGCGATTGAACCACTCGTTTCTGTCTGGGAGTACGAACGAAGAATGGCGTCCATCAGGAGGAGTTTCCCTGTGCCCGGGAATCTCTCGTCGCGTGCCAGGCGTCCGATCAGCGTTGCGGGCAGGCGGGGATAGCGCGGCAGCCGCTTTGTCAGTTCACCGGGCAGTTCCGCAAGTTCCACCGTGTAATTGGACAGGGTGTAGTAGCCAGCGATGATGGCCGGGGCTGACTCTTCAACCATTACGAACGTAACAGCCAAATGCCTCTCGGCATCCTTGCGCGCCCGCTGCTGAAGGTAGGCCGTCAGCGCGGGTACGGAGGACTGGAATCCTGAGCGGTCGTGACGCTCCGGGTCCAACGGCTCAAAGCGATAGGGCATCAGCGCACCTGCTTGCGGTAGTGTGCGAACGCCGCCAGCAAAGCCGCAGTGGGCTTGCCTGGTGTCAGAAGCGACCGGACAAAGGCCTTTGAGTCAGCCGCATCGAGCCGGCTTCGCCGGGACATTTCGACAGTGTGGGAGGCGTTCACCCGCAAGGTCTGGACAATGTAATCCGTCACGGAGGTGTGCCCGGCGATGGTCGCAGCCTCCTCGACGATTTCCTTCAGCTCGGGCGGAATTCGAGCCTCGAGCCGGGCGGTCGAGCGCACCCGGGCGGCAGGGGCCGCGGCGGGGAGCTTTCGGGCGGGAATCTTCATGAAATTAATGTACGGCAATTTGCCGTACAAATCAAGTTTCATTCGAATCTCAGGCTTTGGCTCAGCGATCCACCGCCATTGTGACTGCGGCCCTATTTCCGCAACCGAGCGTAGTTCTTAACGCATGCGGCAGGGATGACAGACTCGCACACCTGGGACACTGATGAGGGGCAAAATTTCACTACTGGAATTCCAGTAGTTTATTCAACCCTTTAAAGTCCAATGGGTTGCATTCAAGGCGCCGGTGGCACTCCGGGTGCAATGGAGAGGGCGAGTCGAAATCTTCAAAACAGAAAACAAACACAATGCGTATCATTCGATATATCCAACCCAACACCCGCAGCCTCTCTCCGGTCGTCGGCTCCCTGAGCCGCAGCCCTTGGACGGGACTCGAGAGCGAGGTCGACCGCTGGTTTGAGGCCGCCTATCAGGGCCTTGACCGCGGGACCCAGTTCCCGGTCGATCTCTCGGAGGACAAGGACAACGCCTACGTCCGCGCCGATCTCCCCGGTGTGAACAAGGCCGACATCAACCTCGAGGTCGTCGACGGCAGCCTGACGATTTCCGCCACGCGGAAACAGCAGCAGTCCGGCGGCGGCGAGGAGTCGATCTCCTACAACCGGTC
>Ga0302279_10001461_pt1 | contig 33428 bp, 30 predicted proteins | sample III_Bog_N3_3_FD_194541 | JGI IMG/M metagenome (GOLD analysis project Ga0302279, IMG submission 194541) | Peat permafrost microbial communities from Stordalen Mire near Abisko, Sweden - III_Bog_N3_3 | ecosystem: Environmental > Terrestrial > Soil > Wetlands > Peat | place: Sweden: Abisko...
GCGGCAGGGGCGACGGCAGTGATTCAGCCAGGCGGCTCGATCCGCGATGACGAGGTGATCGCCGCCGCGGATGCGGCGGGAGTTGCCATGGTGTTCACTGGGATGCGGCACTTCCGGCACTGAGCGGCTATCGCCGCAAAGAGACCGGCCGACACAAGGGCGGAGTACCTGCCGCTGGGCGCAGGCATGTGGTCCGGATCTGTGCGGAGGGCGTGGGGCAACCCCCGTCCCCACTGCGACTCATCAACGCTACGCCGCTCGAGCATCGGCAACAGCCACTGCACGATCTCGCGAGACCGAGTGTCACCCAGGAGCAACGGTGTTGCTGCAAATCGGCTGGCTGGCCGCGAAACCATTCAAGTCGCCGGTTTCATATTGTAACGTTATCCTCCGCCGATTCGGAGCATGGGCATGGCGTTTGGACGCGAGTTGAAGCGCAGGCTACAGGCGGTGCTCTGGCCCGCACTCTTCCTGGCCGTGTCCGGCTATTTCGGCTGGAACGCGACGCAGGGCGATCGCGGCCTCCGGGCCTACGTGCAACGACAGGAACTGCTGAAGCAGGTCGAGGCTGCCCAGGCCGATGCGTTGGCCGAGCGCGACATGTGGGAGCGACGGGTGATGGGGCTGCGCGCCAGCCACCTGGATGCCGACACGCTGGACGAGCGTTCCCGTGCGATGCTCAACCTGGCGGACCCGACCGACGTGGTGGTGCCGTATCCGCAAAAGGACCGGCTGTTCTGATCGCCGGCCGCCGCTGTTCGGATAGCGGACGGCGCCGCCGGAACGAGAGCCCCCCGCCAGGCCCGTGGCGTTTGAATGCCGTGCGGCTTGCCAACGGCGCCCCTCAGCACCACACCTGCTTGCATGAGCGCCGCCGGTTGGTCGCCAATGGGCGGAGCCGCAAGGGGCGGCCGAAATGCCTCTCCTGGAACCTCCCAGCGCACCCGGGGACCGCTCCGTTAGGGTGAATGCCATGAGCAACAGCACTTACGATGCAGATTTTTACGCATGGGCGAACGAACAGGCTGCTTTGCTGCGCGCCGGCCGGCTGTCTGACGCCGACATCGCGAACATCGCCGAGGAAATCGAAAGCATGGGCCGCAGCGAGAAGCGCGCGTTGCTGAGCCGGCTGACCGTGCTGCTGCTGCACCCTTTGAAATGGCGCTTTCAACCGGATCGCCGAAGCCGCTCCTGGGAGGTGTCGATCGCCAACACGCGCGACGACCTGACCGACCATCTCGCCGACAACCCAAGCCTCAAGGCAGTGCTGCCCGAGTCCATGTCCGCCGCCTATCGTCGGGCGCTACGGACTGCGGCGCTGGAGACCGATCTCCCCGAGTCCACATTCCCCGCCGGTTGCCCCTGGACCTTCGAACAGGCGATGCAGGAAGGCCCATGAGCAGCGACTGCGAGCACCGGTCGTGGCTGCGCTGGGCGGCACATCGGAAAGGTCAGGAACGGTCATTGCCGCTGATGAGGAGAACTGCGGGTCCCTTGGTTGCGAGGCCCTTTCCCATCGGCGTCCGCCCTCGGCAAACTGGAACCGGATGCTGAATCGGGCCAGCCTCGCCGCCGGCTAGTGCGCCTCCCACCGCCAGTTCACCACCTCCGGCAGGTCGCAGCCATAGCGCTCGATGTAGCGGCGGTGCTCGATCAGCCGGTCGCGAATCGCCTGCTTGGCGTATGCTGCGGGCGCACCGAACCCGGTCACGCGGTCGATCGCCTCGGCCGCCAGGTGGAAGCGGTCGAGCTTGTTGAGCACCGTCATGTCGAACGGCGTGGTGGTGGTGCCTTCCTCCTGGAACCCGTGCACGTGGATGTTGTTGTGGTTCCGCCGGCGGTAGGTCAGCCGGTGGATCAGCCACGGATAGCCGTGATAGGCGAACACCACCGGCCGGTCGGTGGTGAACAGCGAGTCGAAATCCGGGTCCCTGAGTCCGTGCGGGTGCTGCGAGGGCGGGGTCAGCGTGGAGAGGTCCACCACGTTCACCACCCGGATGCGGAGCTGCGGCAGGTGCCGGCGCAGCAGATCGACCGCGGCCAGCGTCTCCAGCGTCGGCACGTCCCCGGCACAGGCCATGACCACGTCGGGGTCCTCGCCCTGGTCGTTGCTCGCCCACTCCCATATCCCGATCCCCGCCGTGCAGTGCCGGATCGCGGACTCCATATCGAGCCATTGCGGCGAGGGCTGCTTGCCGGCGACGATCACGTTGATACGGTCCCAGGTGCGAAGGCAGTGGTCGGTGACGAACAGCAGCGTGTTGGCGTCCGGCGGCAGGTACACGCGCACCACGTCGGGCTTCTTGTTCAGCACATGGTCGATGAACCCGGGGTCCTGGTGGCTGAACCCATTGTGCTCCTGCCGCCAGACATGGCTGGTGAGCAGGTAATTCAGTGACGGGATCGGCGCGCGCCACGCGATGCTGTGGGCGGACTTCAGCCACTTGGCGTGCTGGTTGAACATCGAATCGACAATGTGGATGAACGCCTCGTAGCAATTGAACAGCCCGTGCCGGCCGGTGAGCAGGTAGCCCTCCAGCCAGCCCTGGCAGGTGTGCTCGCTCAGGATCTCCATCACCCGCCCGTCGGGCGCGAGGTGGTCGTCATAGGACAGGCGCTCGGCGAGCCAGGTGCGGTCGGTCGCCTCCAGCACCGCCTGCAGCCGGTTGGACGCGGTCTCGTCCGGGCCGAACACGCGGAAATTGCGCGTGGCGCGGTTGCGCACCATCACGTCGCGCAGGAACGCGCCCATGATCCGCGTGGCCTCGGCGTCCTGCCCGCCCGGCGTGGTGACCGGCACGGCGTAACTGGTGAAATCAGGCAAGGACAGCGGGCGCATCAGCAGGCCGCCATTGGCGTGCGGATTGGCGCTCATGCGCCGCTGGCCCTTGGGAGCCAGGGCGCGGATCGCTTCGACCGGCCTGCCGTCAGCATCAAACAGCTCTTCCGGCCGATATGAGCGCATCCAGGCTTCCAGCGCGGCGAGGTGGCCGGGTGTGCTGGTGTCCGGGATCGGCACCTGATGGGACCGCCAGTAGTCTTCCAGCTTCAACCCATCCGATTCCTTGGGGCAGGTCCAGCCCTTCGGCGAGCGCAGCACGATCATCGGCCAGCGGGCCATAGCCGCGTCATGCGCCAGCCCCGGGCCGCCGCCGCCGCGGGCTTCCTGCTGGATTGCGCGGATGCGGCCGACCGCCTCATCGACCGCCGCCGCCATCGCCTGGTGCATCGGGGCGGGGTCGTGGCCCTCGACGAAGATCGGGTCCCAGCCGTAGCCCCGGAGCAGCGCGTGCAGATCCTCGCCCGGGATGCGCGCCAGGATCGTCGGATTGGCGATCTTGTAGCCATTCAGGTGCAGGATCGGCAGCACCGCGCCGTCGCTGACCGGGTTCAGGAATTTGTTGCCATGCCAGGCAGTGGCGAGCGGCCCGGTCTCCGCCTCGCCGTCGCCGACCACGCAGGCGACCAGCAGGTCCGGGTTGTCGAACGCGGCGCCGAAGGCGTGGGACAGCGAATAGCCCAGTTCCCCGCCCTCGTGGATCGAGCCCGGGGTGTCCGGCGCGGCATGGCTCGGCACGCCGCCGGGGAAGGAGAACTGGCGGAACAGGAGGTGCAGGCCCGGTTCGTCCCGCGTCACCTCGGGGTAGACCTCGGTATAGGTCCCCTCCAGCCAGACGCTGGCCAGAAGGCCGGGGGCGCCATGGCCGGGGCCGCAGATGAAGATGGTGTCAAGGTCATGCGCCCGGATCGCCCGGTTCAGGTGGAGGTAGATGAAGTTGATGCCGGGCGTGGTGCCGAAATGCCCCAGCAGCCGGGTCTTCACATGGGCGTGGGCGAGCGGCTCGCGCAGCAGCGGGTTGTCGAGCAGATAGATTTGCCCCACCGAGAGATAGTTGGCCGCCCGCCACCAGGCGTTCATGGCGTCGAGTTCGGCCGCGTCGAGCGGCGCGGCGGCCGGGTTGCTGTCCACGTCGTTCATCGGTCTCGCTCCCCTATCGCTGGCAGGCTGGTTGCAGGACAGGCTGGCGGACGGTTGTGCCGTTCGCAGTCGGGGCTGGCGTGATCGGGGCGCCGTCCCGGCAACGCATGCTACCAGCCCCGCGTTCGCGCGTGGCGTCACAAGGGTATGGTCCGATATAGTCAGCGCGCAGCCCGCGCACCGTGACAGTTTGGTGCCTGACCCAAGGGAAGACGACGCGGCATGAAGAACCCCGACCGGGATATCCCGCCCAGCCTGCAGCCCGATCCGGAAGACTATCGCTACGATCTGGAGCGCGCATTGTCGGCTGTCGTCGGCCTGAAGACCTACGTGCCGCAGGACGCCTTCACCGCGGGCACGCTGGGCACGGAGCGGGCGGGCAGCGGCGTGGTCATCGCCGCGTCCGGGCTGGTGGTCACCATCGGCTATCTGATTACCGAGGCGGAGACGATCTGGATCACCTCGGCCGACGGACGGGCCATCGCGGGCCACGCGCTGGCTTACGACCAGGAGACCGGGTTCGGCCTGGTCCAGGCGCTGGGCCGGCTCGAACTTCCGCCGCTGGAGATGGGCGACTCGGACCGGCTGACGCTGGGCGATCCGGTGGTGTTCGCCGCGGCCGGCGGGCGCCAGCATGCGATCGAGACCCGGGTGGTGGGCCGGCAGGAGTTCGCCGGCTATTGGGAATACGTGCTGGACGACGCGATTTTCACTGCGCCAGCGCACCCGTTCTGGGGCGGCGCCGGCCTGATCGGCGAGGACGGCAAGCTGTTGGGGATCGGCTCGCTGATCCTGCAACAGGGCGACGGCAAGGGGAAAAGGCTCGACATGAACATGATCGTGCCGATCAGCCTGTTGCCGCCGATCATGACAGACCTTTTGAACTACGGACGGGTGAACCGCCCGGCACGGCCCTGGCTGGGCCTGTATGCGTCCGAGGCGGAAGACTCGATCATCGTAGGAGGGCTTGCCGACAACGGGCCGGCGGAACAGGCGGGAATCCGCGCCGGCGACCGCATCATCGCGGTGGGCGAGGACGAGGTGGGCGATCTGGCCGCCCTGTGGCGCCGGGTGTGGGCATGCGGCAGCGTCGGGGCCGATGTGCGCCTCAAGCTGATGCGCGACCGGATGCCGGTGCGGGTCACGGTCCGGTCGGCCGACCGGACAAGCTTCCTCAAGTCGCCGAAGCTGCACTGATGGCCCCGGGAAAGAGCGGTTTGAAAGGCGTGGTGATCCCCGTTACGCCGTTTCAGCAGAACTGCCTGCTGCTGTGGGACGAAGCGACCAGGCGCGGCATCGTGGTCGATCCCGGCGGCGACGTGCCGCGGATCAAGGCGGCGATCGAGAGAGCCGGCGTCACCGTTGACCGCATCCTGCTGACGCACGGCCATATCGACCATGCAGGGGGAGCGGCGGAACTGCGCGAGGCGCTGGCGGTCCCGCTGGAAGGACCGGACGAGCGCGACCGCTTCCTGCTCCAGGGCATGGCGGCGCAGTGCCGCATGTTCGGCTTCGAGGCGCGCGACGTCCTGCCGGACCGCTGGCTGCGGGAGGGCGAGCAGATTGCACTCGGCGAGCACCGGTTCGACGTGCTGCATTGTCCTGGCCACACGCCGGGACACGTCGTGTTCGTAAACCATGCAGCGCGTCTCGCAATTGTCGGCGACGTACTGTTCCAGGGTTCGATTGGCCGGACGGACTTGCCGATGGGCGACCACGCCGCGCTGCTCCGCTCGATCAAGGATAAGCTGCTGACACTGCCTGACGATTTTGCGTTTCTGCCAGGCCACGGCCCGGGCTCGACGATCGGCGCCGAGCGCACCGGAAATCCGTTCCTGGCCTAGAATGTTGCATCCGGTGGCGCGGCAGTTCGGCTGACGGTTCGAAAAACTCGTTGCAGCGTCTTTGTTTTTGATCACAGTTCGATGACTGGGTGTCCAATCACTATAAAGAGGATAACGCCGTTCGTTGGCCGTATGATAAAGGTCTCCTATTAAAACCAATAAGGTTGGAGGCCGCGATGACAACGCGAACCTGGATTGGTGGGGGCACCAACAATATATTCTCTGCAGCGGACTGGTCACCGGCCGGAATCCCCGCAGCCGGCGACACCTTGGTGATGCTGAATGGCACGGCCAACCTGTACGGCGGCGACCTGACAGGCGAGACATTCCTGTTCGGCGTCGCCGCCTCCTTCTCGCAGGCGAGCCCTGTGCTTAACGTCTACAACGGCGCTAAAGTAACGCTGACCGAAGGCGGCAGCGGTTACTCAGCGTCTTCGCCGACGGTGAACGTTTTCGGCCGCGACACGGTAAACATCGTCGAAGCTTCCGGCGGGCAACGAACCGTCACATCGAAGCTGAATCTCGAACCGCAGGCGGTCTTGAGCGGCAGTGTTCAGATTGCGGGCTACACGACCCTGACAATCCAGGGCGCGACGGGATCGTCCTTCAATAACACTAACACCAGCATAGGTTACAACTCCGTCGCGACGATCGACGCCAACGTCATCGGTATTGGGTCATTCAATCTCATCTTCTATTCTGGCGCAGAATTTGGTGGTTCGGTGTCACAGGGGCAGACGCTAAACTTGGCCAATGGATCCACCGATTACAAGATCGACCATCCATCCGAGTTTTACGGCACGATCAACTGGCTGGTAGCGCCCAGCGCCTACGATGCGTCAGTGGATCTGCTGAACATTACTGCGGACAGCTACAAGTTCAGCAACAACCAGCTCACGCTGTTTGCCGGCAATACGATTGTCGATAGGCTGCATTTGAATGGGTCATCCGGCGCGTTCGGGGTCTACGGCGTCTCGGGCGGCGTCACGCTTCAATCGATCGGCACGCCGGTCGGCTCCGGAGAGATCCTGTTGCCGGTTCACGCCTGACACGACAGCGGATCGCGTGGGCCTCCGATCGGTGGCCCGCGCGCGGTTTGATTCCAGACCGTTCAGTCCGGTGTGTCCTTTGCAATATTGGCTGGGGGTCACATAAGGTCGGAGGCCGCGATGACAACGCGAACCTGGATTGGTGGCGGCGGAAACAATGTTTTTTCAGCAAAGGACTGGTCGCCGGCGGGAGTTCCTGTCGCCGGTGACACGTTGGAAATGTCGAACGGCACGGCGAACATGTACGGCGGCGACCTGACCGGAGCCACGTTCCTGTTCGGCTATGCGCCCTACGAAACCTCGACGAATCCAGTGCTGAACGTGTTCGCCGGCGCACGGGTGACGCTGACAGAGGGCTTCGGCAGTGAACCCTTCGCGACCACGCCGACGGTGAACGTCTATGGCTACGATACGGTGAATCTGGTATTGCTGTCGGGATACGAACGAGGGCTCCAATCGACGGTGAATCTGGCGCCGCATGCGGGCATGGCCGGCACGATCCAGATCGGCACGCATGATGCCTCCCTGACGATCAATGGCGCGACAGGATCCTGGTTCGACAACACGAATACCAGCGTGGGATACAACTCTGTGGCGACGATCGACGCCACAGTCATCGGCGTGGGCTCGTTTGAAATGAGCGGTTATTCCCTCCTCTCGTTCGGCGGCTCGGTGTCTCAGGGTCAGACCGTGGAGCTCGCCGGAGGCTATAATGCCGTCACGATCGACCATCCCACCGCATTCCACGGCACGATCGACTGGGTGGCCGTGGCCGGCGCAAATGAGGTCGCGGTCGACCTGCTCAACATCACTGCGAACAGCTATTTGTTCAGCAACGACCGGCTCACGCTGTTTGCCGGCCATCGGATCGTTGACAGGCTGCATGTGAATGCCGCGCCCGGGGCCTTCGATGTCTACGCCACGTCAACCGGGGTCACGCTGCAATCGACCGGCACGCCGGCTAATCCGGGTGAGATTTCATTGCCGGTTCACACGTGATTCGACGCCGGATCGCGCGGCCGACGGCCTTGACCGGGGTTTGACCGGACGGGTTTCGACCGGCCCTGATCCGCTGGAGCTACACCGGACTGTTCAGTCTATCCATCCTTGCAATCCCGGCTGCCCGGGTCACATCAAACGCCATGAGCGGGTTGGCAGACGTACGGACAGATAATGATTCGCCCAAGCGGCTCGCCGTTCTCGAAGCGGCGGGGCGCTTGTTTGTCACCCACGGGTATGGCGCGGTGTCCATGGACGTGATCGCTCGTGAAGCGGGGGTGTCTAAGGCGACGCTGTACGCGCATTTCGCCTCCAAGGACCGGCTGTTCGCCACGATTATCACGGAAGCCTGTCACCAGGGGGTCGCGGCGGCCACCCAACTGGCGGCGGCGGAGGCGGGGACGGACATCCGGGCGGTCCTGACCGGGCTTGGGGGGCGAGTGCTCCGCTTCCTGCTGGCGCCGCGGACGCTCGCCATCCATCGGGTCGTGATCGCCGAGGTGGCGCGGTTTCCCGAATTGGGCGCGGTCTTCTACGAAAATGGTCCGGGCCGGTCCCGCGGCCAGTTTACCGCATGGCTGCAGCGCCAGACGGCGATCGGCAGGCTTGCGGCCGCGGACCCGGACCTGGCCGCCGACCAGTTCCTGGGCATGCTGCGTGGCAATTTGTATCATCGAGCGCTGCTCGGCATCGGTCCCCCGGCGACACAGGACGAGATCGACTCTGCCGCGGTCGCGACGGTGGATACGTTCCTCCGCGCCTATAGCGCCGCATGACATGGGCCGCCGCGGCGCTCCGGCTGGCGGCTGCAAGAGGGAGGTGATCGAAACGTTGGTCGGTGTGTGGGGGGTACCCTGGTTGCAACGGGCGATGGCAGACTTGCCGCGACAAGCCTTAGCAGCGACAATAAGATGTGGCTGGGGTTAAGGAGACCATAATGAAGATCAGCGCGCGCAACCAGATCAAGGGCACAGTTAAAGAAGTACACAAGGGCCAGACGACGGCCCATGTCAGCATCGACATCGGCGGCGGCATATTGGTGACGGCCTCGATCACCAACGAGGCGGTGGAAGATCTTGGGCTGAAGGCCGGGGACGCGGCGACTGCGATCATCAAGGCCTCGGACGTCCTCGTCGGGAAGTAGCTTCCCACCCGAACCGACCGTCCGAATCGGCGGCTCGCTTGACACCACGGGAGTGTGTGGGCTTCATCCGGCCGTTTTTGAATCGGAAAGCAGCCTGCATGGCGACCACCAGGGTCAAGGCCAAGCGTAAATCGAGCAGCCTGCTCGAAAACGTCAAGACGATCGTCTACGCCGCCCTGATCGCCGTCGCGGTCAGGACGGTGGCGTTCGAACCGTTCAACATTCCCTCCGGCAGCATGATTCCCACGCTGCTGGTGGGTGATTACCTGTTCGTCTCGAAATTCAGCTACGGCTACTCCCGTTTCTCGCTGCCATTCTCGCCGCCACTATTCTCGGGCCGCATCTTCGGCAGCCTGCCGAACCGCGGCGACGTCGCGGTGTTCAAATACCCGCGCGACAACTCGACCGATTACATCAAGCGGATCGTCGGCCTGCCGGGCGATAAAATCCAGGTCCGGCAAGGGCAGCTCTACATCAACGGTGAGCTCTGCCCCCGCCAGCCCGAAGGCACCTATACGGCGGATGACAGCGGTATCCACATGATGCTCCGCCTCTACCAGGAGACGCTGCCGAACGGTGTGAAGCATGACATCCTGAAGGCCACCGACGAGGGCGACGTCAACAACACGCCTGAATACACGGTGCCCGCGGACCATGTGTTCGCAATGGGCGACAACCGGGACAATTCAGCGGACAGCCGCTTCATGAACGGTGTCGGCTTCGTGCCGGTTGAAAACCTGATCGGGCGGGCCGAGATCATCTTCTTCTCGATCGACGCGCAGTACCCCTGGTGGGAATTTTGGGAATGGCCGTTCGAGATCCGTTGGAACCGACTGCTGATGGGCGTGCATTGACCCGCTTCCAGCTTTGACCTCTCCGATCGCCGCGATTCTCGGCCACGAGTTCGCCCGTCCCGGCCTGCTGCGCGAGGCGCTGACGCATCGCTCTGCCGCGCAGGGCCGCGGCGGCGGCGCAAAGGTATCGAACGAGCGGCTGGAGTTCATCGGCGACCGGGTGCTGGGGCTGCTGATGGCGGAATGGCTCGCCGAGCGGTTCCCGCACGAGCAGGAGGGCGAGCTGGGGCGGCGCTTGGCCTATCTCGTCTCGCAGCCGGTGCTGGCGGCGGTGGCGGAGGACATCGGCTTGTCGGAGGCGCTGTCGGTGGGGCCTGGCGAGGCACGCGCCGGCGTGAAGCAGCGCGCCACGGTCCTGGCCGACGCGCTGGAGGCAGCGCTCGGAGCGCTTTACCTGGATGGCGGTCTGGAGCGCGCCCGCGTCTTCGTGCGCCGTGCGTGGGACGCGGCAATGTCCGCGCAGGCGGCGCCGCCCAAGGACGCCAAGACCGCACTTCAGGAATGGGCGCAGGCGCGCGGCCTGGAACTGCCATCCTATATCGTGCAGCAGCGCTCCGGCCCGCCGCACGCGCCGGAGTTCACGGTCAGCGTCAGCCTTGGCGGGACCAGCGGGACCGGAATCGCCGGCAACAAGCGTGCCGCCGAACAGCTTGCGGCCGAAGCGCTGTTGCGGAGCGTGCCCCAATGACCTCTCCCCGTTGCGGATTTGTTGCGATCGTCGGCGCGCCGAACGCCGGGAAGTCCACGCTGCTCAACCGGCTGACCGGGGCGAAGCTGTCGATCGTGTCGCCCAAGGCGCAGACCACGCGGTTTCGCGTGCTGGGAATCCTGATGCGTGGGGCGAGCCAGATCCTGCTGGTGGACACGCCGGGCATCTTCCGCCCGCGGCGCAAGCTGGACCGGGCGATGGTGGCGGCCGCCTGGACCGGCGCGCACGACGCCGACCTGACCGTGTTGCTGGTCGATGCCAGGGCCGGCGCCTCCGAGGCGGTGCGCGGGATCGCCGGGAAGCTGGCGACGGCGGAGCGGCGCTGCTGGCTGGTGCTGAACAAGACGGATACGGTCACGCCGGGTTCGTTGTTGCCGCTGACCGCGACCCTGACCGCGCTGGCGCCGTTCGAGGAGACCTTCATGGTCAGCGCGTCCACCGGGGATGGGCTGGATGGTCTGATCGATGCACTGGCGGCGGCGGTGCCGGAAGGGCCGCATTTGTATCCCGACGACGACCTGACCGATCTGCCCGACCGGCTGCTGGCGGCGGAAGTGGTGCGCGAGCAGGTGTTCCTGCAGACGCACGAGGAAGTGCCCTACGGCGCCACCGTGGAGACCGAAAGCTGGAAGGAGCGCCCGGACGGCTCGGTGCGGATCGAGGTCACCATCTATGTGGCACGGACCGGGCACAAGGCGATCCTGATCGGCGAGGGCGGCTCCAAGGTGAAGGCGATCGGAGCGCGGGCGCGGCAGGAACTGGGCGTGCTGCTGGAGCGGACGGTGCACCTGTTCCTGAACGTGAAGCAACGCGCCGGCTGGGACGAGGAAGGCGCGCGGCTGCGGGCGATCGGGCTGGACGATAAGGTTTAGGCTGCTGGCCCGCGGCTATGATCTTCGGCAGTCCGCTACGTAGGGTGGATAAGCAAAGCGCCATCCACCTCTTTCGGTGTTGCGGGCGGCAATGGTGGATGGCGCTGCGCTTATCACCCTACGCCCTGAGCCAACAACCGGGTGAGAAACCTTCCTTGCTTGCCTCGCCTGCCCCAACGGAGCGGCTGACGCATGGAATGGGAAGCGCCCGCCATTGTCCTGGACGCCCGCCCCCACGGCGAGGGCGACGCGGTCGCCACGGTGCTGACCGAGGAACATGGCCTGCATCGCGGCCTGGCCCGCGGCGGCACGGCCCGCGCCCGCGTGGCGGTCTGGCTGCCGGGCAACCTTGTGCAGGTGCGCTGGATGGCGCGGCTGGCCGATCAGCTCGGCAGCTTCACGGCCGAGCTGGTGCATCCCGGCGCCGCGCTGGCGATGCAGGACGCCCTGACCAACGCCATGCTGTCGGCCGCTTGCGCCGTCGCCGCCGGCGCGATGCCCGAACGCGAGCCCCACCCCCGCGTCTTCAAAGGCCTGCTGCGCCTGATCGCCGGCCTGCCCCAGGGCGCGTCGATGCTGTCGGAACTGGTCCAATGGGAGGCCGTGCTGCTGGCCGATCTCGGCTATGGGCTCGACCTGACGCGCTGCGCCGTCACCGGGGAGACGGCGGGGCTGGCCTTCATCTCCCCCAGGACCGGCCGCGCAGTCACCGCGGCCGGCGCTGGCGCGTGGTCCGGCCGCCTGCTCCGGCTGCCCGCGTTCCTGGCGGGCGGCAATCCCCCCGGGGCGGCTGGGGATGATCCGGCTGGCGAGGCCAGCGTCCCCCCAACCGCCGCCGACTGGCGCGACGGCCTCGCGCTGACCGGCCACTTCCTGGCGCGCGACGCCTTCGGCCACCACCATCGCCCGCTCCCCGCCGCACGGCAGATGCTATACGACCGCGTCGCGGCGCTCGCCGCAGAGTCGGAGAAGACGAATGGCGGATGATCTCGCGGGGCGGATCGAGGATGCCCCGCTCACGGAAGCGCTGTCCGAGCGCTACCTCGCCTATGCGCTCTCCACCATCATGTCGCGCTCCCTGCCGGATGTGCGCGACGGGCTGAAGCCGGTGCATCGGCGGCTGATCTACGCCATGCATCAGTTGCACCTGGACCCCACCGCCGGCTTCAAGAAATGTGCCCGCGTGGTCGGCGACGTGATCGGCAAGTTTCATCCGCATGGCGACGTGGCGGTCTACGAAGCGCTGGTGCGTCTGGCGCAGGATTTTGCCGCGCGCTATCCGCTGGTCGAAGGCCAGGGTAATTTCGGAAACATCGACGGCGATAACGCCGCGGCGATGCGGTACACCGAAGCGCGCCTCACCGAAGTCGCCAAGGCGCTGCTCGCCGGCATCGACGAGGACGCGGTTGATTTCCGCCCAACCTATGACGGCGAGGATGCCGAACCCGTCGTGCTGCCGGGCGGGTTTCCCAACCTGCTGGCGAACGGCGCCGCCGGCATTGCGGTCGGCATGGCGACGTCCATCCCGCCGCACAACGCCGGCGAGGTCTGCGCCGCCGCCATCCACCTGATCCGCCATCCGCAGGCGACCGCCGCCGACCTGCTGCAGCACATGCCCGGCCCGGATTTTCCCACCGGCGGCATCCTGGTGGAGGAGCCGGCGGCGATCCAGGCCGCCTATGAAACCGGCCGCGGCGGCTTCCGCCTCCGCGCGCGCTGGTCGGTGGAGAAGGGCAAGCACGGCACCTGGCAGATCGTGGTAACGGAGATTCCGTACCAGGTGCAGAAGGCGCGGCTCATCGAGCAGATCGCGCAGCTTCTGGAGGAGCGGAAACTGCCGCTGCTCGGCGATGTGCGCGACGAAAGCACCGAGACCGTGCGGCTGGTGTTCGAGCCCAAGACGCGCGGCGTCGAGCCCGATGTTCTGATGGCGACGCTGTTCCGCGCCACTGCGCTGGAGGCCCGCTTCCCCCTGAATATGAACGTGCTGGACGCAACGCGCACGCCGCGCGTGATGTCGCTGCCCGAGGTGCTGCGCGCCTGGCTGGATCACCGGCACGAGGTTCTGGTGCGGCGCTCGCGCCACCGGCTCGCGGCGATCGAGCGGCGCATCGAGGTGCTGGACGGCTACCTGATCGTCTATCTGAACCTGGACGAGGTGATCCGCATCATCCGCGAGGAAGAAGAGCCGAAGCCGAGGCTGATGGCGCGCTTCTCGCTGTCGCCGGACCAGGCCGAGGCGATCCTGAACATGCGGCTGCGGTCCTTGCGCAAGCTGGAAGAAATGGAAATCCGCAAGGAGCACAAGGCGCTGTCGAAGGAGCGCGAGGGAATCCAAGGGTTGCTCGCGGACGAGACGCTGCGCTGGAACCGGATTGCCGACGAGCTTGAGCAGACGCGCGGAAAATTCGGCAGCGGCAAGCTGGGGGATCGGCGCACCGAGCTGGGCGCTCCGCCGCCGGTGCTGGAGGTGACCGCCGAGGCGTTCGTCGAGCGCGAGCCGATCACCGTGATCCTGTCGGACAAGGGCTGGGTGCGCGCGATGAAAGGCAGCGTCGCCGATCCTGCCGAGCTGCGCTTCAAGGAAGGCGATCGGCTGAAACTGATGCTGCCGTGCTTTACCACGGATCGGCTGACGCTGTTCGCCACCAACGGGCGTGCCTACACGCTTCGCGCGGCGGATTTGCCTCGGGGGCGCGGTGATGGACAGCCGGTGCGGCTGATCGCGGAGCTGTCGAACGAGGACGATATCGCGGCGCTGTTCGTTGCGGCTGACACCGCGAAGTATTTGGTTGCATCGTCCGCCGGGCGGGGATTCCTGGTGCCGGGCAGCGAACTGGTGGCAGAGAAGCGCACCGGGAAGCAGATCCTGAACCTTAAGCCGGGGGAGGAAGCGTTGCTGTGCTCGGCCGTGCCGGCGGAGGGGGATCACGTCGCGGTGGTGGGTGAGTCTCGCAAGCTGCTGGTGTTCCCGCTGGACCAGCTTCCCGACATGGTGCGCGGGGCGGGCGTGATCCTGCAGCGCTACAACCAGGGCGGGCTGGCGGACGCGAAGGTGTTCCGCCTGGCGGACGGGCTGACGTGGCGGTTGGGGGAGAAGACGCGGACCGAGACGGATTTGCGCTTGTGGCTGGGCGAGCGCGGGCAGACCGGGCGGCTGCCGCCGAATGGGTTCCCGAAGTCGGGGCGGTTTGGGTGAGGGGAGCGGTTCGAGTGAGGGCATCGTGTTCCGCCGCTTGAGAGACGGTCCGAATAGTTGATCTTTTTTAACCGAAGGCCCCGAGAAGGAGCATTCGCCATGAAGCCGGGAAGTGACACCGACCTGAACATTCCGCCCGCTCTGTTCGCGGAGATACAAGCCGCGGCCCACGAGGCCCACCGGCCGGCCTCCGACGTCGTGCGGGAGGCGTTGGAGCGGTACCTCGCGGACTGGCGCAAGGGCGCGAGCCCGGCGCGCGGACCGGTGCCCGCCAAGCGAACGCCCGCGGAAGCGGTGGCCCGTCTGCGGGAGCTGCGCAAAGGCAATGTCTTGCCTGACGGCGTGACCATTCGGGATCTGATGACGCACGGCCGCGCGTGACCGTCTTCGTCCTCGACAACTCTGTCGCCATGCGATGGTGCTTCGAGAGCGGCGCCCACGCCCACGCCGACAACGTGCTTCAGCAACTTGAATCGGACGACGGCGAGGCTTTCGTCCCGGTCCTTTGGCGCTACGAAGTCAGCGCGGTGCTGGCTCGGGCGCAGAACACCGGCGTCCTCACGGCGCAGAAGGTGACGGAGTTCCTTGAGAACCTTCAGGCACTCAACATTATCGTCGACACGGATGGCAGCGACCGCATTTTCACTGATGTCCACCAGCTTGCCATCACCCATCGCCTGACGTCGTACGACGCCGCCTATCTGGAGCTGGCGCTTCGAAGGAACCTGCCTCTCGCCACGCTGGACCGGGACTTGCTGCGGGCGTGCAAAACGGCCGGCGTCTCCGCGCTATGAACAGTGCCCGTCAACCGGACGCGGGCACCCGCGCAGTCGCCGCAGGCATGGCATTGTGTGCGGCGAAGCTGCCTGATCGCGCCAGGATTGCCTTTGCGCCGCTTGGCGGCGGGACCGGAACCGGGCTGCGTCTGCCACGATCGGTGAGGCCCAGTGTGCGCGGCACGTATGGGCTAGTCAGCGAGCCGAACGCGGCATCGGCATTTCGTGATCGGTATCCCAGCTATCCACCCAGGCTTCGACGGCCTCCAGCGAAACCACGCGGCCAGCCGCGGCTGACGCGCGGGCCTCCGCGATCATCTCCACTTCCCGGGCAAGCCTAAACCGCTGAGCCTCAGCAGTCTCGGGCCGGTCGTGGGGGTTACCCTGCGGATTAGTGGACGGACGCGTCCATAGCGGATGAGGTGAAACCTCAGTGTCGTCATTGACAACAGCGTCGAGGCTAAGCCGCCTGCAAGGAAACACGCGTGCACTCAACAAGCGAGCCGAAGCGGGAATAAGTAAGTCTGCAACGCATAAACCGGCCAGAACACTCCAAGAAACAAAGACTGCCAGAACGTAAATTTTCCGAAAAAATAGGCGAAACAAAACGCTACAACTATTGAGACGACCCATACCATAGCCAGCGGATTTTCGGATTCAATATGAGCGGACATAGGTTATGGTTCCTCGCTGGGAAGAAAAACGAAGGCGGACCAGCCGCTTGACGCCATGCGGGGGGAACGCCACTGGGCGTCGAGCCCTCGAGCGACCCACGACTTAACCATGTTAAGATATCGGACCGAGATATCGTGCAACGTGTTATAAGTAACCTACCCGTTGATATATGTCAACACTCCGGGTTCGGCAGCCCCGCTCAGCGTTCGTCGAGGGGATAGCATCGGAATCGTTACCGACCCGCACCCCGCATTTAGAGAGTTCCGAGTCGCCAGCGCGGCGCAAGCCTCACCGCCTGGCACTCACGCTGGACGCGTGTTCGTAAGTTGAAACGATTCGGCTAACCCACTCGGACGTCAAATATTCCCCGCCACCCAGTCCTTCAGCTTCCCCTTCGGCATAGCCCCCACCTGCGTCGCCGCCGGCTTGCCACCCTTGAACAGGATCAGCGTCGGAATCCCCCGAACAGCGTAGTTGTTCGGCGTCAGCGGGTTCTCGTCGATATTCACCTTCGCCACCGTCAGCCGCCCGGCATGCTCGGACGCGATCTCGTCCAGCGCCGGAGCGATCGCCTTGCACGGCCCGCACCACTCCGCCCAGAAATCCACCAGCACCGGCCCCTCGGCCTTCAGCACGTCCAGGTCGAACGTGGCGTCGGTGACATGCTTGGTGTGCGCGCCGGTCGGGGGCTTGATGGATGCGGTCATGGTCTGTCTCGGCCTCGTTGCGTTGTGCCGGGGACGTGGTCACCCCCGGCCTTTGGGTCAAGCAGCCGGCCGCGCAAGGCTGGACTCGTGCGCGGACAGCAGGTCGTCCGGCAGCATGGCGACCCTGGCGGCCTGGGTCCAGACCAGAGCGCACACCACCGGCCGGCCGGGGAAAACCGCCCGCAGCACGGCGCGATAGGCCGCCATCTGGCGCAGATACAGCACCGGCGTCGCCGCGGCCTCCGAGGGCGGTCGGCGGTTGGTCTTGAAATCGGCGACCAGCACGCGGTCCGGCAGCACCGCCAGCCGGTCCACCAACCCGCCAACGACGGCGCCCCCGACATAGCCGGTCAGCGGCACCTCGGCGCGGCTGCCGGGTCCGAACAGCGGCGCCAGATCGGGGTGTTCGATGATCGCCATCACCTCGGCGGCGATGGCGTCGGCGTCGCCCGGCAGCAGCCCGTGGCCGGGACGATCCAGGAACGCCCGCGCCGCCACAAAACGCTTGGCCCCCGGCAGCGCCGGCACGTGCTGCAACAGCGCGTGAATAAGCTGGCCGCGGCGGAACCGGTCGGTCCGGGCACCCCGCTCGGCCAGTGGCGAGGCGGCTTCGGGCACCGGACCCAGCTCGGCGTTCGCCGGCCGGCTTGGGGCCAGCGGCTCGGGCCGATCCGGCTCCTCGGGCGGCGGCGCGGCCGTCCAGCCGGGGGAACTGCCCGCCCACGCCGGCAACGCGGCAGAAACCGTCGCCCGGCCGGCCCCTGCCCGCTCCGGCGGGGCAAGCTGCGGCGAGGCCAGCCGCAACGCCTCGCCCTCCCACGGCGCGAAGGGCTCGCGCGCCACATCACCGAGTGCGGCAAAGCCCTTGGCCACCAGGCTGTACCAGCACGTCTCGGGCAGCGCCCGCCGCGTCTGCCAGCCGCAGACCACAAGGCGGTCCTCGGCCCGGGTCAGCGCGACATAGAGCAGGCGATTGTGCTCCTCCAGCCGCCGGGCGGACGCTGCGTCGCGCAGCCGATCAGCCGTGGCGCAGCGCAGCTCCTTGCGCGGCGACCACAGCGGGACCTGGCGCTGCGTGGCGGGGTCGTCCGCCCACAGGATCGTGCCGTCATCGGGCGGCATGGCGGTGGTGTCGGGCAGGATGACCAGCGGCGCCTGCAGCCCCTTGGCGCCGTGCACCGTCATGATCCGCACCAGCCCGCCCGCCTGCTCAGCCTCCCGCTTCACCTCGGCGGCGGAGCGGCGCAGCCAGTGCAGGAACCCCTGCAGCGAGGGCGGGTGCGTGCGGCAATAGGACAAAGCGGCGTTCAGCAGCTCGTCCACCGGCTCGGCCGCCTCCGGACCGAGCCGGGCAAGCAGCCGTGCCCGCCCGCCGAGCGGCCCAAGCGCCTCGGCGAACAGCGCGTGCGGGGCGATGAAATCCACCCGCGCCAGCAGCGCCGCGAAGAAGTCGGCGGCGGCACGCCAGTCGGGGCGTTCTCTGGCGCGCGCGTGAAGCCGGTCCCACAGCGCACCGGGACGGCCGACCGCCAGCGCCATCAGGCTGTCATCGGTCAGGCCGCCCAGCGGGCTGGTCAGGAAGCTGGCGAAGGTCAGGTCGTCCTGCGGCAGCAGCAGCGAATCGGCCAGCGCCATCAGGTCCTGCACCGCCGGCTGCTCGGTCAGCACCAGCCGGTCGAGCCCGGCCACCGGCACGCCACGCAGTTTCAGCGCCCGCACCAGCTCCCGCGCGAACTGGTTGCGCCGGCGGACCAGCACCAGGATGTCGCCGGGCGCCAGCGGACGCCCCTTGCTTTCCAGCAGCACGCCGCCCGAGGTCTGCTCCCTGATCCAGCCGGCCAGCGTGTCGGCCAGATGCTGGGGCGCCGAGCGCAGGCCCTGGTTGTGGTCCGCCACCTGCCAGGCTGGCGGCGGGTCGTCGGTGTCGGGCAGCGGCGTCAGCGGCCACAGCTCGACCGCGCCGGCGTGGTCGGCCCGGTCGGCGTAGTGGGCAAGCTGTTGCCCCGCTGCCACCACGCCCTTGGCGGCCTCCGGATCGGCGAACACAGCATCGACCAGCGCCAGCACCGGCCGCGTCGAGCGGAACGACACATCCAGGCCGGTGTCGCGCCAGTCCTTGCCGGCGGCGCGCACGCGCTGCGCAAGCAGGGCGCTGGACCGATCGAACTCCGCGGTATCGGCGCCCTGGAACGAATAGATCGACTGCTTGCGGTCGCCGACCGCGAACACCGTTCGGTCGTTGTCGCGCGCCGTGCTGCCGGCGAAGAACTCCGCCGTCAGCGCATGCGCGATCGCCCATTGCGCCGGGGCGGTGTCCTGCACTTCATCCAGCAGCAGGTGGTCGAGACCGCCGTCCAGCTTGTAGAGCACCCAGGCGGCGCCGGGATCGACCAGCAGGGCGGAACTGCGGCCGATCAGGTCTTCATAGTCCACCAGCCCGGAATCGGCTTTGCGCCCCGCATAGGCTTGCAAAACCGGTGCGGCCAGCGTGACCAGGGCCGCCGAGACGAGCGCCACGGCAAGCGCGCGGATCTTGTCATCGACCGCGCACACGCGCTCGGTTTCATCCATGAATGGCGCAAGCAATTCGGGGCGCGACTGGGCAAGCTTGGGATTGAGGAAGGCGCCGGCCTTGCGCGGGTCCCCGTTCGCGGTGACGAACTCCTCGCGCCAGTTCTGCCAAAACTCCTGCCGTTCGGCCGGGGACAGGCTGAGCCAGCCCAGGATGCGCCCGGCCCGCTCGGCAACGCTGGGGGTGCCGGCATCGCGCACGCGTTCGGCTGCTTCCAGCAGGTCGCGCTCGCCCGGCCACTGCACGGCGGCCGCACGGATCGCGTCGTCGGTGTCCGCGCTGACGCCAAGCGCGCGGCGTTGCGCGGCGCCAAGCAACGCCCCCAGTTCCAGCGCCCGGGCCAGCCGGGACCGATCGGTTTCAAGTGCAACCACGTGGCGGCCGAACTGTTCGGCCGAGACAAGACCCGCAAGCGTGCGCAACGCCTCCTGCATGGCAGGCGTGTCGGCACCCGCCAGCATGGCCTCGCGCGCCTCGGTCATGGCGTCTTCGGCGTCGCGGTCGTCGATGAGCTGGAAGTGCGGCGACAGGGCCGCTTCCAACGGAAAGCGCCGCAGCAGCGACTGGCAGAAGGCGTGGATCGTGCCGATACGCATCCCGCCGGGCAGGTCGAGCACGTCGGCAAACAGCGCACGCGCCTTGCGCCGCGCCGCATCGGTCAGCGGGACATCGAGACAGGTTAACGCGCGGTCCAGCGCGTCCTGATCCAGCGTCACCCACCGGCCGAGCGTTCGCTGCAACCGAACCGCCATCTCGGCTGCGGCGGCCTTGGTGAATGTCAGGCACTGAATGCGCTCCGGTGCGGCGCCGGCCAGCATCAGGCGCAGCAGCCGGTCGGTGAGCAGCTTGGTCTTGCCCGAGCCCGCCGACGCCGCGACGAAGGCGGACACCGCTGGGTCGGACGCGGCAAGCTGCTCGCGGTTGGCGCGGTCGCGAGGAAGGCCAGGGGCGCTGCCCCTGGACCCCGCTGGGGCCTGAGGCCCCAGACCCCCATCACTTAAAGTATTGGGTTCTAAGGGGCGTCGCCCCTTAGCGGGGTTTGGGGCGGAGCCCCAACCTTGGCTCATGCCTCGTCCCCCGCCGCCGCCCATTCGGCAACACGTGCAAGCTGGGCGTAGTCGGAGAACCGCGGCGCGCGGCTTGGGTGCGGATGCGACAGGTAGCACCGCGCCGGGTCGTCGTAGGCCTCGATCAGTGCGGCAAGGTTTTCCCGCGCCTCCTGCACCGCCGCTGCGATCCGCGCTGCGTCGCCCTTGAGCAGCCCGATGGCCTCACCCGGATGGAAGCCGCCTGTCAGGTGCCAGTAGGCCAGTTCGACGGCCGCGCCTCGCAGGCCGGGGCCGAACGCGCCCTCCGCCGCCATCGCCGCTTCCAGCAGAAGCTGGGGCGCGCAGCCGGATTCCACGTCCGACTGGCTGGGCGGCGTCCCGGTCTTGTAGTCGAGGATGACCAGGCTGCCGTCGGCACGGCGTTCGATCCGGTCGGCGCGGCCGGTCAGGCGGAACGGGTGCGCCGGGCTGATGATTGTCCAGTCGCCCTTCACTTCGGACGCGATGGAATCGAGCGGGTGCTGGCTGCGGCGGGTGGCCTCGGCGTCGGCCACCCAGGCGGCAATCCGTTCGAGCCGCGGCGTCCACCAGGCGGCGAGCGCGCCACGCAGGCCGGCTTCGTGCAGCGCCCGCAGCATCGCCGCCTGCAGTTCCTGGGCGGCGTTGGGCGGCCATTTGGCGCCATGTTTCTCAAGGAACCGATGCAGCCCGGCATGCACCAGCATGCCGTACTCGGCGGCGTCGGTCGCTTCGTCCAGCGGTTTCAGGGCGGTCAGTTTCAGAACGTGCCTGGCGTAAATGGCGTACGGGTCGCGCAGCCACGTTTCGATTTCGGTCACGCTCAGCCGGCGCGGACGCAGTGCCAACGGCGGACACGGGCGCGGCGGATCGACGGGCACCGGTCCACCGGCAGGCTGGTCGAGCGCGCGCGCCCAGGCGGCGGCGGGGTGATCCGGCAGGCGCCCGCCATGTCCTTGCAGCATCATTTCCAGCCGCGTCAGCCAGCGCGCCGGCACGGCAGGAGCGCCATCGCGCCGGGCCGGGCAGGAGAGCACGACCGTCGCCGCGGCGCAGGCGGCCGAGACGAAATCGTGCGCGGCCTGGCCCACGGCTTCCTCGGGCGACGGCAGCCCGACCGCTTGCCGCATCGGACGCGACAGCCAGGGGCCGGGATCGGTTGCCGGCGGCCAGACGCCCTCGGCAAGGCCCCCCAGCACCAGCACCTCCGCCGCTTGCAGCCGCGCCTCCAACAGGCCCCAGATGAACACGCGGGGGTGCTCGGCGAAGGTTTGTCCGTCCCGGCCGCGCAGTGCCCGCCTTGTGTGCACCGCCTCGCCGCGGAGCACAGCGTCCAGCAGGCCCGGTATGGCGGCGCGGGGCTGCTCCGGCAGCATCGGCAACGCGTCCTGCACGGCGGCGAGCCTTGTGGCCAGCGCCTCGCCCTCCTCGCCGGACCACAGCCGCGCCGGGCCAGGTTTGGCGTCGGTGGCGGCCAGCGCCTCGGCCGAGGCGACCAGCGCAGCGATTGCTTCGGCCGGCGCCACCACCACCGACGCGGCGGAGCGCAATGCCGGTGCAAAACACGATTCCAGGCGGCGCAGAAGGTCTGTGGCGGAGGGCCCGGCGGGGGTGCGGTCCAGCGCCCGGCGCAGTCCGGACAAGCCTGGCCCGGGACGAGGCCCCCTCAGACAGACCAGTTCCAGCGAGCGCGCCGCCGTGCGGCACGCGGCGGCAGACAAGCCCGCGGCGGCCAGCGGGTGCTTCAGCAAGGCCAGCAGCGGCACCGGCGCGAGCTGTTCTGTCAGTGCGCGTGCCAGCAGGCGCAGAAACACGGCGGGCGGCGTGTCGGCAAGCGCTTCCCCCGCGCTGTCGTCCGCGACCACGCCCCAGCGCAGCAGCTCGGCGGCGACCCGCCCGGCGAGATCACGGTCGGGCGTGACCAGGGCCGCGCGGGCCCCCCGCGTCTCGAGCGCATCGCGCAGGATCAGCGCGATGGCGACCGCCTCCTCCTGCTGGTCGGCGGGGGTGAGGCGGTACAGTTCTCCGGTATCCAGCGGTGCCGGCTCGCTCCAGGCCCCGATCGCCGCGCCGGGCAGCAAGGCGCGGCCGAGCAGGGTTACGCGGCCCTTCGGGACGACGGTCGCGCCCGGCCGGACAGCAGCGTCCCATTGGCTCGATTCGGCCTCGCCTGTCCCAGACACGCCCTGCACATGTGAGCCACAGCCAGGGTTCGGCGCGTCGGTCCCGCCCGTATCAACCTCGTCCGCGATGGGCGGACCGCGCCCAGGCTGGCCCACCTCCATCCCGGTCCTTGCGCGCTTGCTGCCGTCAGTCGCCAGCCCCGGCATCGGCCAAGTCCGCACATCGCCGCGCGTCGCGCCCATGCCGGCCAGCAGACGCTTCAGCCCCGCCTGCGGATGGCCGTCGCCCAGCTCTGCCCAGACGGCGTCATCCATCGCGGTGTCGAGGCCCGGCAACAGCACCCCGCCGCCCGGCAGCCGCGCCACTACGCGCGTCAGACGGGCAACCGCCGGAATGCCGCCGGTCGTGCCGGCGACCAGCACACGGTCGGCTGGCGGCGCCCGCTCCCAGCAAGCTGCCTGCGCGTCCAGCAGCGCGACCTGACGCGCGGCAGGATTCATCAGCCCCTGCTCGCGCAGCCAGACCGGCCAGGCCCCCGTCACGATATGCAGGAAGCGCAGCGTCTGCGCCCAATGATCGGCATAGGCCGGGTCGGCAGCGTCGGGCAGCCGCGTGGCGAGGTCGATCTCGGCGCGCTCGGCCTCATCCATCAGCGCCGCAAGATCCTCGGCAAGCGGCCAGGCGCGATCGGCGGTGCGCGGTGCGCCGTCGGCGCCGTCCATCGCCAGGATCAGCCGGGCCAATGCCGCCAGACGCTGGGCCGGTTCGACCGCCGGCGGCACGTCAAACGTCCCGTCAAGCGCGAGCGGCGCCTCGTCCAGCGCCCCCAGCGCGGTGATGCGCGGCAGCAGCAGCGGACGGCCGCCGGAGACACGCAGGAACGCCTCTGCCAGCGCCCGGGCGGCGCGGCGCGTGGGCAGCAGGATCAGGCCGCGCGCAAGGTCCAGCGAATCGCCGTCCCGGCCCAGCCATTCCGCTGCAATGGCATCGAGAAACGGGACACGCGGCGAAAGGCTGAAAAGGTTCACCGCGTCTCCCCGGTGAGCCGCGCCTGCAACAGGTATTCCGCATCGGCAAGATCCGCCGGGGTGCTGAGATGAAACCACAACCCGTCATGCACCACGCCGCGCAGCCGCCCGGCCGCGATGGCGCGGTCCCACAGCAGGTTCATGCTGAACGCACCCTCGGGCGCGTCGGCAAACAGCGCCGGCGAGACGATCTGCAGGCCGGCGTAGATGTAGGGCACCACCTCGCGCTCCGCGCGGCGTCGCAGCGTGCCCCATTTGTCGAGGCCAAAATCGCCGAAGCCGACCTCGGCGCGGACCTGGAAGCAGCGATGTACGAGCAGCACGCCGTCCACCGCCGCGTCGTAGGCCTGCGCCAGGCGCTGCAGCGCGGGACGCGGCCCATCCACCCAGAACGCATCGCCGTTCACCACGTAGAACGGGTCCGGTCCCAGCAAATCCAGCGCGGCGCGCACCCCGCCGCCAGTGTCCAACAGCGCCGCCTCGCGCAGCAGGATCGTGTGCGGCGGGCGGCCCGCGCCGGCACGGGCGGCGAGATTCGCCGCGATCCGGTCCGCATGCCAATGGGCGTTGACGACAACGGTGGCGACACCAGCCACGGCCAGACGATCGAGCGCGTGGTCGATCAGCGGTTTGCCGCCCAGCGGCAGGAGCGGCTTGGCGGTGGCGTCGGTCAACGGGCGCATGCGGGTGCCAAGGCCGGCGGCGAGCAGCATTGCGGTGCGGGGAGGGATGGTCATGCGGCGAGGCCAGGCGGGTTGCCGCGCCGCGCCGGCGGAATCCAGCGATCCAGCGCGGCGGCGAGCGAGGTGGTTGCGGAATGGCGAAGCGCAACGTCTAGCAGGCGCCAGGTATGCGGACCATGATTTAGATACTGCGGACGCCCCTCTCGCCGGGCCAGCCTCACCCATTGGGTGGCCACGCGCAGATGCCGTTGCGCTGCGCAGACGGCGTAGGCTTGACGGAATGCGGTGGGATCAAGCTCCGGCCGGGCGGCGAGGAACCGGTCGATGCCACGCGACTCGATGGCGGCCGGGATGTCGCGGCGGGCGTCCTGCAGCAGCGAAACAAGGTCGTAGGCGGGATGGCCGATCGCCGCGCCCTGGAAGTCCAGAATGCCGACCCGGCGCACGCCGTCCCGCTGCGGCAACCAGACCAGGTTGCCGGCGAAGAAATCACGGTGCACGAGGCAGGCTGGCCCGGCGACCAGAGGGGTCAGCATCGAGGCCAGGGCGGCAGAGACGTCGGCCCGGGCGCAAGGTGGCGCCGGGCTGCCGAAGGAAGCTGGCCACCACCAGTCGAACAGCACGCCCAGGGTCGCCTGTGCCATTGCCGCGGCGTCCCAGGCGGGCAGACCGAGCGGCGTGGCCTCGCGCTGCAGCGCGACCAGCGCATCGACGGCGGCATCATAGAGTGCCGGGGCGGACCCGGTCGTGAGAACGGCGGGGAACAGGTCGTCTCCCAGGTCCTCTTCCAATAGCAGGCCCGTCCGCTCGTCGGCGGCGATGATCTCGGGGACGGACAGGCCGATTGCCGCCAGATGCGCGGCAATACGCAAGAACGGGCGCACATCCTCGGGCGGTGGTGCGTCCATCAGCACGGCCGGACGCAGACCGCCGCTCAGGCGAAGATAGCGGCGGAGGCTGGCATCCTGCGCCAGCGGCGTGGCGCGGGCGGCGCCGTAGCCGTGATGCGCCAGGAAGGCGGCGATCGCCTCCGGCCGGCTGTCCGGATCGGGGCTCATGGCAGGCGTCCAATGCGATCCGGCCAGCCGGACAATGTGGCCTGGCGCCGGTCGCCCTCGCCTGGATGCATGGCGATGGTCAGGGCATCGGCCGGGCGCAGGTCGCCAAGACGGTCGGGCCACTCGACCAGAACGATGTCATCGCAGGCATCGTCCCAGCCCAGCTCGGCGAGTGCCGAGGCGCCGGTCAGCCGCCACAGGTCGAAGTGGTGCACCGGCCCAAGCAGCGTGTCGTAGGTCTGCACCAGGGTGAAGGTCGGGCTTGGCACGTCAAGCGCGGGATTGCGGCTTGCAGCGCGCAGGAACGCGCGGGCGAACGCCGTCTTGCCGGCGCCCAGCTTCCCGTCGAGCAGGATCGTATCTCCGGCGCACGCCATCCCCGCGACCGCGGCAGCCAACGCTTCGGTGGCCGCAAGGTCCGGCAGATCAAGCAGGCGAGCGGCGAGTAAAGCACACATAGGCTAGAATGTGCCGCAGCGACGGAGTCGGCAACAACAAAGTTGCCAGATCGGCACAGAGGAATCGCTCCTGGAATCCAACGGTACCGCCCGAAAGGGCGCCTGTCGCAAGGATGTCCGCGACAGCCGGCATCGGCTTTGGAAGAACCGGCGCGGTTCGGCTCCACCGGAGACGCCATGGCCAGCACGCCGCCGCCCTCGCATCAGTCGCGCAGCGGGTAGGATCTCGGGAACTCGGCAGCACATCGCGCCGCCGCTGCGCTTTCGGCGCTGCCAGCCTCCCGACTGCCTGTCGGCGGCCACCCGGCTTCGGCCCCTCGGCCAAAGCCGGTTCGACGTTCGCGGATTTCAGCGTAGGTGGGCCGGGGCCTGAGGGTTGTTCGCAGGATTCGTATCGTGCTTGGACAGACGCGTTATCAACGCGCCGCCTACAAGCGGCTGCAAGTCGGCTTCCAGAGCGTCGGCGATCTCCTTCGCGTACACTTCATCACCGTTGACATAGAGCGCAAAGGATTTGAGGTGTTTCGCCTTCTTGGCGGGATCTTCGATTGTCACCTTGGTCCACTTGTAAAGCGGGAACTTTTCAGTGCCATGCTTCTCAGCTTCGGCCACATACTCCGCAAAGGCATCGAACTGCGATTTGATTATCGCGTGGTGCTTGGTCAGGATGTCTGCGAGCGGCTTGATTGCGGGGCTGCCAGGTTCGCTTCGTGCCAGCTCCGCAATCTCATCGCCGAGGGTAATCCGCAACTGATACTGCCATTGATCGCTCATGGTTAACCTCCTCTGCCTGTCACGACCTTAGCCTTCCGCCGGCGACCGGCAAGGGCAGGTTTGCGCGGCAAGTTCAAGCCATGCCGCCGTTTTTTGGCGATCGGCCAATCATGTTACATCGCGATCCGGATTGCGTCGTACTCGGCCCTGAGGCCCGCCTCGCTGCGATCCAGCAGACCCGCAGCCACCAGGGCCTCCACGTCTTCGTGGACGCGCTTGTAGTCGCGGCCGAGCGCCCGCGCGAGCGCCAGGACGCTGCGCGGGGGCGCCCGGTGGACATGGCGCAGCAGCTCGAGCCTGTTCGCCGTCATCACGCGCGCGAATGTCTGCCAGTTTTCGAAGGTGAGATGATGTTCCAGCACTTCTTCGCCGGCTTCGTGCCGCGCAATGGCGTTGAGAACACGCTGCTCCGTGTCTGCGAACGTGCCGCCTACGTGGATCTGCAGAGTGCTCATAATCTTGCTCTCCATCACCGTCTCGACCTCGCTCCGAAAATCCTGGAGCAGACGGGCGATCCGGTCCCACTATGGCAGAAACGCCCTATGGCTGGAAGGACATATAAATGTGCTCGCGAAGTGGTAAGGTCACCGCACCTGCCTTGCCGCCTCCGTCATACCCCCCGCGGCGCCGCCGCGCGGCGCAGGCGGTCGTTGATCGCTAGCCCCAGCCCGCTGTCCGGCACCGCCATTGCGGCAATGCGCGCGAGGCCCAGGCGCGCGCCCTCGGCATCCAGCCAGTGCAATCCGATGAACAACCGTGCGGCGGCCTCGGCCACGTCGCCGCGCTGGCTCAGCCCGAACGTGGCGCCCGCGCCCGGCAAGGGCGTGCCGAACGCAAGCAATGCCTCATCGGCGTCCACCGATGTCGCACCGACACGCACCGTCAGCGCCGGCGCGTAATGCGATGCCAGAAGCCCCGGTGAGCGCGGCGCAAGCCCCGCTTCCACGACAGGGCCTGGCACGAAGCGGTCCACGGCACCCGCCACCGCCTCGATCGCCTCCAGCGTCGTCCCGCCGGGCCGCAGCAGGCGGGGCGACGGCCCGGTCAGGTCCAGCACAGTGGATTCCACGCCCACGGCACATGCCCCGCTATCCACCACCGCTGCGATCCGGCCGCCGAGCCCATCCAGGACGTGGGCCAGCCTGCTCGGGCTGACCTGTCCGGAGCGGTTGGCCGACGGCGCCGCCACCGGCCGCCCGACCGCCCGCAGCAGCGCGAGCGCCACCGGGTGCGCCGGCACGCGAACGGCCAGCGTCGCCAGCCCGGCACCGGCCAGCAGCGCGACCCGGCTGCCCGCCCGGCGCGGCAGCACCAGCGTCAGCGGCCCCGGCCAGAACGCATCGGCAAGCCCCCGGGCACGCGCGTCCATGACAACATCGGCCGCGGTCGCCGCCGCATCGGGGTAGTGGCAGATCAGCGGGTTGAACCGCGGCCGGCCCTTGGCGGCGAACACGGACGCCACCGCCCCGGCGTTGGTCGCGTCGGCGCCGAGCCCGTACACCGTTTCGGTGCCGAACGCGACCAGCTCGCCGGCACGGAGCAAGGAAGCGGCGCGCGCGATACCGGCGGGGTCGGCGGCGAGAACATCGGTCATGACAGCGAGCATGCCAGGGAACATGCCAGGGTGATAACCAGCCGTGACAACCATGGCAAAGCCGGGGGCCGCTGCTAGATTGGTGTTTCACCAGCAGCAGAGAGTCCCGGCGCCATGCTCGATATCGAGTTTACCAAGCCTGTCCCACCCAGCGCGGGCGCTCTGGTGCTGCTGGTCGCCGAAGGCGCGAGGCCCGCGGGAGTGTGGCAAACCGTCGATGAGACCACCGGCGGCGCCATCTCGCGGGCGTTCGAAGCGGCGGAGTTCAAGGGGGGCAAGGGCAAGACCTGCACCATCCTCGCGCCCGGCGCCGGCCTGTCCCGCGTCGTCGCGGTCGGACTCGGCAAGGAGGGCGACATTTCGACGCGATCGCTGGAGGAAGCGGGCGGCCACGCCGCCGCCGCTCTCACCCGGGACGCGGCGGCGGCGATCGATGCCGCGGCGCTCACCGCCGTCCAGGCAGCGTCGGTCGCCTTCGGTGCGGTGCTGCGCGCCTATCGGTTCGACCGCTACCGCACCCGGGAAAAGGCCGAAGACAAGCCGAAGCTCGCTCGGCTGACGTTGCTGGCGGCGGAGCCCGACCGCGCGCGCGCAGCCTGGGCGGAGCAGCGCGATGTCGCCAACGGCGTCTATCTCACCCGCGACCTGGTCAGCGAACCGCCCAACGTGCTGCACCCGGCCGAGCTGGCGGAGCGCTGCCGCACCCTGGCCGGACTGGGCGTCGATGTGCAGGTGCTAGCGCCGGAGCAACTTCAGAAACTCGGGTTCGGCGCCTTGCTCGGCGTGGCGCAGGGCAGCGTAAACGAACCTCGGGTCGTGGTGATGCGCTGGGATGGCGCGGGCGGCAAGGCGAAGCCGGTCGCGTTCGTCGGCAAGGGCGTCACGTTCGACAGTGGCGGCATCAGCATCAAGCCCGCGGCCGGCATGGAGGACATGAAGTGGGACATGGCCGGCGCCGGCACCGTGATCGGGCTGATGGCGGCGCTGGCCGGCCGCAAGGCGAAAGTGGACGCCGTCGGCGTGGTCGGGCTGGTGGAAAACATGCCGTCCGGCGCCGCACAGCGCCCCGGCGACGTGGTAAAGAGCCTGTCCGGCCAGACCGTCGAGGTGCTGAACACCGACGCGGAAGGCAGGCTGGTGCTCGCCGACGTGCTAACCTACTGCCAGCAGACCTTCGACCCGCGGGCGGTGATCGACCTGGCCACGCTGACCGGCGCGATCATCATCGCCCTCGGCCATGACCGTGCGGGGCTGTTCAGCAACAATGACGAACTGGCGCAGCGGCTGGAGGCAGCGGGACAGGCCACCGGCGAGAAGCTGTGGAGAATGCCCCTCGACGAATCATACGACAAGCAGCTCAAGTCGGACATCGCCGACATGAAGAACATCGGCGGACGTCCGGCGGGCTCGATCACCGCGGCGCAGTTCATTCAGCGGTTCGTCGACAAGCGGCCGTGGGCGCATCTCGACATTGCCGGCGTTGCCTGGGGCACGAAGGACTCGCCCCTCGCCGCGAAAGGCGCGACCAGCTTCGGCGTGCGGCTGCTGGACCGGCTGGTGGCCGAGCATTACGAAAGCTGACGCAAGGCGCCGGGGCGTGCCTACAATCAGGCGGATCGACAGGGCGACGCGATGGATCTCGACATTGCGGGCGCCGCGTCGCACCATGTGACCGGCACGTTGCACTGCCCGCTGTGCGAACTCGGCGGTGTGGCCACACTGTGAAGGGGCGGATTGATGACGGAGATCGGTTTCTACCATCTGACCCGCCTTAGCCTGGAGCAGGCGCTGCCGAGGCTGTTGGACCGCACGCTGACGGCCGGGCACCGTGCGGTCGTGATGTGCCGCTCGGCGGAGCGGGTGGCAGCGCTGGATGCAGGGTTGTGGGAGTGTAGCGAGCCCGATTTCCTGCCGCACGGCACCGCGGCCGATGGCGATGCCGACCTGCAGCCGATCTGGATATCGCAAGAAGACGAACCTCCCCCGAACGGCGCGCGCTTTCTTTTCCTGGTGGATGGCCGGGAGGCAGCCCGGGTCGATGCATTCGGGCGGGTGTTCGACCTGTTCGATGGCAACAACGAAGCATCGGTTCAGGCCGCGCGGGAACGATGGAAGGCCGCCAAGTCTGCCGGCCACGACCTTACCTACTGGCAGCAAGGCCCCGGCGGCTGGGAGAAGAAGGCGGAGTCGCGAGCGGCCTGACGTTCCGCGGGTCCCGCGCGTTCGGGCCAGGTTCCACAGTTTCTATCGGTTGCCGGCGAGGCGGGGCTGACCTCGGGGTCATTACGCGTCGATGGCCTGCTGGTGTCCGGCCGGCTGCTGCGCGGCATGGATGTGAACATCCTGGCGCAGATCGGCTTCCTCGTGCTGATCGGGCTGGCTGCGAAGAACGCCATTCTGATCGTCGAATGCCCGTCAGGGCGAGGAGGCAGGGCTCGGCGGGATGCAGGCCGCCGTGGCTGCGGCCGGCCGGTCCACCTGCCGGCCGGCGGCGCCAGCAATGCAGACCCGCCAGCCGAGTTGCCGTGTCTGCACACCAAGGAGTCGGTTGGTTAGCCCGACTCTCGCAACTCAGCCAGCCGCGGCAAAGCCCCCTTCGAAGGCGAACTCCGCGACCCGCTTGCGCCCGCTGGGAAACTCGCGCGCCTGCAGCGCCTCCGGCAGGCTGGATCGATCGCTGGGCCGCCCGATTGCGATGGCAAGCTCGACACGATGGCCCGGCGGCACATTCAGTTCGACGGCGGCGCGCTCCAGGTCGATGCCGCCCATTCCGTGCGCCCGCCAGCCGTCGCGCGTGGCCTGCAGCGCCAAACTGGCCCAGGCTGCGCCGGCATCGAGCGACTGGCTGCGCAGCGTCGTCGGTTCGTCCGTGCCCGGCCGCAGAAAGAGAGGATCCGAGACCAATACGATCAGTGCAGCCGCCCGGCTGGCCCAGGTCTGGTTGAAAGGGACCAAAAGGCCGAGGAACTTATCCCAGTGGGCCGTGCCGCGACGCGCATAGAGAAACCGCCAGGGCTGGGCGTTGGCTGCGGAGGGCGCCCAACGCGCGGCCTCGAACAACGTCAATAATTCGGCCTCCTGGATCGTCTCGTCGGTAAAAGCGCGCGGCGACCAGCGCTCCAGGAACAGGGGGTCGATCGGGTAGTCGGCAAGGCGCGGGTTTTCGGCAAGGCGGGGGTTCACTGCAGTCATGTTGAGCTCCGGGAACGGATGACGAATGAGGGTGCGCAAGCTCTCGCTTGAGCCGATGCGATCGAGCGTGCGATCGCCGCAACGGATCGCGGACAATCTCCCGGCCAGGGCGATTATAAACGCCCGCATATAGTGTGAAAAGATTTAACCGCAGCGCGCCTGTACGTCAACCCGGCCTGATGGAACGAGCTGTCGGGCGGGATGCAGCACCGGCTTGCCTTGCACGGGCGCTTGCCAGCGACTCGCCACCGCGAACGGGGGCTTTTGACATTACGATGTCATAACGGAATGCGCGCAGCGCCGTTGTCAGGTGGTGTAGCCGGGGGCGGCGCCCGGGGGGGCGCCGTTGGAGCCGTCGCCCCGCGCGACAGTGGCGCTCGGCTGCTTGACCAGCGTCGCCAAATGCTCCGCCAGCTTTTCGCATTGCCGGCGGATGTCGGGCACCGCCGACATCTCCCAGAACGCCCCCTTGGTCACCGGCCCGACCGCGAACAGACGGCGGGAGATGGCGCCGCTCCGGTCCAGCAGCGCGCACGTGTTCGTCACGTCCAGCCCGAGCCGAAGCGGGTCCGCGCGCACCGTCCCCTCGCGCAGCAGGCTGCGGACCAGCGGGTGCTGGATGCGGTCGTAATCGGCGCCCGGCCCGGAACAATTCACCACCCGGGCAACCGTGACCGACGCGAGGTCATTGCTTCCACTGGGGCTTCCACTGGGGCTTCCACTGGGGCTTCCCTTGGGCCGGAAACTCACCTCGACCATTCCGTTGACCAGGTTGTAGCCGCGGACGCGGCCGGCCCGAATGCGAAGCTGGCCGCTGGCTCGCGCCGCATCGATGCGATCGGCGACCGCTTCCGCCATGCGATGGCGGTGCACATCCCACCACGGCCGCAAATGCCGCAGGAAGCGCTTCCGGTCGTCTGTGGACATGGCCTGCCAGACATCCACCGTGAACGGCCGCAGCTCGTCCACGATCGGCTGCCAACTGCTGCCCTGGGCGATGGCGCGATCGGCCTCCTGCCGGAGGAACCGGGTCAGCGCGGTTAGCGTGGTGGGGAACGGCTGGGCCTCGCCCGGCGGTTGAGGCACAGAGGCATGCCGCCGCGGCAGCAGCCCCCGGCGCGACAGGGCGTGGATCGGGCCGGTATGTCCCTGGTCGAGCAGGGAGATCGCCGCGTCCACCATCGTCAGCCCGGTGCCGATCAGCAGCACGGGAATGCCTGGATCGAGTCCGCTCAGGGCATCGGGCGCCCAGGGGTCCGCCCGGTAAAGTGGCGTGTCGTAGAAGGACGGATCGGCGACCGGCATCGGCTCCGGCGGGAAATTACCGATGGCGAGCACCGCGAGATCCGCCTCGATGAGGCGGTCGCGATCAAACCGCAACACCATAGGGCGGGCGGCGGCGTCGATGGTCTGGATGTCGCCGCGAACCAGCTCGAGACGGTCGCGCGGCGCGCGTTTGATCTCATCGTTCAACAGCCCCCGGACATAGGCTCCGAACAGACGGCGGGGGACGAAGCTGTGCGCGGCGGGCGCGACCCCGTCCAACTCGGATGCCGGCAACCGACGCAGCCACGCGATGAAGTCGTCCGGCCGGTCGTGGAACGCGCTCATCCGGCCTGCAGGGACGTTCAGCAGGTGGCTGGGGTTTCCCGTGGCATAGGCCTGGCCACGGCCGAACTGGTTGTTCTTCTCGATCAGGATGACCCGCGTAGAGGCCGGACAGCGGCGCAGCAGATGCAGCGACAGCAGGGTCCCGCTGAATCCTGCTCCAACGACAGCGATCGCAGTCATGTTTCATCTCCGCGGATACTCGAACGAGCAATGGACACTCCCGCCGGCGATGCTACCATCGCGTCGCTGGGCCGATGATAGGTTTTCGCAAAATCCAAACGACCGCCAGTATCGATGTCGCCTCGCAACTTACGCCTTGCGACCGCCGGTATGAATCGCGCGAGCGGCCGACTGATACGCTCTATTGTCGTAGATAGCGGTTGACCCAACACCACCGGTGGTGTGACATCGACTCGCTGGCTGGGGTGACCGACCTGCGCGCCATCGCGGCGGACCGTCT
>Ga0302279_10001462_pt1 | contig 33408 bp, 27 predicted proteins | sample III_Bog_N3_3_FD_194541 | JGI IMG/M metagenome (GOLD analysis project Ga0302279, IMG submission 194541) | Peat permafrost microbial communities from Stordalen Mire near Abisko, Sweden - III_Bog_N3_3 | ecosystem: Environmental > Terrestrial > Soil > Wetlands > Peat | place: Sweden: Abisko...
GTTCCTCCTGCTCGCGAGCCTCGTGTTTCTCTACGCGCGCCGCCCCCCCGCGCCGCTGCCTGCCGATGCCCCGCCCGACGTCTTCTCCGCCGACCGCGCGATGGCGCACGTCCGCGCGATCGCAGCGCTTCCGCACCCAATAGGCACGCGGGAGCATACACGTGTGCGCGACTACGTGGCCCGTACGCTCGCGGATCTTGGCCTCGAGGTCGAGATCCAGAGGACCACCGGGGTCACCGCGAAGTACCGCGTCGCGGGGACCGTGGAGAATGTGGTGGGGCGCCTGCGGGGGAGCGCGTCTGGCCACGGCCGCGGCGGCGACGCCATCCTGCTGGCAGCCCACTACGATTCGGTCGCGGCCGGACCAGGGGCCGGGGACGATGCGAGCGGTGTGGCCGCGATCCTCGAAGCGATGCGTGCGCTCCAAGCGCGCGCGGAACCGCACCTCCGGAACGACGTCGTGGTCCTCGTCAGCGACGGCGAAGAGACAGGCCTTCTCGGCGCCTCGGCCTTCATGGCGGAGCACCCCTGGGCGAAGGACGTGCGGCTCGCCGTCAACTTCGAGGCGCGCGGAGACGCAGGCGTTTCCTCGCTGTTCGAGACGAGCGCGGGGAACGGCGTGCTCGTACGTGAAGCCGCGAGCGCGGTCCCGGGCCTCGTCGGCTCGTCCCTCGCGTACGAGGTCTACAAGCGGATGCCGAACGACACCGATGCCACGGTGTTCAAGGCCCACGGGCTCCCCGCATTGAACTTCGCGTTCGTCGGGCACTGGGACGCCTACCACACGCCACGCGACGATCCTGACCACCTCGACCGAGGGAGCCTCCAGCAGCAAGGGAACTACGCGCTCGGTCTCGCCCGCCGCTTCGCCACCGTCGACCTCGGTGCGCTCGGCGCCCCCGACGCCGTCTACTTCTCGCTCCCGGGGGGCTTCTTCGTGCACTACGAGCACTCGGTCGGCCTCGCGTTCGCGGTGCTGGCGGGTCTCCTGGGCGCGTACGTCACGTGGAAGGCTCTCCGCCGCCGGGACGCCACGCCGCTCGGCTTGCTCGGGGGGGTCGCGTTCTTCGCGACGTCGCTCGTCGTCCTGGGGGGCGTCGGCTTCCTCGTGGCGAGCTTCGCCGAAGGGGCACACGCTCGCTTCCTTCCCGAAGGGGACGTGCTCGGCAGCGCTCCGTACGTCTGCGCGGCGATCGCACTCGCGATCGGCATGTGGAGCGCGCTGTTCGCGCTCGCGCGCAGGAAGATCTCGACCGACGACATGGCTCTCGGCTCGGCCGCCGCGCTCGTCGCGCTCGCGATCGTCACGTCCGTCGAGGGTGTCGGGGTCGCGGGGGTCGCGTACCTCCTCGTGTGGCCCGGAGCGGGGGCCGCGGCGCAGTCTCTCGTTAAGCGCGAGTCGGCGACGGGGCCGATCATGACCCTGCTGCTCTCGGTACCGGCGCTGGCCATCATCGTGCCGCTCCTTCACGCGGTCTTCGAAGGGCTAGGCATGAGCCCCCCCGGCGGCGCGCTCGTGTGCATTCTCGTGGGTCTCCTCGCGGCGTCACTGGTCCGTCCGCTCGAGACCGTTCGAGCATGGTCGCCTCGCTGGGTGACGCTGGCTCCCCTCGTTGCCGGTGTCATTCTGCTGGCGTGGGGAATGGCCGTGACACGGGTCAGCGCCGCTCATCCCAAGGCGAGCCAGCTCCTCTATGTCGTCGACTTCGACACGCACACGGCGCGCTGGGCGACCACGGCCGAACGGGTCGACGCGTGGTCGTCGCAGCTCGTCGGGACGAGCCCGGCGCGCGACGCTCTGTTTCCAGGCTGGCGATCGCCCTGCCTTCAGGGTGAGCCACGAGAGCCGCTGGCCGTCGCTGCAGGGGCGCCCGCGTGGCTGAAGGTCGTCGACTCGACGTTGGCGAACGGCGAGCGCACGGTGCAGCTCGTCGTACATCCTTCGCGGGACGGCGACCTCGACCTCGAGACAGCGACAGGCGTGCTCGTGGCGACGGTGAACGGAAAGCCCGTGCCCGCGCAGGCGAAGGCGGGCCCGTGGACGCTCCGCTACATCGGGGCGTCCAAGGACGTCGGCGTCGCCCTCTCACTTCGCGTGAAGGGAAACGCACACATCCCGCTCTTCATAACGACGCGAACGGCCGGGGTGCCCGAAGAAGGGGGACGAACCGAGCGGCCCGCCTGGTCGGTGACGCGGCACGACGGGGACCGGACGCTCTCCCGACGTCGCATCGACCTCTGACTCGCCGGCCGGGGCGTCTCGCCTAGGTGGCTACGCGCTTCGCCTTCGCGCGCTTCTTGGGCGGGTCGTGCGCGTCCTGCGCCGCCGCGGGGAGCGTGATGATCTCGATGCCCCCGTGCTTCACCCCGCGCGTCGCGAGGAGCTTCTCGGCGACACGTTGAAGCTCGTCCGACTTGCCCCGCATCACGATGACCTCGAGGCAGTGGTCGTGATCGATGTGGACGTGCATCGTCGAGCGGACGCGGTCACCAAGCTCGTGCTGAATCTCGGTCAAACGCTCGGTCAGGTCACGGACGTGGTGATCATAGACGAGCGTCAGCGCCGCGAACGCCTGCACCCCCTTCGAGACCTGCGCACGCACGACCTCGGCCCGCACGAGGTCGCGCAGAATCTCGGATCGCGTCACCCCTCGGTCGTTCACGATCACGTCGAGGTGCTCGAGGAGCGGACGGTCCATGGCGACGCCGAAGCGTACGAGGTCGGTCTTCATCGGACCTCCACTCTACTTGGTCTCACGACGCGCGTGCAGGAGGACTACCGAGCGCGGAGGCACCTCGAAGGCGATCCGCCCGTCTTTCGCGTCGCACGCGAGCTCCCCTGGACCGTCGTGACCGCGCGAGTCGGCGTGCGTGTCGAGCACGACGTCCCACGCGAGGCGCGAGACGGGCGCGGGGAGCACGTAACGAATCGGACGCGACTCGGCGTTGAGCACCAGACAGAAGAGATCGTCCGTGACGGCGACTCCGGCCGCGTCGCGCTCGTCCATCGCCTGGCCGTCGATGAGGAGCGCCAGCGACGCCGCCTCGGGGGACGTCCAGTCCTTGCCCGACAGCTCGCGACCGTCGGACCTGAACCACGTCACGTCCTTGAGCTCGCTGCCGTTGACCCTCTCGCCTCGGAAGTAACGGCGCCGCTCGAGCGCCGGGTGCCGCTTGCGGATGGCGAGCACGCTCCGCACGAACCCCAGCAGCCACTCCGACGACGGGGACACGTCCCAGTCGACCCACGACAGCTCGCTATCCTGGCAGTAGCCGTTGTTGTTGCCACGCTGTGTGCGCCCGAGCTCGTCGCCCATCAGGAGCATCGGGACCCCTTGCGAGAGGAGCAGCGTGGCCAGCATGGCGCGCGTGCGCTGGCTGCGCGCGAGGTTGACGAGGTCGTTCTCGGTCTCCCCTTCGACCCCACAGTTCGACGAGAGGTTGTCGTCGGTGCCGTCGCGGTTGTTCTCCCCGTTCGCCTCGTTGTGCTTCCGGTCGTACGTGACGAGGTCGTGGAGCGTGAAGCCGTCGTGCACCGTGACGAAGTTGATGCTGGCGTGGGGGCGCCTTCCGTCGTCCTCGTAGAGATCGGACGACCCGGTGATGCGCGTCGCCAGCTCGGCCACGACGCGCTTGTCGCCGAGCCAGAAGCGGCGCACGGCGTCACGGTACCGACCGTTCCACTCCGTCCAGAGGATCGGGAAGTTGCCCGCCTGGTAGCCCCCGGCTCCGAGGTCCCAGGGCTCGGCGATGAGCTTCGCGTGCGAGAGCACCGGGTCCTGGTGGACCACGTCGAAGAAAGACGACGACGAGAACGCCCCCCCGTCGGCACGCGCGAGCGTGGGGGCAAGGTCGAAGCGGAAGCCATCGACGTGCATCTCGGTCGCCCAGTAGCGGAGGCTGTCGGTGACGAGCTTGAGCGTCTCGGCGCTGTGGAGGTTCAGCGTGTTCCCGCAGCCGGTGAAGTCCTCGTAGAGAGAGAAGTCGCCGCGGCGAAGGCGATAGTACGTCGCGTTGTCGATCCCGCGGAGCCCGACCATCGGCCCGTCGATGCCCCCCTCGCACGTATGGTTGTAGACGACGTCGAGCACGACCTCGATGCCCGCAGCGTGGAGCGCCTTCACCATTTGCTTGAACTCGCGCTCCGCATCGTCGGGGCGCGCGGCGAGCCTGCGGTCGGGGGCGAAGAAGCCGAAGGTCGAGTAGCCCCAGTAGTTGGTGAGGCCGCGGGCAGCGACAGCGTGCTCCGTCATCGACTCGTGGACCGGCAAGAGCTCGATGGTGGTCACGCCGAGCCAGCGGAGGTGCTCGATGGCCGCCGGGGTCGCGAGACCGGCGTACGTGCCGCGCAGCTCCGGCGGGACCCCCGGGTGGCGCTTGGTGAAGCCCTTCACATGGAGCTCGTAGACGACCGTCTGGTGCCACGGCACCGCCGGCAACGCGTCGTTCCCCCAGTCGAACGGCTCGTTGCCGCCGACGACCGCCGTAGGCACCGAGCGCGCGGTATCCTCGACGTCGATCGCCTCCTCGCCGCGCGCGTTGAGGCGCGAGCCGACGAGCGACGCGGTCGCGTCGACGTGCCCCGAGAAGCCGCGTGCGTACGGGTCCGCGAGGAGCTTGTAGGGGTTGAATCGGTGGCCCGCCTTCGGGTCGAACGCGCCGTCGACGCGGTAGCCGTACCGCTGGCCAGCCATGACCTCCGGCAGGTAGCCGTGCCAGACGTGCGCGGACCGTTCGAGGAGCGGATGCCGTGTCTCAACGCCGGCGTCGTCGAACAAGCAGAGCGTCACCGCCGTGGCGTGCTCGGAAAAGATCGCGAAGTTCGTCCCGTGACCGTCGAACGTGGCCCCGCGCGGAAACGGCTTACCCGGACGCATCACGCGGGCCTCGTTGCGTTGCTGCGTTGCCGCGCTGCTGCCTCTCCGACACGATCACCGGCCGCTCTGGCGAACGGCGTCGCGGAGGAGCTGCATGCGCTGGCGGACCTCGGGGTCCCCTTCGAGCTGCTCGAGGGGGCGCGGGAGCCTGTACGTCCAGTTGGCGTCGCCGACGGTTCCTGGAGTGTTGATGCGTGCGCGCTCGCCGAGGATCTCCTGCGGGAGGACCAGCGAGAGCTCGGAGGCCGCGTTGAACAGGAGACGCATGAGGGGGAGCCATCGGGCCCGCTCGTTCTTCGCGGTCTCCTCGTCGATCCCCGCGAGACGCGACAGCTCGGCGCGGTCGTTCTCGGGGAGCTCGTCCCACCAGCTCACGATGGGGGCCGTGTCGTGCGTGCTCCACGTCGCGACGCTCTTGACGGGGTAGGCCATCGGCTCACGGAACCGACCCGCGTCGTTCTCCCACGGGAGCACGCGGTAGCCGGGAATCCCGAGGCTCGTGAGCGTCCGACGGACGAACGGCGGGATGACGCCGAGATCCTCCCCGATGACGCGCGTCGATCCCGCCACCTGCTGGATGACGCCGAGGACCCGCTCTCCGCGCCGGTTCTGCGCGTCCTCCTCCGCGGGATCGAACCATCCCTTCGGCTTCGGGTCCCCCTGCTTGGACGGGGGGCGAACGAACATGCGGAAGTAGCCGACGACGTGATCGAGGCGGAAGCGGTCGTAGAGGCTGGCGGCGTGGCGCGTGCGCGCACGGATCCAGGCGAGGTCGTTCTCCTCCATCTTGGCCCAGTCGTACGCGGGGAGGCCCCAGTCCTGCCCGTCCTCGGAGAACGCGTCCGGCGGAGCGCCGAGCGAGACATCGCGGCGGAACTCGCGCGCGTGCGACCAGACGTCCGCGCTCTCGGTCCCCACGATGAACGGCAGGTCGCCCATCACCTCGACCCCGAGCTCGTTGACCGCGCGCTTGGCACGGCTCCACTGGTCGTCGGCGAGCCATTGCAGATACTCGTGCTCGAGGATCGGACGGGCGAGCGCGGCGTGCGCGGCCGCGATCGCGTCGGGGCGATGATGCCGCTCCCCCTCCGGCCAGTGCTGCCAGCTCCACTGGTTGTGGTGGTCGCGCAGGGCCACGTAGGTCGCGAGGTCGTCGGCCCACGACTCCCTGGCCAGGAACGCCTTGAACGATGCGGCGCGCGGGGTGTCTTTCGACCACTCGCGCTCGAAGAACCGATCGAACGCGCGCCGAAGGACGCGCCCCTTGAGCGCCCGCACGGCCGCGAAGTCGACGTGACCCAGCTCTCGCAGACGTGTGCGCTCGGCGCGTCCGTCGTCCCCGAGGACTTCGTCGATCGTGGCCGCGTCGAGGTCGGCGATGTCCTCCACCGTCAGGTAGATCGGATCGAGCCCGAACGCCGTCCGCGCTCCGTAGGGGCTCGTCTCACCCGGAGCCAGCTCGTACGGAGGGAGTATCTGCACGAGCCGCTGCCCCGCGGAGAGGATCCACGATGCGAACGCCGGCAAGTCGGAGATCTGCCCGATGCCCCAGTCCCGAAGCGTTCGAATAGAGGAGAGGGGGACCGTGACGCCGGCGACGCGCGAGCTTGTGGGCATGGGATAGAGGCGCGGTTTTCGCACGCGATCTGCCCAGCCGCAAGCTACGAGAGCGGCCCGCCGGTGCTAGCGCGGTTGGACGTTGGGCGCGCTGGGGGCCGGCGGAGGCGCGCCCTCCTGCTCGACGACGGTGCGCGTGGCGGCATGACGCGTGTACGCGAGCACCACGAGGACCGGAATCAATGCGACGACCAAGGCGCCGAGGACGAGCGGGACCATCCAGCCGCGCGAGGCCTTGGGTGACGTTCCCTCGGCGGCGGCGGCGGCGGTGAGGGCATCGGCCCGCTTCGCGACCGGTGCCGAATCGATCTCCGACATGGGGGACATCACGCTCTGGAGCGTCTCGGCGAAGGCGCTCGGGTCGCGCGCGGCGGTGAGCATTCGCGGGCCGGTCTCCTGGGCGCCGGACGTCCCGACGCTGGGCAGGGTCGGTCCGAGACGGCCTGCGAACGGGGCATTCGAGCGCTTCGTCCCGGCAGCCGCATCCGACGTCGAGATGCGAGCCGGTGTCGCGCCCGGAACGGAGGGGCCTTCCACGTCGCGGATGGTCGCCTCCTCGCCAGCGCTCGGCGCGTAGCTCGGGAGGTTGCTGCGCCGGACCCCCGTTCCACTCGCAGGCAAGACGCTCGAAGGCGGTCGCTCCGAGAGAGGCGTGGTCACGGGGTTCCTCGGTGGCCAGTCGCTACGAAGGCGCGCCTCCGACGCCGCCGCGATCGCCGTTCCGAGGTCGCCCGACGTCGAGTGTACGGGGTTGCTGCTCTCGATCTCGGCCACCATCGCCGCTCGCTCGCCGAGCGCGATCCCGGCGACCTTCTCGATCCAGTCGGAGACCTGGGCCACCGTCGCCGGAGCCACCGCCGCTTCGAGCGCCCTCGCAAAGTCGCGCGCCGTCTGCCAGCGCTTGTCCTTCGATCGTTCGAGCCCGCGCATGACGATGGCGTCGAGAGGCTCCGCGAGGCGAGCGCGCGCATCGTCTCCGTCGGCCGCGAGAGAGTGGCTCGGCGGCTCGACCTTCGCCTCGAGCACCTCCACCACGAGCGCGCCATCGCCCGACGCACGAAACAGGCGACGCCCGGTGAGCGCCTCCCAGAGCACGACGGCGGCCGCATAGACGTCCGTGGCGGGACCGACCTCCTCTCCGTGCAGCTGCTCGGGCGGCATATAGGCGATCTTGCCTTTGACCTCGCCGGCCTGCGTGGTGTGCAGGCGCACGCTGGCGCGCGCGACGCCGAAGTCGAGGATACGCGCCTGACCGTCCCTGCCGATCAAGATGTTCTGCGGAGAGATGTCGCGGTGCACGAGCTTCAGAGGGACGCCACGCTCCGTCTTGGCTTCGTGCGCAGCGTCGAGCCCCTGGAGTGCGCCGGAGAGAATCGCCACGACGATCGGGACCGGGATCGGGGCCTCCTGCTCGGCCGCGGTGCGCATCAGGCGGCCGAGAGACTCGCCGTGCACGTACTCGAGGACAAGGAAGAGCTCCCCCTGCGTGGCGACGACGTCGAGCGTGGGGACGACGTTCGGATGGCGAATGCGCGCCGCGAGCTTCGCTTCGTCGAGGAACATCGAGACGAACTTCGGGTCGGACGCGAACTGCGCGTGCAGCCGCTTGATGGCGACCGTGCGCGAGAAGCCGACCGGCCCGAGCAGCCGACCGAGGAAGACGGTCGCCATGCCGCCCGACGCGATGGCCTGGTAGAGCGCGTAGCGTCCGACGATGCGCACGGTCGCCGCGCCGAGTGTCGCCGTGTTGCCCGTCACCGTGGCCCCGCCTCGACCGACATCGCCGCCGTGGCAACGCCCGCGAGCCATCGAAAGGAGCGCCGTCTGAGCACGGTGCCAAGCTACCGTGGATCGGCATTGCCTGGAACATCCGCAACGCTCGCCTCGGAGGCGGGAACTTCGACGTCGGCCAGGAGTCGGTCATCCTAGAGAAGCCGCGCATGCCCCCCACCCCACCCCGAAGGCGATCGTTCCTCGCCGCCCCCGCCTGGCTTCTGGCGTCCATCGGAGCGCACGCGGGGGTCTTCGTCGTGGCCATGGGGACCTGGGGTCACGGGAAGCACGACGTGCCGGCGCCCCCCGCAGACGCGCGGGGCGCGCTGGCCGGGGAGACGTTCGAGATTCCGACCGATACGGCGACCGAGACGACGGCGCCCCCGGTCGCCCCGAGCGAAAGCGACCGTTCGGCGAGTGAGCCGGCGCCGAGCGGCCCGGGCACGAACGGCGCGACGGCCGCCGAGGGAGCACCTTCGCAACCGAGGCGCGCGGTACAGGCGCCGGGGCGGCGTGCTTCCCCGGGCGCGGCATCGGCCGTGTCCGCCGGCGCGACGACCGACGACGCTCCCGCAGAGCCCCCGACGCCCGCCCGCTTCGGCGCCGTGGGCGACCGCGCCGCCGTCGACCTCGCCTCGGCCTTCACCCGCGGGCTCCCCCAGGCGGCGAGCGCCGACCCGCTCTGGCTACAGGCCCCGCTAGGATCCGCAGGGACCGTCGACGTCGATCTCACGCTGGACGACACGGGCGCGATCGCGGACGTTCGGTCGAGTGGAACCCCCGGCGCAGCGCTCTCCCAAGCGCTACGGCGCACGCTGGCCCTCCTCAACCCGCGTGCGTTCGTCGCCGACGGCAAGCACACGCGGCTGCGCGTGACCGCGACCATCACGGCCGACGCCGTCCACGACGGCCTTCACGGGGAGGTCTTCGCCATCGGCGGCAGCTTCGACCGGGGCGAAGGGAGCGCGTTCTTCGCCCTCGCCGTCGGCCGACGGATCGACATTCACATTCGGCAGATGCGGTAGGAGGGTGGAGAGCCAGAAGGCGGACACGGCCGGTCGTGCCTGGTCGTCGTACGACGACTTCGACCCAATGGAACGCCCTTTCAACAGGCTCTTAGTCCGCCCAAGTCACGTCCGAGAGCCAGTAACTGCCTTCCCAGGTCGCCCCTGCCCCCCAGCTGCAACTCGGGCTCCAGCCGCCCCAATTCGAAGTCACCGTCACGAGATCCTGGACGTTCTCGAAATCGTACCAGCTCGACCCCTCTTGGTCCAGCGTATTCAGGTAGAAGTAGTTGGCGGAGTCGGTCGAGAGCCCGTCGCACGCAGTAAGGCTATGAACCTCCTGAACGCCCAATAAGGCGTACTGCATCGCAGGGTTCGCCGAGCCCGTCCGAACGTCGAGTTGCTGCGGCTCGATCTCTGAGTTCGAGTTGTCCTGGACTTGAATGAGCCACTCGTCTCCGTCGCCGCCAGAGTTGTCGTCGATCATGGCCATCGTCCCTTCGATCCAATCGTAGAGGGATACAGCGATAGGGCATGTCTGCACGTCCCCAGCGGCGCCCGTGAACGCGTACTCGGCAAAGATGTACGCTCCCCATCCGGCGGGGGGAGGGCACATCGGCGTCGAGCCGGGGCTCTCCCACTTCAGGATAGGCTGGATGAGACGCCACCCTTCACACGTCCCGCCGGGGTCGCACGAGGGGGTATTCGACGAGCACTGAGCGTCTGTCGTGCAGGCCCCGCCATACACAAAACCTTCGAGGCCGTTCCAGAAAACGAGGGACCCCACATGACTCCTGTTGTCGGGCCCCGTTGGCACGAACCACTGCGAGTCCATATAGTTGTATCGATTGTTCCAACCGCCGGTGTGAAGAGCGTAGGCGTCGACGTAAGTTGGGTAGTCAGGGCCGTCCTCCGAAACACCCGGACTCGTACTCGTCGTGCTCCCGCTTTCCGCCAAGGCGGCACACGCGGTGACGTTGTTACCGAGGAAGGTGCCGTCCTTTGCGTATACGTCGCCACTATCCGTATAGACCGTCGAGTGATTCGGCACGACGTACACGCACCGCCCGTCCTCCCCGATATGGGCGGCTTGCGCTTCGGCGTGCGCGACCAAGAGGAACGTGGACAGCCCGACGAACACGCACGGCAATCGTCTGATCAACTTGCCCATATCGAGGCCCCCATTTCTGGCTCGTAGACCGCTGAAGACGCGCGGGACTGAGCTGCCCTGCCGACAACACCACGGCCCTATCGATCGCGTCAAAGGGGCACCTGGACGAATGGGCTTCCAGTTGCCCGTCGCAGACCCCCACGCTACCGTAGCGCATGATCTTGCGGATGCTTGTCGTGGCGCTCGTCGCGGCGGCCTGCTCCAGCGCGGACGCGAGCTCGCCCTCCGGTTCGTGCGCCGACCTCAACGTCTGCGTTGGGGGCGATGGAGCGTCCGACCCGCGGGCGATACCGGGCGATCCGAGCGCGGTAGTGGCTTCCGGGAACACTGCGTTGTGTAGCCTCGTACTCACGGCTACCGGAGGGAGTATCGCGGGTGGGGGCCCAGGGTGTGGTGGCTCGGAGGGCGATGGGCCGCCCACAACGCCGACGGCCACGGGTATCTGCAAGGAACTATTCGACTGCTGCTCCAGCATCACGGAGGCCGGCGGAGCCGCAGCCTGCAACGTCGTCGCGCTGGAGGACTACTCAGGAGACGTGGTGTCGGTGCCTCCCGGGGTGGATGCGTGCACGCCTGCCATCGAGTATTTTCAAGGCGAAGGGTTCTGCACATCGATCCACCTCGGCTCGGGTAAGTGAGCAGGAGATGGTAGGTGTTGTAGAGGGTGAACAGGCGCGACGAGCGCTTCCCCGTCGTCGACCCTCTCGCAGCGAGGCTCCCCGAACCCTGAGAGCCTCCCCCCGACCCCCGAGAGCCTCTCTCCGAATACCGAGCGACCCGATGTAAAAGGTTCCCCGTCGTCGAACCTCTTGCACCGGTGCTCCCCGAAGGCCGAGAGCGTCTCTTCAAGGCCCGACGGGTGCTTTCTGCGCATCGAGCGACGCGATGCGAGAGGATTCACGACGTCGAACCTCTTGCACGGGTGCTCCCCGATCGCCGAGAGCGTCTCTTCATGTCACGACAGGCGCTGTCCGCGCATCGACAGATGCGATGCGAGAGGATTCACGACGCCGAACGTCTTGCACCGGTGCGCCCCGAACGCCGAGAGCGTCTCTTCGTGTCCCGACAGGCGCCGTCCGCGCGTCGGCAGGCGCGATGCGAGAGGTCTCCCGACGTCGAGCCTCTGGCACCGCTGCTCGACGAAGGGCGAGAGCCGCGATGCGAGAGATTTCCCGACGTCGCACCTCTTGCACCGGTGCTCCATGCACACCGAGCGCGTCTCTTCGAGTGCCGATAGCCGCGATCGGGAGACACCGACGACTGCTGCTCACTCCCAGCGCGTTTGTCGGCTCTCGCTGCGGCGCGCTCTCTTCGGCGCGCCCCACGCGGCGAGAAGCCGGACGGGCACTGGCCAGTCGGACGGCCCCTCCGCGGTCGGCGAGCGCGCCCACGCCCGATGCGGCGGGGCGGACGGAGCGTGCATGGGAGCTTGGAGGTCTGTGCCGGAGCACCGGGACGGCAGGACGGCAGGACGCCCGGGGGGCATCCTTCGACCAAGAATCATAGACTTACGCACCAAGCAGACGGTCTACCCGTCCCGGCGTCCTGCCGTCCTGGTGGATGGACGTTGACCTCGGAGCGCTCTACGAGACCGCCGTCCCCATCCTCATCAGCTCCGCCTCGCCCACGGGACGCACGGTCCCCCGCTCCGTGTGGATCGCTCGCACGAAGCGCGCAGGGGTCACGTCGAAAGCAGGGTTCTGCACCTTGGCCCCTTCCGCCACGAGGAGCGTCTCCTCCTCGCCCGCGCGGAAATGCGTGACCTCGACGTCGGCGCGTCGCTCGATGGGGATGTGCGACCCGTCGGGGCACGCGAGATCGACCGTGCTCCACGGGGCGGCGACGTCGAACGGGACGCCGTGCAGGTGCGCGAGGCACGCGATGCCGTACGTACCGATCTTGTTGGCGACGTCGCCCGAGCGGGCGATCCGGTCTGCCCCGACCACCACGAGGTCGATCGCCTTCGCGGCGAAGAGGGCCCCCGCCATGCTGTCCGTGATGACCTCGACCGGGATGCCCGCGCGCACGAGCTCCCACGCCGTCAGCCGCGCGCCCTGGAGGAGCGGCCTCGTCTCGCACGCGATGACCCGCACGTTCTTCCCGCGCGTGTGGGCCGTGCGAATGACCCCGAGCGCGGTGCCGTAGCCCCCCGTCGCGAGCGCACCGGCGTTGCAGTAGGTCAGGATGGTCGCACCGTCGGGGACGAGGTCGGCACCATGCGCCGAGAGCGCCTCGCACGCGGCGACCTCCGCCTCGTGGATCGCGCGCGCGAGATCGGCGACCTGCGCGAGCCGCTCCCGGGGCGACAGCGAGGCGACCTGGGGCACGAGCAAGGCGACGCGATCGAGCGCCCAGGCGAGGTTCTTCGCGGTGGGGCGCGTCGTGCGCAATCGTTCGTCCGCCTCGCGCATGACCTCGACGAAGCGGACGGCGTCCCCTTCCTCACCGGCCGCGGCGAGGGTCATCCCGTAGGCCGCCGCGATACCGAGAGCGGGGGCGCCGCGGATCTGCATGTGGAGGATCGCCTCCGCCATCTGACCGACGTTCGACAGGAGCTCGTACTTCTCCTGCCGCGGCAAGAGGCGCTGATCGAGCAGGACGACCGTCCGATCGTCCGGCATGAGCTCCACCGCAGAGTAACCCGCACGGCTGAGCGGCTCCGGGTGGGCGTGCGCCAGCCCCGTCTTGAGGGTCGGGATGGGCGCCACGTCGCTGATCGACTTGGTCGCGCTCACCTTGTCGGAGATCACGAAGGCTTGCTCCGTGCCAGCTCACGGGCGACCCCGAGCCGTGACGTGACCTCCTCCGCGAGCGTGCCGAACTCCTCCGCCGCGCGCTCCTTGTCCCCCTGGATGTACGCGCGGAGCCCCTCCACCCCCACGAGCGCAAGGCTGATGTTCACGCCGCGGTCGGCCAGCACCGCGCCCACGTCGGGGTTCTTGAGGAGCGTGTCGAGCTCGCCGAGCACGTCCTCGAGCTCGCGCAGCGCTGGGTGCGCCGGGTGGATCGGATCCTTCGCGTCTGCCATGGCGCCGAAGTCTAGCCGATCTCGCCGCGGCTGCCGGACGACCGACGTCATTGCCCGTTGACCCGGCCACGAAGCCTCGCCATCCTCACGGCAACCACGAACCGAAGGGGAGTCCATGAGCGGAAAAGGCGGTAGTCCCGGTCACAAGCATCACAAGAAGGACCGCGCGTGCCCGCACGACAAGCACCTGATGCGGCACGTCACCGCCGGCGAAGCGGTGCTCGATGTGTGCGGCAAGTGTGGCGGTCAGTTCTTCGATTCGGGCGAGATGTTCGCCGCGTTCGGCATCAAGGCCGACCCGTCCTACTGGGACCGAGCCGAGACGGGCGGCGCCGTGAAGACGGGCGAGCGCCATTGCCCCGAATGCGACACGTTCCTCCTCGTTCAGGACGTCGCCTACGGCGGCGCGCAGGTCGAGATCGACCGCTGCGGCAAGTGCGGCGGCATCTGGCTCGACAAGAACGAGATCGAGAAGATCATGACCATCTCGGAGAAGCTCCGCCCGGCTCTGGAGGAGGAGCGGAAGAAGGCAGAGGACGAGCTGGCGAAGCTGGGCACGCCGGAGTTCACGCCGGGGCTCATCGCGAAGTTCGTGAAGCGCTTCAAGACCTGAGCGCGAGGCGGTAGGTCCCCCCCGCGACGGCCGTCGTCGCGGGTAAAGTGCGTAGGCATGAGCTACGTCTCCACGCGTTCGCCCGCAGCGCTCGTCTTCGTCTTCTCGCTCCTCGCGTGCTCGCCCGCGGCCCCCCCCGCGCCTCCGGCTCTCGTACCGGTCGCGACCGCGAGCGCTTCGCCGGCGCCGCCGGCCTCCCCCCTTGCCCTTGGCCCGAAGGCCCCCGTCGCGCCGCGTCGGCCGCAGTCGACGACGATCCACGGGCTTACGCGGGTCGACGACTACTTCTGGCTGCGCGACAAGGGGACGCCGGACGTCCTCGGCTACCTCGCGGCGGAGAACGCTTACACCGACGCGATGGCGAAGCCGTTCGAGCCCCTCGCCAGCTCGCTGTACGACGAGATGCTCGCCCGCGTGCAGCAGGACGACGCGTCCCCGCCGTTCAAGGAGGGGGCGTACCTCTATTACTCGCGCTTCGAGACGGGCAAGCAGTACCCGATCCACTGCAGGCGCCGCGCCGGAGTGAAGGCGGCCCCCGAGGAGGTGCTGCTCGATCTCAACGTGCTGGGCGCGACGGAGAAGTTCATCTCGGTCCCCGACCGGGTCGTCAGCGACGACGGCAACACCCTGGCTTACCTCGTCGACACCGAGGGCTTCCGGCAGTTCACGCTCAAGGTGAAGGATCTCCGCACGGGCAAGACGGGGAGTGAAGCCATCCCGCGGGTCGATGGGGTGGTCTTCGCGAAGGATAGCCGCACCGTCTTCTACCTGACCGAGGACGCGCAGACGAAGCGCCCCAACAAGCTCTTTCGTCACACGCTGGGCCAGCCCGCCACCAGGGACGCGCTCGTCTACGAGGAGGCGGACGAGATGTTCGACCTCGACGTCGGCCGCACGCTCGACAGGCAGGTGATCACGGTGACGAGCGAGAGCAAAACCACCAGCGAGGTCCGCGTCCTCGACGCCGCCAGGCCGACCGCCCCTGCCCGCCTCGTCGCCCCACGCGAGCACGACCACAAGTACTTCGTCGACCACCGCGGCGACCTCTTCTACATCCGCACCAACTCCGGGGGACGCAACTTCAGGCTCGTCACCGTCAAGGCAGCCGACCCGCGGCGCGAGACCTGGAAGGAGCTCGTCCCGCACAGGCAAGACGTGATGCTCGAGAACGACATCGCCTTCGCCGACCACATGATCCTCGTGGAGCGCCACGACGCGCTCCCAGTGCTGACCGTCCTCGACTACCGCACCGCGAAGGAGACCACGCTCGAGCAGCCCGAGGGGACCTATAGCGTGGAGCCCGAGGAGAACCACGAGTTCACGGCGAAGACGTTCCGCTACACCTACGAGTCGCTCAGGACGCCCGAGACCGTCGTCGAGTACGACCTCGCGTCGAAAGCGCGCACCGTCCTCAAGACGACGAGGGTCATCGGCTACGACCCGGACTCGTACGAGACGAAGCGGGTCAGCGTCCCTGCGCGCGACGGCACCCCGATCCCGGTCTCGCTGGTCTACCGCAAGGGGACCACCCCCGACGGCACGCACCCGATGCACCTCAATGCGTACGGCTCCTACGGCATCTCGATCCCGCTGTCGTTCTCGTCGACGCGCGTCTCGCTCCTCGACCGAGGCTTCGTCTTCGCCCTCGCGCACATCCGCGGCGGCGGCGACAACGGCAAGCGATGGCACGACGAGGGGCGGATGATGACGAAGATGAACACCTTCACCGACTTCATCGACGTTGCGATCGCCATGAAGGAGCAAGGCTGGGCGAAGAAGGACGCGCTCGTCATCTCGGGCGCGAGCGCGGGGGGGATGCTCATGGGCGGGGTCACCAACATGCGACCCGACCTGTTCCGCGTGGTGCTCGCGTACGTGCCGTTCGTCGACGTCGTCAACACGATGCTCGACGAGTCGCTCCCGCTCACGGTCGGCGAGTTCGAGGAGTGGGGGAACCCGAAGCAGCGCGACGCGTACGACACGATGATGAAGTACAGCCCGTACGACAACGTGAAGGCGCAGGCGTACCCCGCGATGCTCGTGCGCACGAGCTACAACGACAGCCAGGTGATGTACTGGGAGCCGTCGAAGTACGTCGCCAAGCTGCGCGCGACCAGGACGAACGACGCGCCGCTGCTCTTCAAGGTGAACATGCAGCCAGCAGGGCACGGCGGGCAGTCGGGGCGGTTCGACCGGCTCCGGGACACGGCGTGGGACTACGCGTTCGCGCTGTCGCAGCTCGGGCCGTGCGTGAAGGATCACACGAGCTGCCTCGGCGCGAGCGCGGGGCTCTACTGCTCGGCCGACACGACGAACAAAGTGATGTCGTGCCGCGGCCCGGGCGGCTGCACGACCGCCGGCGGCAAGACGACCTGCGACAACGACATCGCGGCCCCGGCAGACGGGTGCAGCACCGAAAGCGACGGCGCCTGCACGGCCGACCGCGCGACCCTCCTCAAGTGCACGGGTGAGCGCTTCGAGGTCATCGATACCTGCAAGGGGCCGGGCGCGTGCGCGGTCGTGGCCGACCACCTTCTGTGCGACAACGACGTGGCCGACGTCGGCGACCCCTGCAGCAACACGGGGAACTTTGCGTGCGCGTCGGACCACAAGGTGGCGCTCGAGTGCAAGGACAAGCGGTACCAGATCATACAGTCATGCCGAGGCCCGAAGGCGTGCACGGTCGTCCGCAAGACCCCCGACGTCCGCGACATCGACTGCGACCTGACTCGCGCGAAGGAGCACGACCCGTGCGCGTTCGCCGGCTCGCAAGCGTGCAGCGTGGACGGCAAGACGAAGCTCACGTGCGTCGCGGGTCACTACGGGAGCCCGGTCGCGTGCGTCGGGCCCAAGGGGTGCGTCCCGCTGCCCGGCGTGCGCGTCGAGAAGGTCACCTGCGACGGGCCGGGCGCTCCGACCGCGCGTCCGGCGCATCGCTGACGGCCGACGACGCCCCAACCGAGGCGAAGGCTTTGCGCTCCGACCTAGCCTCAGGTCCCCCCGCAGATACTCACGGCGCTGGCGGCAAAGGTGATGGAGAACCAGACGCTGTCCCTGCACCCGCCGACCGAATCGCTGGTCGAGCAGTAGTCGCCCGCCGTAAGCCCTGCGCTGGTGCACTTGGGAGGGTTCGCGCCGTCGTTGTCGCCGGTCAGGAGGACGCACAAGCTCTCCCCCCCCAACGTCGCGACGCTTATCGCATCGGCGTCCTTCAGGTTGATGAACCCGGCGAGCGAGCCGGCCGTGTGCCAGTGCGAGCAGCTGTCGGCTCCCGACGGCTCGGGGTCGGTGCACGCGCCCGCCCCACCGTTCGAGGTCACCTGGAACCCTGCCGTGGAGATCGCGCCGATGCAGCTCCCGCCGTTGGAGACCGTCACGTCGTGGAACGCCGCGCCGCGAATCGGAAGGACGACGACGCCGGCGCCGCCCAAGCCCCCGTAGATCGGGATGTTGAGAACGTCGGAGGCCGGGGACGAGCTGAAGGTGCTCCCGGTGACCGAGATGCCGGTGGAGGTGGCGGGGGACACGGCAACGCCCGAGACCGTTGCGTTCGTGAAGCAATAGCCCTGGCCGGCCGGGTCCGTGCTCACGGGCGCACCGCCCGTCTCGACGGTGCCGGCCGTCGGATTGACGCGAATGAGCCAGTTCAAGGTTCCGGTCCCGTTCTCGCCGCACGACAGGGAGCTTGTCGCCGGGAGGTCGACGCTCGCGGTGATGACCTCATTCTGTACGACCTGGTTCGCCAAGGTCGTGGGGGCGATGATGTTGATGCCGCGCATGCGGAAGTCGTAGTTGGGCCCGGCGTTGGTCGCGAACGGCTCGCACGTCGTCACGTCTCCGCAAGCCGGCGAGATCGTGCAACCCGAGGTGCCGCCGCTGCACGCCTGCTCGTCCGACGGGTCGCACGTGGACGTAGCGAAGCCGCCGACCGTCCCGGTGCACGGATTGCCGCTGCCGGGGGTGACAGAGGGGGCCGATCCGGAGCCGAACGCGCCGCCGCCGCTCGAAGAGCCGCCGCCGCTGCTCAAAGAGCTGCCGCTGGACGAGTTGGTGCCGGTGGAGGCGAGTGAGCCGGAGCTCCCCGGGAGGGTCGTGATGATCGACGAGGTCGATCCGGAGCTCGCCCCACCGGAGCACTGACCGCTCTCGACGTAGGCCTCGAGGGCCGACGTGCAGCTCGCCGACGAACCGTCGCTCACGACCTCGGAGCAGCTCGGCCCGGCGGAGCCCGAGAGGGTGCCGCAGCAGTCCTCGAGGGCGCTGCAGGCGGTGCTTCCGTCCGACTCGGTGCTTGCCGCAGGCAATGAAGGCAAGGGTGCCCAGGATGGCCGTGGCGGCAAGCGCGAGAAGCGAAACGGATCGACTCATGGGCGACCACGATAGCGGACACCGGCCGACGTGCCTGTCCCCCGTTCGGGGACCATCCACCGGCGAGGGCTAGCCACGCCGCACCTGGACCCTATAGATGTCGCGAACGGAGCAAGGGGAGCCTACCCATGGTGACAGCGAGGCAGTCCAACGCAGAGGGTCGCACGGGCCTTCCTCGCGTCGTCATCATCGGTGGCGGGTTCGGCGGCCTCTACGCGACGCAGAGCCTCGCGCACGCGGCCGTCGACGTGACGGTGGTCGACCGCAAGAACCACCACCTGTTCCAGCCCCTCCTCTACCAAGTCGCGACCGCCGGCCTCAACCCGAGCGACATCGCGGCCCCGATCCGCCGCGTGCTCCGCGACCAATCGAACGCGCGCGTGGAGCTCGTCAACGTGACCGGAATAAGCACGGCGGACAAGCGTGTGTCGCTCGAAGGGGGCGCGGCGCTCGACTACGACTACCTCATCGTCGCGACGGGGGCGACGCACTCGTACTTCGGCCATCCCGAGTGGGAGGCGCACGCTCCGGGGCTGAAATCGATCGAGGACGCGCTCGAGATCCGGCGGCGCGTGCTCCTCGCGTTCGAGGAGGCGGAGCGCGAGGACGACGAGGAGAAGCGACGCGCATGGCTGACGTTCGTGGTCGTCGGCGGCGGCGCGACCGGAGTCGAGCTGGCGGGGGCGGTCGCGGAGCTGGCGCACCACGTGCTCCATCGAGACTTCCGCCGTATCCAGCCGGCGAGCGCGCAGATCCTCCTCCTCGAAGGGGGCGACCGCCTGCTCGCCGCGTTCGCGCCGGAGCTGTCGGAGAACGCGAAGGACACATTGACCGGCATGGGGGTCTCCGTGCAGCTCGCCACGCGGGTCGAGTCGATCGATGCCGACGGGGTCATTATCGGCGGCAAGCGCGTGCCGTCCAAGACCGTTCTCTGGGCGGCGGGCGTGAAGGCGTCGCCGCTCGCCGCAGCGCTGGGCGTGCCGCTCGACTCGATGGGTCGCGTGAAGGTCACGAGCGACCTCTCGGTTCCCGGTGCTCCGGACGTCTTTGTCGTCGGAGACCTCGCGCTCGTGATGCAGGACGGCAAGCCGGTGCCCGGAGTCGCTCCCGCCGCCATGCAGGGGGGCACCCACGCCGCGAAGATGATCGTGCGGCGCGTGGCGGGTCGGACGACGACGCCGTTTCGCTACCTCGACAAGGGCTCGCTCGCGACCATCGGACGCGCGGCGGCCGTCGCGGAGGTGTCGAGCGTGAAGCTCACCGGGCTCGTCGCCTGGCTTGCGTGGCTCTTCATTCACCTGCTCTTCCTGATCGGCTTCAAGAACCGCGTGCTCGTCCTCATCGAGTGGGCGTGGGCGTACCTGGCGTACGACCGAGGGGCGCGCGTCATCACGCAGCGCTGGCGAAGCACGGGCGCCGTCGAGCCGGCGGCCATCCCGTCTACGGTGGCTGCGGTGGCGCGCGAGTCGACCCGCGCGGCCTGAAGAGGCGGCGGCTACGGCGACGACGCTGACACGTTGGCGCGAAGGAGCGCCCGCTGCTTCGCGAGGGCGCGCGCGTCGCTGCCGAGCGCCTCCGCGTGATCGAGCGCGGCCGTCGCGTCCGCAGCGCGACCGAGCCGCGCGAGCGCCCATGCGCGACCGAGCTCCCCGTCGCCCCAGGTGGGACGGAGCGTGACCACGGCGTCGTACGCGAAGAGCGCCCCCGCCCAGTCGCGCGACGCCAGCGCCACGGTCGCGAGCCCGAGCCAGCAGTCGACCGCCTTCGGGTTGCGCGTCGCCCCCGCGCGGTAGGCCTCGCGTGCGCCGCCGAGGTCGTGAAGGTTCAGCCGGACGAGCCCCAGCGTGTGCCACGTTTCCTCGTCGTCCGCGCCGCGCTTCACCGCCTCCTCCAGCGAGCCACGCGACTCCTCCCACTCCCCCCAGCGCGCCGCCCGCATCCCCGCTTCGCGCGGCCCGACGGCCGAAGTCGGCGCCACCTCGCCGGCCGTCTGGTACGCCGCCATCGCTTCGTCGAACTGGTGGACGAGCTCGAGAGCGTGCCCAAGCTCGATCCACGGAGACGGATCGCCGGCGGAGAGGCGCGCCGCGAGCGCCGCGACCTCGTCCCGTGCGGCAGGGAGGTCGCTCGTAACGGCGAGGAGCCGGATGAGCAGGCGCCGCGCGTCGAGATGGTCCGGGTAGAGGGTGAGATCACGGCGCAGCATCGCGATGGCCTCGACGTCCCTGTGCTGCCGCGAGAGCGACATGGCCCGCTCGATCGGCGTCGGTTTGACGCAGCCGGCCGACGCAAGCGCACACGCGACGACGACCGCGATCGACGCACCGCGGCGAGGCAGGCGATGCGGGCGGCTCCGTTCACGACGGCGGTACGCGGACATTGCGCCATCGTGGTACACCGTCGCGCAGCCGTCACGAATGGTGAAAGCCACGCGAGGCGGCGACGTGGATCGACGCGCGCAGATGATGGCGCAGGAAAGAAGGGCCGGCATGTCGACGGAGCTGGACGAGAAGGTCGGGACGTTTCAGGTGATCGGCGTCCTAGGCGCCGGGCAAATGGGCGGAGGCATCGCGCAGGTCGCGGCGGGGTCGGGCTACGAGGTTCGCCTGTCGGACGTGTCGCTCGAGCTTGCTACGAAGGGGAAGGACAAGGTCGGCGCCGTCCTCGCGAAGCAGGTCGAGAAGGGGAAGATGAGCACCGACATGCGCGAGTCGCTCCTCGCGCGCATCACGCCGGTCGAGGGGCCCGCGAGCTTCAGCGGGTGCGACCTCGTGGTGGAAGCCGCGACCGAGAACTTCGACGTGAAGGTGAAGCTGCTGCGGCAGTGCGACGAGGTCATGCCGCCTCACGCCATCCTCGCGAGCAACACCTCGTCCATCTCGATCACGAAGCTCGCCGCGGCCACGAAGCGCGCCGAGCACGTCATCGGGATGCACTTCATGAACCCTCCGCCGCTCATGAAGCTCATCGAGATCGTGCGCGGCGTGCAGACGAGCAGCGAGACCTACGAGCTCGTGTCGCGCATCGCACAGCGCATGGGGAAGACGGTCATCACGAGCAAGGACATGCCCGGCTTCCTCGTGAACCGCATCCTCATCCCCCTCATCAACGAAGCATGTTTCGCGCTTCAAGAAGGGCTCGGCACCCCCGAGGACATCGACACCGGCGCGAAGCTCGGCCTGAACCACCCGATGGGCCCGTTCGAGCTCGCGGACCTGATCGGCCTCGACACCGTGCTCTACATCGCGGAGACGTTCCACCGAGACTTCGGCGACGACAAGTACCGCCCCTCCACGATGCTGCGGAACCTCGTCGCGGCGGGCTGGTACGGGCGCAAGACACGCCGAGGCTTCTACCTGTACGACGAAAAAGGAACACGCCTGGGGAGGTCCTTCGGATGAGCACCTACGAGACGATCACCGTCGCCCACGAGGAGGGCATCGCGGTCCTGACGTTGAACCGGCCTGACAAGCTCAACGCGCTGAATGAGCTCCTGCTCGTCGAGTTTCGCGGGGCTATCCTCGCCCTGTCGCAGGACAGAACCGTGCGCGCGCTCATCGTCACCGGAGCCGGCAAGGCGTTTGCTGCCGGCGCCGACATCGCCGCGATGAGCGACATGCCTACGACCATCGCGAAGGCGTTCGCCGACGCGGGCCACGCGGTCGGGGACGCGCTCGAGTCGGCCCCCTTCCCTTCGATTGCAGCGGTGAACGGCTTCGCGCTCGGCGGCGGCTGCGAGCTCGCGATGGCGTGCGACTTCATCTACGCCAGCGACAAGGCGAAGTTCGGCCAGCCCGAGGTAAACCTCGGCGTCATCCCGGGCTTCGGTGGGACGCAGCGCCTCGCGCGCCGCGTCGGCCTCGGGAAGGCTCGCGAGCTCTGCTACACGGGCGACGTCATCGGCGCAGAGGAAGCGCTCCGCATCGGCCTCGTCAACGCGGTCTACCCGCTGGAGGAGCTCCTGCCGGCCGCCCGCGAGGTCGCGAAGAAGATCGCGACGAAGGGGCCGCTCGCCATCGCGCAGTGCAAGCGCGTCATCGGGCGCGGCGCGGACCTCCCGCTGGAGCGCGCGAGCGAGCTGGAGGCGCAAGCGTTCGCGCTTCTCTTCGGGACGAGCGACCAGCGCGAAGGGATGAAGGCTTTCATCGAGAAGCGGCCGGCAAAGTTCACGGGGCAGTAGCGCGCCGAGCCCTGCTCACGTCAGAACGACCTGAACGACGCGACCACGGTTCCGAGCAGGGCGACGGCGGTCGCGAGGACGGCTGCCGCCACGTACGCGCGGAAGGCGAGCGTCCGGAGCGCGTCGCGGGTCGGCTCGTTTGCGTTCGGCGCGAGCGTGTAGGTGGCGGCCCCGGCCCAGGAGAGGAGGATCGCGGCGAACGCGAGGTGCTCCTTTCGCTCGAACAGCAGCCCGACCCAGCGCGCGTCGATGAAGATGCTCTGCTTGATGCGGTCGCGGTAGGGGCCATACACCCACATCCCGAGCCCCCCCGCGAGCGTCGGCAGGAAGGTCGCTGCCGCGATCGACCAGTGCGCCTTGCGCTTGCGGTTGCGGAGCAGGATCGCCGGGTGGATGAGGGCGGCCGCGGCGAGCCACCCGAGGTGGCCGTGCACGTGCTCCGCGACCCGGACGATGTCGAACGTCATCGGCGGCGCCACTCTGACACGGAATCACCCACGCTCGCGCAGCTTCAGTGGACGCGCCGCCGCTGGCGGGACCTTTGCACTTAGGGGGCCGGAGAGCCGCTCTTCGTAGGGTTTGACGACCCGAGGGGAGCCAAAGCGGTACCCATCGAGAGGCGCGCGCGACATGATGCCCCAGTCGACCAAGCAACATGCGGACGAAGCCCGCCCTTCCCGACGGACCAGGAGCACCCCGATGACGGACGAGACTGCCGCCAGCGCCAACGCACCGAAACGAGACGTCGCACCGCGCGCTCGCATCCTCCTGCTCGAGGACGACGAGATGCTCTCGGGCCTCCTCGCGCGCGTCTTGCGGACGGACGGCTACTCGGTCGACGTGTTCGACACGGTCGATGACCTTCCCCCCCCAGCGAAGCTCATTCATTACGACGTCGTCCTCTCGGACATTCACCTCGCGGGGGGCACCAACGGCCTCGACGTGCTGAAACAGGTGCGGAAGACGACGACCGAGCTCCCCGTCATCCTCATGACCGCCTTCGCCGACATCGAAGGGGCGATGAACGCCGTCGGCCTCGGCGCGTACGACTACCTCGCCAAGCCGATCGAACCCACAGACCTCCGTCGCATGGTGGCGGAAGCGGTGGCCCGGCGGAAGCTCGCCGACGCGGACGCGAAGTCCGTCGACCCTCGCGAGGCGCAGGCCGAGGCCGCGACGATCGTCGGGACGGCCGGGGCGATGCTCACGGTCTACAAGACGGTCGCGCAGGTCGCGCCGACGACGGCGACGGTGCTGATCGTCGGCGAGAGCGGGACGGGGAAGGAGCTTGTCGCCCGCGCGATCCACGACAAAAGCCCGCGCGCCGGCAAGCCGTTCGTGGCCGTCAACTGCGCAGCTCTCCCGGAAAGCATCCTGGAGAGCGAGCTCTTCGGCCACGAGCGCGGGAGCTTCACCGGCGCGTCGGCGACGAAGCGCGGCCTCTTCGAGGAGGCCAACGGCGGGACGCTGTTCCTCGACGAGATCGGCGAGATCAGCCCAAAGATGCAGGTGCAGCTCCTTCGCGTGCTGCAGGAGGGGGAGATCCGTCGCATCGGCGCGAGCGAGACGATCAAGGTCGACGTGCGCGTCGTCGCAGCCACCAACCGGGACCTGAAGACGGAGCTCCAGTCGGGTCGCTTCCGTGAGGACCTCTTTTTCCGCCTGCAGGTCGTCACGGTGCGCGTGCCGCCGCTCCGCGACAGGAAGGCCGACATCCCTCTGCTCGTGCGCCATCTCCTCGTGAGGCACGGCGCTCGGCTCGGACGCCCCATCCCCCGCGTCGCCCCCGACGTGTTGACCGAGCTCGAGGCGTACGGCTTCCCCGGGAACGTTCGCGAGCTGTCCCACGTGGTCGAGAGGGCCATGCTTCTCGCGCGCGAAGGGGTCATCACCCGCAACGACCTGCCCCCGGAGGTCACACGAACGAAGGAGGCGGGCGGCTCGCAGAACGATGGCGCCATCGTGGCCGACTGGCCGACGCTAAGCGTGCTCGAGCGCCGCTACATCGATCGGGTGCTCTCACGCACCGGCGGGAACAAGACGCGCGCAGCCGAGGTCCTCGGCGTCGACCGCCGCACGCTCAACCGGCTCTTTGCACGGGAACGGGCGGCGTCGGGCGGATCGGGAGACGAGGACGCCGAGCTGGCGAAGCTGGAAGCGGAGGACGAGGACTCCTGAGAGGACGCCTCTGCGAGACAGCCTACGCCGCGGCTTGCGCGGGAACGAAGGCGTCGAGGAAACCCCACCAAGCGATGAGCGCCTTGCGCACTCCGTGGAGCACGTCGTCCCCCTGACCGCTCGCGAGGGCGCTCTCCAAGATGCTCCGTTCGGCCGCCGCGTGATCGACGTCGATGGCGCTGTGGACGTGGAAGAACGAGAGGCCGCTCTTCCGTGCGTCGGCCTTGAAGCCGAAGTGCTCCTCGAGGCCGCAGATCTTCGACTCGGACACGGCCGGGAGCTGCGACTCGTAAGCGTAAAGCGCAGCCACGCCGGCCGCGACGGGCGCGCGCTCCGCCACGTCGCGGTAGGCGTCCACGAGGGCCCGCGTCGAGGCGTTAGGGACGGCGTCGACGACCTCCGACCGCGACAAGCCGAGCGCATCGGCGAAGCGAAGCCAGAGCTCGGCGTGGTTGCTCGGACCGTGCTCCTCGTCCCATGCATTGGAGAGCAGCGCAGTGCGCGTTGCGCGGTCCTCGGAGCGAGCGTGAAGCGCCGTGAGGAAGCGCGGGAGGCGAACCTCGAAGGCGAAGTACTGGCGCGCGTATTCGAGGAGCGCAGACTTGGGCAGAGTCCCGTCGGTCCACGCCTTGTAGAACGGGTGGGTGAGCAAGTGCCGCTCTGCGATCTCGCGTTCGACGTCCGCCATCATGGTCATGCGCGTCTCCTCCTGAGTGTGCGCGCAACGGTACACGGACTTGGCGCGCTCTTGGGCAACCATCGTGCGTCCTCGACGAGCGCATCGTGCCTGTTCACCTCCCCTTGCCGGTCTGACCGCCTGACGGTACGAGTCATCCTATGCCGGCGCCCCTGATGACGACCCTCCTGGCTCAGGAAACGGCGAGGGCCACCTTGGAGCGCGCCCTCGAGCGCGAGCGGGTGCACCACGCGTACCTGTTCGACGGCCCCGAAGGGGTCGGCAAGGAGCTTGCGGCGTTGGGGCTCGCACAGGCGCTCGTGTGCGAGCGTCGGGCGGTGGGCCAGGGCCAGGCGTGCGGGCAGTGCTCGGCGTGCCTCCGTGTGCCCATTCGGTCGGGCGAGACACGGCCGCTTCATCCCGACGTCGTGCTGCTGGAGCGCGGCCTCTACGCGCCGGAGCAGATCGGGCGTCGAAGCGCGGAGACGCAGGACCTGTCGATCGACCAGATACGCACGCTCGTCCTCGCCCGGGCGGCGTTCCCGCCTCACGAGGGGAAGGCGCGCGTGTTCATCATCCGGCGAGCCGAAGAGCTAAGCGTCGCCGGCGCGAACGCGCTGCTCAAGACCCTGGAAGAGCCGGGCGACCGGGTGCACTTCGTCCTTCTGTCGTCACGCGCCGAGTCGCTCCTTCCGACGATCCGCTCCCGAACGCAGCGGGTCAGGTTCGCTCCGCTCCCCGACGCCATCGTCGAACATCTCTTGGTGGCGAGCGGAACGAGCGCGGAGGCCGCGAAGGCCGTCGCGAAGCTCGCACGAGGCAGCATGGCCGAGGCCGCGACCCTCGCGGACCCCGAAGCGACGGCCGAGCGCGAGGCATTCGTGGACAAGGCCATTCAATCGCTCGGTGGTCGAGGCCTGGGCGGGGTGCTCGACGTCGCCGAGGAGGCGAAGAAGCAGAAGGCCGGGCTCGACTTGAACCTCGCCGCTCTCGCCCAGCGTCTCGCGGAACAGTCGCGGCGAGAGGCGCTGGAGGGGGGCGCCGCTCTTGTCCCCGCGAACCGGCACAGGCTCGCGCTTGGAGCCGCGTCGCAGCTCGACGGGAACGCCTCCGCGCAGCTCGTTGTCGAGTCGATGTTGATACGAATGCGTGGGGCGTGAGCGTCCGTGACGGAGCGATGGTGACGGAGCGATGGTGACGGAGCGATGGTGACGGAGCGACGGCACCTCGCGCAGGTGACAAGCTCACCCGGGTCGGACGCTCACGCCGCAGCGGGCAGCGCGCTTTCGGGGGTCGTGGACGACGGCATCGACTCTCTGGCCGAGGAGCTCGCGCTGCCGGACGACGGCGACTTCGATGGGGCGGGGATGACGCTTTATCACGCGACCGGCGTACGCTTCGAAGTCGCTCGCATCCTCGAGCACGACGGGGGCGACGTCAGCTACGCGCGGGGAGACCGAGTCGTGTGCGAGACCTCCACGGGCCTCGTGTGGGGCGAGGTGGCCGTGCCTTCGCGCCGCGTGCTCCTCCGGAGCGCCCCGCCGCGCATTCTTCGCCGCGCAAGCGCAGGGGACATCGCGTCGGAGGCGCACGTTCGCGCGCGCGAGCAAGAAGTCTGGAAGACCACCAAAGCGGTGGCGAGCGCGCTGCAGCTCCCCGTCAAAGTCGTGCGCGCGGAAGCGCTGCAAGGTGGCGCGAAGTTCGTCGTCTACTTCGCGAGCGAGTCGAAGACATCCTTCCGGGAGTGGCTGCGAGGAATCGGCGCGCGTTCGCGCGAGAAGGTGGAGCTACGGCAGATTGGGATGCGCGACGCGGCGCGGCTGATCGGCGGAGTCGGCCCGTGTGGTCTCCAGCTCTGTTGCAATACGTTCCTGTCGGATTTCACGCCCGTCGGCATCAAGATGGCGAAGACGCAGGGGCTGACCTTGAACCCCCAGAAGGTGTCGGGCATGTGCGGCAGGCTTCTCTGCTGCCTGGTCTACGAGGAAGCACACTACCGCGCAGGTCGCCTGCTGTTGCCAGAGCCGGGCGAGGTGGTCAGCACGGAGAGCGGCCGCGGGCGCGTACGCGAAGTCGACGTCTTGCAAATGCGCGTGTCGGTCGCACTCGAGAGGGGCGAGACGCAGACGTTCGCGGCCGCCGACGTAACGCGCATCGATGGCGAGCGACGTCGGGTTGAATGAAGCGCGGCAGAGTGCGACACTGCCTATTGTGAAGGTCCGAACGCGAGCGCACGGGGCCACGTGCGCCGTCGTGGCGATCGCGGCGAGCGGCTGCTCGATTTACGACTCGAGTCTCCTCGTCGACGGCGTCGACGCCGGCCATCACGACGCGGCGTCGCACGCGGACGTGACGGTCGACAAGCCCGACGCCCACGACGCGGCGACCAGGGCGGAAGGCGGCGGCAAAGATGCCACTCGCGTCGATGCCGGCGGCTGCTCCGAGGCAGGCTGCGTGAAGCCGTCGACGAGCTGCGTCGACGGGGGGTTCGGAGCCGGGGCTTCGTGCATCCCAGGCCAATCGGTCAACTGCTGCGAGACGGAGGCGGTGCCGGGCGGGGCCTTCCTCCGAGGAAACATCGACGGTGGGCAGGCGACGGTGTCGACGTTCACCCTCGACCGGTTCGAGACGACGGTGGGGCGCTTCCGGCGCTTCGTGAACCTCGGTCTCGGCACACAAGCCAACCCTCCCGTCTCGGGCTCTGGGGCGTCGCCGCGCGTTCCGAACAGCGGTTGGAACCCGGCGTGGAACAGCATGCTCCCTGCCGCGACGACCGACCTCGTCTTCGATCTGACGTGCGACGGCGACCCGGACAACTTCAACTTCACCTGGACCGATTCGGTCGTGAACAACGAGCTGTTGCCCGTCAACTGCATCTCGTGGTTCGAGGCGTTCGCGTTCTGCGCGTGGGACGGGGGGCGTTTGCCGACGAACGCCGAGTGGAACTACGCGGCCGCGGGCGGAGACCAGCAACGGATCTATCCCTGGTCGGTCCCGCCTTCGAGCACTACGATCAGCCCGGAGTACGCTGTCTACGACTGCACGGGGCACGGCGGACCGGCGACGTACGACGACGCGGGGTTCCTGCTGTGCGAGCTCGAGGACATTCCGCCCGTCGGGTCCAAGTCACCCAAAGGGGACGGGCGCTGGGGGCACTCGGACCTCGCCGGGAGCGTCTACGAGTGGACCCTGGACTGGGTGACCTCCCTCTATCCGCTCCCCTGTAACAACTGCGCCGTGATCGACGGCGGCATCACCGACGCCGCTTCGGATGCGCTCTACGGTCGCGTGCAGCGCGGAGGTGGCTACTACGACATCGCCACCGCACTCGACACGTACGAAGACTACTACTTCGATCCTGTCGCGCTCGCCGATAGCGACGGCATCCGCTGCGCGCGCGACCCGTGAGCCATTACTCGTGCCTTGCTCTCATGTGACGACGTTGCCGCCGGGGAGCACCTCGAACATGCCCCCTTCGAGCCGCCGTCCGCGCCAGACGCGCGTGGTCTCCGCGCCGATGATCACGAGCAGTGTCGCCCCTCCCCCCCCTTCGTATTCGCCCACGGTGCCGCTCGGGCCGAGGTCCGGCGCTCCGGTCCCGACGCAGATAAGATCGAGCGGCAGCCGTCGACTCCGCTGGAAGCGCTCACCCTCGATCTCGACCGACGACGGTAGGTCCGCTCCCATGGATACGGATCCATCCGTGACGGCCCACAGCCACTCGAGCGACAGGAGCGGAGCCGGGCGAGCGTAGACGGCCCGCTCGGGACCCCGCTCGGTCGCGAGAAAGAGCGCCCCGACGGTACGCCCAGCGTCGCCGGCGTGATCCTCCTGCGGAGCGCGCTCGCGAAACACGATAGCGCCGGTGAGCCACGCCTCCTCACCGTGCGCGAGCACGACGACATCGCCCAGCGTGCAGGGGAGCCCTCGTAGCCGGTCATCCAGGGAAGGCAGCTTGCGGGCGGCGACGACGGCCGCGACCCCCTTCATGTGCTTCTTGTTGAGGCGACGCCCGATGAGACTGCCGGTCAAGAGACCGGCCATCGTCATCATGCCGAAGAGAAGAATCACGCCCGTGCGACGGGCGAATCCGCACGCGCCCCGCCGAGCGCCGCGTGAAGCGCGACTGCGCGGGCCGTGACCTCCTCGTACCGCGAGCTTCCCGACGTCGGGAGCAACGCGTGAATCACCGCGGCGGCCGTTGCCCATTTGCCGAGCTCCGGCGCACGCTCGAGGGTTACGCCACCGATCGCCACGAGCGGGATCCCTGCGGCCTTCGCACGGCCCGACGCCAGCTCGAGGCCTGCGATACGGACGCACGGATCAGGATTCTCTTTGGAGCTCGTCGGGAAAACCGGCCCGTACGCGACGTAGCTCGGTCGCGTCTCAAGAGCGGCCGAGAGCTGGTCCAACGTGTGCGTCGACACTCCAACACCGAGGCCGGGAGCGAGTCGATGAACGCGCTCGACGGAGAGATCCCGCTGACCCACGTGGACGTAGTCGCAGCCCGCGAGGACGGCGAGATCGACACGATCGTTCGCGACCATCGGCACGCGCGCGGCGCGGCAGAGGGACCCGGCTGCGCGAAGGAGAGCGAGCAGCTCGCGCGCCTCGATTTCCTTGGCGCGAATCTGAAGCGCCGCCGGACGCGCCACGAGGACGGCCTGGGCGAAGGCAAGCGGGTCGAGGTCGCGCGCGACGAGACTCGTCACGTCCACAATCGCGTAGAGACCGCGCGTGACGACCGGAGTGCCGCGCGCGTCGTCGCGGTCGAGCAGCGGAGGTCGTGACGCCACGGACATTGAACGGGCCGATTACTGGCGCGCCCACATGCTGTCAACCGCCCGGTGCGGGTCCGTCCCGACCAGTGACCAGCGCCACGCTCGTCCCTGCGTCCACTCGAGGACGCGCCGCTGACATCGCGGGGAGCACCAGGACGACATCGCCTCGGGCCGCGGTGTCCCATGCCTCGTTCATCGGCACGCGGTGCCGGTCGAGCCGCATTGCTCGGAGCTGCTCTGCCCTCTCGGCATCTTCGAAGCGGCCGCAGAGGAAGAGCTCACGCTTGCCTTTCGTGACGATCGGATGCGAAACCACGCGAAGCGCCGTGACAGAGGCGTCGTGCGAGGTCATCTGTCGCCGCCCATCCTTGCGGAGAACGAGGTAGCTGAACGTCAGCCCCTGCCAGCGGAGCCCGGCGGCACGGGCCACCGGAACGAGCCACTCCGGCAGGTCCACATCCAGGTCCTCGTGGCACCACGCATCGGACGCACCGAGCATGGGGCAGGCGTCGTCATGAACACAGGGAGCGAAAACGTTGAGGAGCGGGCCTGGAGTCGCGATGGCGCGGTCACGAACCTCGTGAAGATGGCGAGTGCGCTCCCGCAACGCCGGCTCTACGACGACGACGGCCCCTTCTTCGTGGACGAGACCGGCACACCGGCGAAGGAGCGAAGCGTGGCGTTCCACGCGCGCGGTGTCGGCGCTTGCGTCGCGATCGAGCTCGCTGAGCACCTGCCCCAGCACGACGACGTCGTACGGGCCCCGCGCGGTGAAATCCGCGTCCGCCGGCGCGCGGTGAGCATGAAGGCTGACCGTAATGGCGGTCTCACGCGGTCGCGCTCGAGCAATCGCAGAGGCTACATCGAGCGCCGAACCGTCCGAGTCCACGGCATCGATGGCAATCTCGCCGGAGGCCCCCGCAGCAGCGAGCGCACGTGCAATCCCGCGGCTCGTGGCGCCAAGCCCCGCACCGAGGTCGAGCACACGCAGCGCGCGAGCCGTCGGCATCGCGAGGGCGCCCGTCGCGACGAGCTCGCGCACGGCCGCAGCCCCCTTTGGGACATCACGGGCGAACGAGAAGCCGAGCCGGGCCGCGAGCGCCTCGTCCGTGCGCGGCGGCGCGAGCGTCGGTTGATTGTAGGCATCCGAGAGCTTTCGCACGAGGGCCCCGAGCCGTACGACCTCGCTGGACGTGGGCCAGCGCCGAGCCCGCGCGATATCGTCGGTGATGGCTTGGAACGACGGTTCGAGCGACGCGACCAGCCGAGAGCGAAGGAGCTGCACGCCCACACGATAGCGTATGCTCGTGCGATGCCATCGCGCCCTGCCGTCGGCGCGATCGTATTCGACGACGACGGGAGAGTCCTGCTCGTGAAGAGAGGTCGTCCTCCCCTCGCCAACACCTGGTCGCTACCAGGCGGTAAGGTCGTCGCGCACGAATCATTCGCCACGGCAATCGCGCGAGAGGTGCTCGAAGAGACCGGCCTCGTCGTCGATCCGGTGCGTGAGGTGGCCGTCGTCACGCTCGTGCTCGAGGAAGAGTCGTTCGAGATCCACGAATGGCTATGCACCCTTCGCGTCGATGCGGGGTCGATCGACGCGCCCCTGCGACCAGGCGACGACGCGGTCGACGTCCGCTGGGCCAGTCAGGCCGAGTTCGGGACCCTGGAGCTAACGACAGAGGTAATCGCCCTGATCGCCGACGCCCGAGCTCCGCGAGATTCGCAGCCTACGTAGGCAGGATCAGGTCCAACACCAGCATCGTCACGAACGCCATCGCTCCGCTCATGGGGATCGTGAGGATCCAAGCGACCACGATGTTCCCCGCCACGCCCCAGCGGACGGCGCTGATCCGCTTGCTCGACCCGACGCCCATGATGCTCGCGTTGATGCAGTGAGTGGTCGACACCGGGACGCCGAAGTGGCTCGCGCCCATGATTGTGAGCGCTCCGGCCGTCTCGGCGGCAAACCCCTGTAGCGGGGAGATCTTGATGATCTTGGTCCCCATCGTCTTGATGATGCGCTTGCCGCCCGCCATGGTCCCGAGCCCGATGGCCGCCGCGCACACGACGATCACCCAGAGAGGCACGTCGACCCCCTTCACGGGGAGAAGCCACGCGGGCAGCCTCGCGTGAGAATCCCCCGAAGCCGCGAAGGAGACCAGCGCGAGGGTAATGATCCCCATCGACTTCTGGGCATCGTTGGATCCGTGGCTCAGCGCCATCGCGCTGGCCGACACCAGCTGCATCGAGCGCGAGCCTTTCCGGACGACCTCGGGTCGCATGTGACGGACCACCCACAGAAGCACGATCATCAGCACGAACGCGACGATGAAGCCGAGGAGGGGCGAGACGATAAGCGGTACGAGCACCTTGTCGATCAGCGCGTGCCACTTGAAGGCCCTCACACCGGCGTGAGCCACGACCGCCCCGCCGAGAGCACCGACGAGGGCGTGCGACGAGCTCGACGGAATCCCCTTCCACCACGTGATGATGTTCCAGGCGATGGCGCCGAGCAGGGCGCCCAGGACGACCGTCTGCGAGACGACCGCGGGGTCCGCGAAACCGGAGGCGATCGTCTTCGCGACCGCCGTCCCCGTGACGGCTCCAATGAAGTTGCAGATGCCGGCGCCCATGACGGCCGTGCGAATCGGCAGGACGCCCGTCGAAACCACCGTGGCGATGGCGTTTGCCGCGTCATGAAAGCCGTTGATGTAGTCGAAGACGAGCGCCGTGATGATGACCACCACGAGGAGACTAGCCATGCTTCACCGCGAGATTCGCGAGCGTCTCGCCGAGCTCCTCGCAGGCGTCCACGGCGTTCTCGAGATCCTCAAGGACCTGCTTCTCGCGCAGGAGCTGCTTCGCGTCGATGGACGCATCGTGAAAGAGCGCGCTAACGGCGTTGCGGAAGATGGTGTCGCCGTCTTTCTCGAGCTTACGGAGCGTGTGCGTGGCCTCGGTGATGTCGGCGTACCGATGGACCCGAAGGAGAGGAACGGCTGCCTTGAGGACGGCGGTGCACTCGACGAGGATGTCGATCATCCGCTTCATCGGCTCCGTCGGCGCCGTGACGCCGTAGAGCGCCGCCGCTCGGATGCCGCCATTGGCGAGGTCGAGGATGTTGTCGAGCTCGTTCGAC
>Ga0302279_10001463_pt1 | contig 33407 bp, 32 predicted proteins | sample III_Bog_N3_3_FD_194541 | JGI IMG/M metagenome (GOLD analysis project Ga0302279, IMG submission 194541) | Peat permafrost microbial communities from Stordalen Mire near Abisko, Sweden - III_Bog_N3_3 | ecosystem: Environmental > Terrestrial > Soil > Wetlands > Peat | place: Sweden: Abisko...
GGTCTGACCTGGAGCGACGCAGGAGCGGAAGGTCGGAACGTTCCCAGAAAAACGACTCTGGCGACAGTCTGGGACACGGATCAATACGTAGACGGGCTCCTAGAGTGCCGGGAGGCTGGCCGCCGCGGCGGCCTGGCCGACCCGGCGGCTGCGCTCGTCGGGCAGGAAGATGGCGATCCGCCCGGCCAGTTCCGGGAACTCCTGCTCCAGCACCTCCCGGGCCCGGGCCAGGATGGTCTCGCCGCCCGCGCCCGAGGTCACCCGGCCCAGGATCATCAGGTGGTCGAAGTCGTAGAACTCCGCGTACCAGGGCAGCGCGTAGCCCAGGTGCACGCCGATGCTTTCGAAGATGGCCCGGGCGGCCGGATCGCCCAGTTCCACCCGCTGCTGCACGACCTTCAGGCGCTCGGGCAGGCCAAGTCCCGGCGCGAACCGCAGCTGGGCCAGGCGCGCCAGCCGGTCCACGCCCTGCTGGGAAAAGTAACCCCCGCCGATGCCGATCCCGCCGGACCAGTCGTCGCTCGCCCCATCGGTGCTGGCGTCCATGGGAGCGAAGGCCAGCTCGTCCAGCCAGCCGGTCATGTGGCCGCCCCGGTCCAGGAACCCGGCCGCCTCGCTGGAGCCCATGGCCAGGCCCAGGATGCCGGTCAGGCCCAGGGACAGGGACCCGGCCAGGGCGGTGACCTCGCCGTCGTTGCGCACCTCCAGGGGCACCCCCCAGGCCTGGTGCAGCCGTTCGAACAGGGTCTCCACCTGGGTGGCGAAGGCTTCGGCGGGCACCGAACGGAACAGGGAGCCGACCCGGATCCGGTTGTCCACCAGGATGCCCGCGGAGCTGCCGCCGATGGCGTCCACCCGGGGCAGGTGCCCGGCAGCCAGGCGCAGCCCCTCGTCGATCTGCGCGTAGTGGTAGGCCGGGTCGGCCTGGCCGCGGGGATCCCAGGGCAGTTCGGCGCTGAACACCGTGGTGCCGTCCTGCACCGCCGCGACCTTGTAGTCGCTGGCGCCCAGATCGAAGCCGATCCGGCACCCGTCCCGGTGGCCGCCCAGGGCCAGGGCCTGGAGGCGAGCGCCAGGCAGCTCGGCTGGATCCGCCACGATCCGCACCTGGAACGGCCCGGCGTAGGCCTGGGCCATGATCCGGGCCGCAAAGGCGTGGGTCCCGTCCGGCCCGTACTGGGCCGCCAGGGCCGCGCACAGCCCGGCCGGCCCCTGCATCCAGACCCGCCGCCCGCCCCGGGACCACAGCAGGAAGTGCAGCACCCATCCGGCGTAGCGCAGGTTGTCGGCCTCGCGGCCGGCACCATCGGGGAACAGCTCCAGGTCCATCCGGCTGACGGCCTCGGGCCCCTGCTCCAGGGCCAGACGCAGCACCTCCCGGCGCGGCTGGCGCGCCAGCTCCCGCCGGAAGGCCCGCACCCCCACCGACAGGGGCCGGAAGCCGGGGTCCAGGGACGGCAGTTGTCGGGGCACAGCGGCGAACAGACTGTCCGAAAAGGGCTGGACGGGGTTGGACATGGGGCGGGACTCCGATCGGCTGGGGCACGCGCCACGCGGCGCCAGGGGGGGGTGGGGCATGATACCATCGCCCCACGGGAGACCTGCGCTGCGAAGTGCGCCGTCCAGGATGGCTGAAGGTGACCCGAACCCGTTGATCCTGGTATTGTTGTTCAGGATACGGACGGTTTTTTCAGAGGGCCCATGCGCATACTAGTGACCGGAGGCTGCGGGTTCATCGGCAGCCACGTGGTGGACCGCTTTGTGTCCGAAGGGCACCAGGTCTGGGTCCTGGACAACCTCAGCTCCGGCTCCCGGAGCAACCTGCACCCCGGGGCCCGCTTCATCGGCCTGGAACTGCAGGACGCCCGGCTGGCCCAGGAGGTGGCGGCGGTGCGGCCGGAGGCCGTGTTCCACCTGGCCGCCCAGATCGATGTGCGGATCAGCTGCGCCGATCCGGTCCGGGACGCCACCGAGAACATCCTGGGCACCCTGCGCCTGGTGGAGGCGGGCCTGGCCGCCGGCATGCGCTACTTCGGCTTCGCCTCCAGCGGCGGCGCCATCTACGGCGAGGCCGCCGGCCCCCAGGCCGAGGATCATCCGGAAACCCCGCTGAACCCGTACGGCGTGGCCAAGTTGTCCGTCGACAAGTATCTGCATGCCTACGCCGTGCAGCGCGGGCTGGCCAGCGCGTCCCTGCGCTTCGCCAACGTCTACGGGCCCCGCCAGGGCACCAAGGGCGAAGCGGGGGTGGTGGCGGTGTTCGCCAAGCGGCTTCGGAACGGCCTGGCGCCGCGCATCAACGGCGACGGCGCGCAGACCCGGGACTTCGTCTACGCCCCCGATCTGGCGGAGGCCGCCAGCCTGGCGCTGGCGCGGCGGGCCACCGGGGTGTTCAATCTGGGCACCGGCCGGGAGACCTCGGTGCGCACCCTGGCCGAGCGGCTATGCGCCGCCTCCGGCCTGGATCCGGCCGCCATCGAACACCTGCCCGGCATCCCCGGCGAGCAGCGCCGTTCGGTCCTGGATCCGGGCAAGGCCGCCCGCGAACTGGGCTGGACCCCCCGCACCGCCCTGGACGACGGCCTGGGCCAGACCTGGACCTGGTTCCAGGCGAACCGGCCGTGACCCCCGAACTGGTCATCATGGCCGCCGGCATGGGCTCCCGCTTTGGCGGCCTCAAGCAGCTGGAGCCGGTGGGCCCCCAGGGCGAGAAGGTCCTGGACTACGCCCTGTTCGACGCCCGGCGGGCCGGGGTGGAGCGGGTGGTGTTCGTGATCCGCCGGGAGCTGGAGGCGGAATTCCATCGGGAGGTGGGCTCCCGCTACCACCCATGGCTGGAGGTGGCCTACGCCTTCCAGGAACTGGACCAGCTGCCGCCCGGATTCCGGCCGCCGCCGGGCCGGACCCGGCCCTGGGGCACCGGCCAGGCCATCCTGGCGGCGGGGACGCAGGTGCGGGCCCCCTTCCTGGCCATCAACGCCGACGACTTCTACGGCCGCCGGGCCTTCCAGGCCCTGACCGAGTTCCTGGCCCGGCCCGGGGCCGCTCCGGACGCCTATGCCATGGTCGCCTTCCGCATGGCCAACACCCTGTCCGAGCACGGTCCGGTGGCCCGGGGCATCTGCCAGGTGGACGGCGCCGGGCTGCTGCGGGGGCTGGAAGAGCACACCGGCCTGGAAGCGGACGCGGCCGGCTGCCGGGAGCGGGACCCGGACGGCGGCGAGCGCCGCTTCACCGGCCAGGAGCCGGTCTCCATGAACATCTGGGGCTTCCGCCCCGCCCTGTTCGCCCAGCTCCAGGAAGGCTTCGCCGACTTCCTGCGGGGCTCGGGCCAGGACCCCCGCGCCGAGTTCTACCTGTCCACCGCCGTGGACAGCCTGATCCGGGCCGGCCAGGCCAGCGTGAGCGTCCTGGCCAGCGAGGATCGCTGGTGCGGGGTGACCTACCGCGAGGACAAGGCCACCGTGGCGGCCCGGATCCGCGACCTGGTCCAGGCCGGCGAGTACCCGCCCTGCCTGTGGAGCCGCGCATGACCCCACCCCCGACCCTGGCCGACCTGAAGGCCGTCACCGCCCAGTTCCGCATTCCAGGGCGGTTCCTGGAGGGCAGCCTCTACGGCAACGGCCACATCAACGCGACCTTCGCCGCCACCTTCCGCCGCGGCGCCACCCGGAAGCGCTACGTCCTGCAGTGCATCAACGCCCACATCTTCCGCGAGCCGCTCCGGCTCATGGAGAACGTGGCCCGGGTCACCCGGCACATCCGGCGCAAGCTGGAGGCCGCCGGCGTCCAGGACACCACCCGCCGGGTGCTGACCCTGGTGGAGACCCGGGCCGGAGCCGTGTGCCTGGTAGACCCGGAGGGCCGGGTCTGGCGCTGCTACCTGTTCGTGGAAGGCGCCAGCAGCCTCGACATCATCCAGACCCCGGCCCAGGCCCACGCCGCGGCCCGGGCCTTCGGCGCCTTCCAGCGCCTGCTCATGGACTACGACGGGCCGCGCCTGTTCGAGACCATTCCCCGCTTCCACGACACCTGCGCCCGGGTCGAGGCCCTGAAGCAGGCTCTGGCGGAGGACCGCTGCGGCCGCGCCGCCGCGGTGGCCCCGGAGCTCCGCCAGCTGCTGGACCGGGAAGCCCTGGCCGACAGCCTGCTATCCCTGCAGGCCGCCGGCGGCATCCCCGAGCGCATCACCCACAACGACACCAAGCTGAACAACATCCTGCTGGACGACCGCACCGGGGAAGGCATCTGCGTACTGGATCTGGACACGGTCATGCCCGGCCTGAGCCTGTACGACTTCGGCGACATGGTGCGCACCGGCACCAATCCCGTGGCCGAGGACGCTCCGGACCCGACCCTGCAGGTGCGGCTGCCCATGTTCCAGGCCCTGGCCCGGGGCTACCTGGAAGGCACCGGCGGCACCCTGCTGCCGGCCGAACGGGAACGGCTGGTGCTGGCCGGCCAGTTGCTCACCTTCGAAACCGCCGTGCGCTTCCTCACCGACCACCTGGAAGGCGACCACTACTTCCGCATCCACCGTCCGGACCACAACCTGGACCGCTGCCGCAACCAGCTGGCCCTGCTGGGCTCCCTGGAGGCCCATACCGAGCGGATGAACGCCTTCGTGGCCGAGCTGGGGGAGCCGGTGGGGTAGGAGGCTACTTCACCGCCCCCAGCGCCAGTCCCTTCACCAGGTAGCGCTGCAGCCAGGCGAACAGCACCGAGACCGGCAGGGTGGCCAGCAGGGTGGCCGCCATCACCTGGTGCCATTCCACCGTGTAGCGGCCCGCCACCAGGTCGGTGATCTGCACGGTGAGGGTCTTGTTGGCATCGGACCGGATCAGCGTGTAGACCACCGCGAACTCGTTCCAGCCGTTGATGAAGGTGAAGATGGCCGTGACCCCCAGGGCCGGCGCGGCCAGCGGCAGGAACACCTTGAGCATGGCCCGGGCCCGGCCGCAGCCCTCCAGCCAGGCCGCCTCCTCCAGATCCCGGGGAATGGTGGCGAAGTAGGACGACAGCATCCACACGGCGAAGGCGATGTTGAAGGCCGCATAGGCCACCACCACGCTCAGGCGGGTGTCCACCAGGTTGCCGCCGTTCCAGTGGATCATGGCCGCCAGGCGGAACAGCCCGATGACCAGGAGGATGGGCGAAAGCATCTGGGTCACCAGCAGGAACTGCCGGTAGGCGCCCTGCCCCCGGAAGGTGGCGCGGGCCAGGGCGTAGGCCGCCGGCACGCTCACCACGATGGCCAGCAGCATGGAGCTGAGGCTCACCAGCAGGCTGTTTTCCAGGGCCCGGCCGAACCGGGTGGCCACCCACATGTCGCTGAAATTGGCCCAGCGGAAGTGGCTGGGCAGCCAGCGGGCGGGGTAGATGAACACCTCCTCGGGCGGCTTCACCGCCGTGAGGAACATCACCGCGAAGGGGAACAGGATGATCACCACCAGCGGGGCCAGGGCCAGCCAGCAGTAGAGGCTGCGGCGGAGCTTGCGCCGGTCGGCGAACGCGCGCATCAGGCCGCCCCCCCTTCCCGGGGCTGGATCTTCAGGTACAGGGCGGTGGCCGCGAACAGCAGCAGCAGCATGATCAGGGACACCGCCGCCGCCTCGCCCGGCTTGCCCAGGCGGAAGCCCCGCTCGTACAGGTAGGTCACCAGGATGTGGGTGGAGTTGCTGGGGCCGCCCTGGGTCATCACCCAGATGATGGGGAAGGAATTGAACACGTAGATCACGTTCAGCACGATGGCCATGTTGATGAACGGCCGCAGCAGCGGCAGGGTCAGCCGGCGGAACTGCTGCCAGGAACTGGCCCCCTCCACCCGCGCGGCCTCGTAGATGTCCCCCGGCACCGAGGCCAGGCCGCCCAGGAACAGGGTCACCGTGAACGGCACCGACACCAGGATGCCCACCAGGATCTCCACCGGGAAGGCCAGGGTGGAGCTGGCCAGCCAGTGCACCGGGCCGGAGATCAGGTGCAGCCGCTGCAGGGTCACGTTGACCATGCCGTACTCGTCGTTGAAGGCCCAGCGCCAGACGATGGCGGTCATGGTCAGGGACACCGACCAGGGCAGCATCACCAGCACCCGGGCCAGGCCCCGGCCGTAGAAGTCCTGGTTCAGCACCAGCGCCACCGGGAGGCCCACCAGCACGGCCCCGCCCACCACGCCCAGGGTCCACCACACGGTGCGCACCAGGGAGGCCAGGAAGACCGGGTCGGCGAACACCTGGCGGAAGTTGTCCAGGCCGCAGAAGCCCCGGATCAGGCCGAACCGGGAGACCGCGTGCACGGACTGGAACACGATGTTGTAGAGCGGATAGCCGATCACGAACAGCGCCAGCGCCAGGCTGGGCAGGATCAGGACCCATGGATTCAGGCGGGTCTGGGAAGGCTGCCGGGCACCGGCGCTGCGCCGCATGGGGCCTACTTGCCCAGGGCCTTGTCGGCCTCGGCGGCGGCGGCCCTGAGGGCGTCGGCCGGCTTGGCCTTGCCCAGGTAGACCGCCTGCATGGCGTCGCTCACCGCCTTGGCGGTGTCCTCCCAGCCGGTGATGGTGGGCGCGAAGCGGGCCGTGGGCAGCAGGCTCACGAAGGCCTTGGTGTCGCTGTCGGCGAAGGCCGGGGCGGTGGCCTCCTCGCGGGTGGTGGGCAGGAAGCCCTCACGGCTGGTGAAGGCCACCCGGGGCGCCTTGGTGAACAGGAAGTCCAGGAACTTCCACGCGGTGGCCTTGGCCTTGGAGTTCTTGAACATGACCATGGAATCGGTCACCGCGTAGGTGGCGTGGGTGGTCCCCATGGGCACCGGGGCGATGCCGTACTGCAGGGTCGGGGCCTCCTTCTTCAGCTGCTTGGCCAGGAAGGGCGCCGAGATCACCATGCTGACCCGGCCCTGCTTGAACAGGTTCTGCACATCCTCGCGGCTGTAGTTGGTGACGCCGGGCTGGGTGAGACCCTGGTCGATCATCGACTTGTACAGGGTGGCCGCCTTGATCCCGGCCGGCGAGGCGAAGGCCGCCTTGCCGTTGGCCCCCACCACATCGCCGCCGTTGGTCCACAGGCTGTAATACCAGTACACGTCGGTCTCGATCTCCTTGCCCTGCAGGCCGAAGCCGTAGCCGCCGGCGGCCTTGATCTTCTTGGAGGCCGCGATCACCTCGTCCCAGGTCCGGGGACCGGCCGGGAACCCGGCCTTGGTCAGGGTCGCCTTGTTGTAGTACAGGGCCCGGGCCGAAGCGGCGATGGGCAGCCCATAGGTCTTGCCGCCGATCTGGCCGGGGGCCAGGAAGGCGCCGATGAAGCGGCCCTTGAAGGTCGGGTTCATGTAGCCGTCCAGGGGCTCGGCCATGTCGTCCTTGACGAAGTCCAGCAGCCAGCGGGTGCCGATGATCGCCAGGTCGGCGTTGCTGCCGCCGGCGATGTCGGTCTGCAGCTTCTGCTGCAGGGTGTCCCAGTTCACCATCTCGATCTTGATCGTGTTGCCCGGGTTGGCCTTCTCGAAGGCGGCGGCCATCTCCTTGAAGTACGGCTCGGTCTGGTCACTGTAGTAGGCCACGGTGACGCGCACCGTATCGGCCTGGGCCGCGGGGGCCAGGAACGTGAACAGGCCGGCCGCCGCGAGGGCGCCTGCCACCTGGGTCAATCGTTGGGAAAGACGAGCCTGCATGACTTCCTCCGGACGGATGGGAATGGGGTTGGGTGGGGATCCTTGGCGCAACGGATGATACGCTGGACACATCTGATTCCAGCGACAACGTATAAGCGCGGAGTACGTCGGAACGGGTTTGGTTTTCATTCTACCCATATGAGGGCAGCCATGGCCGCCGTGCAGTTGCTGGGAATCGTCAAACGCTTCGGCGACGCGCGGGTGGTGGACGGCGTCGACCTGGAGATCGCCGACGGCGAGTTCGTGGTGCTGGTGGGTCCCAGCGGCTGCGGCAAGACCACCCTCATGCGCATGGTGGCCGGGCTGGAGGACATCAGCGAAGGCGAGCTGCGGCTGCAGGGCCGGCGCGCCAACCACCTGCCGCCCCAGCAGCGGCGCATCGCCATGGTGTTCCAGAGCTACGCCCTCTACCCGCACCTGACCGTGTTCGAGAACATCGCCTTCGGCCCCCGGCTGCGCAAGGAGCCCGAGGCGGCGTTCCGGCCCCGCATCGAGGCCGTGGCCCAGATGCTCGATCTCACCCCCTGCCTGGACCGCCTGCCCCGGGCCCTGTCCGGCGGCCAGCGCCAGCGGGTGGCCATGGGCCGGGCCGTGGTGCGGGAACCGGACCTGTTCCTGTTCGACGAACCCCTGTCCAATCTGGACGCCCAGCTGCGGGTGCAGATGCGCACCGAGATCAAGGCCCTGCACCAGCGCCTGGGCAACACCGTGATCTACGTGACCCACGACCAGATCGAGGCCATGACCCTGGCCGACCGGATCGTGGTCATGAACGCCGGCCGCATCGAGCAGTCGGGTCCCCCCCTGGAGCTGTACGACCGCCCGGCCAACCTGTTCGTGGCCAGCTTCCTGGGCTCCCCGGCCATGAACCTGGTGGCTGGCACCGTGGCCGCCGGCCCCGATGGCGCCCACCTGCTCACCCTCGGCGGTGCGCGCTTCCCCCTGCCGTCGGCGCCCGGACCGCTGGAGCCGGGCCGGGCCGTCACCCTGGGGATCCGCCCCGGCGAAGCGCGGCTGGACCCCCAGGGGCCGGTGGCCATGACCGTGGAGCTGGTGGAGCCTACCGGCGCCGAGACCCACTGCTACGGCCGGGCCGGCGGCGCGCCCTTCTGCGTGGCGGTTCCGCACCGGCTGGACGCCGCCCCGGGGCAGGAACTGCGACTGGACCTGCCCGAAGCGGCGGTGCACCTGTTCGACAGCCAGAGCGGCGCGCGCATCGGCTGAGGCTCGATGGAACCCGCTCGGGGTCGATCCTACCGACCGAGCGACACCAGAAACCCATGGGGTGCTTGGACCGCCACGCCCCGGCGGGCCTCGGGCGGAAAGTGTTTGAGATTCCCGGTCACCAGCACCGCTCCCGCCGCCCTGGCCGCCCCAAGGAACACCGCATCCTTCGGGTCCGGCAGGGGGAGCGACCAGGTCGGAGGGTCCATGGGCAGCCGTGCCGCCAGGCTCAACAGCCGATCCAGCCACGCTGGAGGAAATCCGGCGGAATGGAATTTTGGCCGATGCAGGACCTCCAGGTATTCCCGGAGGATGCCAGGGCAGACGATCAGGGCCAGTTCCCGCCGCAGGGTCCGTTCCACCAGGTGCGCGGGGGGCCCCTGGGTGAGTCCCGCCGAAACCAGGATGTTGGTGTCCAGCACGACCAGTCGAATCAAGAAGCTTTCCCCTTCCCGGACACCTGGGGTTCCTTCCTGGCCGCGGCGATTTCCGCATCGATCTCGTCCATGGTCAGCCGGGCGAGGCCCGCCGCCTCGGCCTGCCGCCAGGACTCGCGCATGGCGGCCAGCGCCATGGCGGTCTTCAGTTCATCCTCCTGGGCCTCCATCGCCCCGGGCTCGACCGGGATCAGGATGTAGGCGGGCCCCTGGCGGCCGCACAGCACCACGGCCTCGCCTGGCCCCAACTTGCCCAGGGCCTTGGCGCCCTGAAGCCGGAAATCGCGGAAGGAAACCTGACGCACGGAGCACCCCCTCAAGGCCCAGTGTAATCAAAACGTCTACATGGGCCAGGAGGGGGCGCAGGCCTCTCCTACCGGTCCAGCTCCCCGGCGATGACATTCATGGCCCCCAGCACCGCCACCGCGTCGGCGATGATCCGGCCGCGCACCTGCTCGTCGAAGCTGCTGAAGATGGGGAAGCAGGGCGGCCGCACGTGGATCCGGTAGGGGCTCTTGGCCCCGTGGGAGACCAGGTAGAAGCCCAGTTCGCCGTTGGCCGCTTCGGTGGCCCGGTAGACCTCGCCGACCGGCATGTCGATGCCGTGCATGATCAGTTTGAAGTGGTGGATGAGGCTTTCCATCCGGGTGTAGACCTTCTCCTTGGGCGGCAGGGCGATCTTGTAGTCGTCGATGATGACGGGACCGGGGCCGATCTGCTTGAGCCGGTCCAGGCACTGGCGGATGATCCGCACGGACTGGCGCATCTCCTCGGTGCGGACCAGGTAGCGGTCGTACACATCGCCCGTGGTGCCCACCGGGATGTCGAAATCGTAGGTCTCGTAGTCCAGGTAGGGCTGGGCCTTGCGCAGATCGTGGGCCACGCCGGCGGCGCGCAGGCAGGGACCGGTATAGCCCCAGCTGATGGCGTTCTCCGGGGTGATGCAGCCCACCCCCTTGGTGCGGTCCGCCCAGATGGGGTTGTGGGTGAGCAGGCCCTCCATCTCGTCGATGGTGCGCTGGACACTTTCCACGAACTGCCCGCACAGCGGCTCGAATTCCGGCGGGATGTCCCGGAACAGCCCGCCGATGCGGGTGAAGCTGGAATGCAGCCGCTGCCCGGCCATCATCTCGAACAGGTCGTAGATGGTCTCGCGTTCCCGGAACAGGTACAGGAAGGCGGTGAACGCGCCGATGTCCACCGCGTTGATGCCCACGCAGACCAGGTGGTCGCCGAGCCGCGCCAGCTCCGAGCACAGCACCCGCAGCACCCGGGACCGGGGCGGATCCTGGATGTCCAGCAGCTTCTCCACCGCCAGGGTGTAGCCCACGTTGTTCATGAGCGAGCTGCAGTAGTTCAGCCGGTCCGTGAGCGGGATGAACTGCTGGTAGGTCAGGCTCTCGCCCAGCTTCTCCACCCCCCGGTGCAGGTAGCCGATGATGGGCGTGGCCTTGAGGATGAATTCGCCGTCCAGTTCCAGCACGATGTGCAGGGTGCCGTGGGTGGAGGGATGGGAGGGGCCCATATTGACGGTCATGCGTTCGCCGTCGACGGGACCGGAGGGGACGGGCTGGGCGTATTTCGAAGGTTCCATGGTCATCTCAGGCGTTCAGGGAGCGGGCGAGGGGAGCGTAGGAGGCGCCGATATCCTGGTTGCAGAACGGATCGCCCCCGTCCAGGGGGTAGTCCTTGCGCAGCGGATGGCCCGGGAAATCCGGCCACATGAGCAGGCGCTCCAGGCCGGGGTGGTCGGTGAAGGGGATGCCGAACAGGTCGAACACCTCGCGCTCGGACCAGTTGGCCGACTTGAAGCGGCTGGTCAGGCTGGGCAGCGCCACCCCCTCCCCCACCTGGACCTTGATGCGCAGCCGGTCCTGGCTCACCAGGTTCAGCAGATGGTAGACCACATCGAACCGGAGTTCCCGGGTTTCCAGGTCCACGGCGGTGACGTCCAGCAGCATCTGGAAACCTTCCCGGAAGATGCAGTCCACCACCTCAAGCAGGCGGGCGCCATCCACCACGATGGTGGTGTCGCCGCGGAAATCGTGGCGGTCCAGGATGGCCCCCGGCAGCTGTGCTTCGATCTGTTCGATCACCATGTCTATCCCCAAAAGGCTCACCAGATTTGCTGACCGCCCTGTTCGCCGGCCGCCACCACCATCTCCCGCACCACCTGCTGGCTGCTCAGGCCCTTGGCCTCCTGCAGCTCCTCCTGGCGGGCCATGGAGGCGTAGAACCGCTCGATGTGCTCCTTGCGGGCCGACAGCGATTCCCGGGAGATCTTCTTCTGCAGTTCCATGACCCCGTAGAGCATGGTCTCCGGGCGGGGCGGGCAGCCCGGCACGTACACGTCCACCGGGATCACCCGGTCGGCCCCCTGGAGGGTGGCGTAGGTGCGGTACATCCCGCCCGACGAGGCGCACACGCCCACCGCCACCACCCACTTGGGTTCGGCCATCTGGGCGTAGATCTGCCGGAGCACCGGGGCCTGCTTGTTGGTGATGGTCCCGAGGATCATCAGCATGTCGCTCTGCCGGGGGCTGAAGCGCATGGCCTCGGCGCCGAACCGCGACATGTCGTAGCGGGAGGCCATCACCGACATGAATTCGATGGCGCAGCAGGCGGTGCCGAACGGCATGGGCCACAGGCTGTTCTTGCGGCCCCAGTTGATCACTGCGTCCAGACGGGTGGTCAGCACCGCATCATCGAGGTCGATCGCACCCATATCAGCGCTCCCAATCCAGGGCACCCTTGCCCCAGGCGTAGATGTAGCCCACCAGCAGGGTGGCCACGAAACTCAGCATGGCCCAGAAGGTTCCCAGGTGGGTCTTGAACTGGACCGCCCAGGGAAGCAGGAAGGCCGCTTCCACGTCGAACAGGATGAACAGCATGGCCACCAGGTAGAACTTCACGCTGTAGCGGTGCCGGGCCCCGTCCTGGCGCAGCGGCACACCGCACTCATAGGGCGTGAGCTTGGTCTTCTGGGGATTGTTCGGTTTGAGCAGCCCGGGCAGCACCCAGCCGGAGATCACCAGGATGGCCGCGCCCACCCCCAGGGCGAGAAGGAACAGCAGTAGGATGGGCAGGAAGGAGACAGCGGCAGGGGTCATGGCAGGTTCCAGGCGGAGACAGGCTCCGGCCCGATGATACCGTCATCCCCCCCCCGATGAGGAGCCTCCCCCGGTATAATTCCCCATGCCCAGTCGTGATTCGCAGACCGTCATTCTGAGCCGTCAGACCATCCTCATGGTGACGGCAGTGGGCGTGGGCCTGCTCACCCTCTGCTACGTGCTGGGGGTCCAGGTCGGCAAGCAGAGTGCCGCGCTGCGCCGCCCCGCGCCCCGCGGGGCCGGGGAGGACCTGCAGGAACTGCCCGCCGCCATCGACGAACAGCTCAAGGCCCTGGCCAGTGCCGGCGCCGACGCCATGGTGGACCTTCCGCCGCCGCCGGCCGCCACCCCGGCCGCGCCCCCCCCGGACCCCGCCGGCGATCCCCGGCCCCCGGCCACGGGCAAAGATAAGGATAAGGATAAGGGGAAGGACAAGACCAAGGCCAAGGACGGCAAGCCAGCGCCCGTGGAGCCGGCTCCGGCCGAATCCGGTCCGCGCTGGACCCTGCAGCTCATCTCCACCCCGGACCAGGATGAAGCCCAGCGCATGGCCGGCCGGGTCCGGGCCGCCGGCTTCCCGGCCGGCGTCATCATCGACAAGGGCCTGTTCAAGGTCCGGCTGGTCCAGTCCGGGCCCCGGGTCTCGGTGGACGCCACCGCCGTCAAGCTCAAGAACCGCGGGTTCAAGCCGTTCGCCATGAAAGTGGACTAAATGAAGAATGTCATCTCGGCGTTGCTGCCCATCCCCCGCTTCGTGGAGCCCCGGACCGAGGTCCAGCTGCCGCATGCGCGCAAGGTGTTCCCGCTGCGGAACCTGCATTTCCGGGACATCAAGGCCCTGGGCTTCGACATGGATTACACCCTCAGCCACTACCGCACCCCGGAGATCGAGGAGCTGGCCTACCACACCTCGGTCGAGCTCCTGGTGGCGGAGCGGGACTATCCCCCGTACCTGCTGGACACCCACTTCGACCCCGGGTTCGCCATCCGCGGCCTGGTGCTGGACGGCGGCCGGGGCAACCTCCTGAAGCTGGACAGCGCCCGGCAGGTGGCCCGGGCCTGCCACGGCACCCGGATCATGGACCCGGAGCAGATCGCCCAGGTCTACGGCCGGCGGCGCGTGGTGGCGACCGCCGCGGGGTTCCGCAGCATCGATACCCTGTTCGAGATCCCCGAATGCCATCTGTACGCCGTCCTGGTGGATGGCCTGGACGCCGGGCGGATCCTTGGCAGGGACTGCCTGCAGATCTTCCAGGATGTGCGCTGGGCCATCGACACCGCCCACCGCAATGGCGTCATGAAGGCCCGGATCCTGGACAACCCCGAACTGTACATCCTGCGCGACCCGGAACTGGCCGCCGCCCTGGGCCGCTGGCAGCGGGCCGGGAAGAAGCTGTTCGTCCTGAGCAACAGCGAGTGGCGGTTCACCGATGGGGTGCTCCGCTTCCTGCTGGACGCCGAGGATCCGGCCCACCCCAACTGGATGGACTATTTCGAACTGGTCGTCGTGAGCGCCTGCAAGCCCGGCTTCTTCGAGAAGGCCCAGGCGCCCGAGGCCCTGCCCGGCCAGACCCGCGCCTTCATGGGCGGCAACGCCCTGTGGCTGGAGCAGCAGCTGGGGGCCTTCGGCGAGGAGGTCATGTATGTGGGCGACCACATATACGGCGATATCCTGCGCTCCAAGAAGAATGTTTCCTGGCACACGCTGCTGCTCATCCCGGAACTGGCCTACACCCTTGAGCAGTTGGAGGACCAAGCAAACGAGTTGCAGGATTTCGTGCGTTTCGAGACGGTCCGGCGCAAGTCCGAGCTGCGACTGTCCCTGCTGGAGGATGCCCTCCGGCACAACCAGCAGCAGCGCCGGGTACTGGCCTCGCGCCTGTCTTCGGAGACCCTGCAGGCCCTGGACCGGGAAGCCGGCGGACTGCGGGAGGCGGTGGCCTCCGCCCGGGTCCAGCTGGCCGCGGAAAAAAAAATCCTGGCCCAGCTTGATGATCAATTAGAATCTGCATTCAACCCCATCTGGGGTAGTATATTTCGGGACGGGTATCAACAAACCCGGTTCGCGGATCAAATTCAGCAGTACGCTTGTGCGTACACCGGACGGATAAGTAACCTATACTTGGTCGACCCGGCAACAGCCCTTTATGCACCGGTCCCCACCCTCCCCCACGAACGCATCTAGCTTTTTTCTCATTCAGGCCGCATCGGGGATGGAACACATGCACCCCATGCGTCATCCAAGTGAAGTGCCGCTGCAATCCGTCCAGGCATCCAGTTTTCCGCATTAAACGGTAGGAGTGATCAACTTGAAGCGATTCGATTCAAATTCCGACGCGCCCCTGTCCATCTCCTCTCTGGGTGATCGCATCAAAGCCGTGCGGCTCACCTGGCGATGGTCCCAGGAAGAGATGGCCGAAGCCCTCAGGGTCGACCAAGCCTCCATATCGTTCTGGGAGCGGGACAAGATCAAGCCCTCCGGCTCGGCCATCGTGGCGCTGGCCTCCCTGTTCCGTACCAGCACGGACTCCCTGGAAGGAGGCCTGGGGTTCAAGATCCCCGACCCGCCCTCCCATCCGGAATCCGCCAAGGTGGATCGGGAGTTCCCCCGCAGCGTGAGCCTGCCGGCCAGCAGCGAGGACGTGGTCATGGTCGTGGACCTGGGCGACGGCTCCTCCAAGGGCAAGCAGCTTTCCGAAGCCATGATGAGCCTGGTCCAGGGCGTCAAGGACAGCCGGCGGGTCTGGGTGGTCCTGGAGTAGCGATTCCCCGGAGCGCGAATAGCCTGACATCGGTGGGATCGGCCTTGGAGGCCGGTCCTGCCGATATCTTTACGGGGTGTCCGGAGAGGGGTTTCCGCTCACCCCTTCCGCGCCAGCACCTGGCGGATGGCCGCCACCACCTGGTCCTGGTCCGCCTCGGTGAGGCCGGGCCACAGGGGCAGGCTCAGCAGGCGCTCGCCGCTCCACTCGGTGTGCGGCAGCCCGTCCTGGGGCAGGGCGTGGGCGTGCCGGGCGTAGTAGTCCCGGTAGAAGCTGTGCACGTGGGCCGGCCGGTAGTGGATGCCGGTGCCGATGTTCTCCTCCTTGAGCCGGGCCACGAAGGTGTCCCGGTCCATGCCCGCCTTTTCCGGGCGGATGCGCGCCACGAACAGGTGGTAGCAGTGGCCGTGCACCGCGTCGCCCGGGACGGGCAGCCGGAGCTCCTCCACGTCCCCCAGCAGGTCCAGGTAGCGGCGGAACAGGTGCTCCCGCACGCGGTTGAACCCGTCCAGCTTCTGGATCTGATGCAGCCCCATGGCCGCCTGCAGGTCCATGAAGTTGGCCTTGCGGGCCGGCTCCAGCACATCGAAGTGCGGGCTGCCGTCCTTGCCGGCGCGCTTCCAGGCGTCCTTTTCGATCCCATGGAAGCGCAGGGCCTTGATCCGGGCCACGTGCGCCTCATCATGGCAGACGATGGCGCCGCCCTCCCCGGTGGTCATGTTCTTGTTGGGGTGGAAGCTGAACACGGAGAACACCGAGCGCGGGTCCGCGCCGATCTTCCGGCCCCGGTAGTGGGCGCCCATGGCCTGGGCGGCGTCCTCGACCACCCACAGGCCGTGGGCCTGGGCGATCTTCCAGACGGCGTCCATGGGCGCGGGCAGGCCAGTGAGGTGCACCGGGATGATCCCCTTGGTGCGCGGGGTGATGGCCGCCTCGAGCCTGGCCGGGTCCAGGTTCAGCGTGACCGGATCGATGTCCACCAGCACCGGCACGCCGCCCTGGAGCACCACCGTGCTCAGGGTGGAGACCCAGGTCAGGGCGGTGGTGATGACCTCGTCCCCGGGACGCAGGCCCAGCACCTGCATCGTGATCTCCTGGGCGGTGGTGGCGCTGTTCATGGTCAGGCAGTGCGGCACCCCGTTGTAGGCGCAGAGAGCGTCCTCGAAGCGGGCGGCCTTGGGACCGGTGGTGATCCAGCCGGACTCGATGGAATCGATGATCTCGGCGATCTCCTCGGCCCCGACCATGGGCCGGGTGAAGGGCAGGAACTGCTCCCTGCGGACGTAGTTCGAAGTCATGAACGCGCCTCCCGGGCCTCGGCGGCCTGCAGTGTGTTGGCCATGAGGCCGGCGATGGTGAGCAGGCCCACCCCCCCCGGCACCGGGGTGATGGCGCCGGCCACGGCCGCCGCCTCGCCGAACCGCACATCGCCGCAGAGCACGTGGCCCTTGCTGCGCAGCAGCTCCAGCTTGCGCGGATCGGCCTGGAAGATCCGCTCGCCCAGCTCCAGCTGCTCCACCCGGTTGATGCCCACGTCCACCACGGTGGCGCCGGGCTTGATCCAGGACCCCTCCACCAGGCCGGGGCGGCCCACGGCGACCACCAGCAGATCCGCCTCCCGGCACAGGGCGGGCAGATCCCGGGTCCGGCTGTGGGCGATGGTGACGGTGGCATGCTCTTCCAGCAGCATCAGGCTGATGGGCTTGCCCACCAGTTCGCTGCGCCCCAGCACCACCGCCCGCTGTCCGCGCAGGGGGATGCCATAGGCCTTGAGCATGCTGATGCAGGCCGAGGGGGTGCAGGGCCGCAGGCCCCGCTGGCCGGCCAGCAGCAGCCCCTGGTTGGTGGGGTGCAGACCGTCCACGTCCTTGGCCGGGTCCAGCCCCAGCAGCACCCGCTTGGCATCCAGCCCGGCCGGCAAGGGCAGCTGTACCAGGATGCCGTCCACCTCGGGGTCCTGGTTCAGCTCGGCGATGAGTGCCTCCAGCCGGTCCTGGGCGGTGTCGGCGGGGAGACGGTGCTCCAGGGAGCGGATGCCGGTGCGGGCGCACGCGGCGATCTTGCCCCGCACGTAGACCTGGCTGGCCGGGTCGTCGCCCACCAGTACCACCGCCAGACAGGGCGCGCGCAGCCCCCGGGCGCACCGGCCTTCCACCCCGGCCTGGACATCGGCCAGCATCCGTTCGGCATGGGTTTTCCCATCCAGCATCAAGACCATCTGCGAACTCCTATAGCCAGGAATTTCCATGGTGCCCCTTTTGTCGCCCCAGGGGAATGCCGGGTATTTCCCCTTGTAGGTCAGGAAGATTGGCGATAATCTCTTCTGTTGAATTCGACCTGGGTTTTCCGGGTTCTGGAGCCACAGAAAGCCGTGGTGCCGACGGGCTCCGAACTTCCGCATACCGTGTCGGGTGGGTTTGGCCCCGCCTTCAACGCTCTTTATTAGGTTGGTCAATGGATCTGCAAAAACTCAAGGCCCCCTTGGATCGGCAGCTGGCCCTGCTGGGTTTCGAGCTGGTCTGCCTGGAAACCGCCAAGGAAGGCCGGGACGCCATCCTGCGGCTCTACATCGACCACCTGGACCACGGCGAGGACGGCGCCCGCCCCATCACCCTGGACGACTGTGTGGCCGCCAATGACGGCCTCGTCGCCTGGCTGGACGTGGAATTCCCCTCCCTGCGCGATACCTGCAACCTGGAGATCTCCAGTCCGGGCCTGGAGCGGCCCCTGGTGAAGGCGGCCCACTTCCAGCGGTTCCAGGGCCGGCTCTGCCGCGTGCAGACGGCCGCGCCGCTCAATGGGCAGAAGCGATTCAAGGGCTGGATCGGAACCTGCACCGAGGCAGCCGTCACTCTGGAGGAGGACGGCGTGCTCAAGACGATCCCGCTGGACGCCATCCAGAAGGCCCGGCTCGCCCCCTTCGACGAAGCAAAGACCCCCCAACCCCGGCTCATCGCCAGCACCCCGGCGCCGGATCAACCAGAGCAGGCCGACGTAGAGAAAAGCGCCGGCAAGGAGACGTCATGGCACTCGTAGCGACCAGTTTCTTCGACAGCGTCAAGATGATCGCGGTGGAAAAAGGCATCCCCGAAGAGGATGTGTTCAAGGCCGTGGAAGAATCCCTGGTCAAGGCCGCCGAGAAATATTTCCAGGGCTTCGATTTCTACGGCAACTTCCAGGCCCAGATGGAGCGGGAGACCGGCGAGTTCCACGTCTACGCCCTGAAGCAGGTGGTCCCGGTGGTCGAGGAGGAGGATCTGGAGATCAGCCTTGAGGAGGCCCAGGGGCTCAACCCCGACGCCGCCGAAGGCGACACCCTCTGGCTGCCCCAGGACACCTCCCAGCTGGGCCGCATTGCCGCCCAGGCCGCCAAGCAGGTGCTGGTGCAGAAGGTCCGGGAAGCCGAACGGGACCGCATCTTCATCGACTTCGCCGACCGCATCGGCGAAGTGGTGGTGGGCGAAGTGAAGCGCTTCGAGAAGAGCGCCATCATCCTGGAGATCGACCGGGTGGAGGCCATGCTCAAGCGCAGCGAGGCCCTGCGCGGCGACCGCTTCGACAAGGGCCAGCGCATCAAAGTGGTCATCTCGGCCGTGGACAAGTCCGCCAAGGATCCCCAGGTGCAGGTGAGCCGCACCGATCCGCGGCTGCTGATCAAGCTGTTCGATCAGGAAGTCCCGGAAATCCATGACGGCACCGTGGTCATCCGCAGCTGCGTGCGCGAGGCCGGCGACCGGGCCAAGGTGGCGGTGCACTCCCTGGATCCGGACGTGGATCCGGTGGGCGCCTGCGTGGGCCTGAAGGGCTCCCGCGTGCAGGCCATCATCCGCGAACTGAAGAACGAGAAGATCGACATCGTCCGCTACGACGAGGAGAGCTCGCGGTTCATCGCCAACGCCCTGAACCCGGCCAAGGCCCTGCGGGTTACCGTCACCGACCTGGAGCACCGCCGGGTGGAAGTGGTGGTGGACGACGAGCAGCTCAGCATCGCCATCGGCAAGCGCGGCCAGAACGTGCGCCTGGCGGCCAAGCTCACCGGCTGGAACATCGATGTGCGCAGCGAGGCCGAGAAGCGCCGCGAAACCGAGGCCGCCATGGTCCAGGCCCTGCCCGAGATCGCCCCCTCCAGCGAGGCCGTGGCCGCGCTTCCCGAGTCCCTGATCCCCGAAGAACTGGGGACCATCGAGGGCCTGGACGAAGCGGTCATCAAGAATCTCGCCTCGGCGGGCTATACGGATGCAAAATCCTTGTACACTGTAACGGTTGACCAATTGCTTACGGTCGATGGCATCGATCAGGATCTGGCGTTCCGCCTCATCGATGCCGTGCACGCCCGGTTCGGCGAATAGCCCCAGATCGAACTGTCATCGCTTTTTTTCGCCCTTTTCCCGAGATCGAGGTACGCCCCTTCATGTTGCGCATCAACCAGTTAGCCAAAGAGCTTGGCGTGAGCAATCACGATGTGCTCAACGCGCTCGAAAAGCACCTGGGCCTCCAGGGCAAGAGTCACAGTTCCAACCTCAGCGATGATCAAGTCGATGCCGTTCGCCGGGTCGTTCAAAACAAGCCCAAGGGCGAGGAGGCACCCGTCGTTTCCCAGCAGTCAACCCCCACAGCGCCCAAGGCCGTGCTCCCGACGATCCGCATCGTGAAACCTGTCCCCGCCCCACCTCCGCCGCCCCCAGCCGCCCCGCCAGCGGTGCTGATCAAGAAACCCGAAGCCCCGGCGGCGGTTTCCACCCCCGCGGAAGCGACCTCCGGGTCCACTGCTTCCGCACCGAGCGAGGCGCCCGTAATGGAGCAACCCACCCCTTCTGGTGCCCCCGGAGAGCCCATGCAGGCGATCCTGAGCCGCGCCGCCACCCAGGGCGAAGGCTTCTCCCGCCTGCGCATCTCCCAGGCTCCGGCCCCGTCGACCAAGCCCCAGGAGCCGGCGCGCTACATCCAGCTGCCCCAGCAGACCGGGCCCAAGGGCCGGCCTGAGGCGGGCGCCCGTTCCGTGATCCAGCGCCCCGGACAGCAGTCCCAGGTGCAGCGTTCCGGCCAGCCGCAGCCGGAAAAGACCCTGCTGCCCATGGCCGCCAACACCGGCAAGGGGGCGGTCAAGCACGAGCCCTCCCCGGTGCAGCCCACCCGGCGTCCCTTCATTCCGCCTTCCATCACCGAGCTGCGCTCGGAGTCCGGGTTCACCCGCATCAAGATGTCGGACACTCCGGCCCCGGCCCCGCGCACCACCGAACCCGCCCGCTACATCCAGCTGCCCCAGGCCCGTCCGCCGGTTTCCCGGCCCAGCGGCCCCGGCGGCCGTCCCGGCGGTCCCAGTCGGCCCGGCGGGCCCGGCAGCGGCACCTCCCGTCCCGGCGGTCCCGGCAGCGGCACCTCCCGCCCGGGTGGACCCGGCGCGCGTCCCGGCGGGCCTGGTGCCCGGCCCGGCGGCGGCCCCGGCGTCAACCGGCGCGGCCCTTCCCTGCCCACCAACACGGCACCCGATCCCAATGCCCAGAAGGGCCCGGGGCGCGGCGGCCATTTCACCGGCAAGAAGAAGGACGACAAGCGCTCACGCGCCGAGCGGGCCGCCGAGGAACTGGAGCTCAAGCTCCGCCAGCCCCGCAGCCGCGCCCAGCAGATCGCCACCGAGTACATCGACGACGAGATCGGCATCGTGATGCTGTCCGAAGGCGTTTCGGTGAAGGAACTGGCCGAGAAGTGCAACCGTCCGGCCAAGGACGTGGTGGCCAAGCTTCTGCACCGTGGCGTGTTCGCCACCATCAACCAGCCCCTGGACACGGAGCTGGCCAAGGAGATCGCCCGGGAGTTCGGCTACCTGGCTGACATCGTCACCTTCGAGGAGGACGTGCAGATCGCCGCCGAGGAGCACAGCGAGGCCGTGGGCGAGAAGCTCTGGCGGCCGCCGGTGGTCACCATCATGGGCCACGTGGACCACGGCAAGACCTCCCTGCTGGACGCCATCCGCACCAGCAAGGTGGCCGCGAGCGAGGCCGGCGGCATCACCCAGGCCATCGGCGCCTACCACGTGGACGTGAAGTTCAAGGAAGGCCCGGACCGGCAGATCGTGTTCATCGATACCCCCGGCCACGAGGCGTTCACCAAGATGCGCGCCCGCGGCGCCAAGGTGACGGACATCGTGGTGCTGGTGGTGGCGGCCGACGACGGCGTGATGCCCCAGACCATCGAGGCGATCAACCACACCAAGGCCGCCGATGTGCCGATGATCGTGGCCATCAACAAGATCGACAAGCCCGGCGCGAACCCCGACAAGGTGGAACAGATGCTCCTGCAGTACGGCGTCCAGACCGAAGCCTACGGCGGTGACGTGCCCTGCGTGAAGGTCAGCGCCAAGACCAAGGAAGGCCTCGATCTGCTGCTCGAGACCATGCTCCTGGTGGCCGATCTGAAGGAACTCAAGTCCATCTACGACTGCGCCGCCGCCGGCAGCATCCTCGAGGCGCGGCTGGACCGCGGCCGGGGTCCGGTGGCGACCGTCCTGGTCCAGCAGGGCACCCTGCACGCCGGCGAGATCTTCGTGGCCGGCGCCACCATGGGCCGGGTCCGGGCCATGTTCAACGACCGCGGCGAGAAGATCACCGAGGCCACTCCCTCCATGGCCGTGCAGATCCTCGGCTTCGAAGAGGTGGCGGTCTCCGGCGACAACCTGCAGGTGGTGGAGGACGAGGCCAAGGCCCGCAGCATCGTGGGCTTCCGCCAGGAGAAGGCCAAGGCCGCCGCCCAGATCAAGCAGCGGGTCACCCTGGAGAACCTGTTCTCCACCCTCAAGGAAGGCCAGATCAAGGAGCTGCCGCTCATCATCAAGGGCGACACCCAGGGTTCCGTGGAGTCCCTGGTGGGCAGCCTGGAGCGCCTCTCCACCGAGAAGGTGCGGGTGCGGATCATCCACGCCGCCGCCGGCACCGTCACCGAGAACGATGTGCTGCTGGCCGAGGCCTCCAAGGCGACCATCATCGCCTTCAACTGCAAGGCCGAGCGCAAGACCGAGGATCTGGCCCAGGAAGAGGGCGTGGACATCCGCTTCCACGACATCATCTACAAGGTCACCGAGGAGATCGCCGCGGCCATGATGGGCCTGCTGGACGCCATCGACAAGGAGACCATCCAGGGCCAGGCGGAAGTCCGGCAGATCTTCAAGGTCAACAAGTCGGTCATCGCCGGCTCCTTCGTCACCGAAGGCAAGGTCCAGAAGGCCTACAAGGTCCGGGTCAAGCGCGGCACCGAGGTCCTGTGGGAGGGCGACATCAAGACCCTCAAGCGGTTCAAGGACGACGTCCACGAAGTGAAGAACGGACTGGACTGCGGCATCGACCTGGAAGGCTACACCGGGCTGCACGAGGGCGACCTGCTGGAGTTCTTCACCCGCGAAAAGGTGGCGGCCACCAGTCTGGGCTAGCATGAAATTAATGTTTAATGATGGGCCCGGCGTGTCTCGCCGGGCCTTTTGCCGTATGCTCCTGGTAAGGTGTCGTCATGCCATTATTCCAGTCCCAACGTCGCGGCCAGCGGGGCTTCACCCTGCTGGAGCTCCTCACGGTCATGACCATCCTCGCCCTGCTGGCCACGGTCGGCATCGTCGGCTACCGGCGGCACACCAAGGCGGCCCGGGAGGCGGTGCTCAAGGAGGACCTGTTCCAGCTCAACCACTGCCTGGAGGAGTACATGGCGGACCGGGGCAAGTACCCCACCAGCATCGGCGATCTGCGCGACCAGAAATACATCCGGGACATCCCGGTGGATCCCATGACCCAGTCCAAGGACACCTGGGCCACCGAGTTCGAGGCGCCGGATCCGGACAATCCCGACGCCGAGCCGGGCATTTTCCGGATCCGCAGCGGATCCACCGATGTGGGGGAGAACCAGGTCCCCTACAATGAGTGGTGAACCGGCCCCTTCACAGCCGGCTTCCGTCCCGGGAGCGCCATGACCGCCAAGACCCTCGCCCGCGTCGACACCGCCGCCGCCGTCCTGCTTGTGCTGTGGGCCGGCATGGTGCTCGGTTTCGCCCTGCTTGAAGCCCCGCTGCTGTTCCACCTCCTGCCCAGCCGCGATCTGGCCGGGCTGGTGGCGGGCCAGGTGGTGGCGCGCCTGGACACGGCGGCCTGGATCGGCTTCGCGGCGGCCCTGGTGCTGGTCCAGGGCTCCCGCTGGCTGCTGGAGCTGCCGGAGACCGAGCTGCTCGGTCCCATGCGCCTGTGGACCGCCGCGGGCCTGCTGGCGCTGCTGCTCTGCTTCGCCAGCGCCGGCATCGTGACCCCCCGCCTGCACGCCCTCCGGGTCCACATGGGCGCGCCGGTGGAAAGCCTGGCCCCGGACCAGCCCGACCGGGTCGCCTACCGCAAGGCCCACAGCCTCTCCCGCCAGTTCATGGGACTGCGGGTGCTGCTGGCCCTGGCCCTGGCCGCCGGGGTGACCACGCTGCCGCGCCCTGCCCACCAGGCCTAGCCGTCATGTCCGGTCTGGGATTGAAGGCGGAACTGCGGGACGGGAACACCATCCGGGCCTACCTGGACGAGCTGGTGCGGCTGAAGAGCCCGGTCCAGATGTGGCTGACCCAGGTGGACGCTCCGCCCCTGCAGACCACCCTCGTCCAGGTGGCCCGGGATACCTTCAGCACCGCCCAGACCCTGCCCATGCCGGCGGCCCAGCAGCTGAGCCTGTCGTTCATGATCGACGCCCGGCGCTTCGTCGCGCACACCCAGATGGTCGCCACCGGGGTGTTCCGGATCCCCGCCGCCGTGGCCGTGGGCGAGCGCCGGGAGCGGTTCCGGGCCAGCTTCAAGGCGGCCGAGGGCATCCAGCTGTTCGCCTGCGAGCGGCTGTCCGGCACCTTCGTGGGCGGCCGGACCTGCGCCGGGCGGCTGATGGATCTGAGCCTGCAGGGGCTCCGGGTGCTGCTGGACGAGGTGCTGGACCCCATGGGCGAGCCGGCCAGCGTCAAGCGCGGCGACGTCTTCGCCGCCCTGAGCCTCAGCGGACTGCCCTACACCCCCACCATCCGCTGCGCCGGGGTGGTGACCCACGTGCGCCATGGCGCGGACGGCACCACCGCCGGCTTCCAGCTGCTGGACCTGGAGGAGGGCGACCAGAAGAACATCGACCGGATCCTGGCCCGGCGCTTCCCCACCACCTTCGGCCAGGCGTTTCCGCGCAAGCACCGCAAGACCGACCTGGCCGACCAGCCGGGGCCGCCGGTGGCGACCCGGGAGGCCATCAAGGCCACCGAGGTGGTGGCCCTGCCGCCGCCGCTGCCGGCGGCGGCCAAGGCCCGGCCGCCCCGGCCGGCCGAAACGCCCGTACTGCGCATCCGCAAGGCGGTCCGCAAGCTCCTGGTGATCTCCGCCGGCGACAACCGGCATCCGTCCCTGGCCGAATGCCTGCGCGAGGACGACTTCAAGCAGGTGTTCGAGGCCCGCTCGTACCCGGAGGCCCTGGCCCAGGCCCGGGCCACTCGGTTCGATCTCCTGCTGCTGGACGTGAAGGTGGGCGGGCACCTGGGCCAGATGATCCTGGAGACCCTGCGCCGCCACGACCTGCTGCTGGACACGGCGGTGATCCTGGTGGCCGACCGGCGCGACGCCAGCGTCGAGGACGTGGCCGAGGCCATCGGCGCGGTGCACATCCACGAAAAGCGCGCCCCCTACGAGGACCTCCTGCCGGCACTGTACGCGCTGCTGGGCACTTAGACTTCCCAGTCCTCCATCACCCGCGGCGCCGGTTCGCCCGGGATCAGTCCCAGCAGCCACTGGCGGATCTCATCCACCCCGTCCCGGCTCACGGCGCAGGTCTGCACCGCGTCCGGATGGACCCGCTTCAGGTCCAGCCTGCGCGGCCGGGTGATCCGGTCCGCCTGGTTCAGCACCAGCAGCCGGGAATGCCCGCCGCAGCCCAGGTCCTTCAGGGTGGCGCCCACCACCTTCAGGTGCTCCTCCAGGTCCGGGCTGCTGGCGTCGGCCACCACCAGCAGGGCGTCGGCGGTGCGCACCTCGCCCAGGGTGGAGCGGAAGGCCGCCACCAGCTGGTGCGGGAGCTTGCGGATGAAGCCCACCGTGTCGGACACCAGGGCCTGGCGCGGCTCGCCGGTGTCCGGATCCACCCCCAGCCAGGCCTTGCGGGTGGTGGTGTCCAGGGTGGCGAACAGCATGTCCCGGGGCTCCCCCTCGCCGGTGAGGGCGCGCAGGAGGCTGGTCTTGCCGGCGTTGGTGTAGCCCACCAGGGCCACCCGCGGCAGGCGCGGGGAGCGGCCCTGGCGCTGGGTGTCGCGCACCCGCTCCAGGTGCTCCAGTTCCTTCTTCAGTTGGCTGATCCGGGTGCGGGTCATGCGCCGGTCCACCTCGATCTGGGTCTCGCCGGCGCCGCCGCGCACGCCCACGCCCCCCACCTGCCGCTCCAGGTGGGTCCAGGCGCCCTTGAGCCGCGGCAGCTCGTACTCGTAGCGGGCCAGCTCCACCTGGGCCTTGGCCTCCCGGGTCTGGGCCCGCTGCTCGAAGATGGCCAGGATCAGCCCGGTGCGGTCCAGGCAGCTCATGCCGGTGGCCTTCTCGATGTTGCGGATCTGGCTCCCGGACAGTTCGTTGTCGCAGATGAGCAGGCCCGCGCCCAGGCGCCGGGCCTCGTCGGCCACGGCCTCCAGCTGGCCCTTGCCGTAGAACAGCCGCGCCTCCAGCGTGGCTCGCTTCAGCCGCTGGCGCGCGACCGGCTGCAGATCGCAGGCCCGGGCCAGCTCCTCCAGCTCCGCCAGATGCTCCTCGATCTCGGCCTCATCGTCATGGGGCCCCTGGTGGGCCAGCAGGAAGCAGCGGAAACGTGATTCATCCATAGGGAAGGAGATTACCATCACCTTCCAGTCGCCAGGGCCCCGGACACTGGCATGAAACCCAGCAGCACGGATGCTATGATCGACCATTCCTTGGTTCTTCATGCTTTGGCGAGGCGATATGGCCGTGTTCGGGTTCGGCAAGGACAAGAAAGAAGCGGGCGGGAATCTGGAGCAGATCCTGGCCTATCTGGAGGACGCCCAGCGCACCCGGACGGCCTTCACGCTGTCCGCGCCGCGCAAGCCGGGCATCGGCGCCACCCTCCTGAGCATCGACGAGGGCCAGGGCCGCCTCACTTTCCAGGTCCAGCAGCTGCTCATGGGAGCCGACAAGGGGAGCCGCCTCGATTTCGTGTACATCCAGGAGCCCCTGCGCCTGGGCGGCACCGTCCGGCTGGTGGAGGCCCGGCCCGGGGTGGTGGTGACCGAACTGCCGGGCTCCCTGGAGATCCAGGAACGCCGGGCCCAGCCCCGGGCCCGCCTGAACGCCAAGGAGGGCTGCACCCTCACCGCCCTCACCGGCCTGTTCGAGGGGGTGGGCATCACCGGCATCGTGGAGAACCTGTCCGAAGGCGGGGCCCGGATCCGGGTGGAAAAGGCCATGAACCTCAAGGGCGAGAAGCGGCTGCCGCTGGGCACCGCCCTGGTGCCCGTGGGCCAGCCGTTCATGCTCATCAAGGTGAACAAGGCCCCCCGCTGCCCGGTGGTCATGGAGCTGGAGGGCCGGGCGGTGTACCTGGAAAACGGCCCCAGTGGGCTGGTCCTGGGCCTGGCCTTCAGCTCGCCCAGGGCCGACCATGCCTCGGCCCTGCGCGGCCTGGTCAGCTCCCGGACCGCCAGTGTCCCCACCAGCCTCCCGGCCAAGTCCCGGCGCCGGCCCGAACCCCCCGCGGCATCCTCCGAGCCGGCGCCGGCGCCCGCGCCCGTCCCCCAGCCGCCCCCTCCCGCCCAGGCCGGGCCCCGGGCCGAGACCCAGGCGCCGCTCCGGTCCGCCGCGTCCGCCCCGGCTCCGGCCGAAGCCGCACCCGCGCCCCAGGCTCCCCAGGCGCCGGTGGAGCCGGTGGAGCCGCCCGCGCCCCGGAACGAGGCCCTGGTCCGGCTGAAGAAGCGCTCCCGGGCCGTGGTGGCCCTGGCGCACAGCCCGGCCGACGGCGACATCCTCAAGGACTACCTCCACGAGGAGGGCTTCGGTCGGGTGCTGGTGACCCATCAGCCCAAGGAACTGGCGGAGTTCCTGCAGCAGCCCAACCTGGCGGTGCTCCTGGTGGATGGCGATTTCGGCCCCCTGGACGCCCTGGCCTTCATCGGCCAGCTCAGGAGCGTCCAGCCGGACATGCCCCCCGTCATCCTGGCGGTGGAGGCGGTATCCACCGGCATCGTCCTGGCCGCCCACCGTCAGGGGGTCACCCAGATGCTGGTGAAACCGTACGCCCTGGACGCGGCCTTTTGCGATCTGCTGATCCAGCAGCTCTGAACCGGGGAGCCCCGCCATGCAGCCAGGCCAGCCCAGCGAGACCGCCCAGTACGTCGCCTACCTGAGGGCGCTGGGCAACCTGGCCCCCCAGGTCCCGGGTTTCACGGACGCCGTGGCCGAGCGCCTGCTACCCTCCGTCTGGCGCCGGCGGGTGGACCGGGCCCGGGTCCGGCTGGCCCGGCCCTGCCCCTTCTGGCCCCGGCAGCGCCCCGCCTCGCCGTACAGCCTCTGGCACTGGGGCATCGGCCTGTTCAACCAGTTCCGCTCGGTGGAACTGGACCGGACCCTGGCGGCCGCCGCGCCGTTCCCGCAACTGGTGATCCTGGGCGCGGGGCTGGATGGCCGCGCCTGGCGGCTGCCCGGCCTGGCCTCGGTGCGGGTCTTCGAGGTGGACCACCCGGACACCCAGGCCTGGAAGCGGCAGCAGGGCGCCGCCCTGCCGGCCATGGCCCGGGAGCTGCGCTTCGTGCCCGTGGATTTTGCCCGGGACGATCTGGCCCAGGCGCTGCGGGCTGCGGGCCACGCCTCGGACCAGGCCACGTTCTGGCTGTGGGAGGGGGTCACCCCGTACCTGGACGCGGACACCGTGGCCCGCACGTTGGCGGTCACGGCCGCCTGCTCAGCCCCGGGCAGCGGCCTGGCGGTGACCTACATGGCCACCCGGAATGGCCGGTTGCCAGCCAGCTTTTTCACGGCGACCCTGGGCGAGCCCTGCCGGTCCGCCTATACTCCGGCCACCTGGGCCGCAGCCGCCGCCCGGGCGGGCTGGAGCACCGGCTCCGACACCGGGATCGCCGACTGGACCCGCGAACTCCTGCCCCCGGGTCAGGACCTCGGCGCCGGCAGCGTGGGGCTGCAGTGGTGCGAGCGGATCTGGGTGGGGCGGCTGGCGGGCATCAGCGTCTGAGGGGGGACGAGGAGCTGGCTTCCGCAGGGCTTCATCTTGTGCAGTGGCGAGTGGTTGGTTGGCCTCCGTCGCTTCTACGTTCGTTTCGGCGTCTGGGGCGAAAAGCTCAACGCGGAGGCCCGGAGCAAGGACTTGAGGCGCGGAGGGGATCAGGTTTGGGCGGTGATCAGCGGCTTTCGATCGGGCCGAGGCCCCCGGCAACTACCTGCTTCCTCCGCGCCTCCATTGGTTCTCCGTGCCTCCGCGTTGGGCTTTTTGCTTCAGATACCTCGACCTTGCATGTCTGCACGCGGCCGAGACCTGACTGTCCCGTCGCACTGGCAGCACCTGATAGCCAAACGTCGATCCCGCTATTTATTAAAGCAATTTACCAAACTTGGCACTAGTTATGCGTTCAGCGCCCGCCCCAGCACCGCCCGGGCCGCCTCCGGGAAGCCCTCGTTCAGGGTCGGATGCGGATACAGGGTCCGGGCCAGCTCCTCCACCGTGAACTCGCCGGCCAGCAGGGCCACGCTGGAGGCCACCAGCTCGGTGGCCTTGGGGCCGATGATGTGGATGCCGAGGATCTCCCCGTACTGCCGGGACGACACGATCTTGATGAAGCCGTGCGGCTCGCCGATGATATTGGCCTTGGCCAGGGGCATGAAGGGGAAGACCCCGATTTCCACGTCCGGGTGCAGCTCCCGGGCCTGGGCCTCGCTGAGGCCCACGCAGCCCACCTCCGGATCGCAGTAGGTGCAGCTGGGCACCCGGTCGTAGCGGATGGGATGCGGATGCGCGTCCTTGCCCAGGGACTGGGCGGCGTGCTCGGCCGCCACGATGCCCTCGTCCGAAGCCACGTGGGCCAGCTGCGGGGTCCGGACGATGTCGCCGATGGCGTACAGCCCCGGTTCGGCGGTGGCCATGAACCGGTCCACGGCCACGTAGCCGCGGTCCACCTGGGCCGCGGTGGCCTCCAGGCCGGCGTCGGCGGTGACCGGGCCCCGGCCCACCGCCACCAGCAGGTGCGAGCATTCCAGCTGCCCGGGCTTGTCCCCCTCCAGGGTGCATACCACCCGGTCCGGGAACCGCTCGATGGCGGAGATCCGGGTCTTCACCCGCACGTCGATCTTCTGCTCCTTGGCCAGGAGCTTGGCCAGCTCCTCGCCCATGGCCGCGTCCTCGATGGGCAGGATGCGGTCCATGAGCTCCACCAGGGTCACCTTGGCGCCCAGGCGAGCAAACACCGAGGCGAACTCCACCCCGATGGCGCCGCCGCCCAGGATCACCAGGTGACTGGGCAGCTCGGCCAGGTCCAGCACGTGATCGCTGTTCAGCACCCGCACCCCGTCAGTCTCCATGCCGGGCATCTCCCGGGGGGTGGAACCGGTGGCCAGGATGATCCGGGCCGCCTCGTACTCCGCCTCGGCGCCATCCGTGCGCACCGCCACCCGGCCGCCGCCCAGCAGCCGGCCGCTGCCCTTGAGCATGGTGACCTTGTTCTTCTTCATGAGGAACTCGACGCCCTTGCCGTTCTTGAGCACGATGCGGTTCTTGCGCTTGACGATGGCCGCCAGGTCCGCCCGCATCTGGGCCACGTCCACCCCGGCGATGCCGTAGTCCGCCAGCTCGGTCATTTGCCCGTAGCGGTGCGCGGTCTCCAGCCAGGTCTTGGCGGGGATGCAGCCGCGACGCAGGCAGGTGCCGCCCAGTCCGGCCGGATCCCGCTCCACGATGGCCGTGCGGAGCCCCAGTTGCGCCGCGCGAATGGCGGCGATGTAGCCGCCCGGACCGGAACCGACGACGATGAGATCGAACGGGGAAACGGGGCTCATGGACCTACTCCTCTGCCAGTTGTTCGGCGCGCTTGATGCGCACGGGGTATTCCGGGACGTTGGGGATGCCGTGGAACCACACGGTGTGGACCTTCTCGATCTGGTCCAGCACCGCCTGGCCCGAGACCACGCGGCCGAAGGCGCAGTATCCGGCCGCGCCGGAGGCGCCGCCGGGGTCCAGGCTGGGGTTGTCCGCCACGTTGATGAAGAACTGCGAGGTGGCGCTGTCGGGGTTGTCGGTGCGGGCCATGGCGATGGCGCCCCGGACGTTGCGCGAACCGCCCTGGAAGGCGGCCTGCGCCTCATTGACGATGGGCTCGTGGGCGGGCTTCTCGGTCAGGTCCTTGAGCATCCCCCCGCCCTGGACCATGAAGCCGGCGATCACCCGGTGGAAGATGGTGTCGGTGTAGTAGCCCTCGTGCACGTAGCGGAGGAAGTTGGCCACGGTCACCGGGGCCAGGTCCGGCTCCAGCTCCACCACGAACGGGCCGTAGCTGGTGTCGATGCGCACCCGGGGCCGGGCGGCGCCCTGCAGCAGGGCGGGACAGGCGCAACAAAGGGCGATGATCAGTAGGGTTGCTTTCATGGTCCGCTCCAGGATGATTGTAGCCATGAACCGGGCGCTGATATGCCCGGCGCGATACCCGGGGGCGCACGGGCTCAGCTATGCTGGAGCCATGCCCACCCTCGATCTGCCCACGTGGTTCCTGACCGTGCTGCTGACCCCCTTCGGGCTGGTGTTTGGATCCTTCGCCAACGTGCTCATCCACCGCCTGCCCCAGGAGGCCGCGGAGGACCGCAACGTGGTAACCAAGCCCAGTCATTGCCCCAGTTGCCACACCCGCATCCGGCCCTGGCACAACATCCCGCTGGTGAGCTGGCTGTGGTTGCGCGGCCGCTGCGCCGCCTGCGGCTGGTCCATCCCGGTGCGCTACCCCCTGGTGGAACTGCTGGCCGGACTGCTCCTGGGCGGATCCGTCTGGGTGTTCCCGTTCGGCACGCTCATCTGGGTCAAGGGTCTGGTGTGCGGCTATGCCCTCCTCGTGCTGTTCTTCACCGATCTCACCGCGTTCATACTGCCGGACGGCCTGCAGTTCCCGCTCATGGTGCTGGGCCTGCTGGCCACCGTGCCGCAGCGGCTATGGCCCCTGGCCGCCGTATCGGTGTGGGCCCCGGGCGGCACCATCCTGCGGGTGGATGCCTTCGCCAACGGCCTGCAGCCGGCCCCGGCCTGGCACCTTCTGGGCCAGCCGGTGTCCTGGCAGTCCAGCCTGCTGGGGCTGGCCGTGGGCTACGGGGTGCCGGCCGGCCTGAACCAGGCCTACCGCCTGGTGCGCAAGACCGACGGCCTGGGCATGGGCGATTTCAAGATGCTGGCCTGGCTCGGCGCGTTCTGGGGCTGGGCGCCCATGCTGGGCATCCTGTTCGGCGGAGCCCTGCTGGGCAGCGCCGTGGGCCTGCCCCTGCTGATCACCCGCAGGGCCAGCGCGCAGACCATGCTGCCGTTCGGCTGCGCCCTGGCCCTGGCCACCCCGGTGGTGGTGTTCTACGGCCCGGCCCTGTGGGGCTCCTACCTGGCGCTGATGCGCTGACGGCCGTTGACGCATGCCCGGAATCACGCGAAAGTGAACTGAAGGACCATTAATGCCCCGCAAGCCAGCGCCCAAACCCGCCCCCAAACCTTCCGCCGTGCCCATGGTGAACGCCGCGACCCGCGCCTTCGCCGTGCTGGACCGGCTGTCGCGGCAGCGCACCATCGGCCTGGAGGATCTGTCCCGGGACGTGAAGCTGGCCAAGCCGACCGTATACCGGTTCCTGCTGACCCTCCAGGAACTGGGCTACGCCCGCCGGGCCGAGGGGGACCGCTGGGCCCTTTCCCTCAAGATGTTCAACGTGGGCTCCCGGGCCCTGGACCACCTGGATCTCTATTCCGCCGCCCGACCCATCGCCGAGGAACTGTCCGATGACCTGGGCGAAACGGTGCACATGGGCGTCCTGGAAGGCGATTCGGCCGTCTATGTGCTGAAGATCGAGTCCCGCTACACCATCCGCATGTTCTCCCGGGTGGGGCGGCGGATCCCGCTGCACTGCACCGCCATCGGCAAGACCCTGCTGGCCTTCGCCCCGGAAGAGGAGCGGGAGGCCACCCTCAAGGGCGTGCGCCTGCTGGCGTTCACCAAGAAGACCCTCACCACCCGGGCCGCCCTCTACGCGGAACTGGAGCGGATCCGGGCCCAGGGATTCGCCCTGGATGCCGAGGAGCACGAGGAAGGCATCCATTGCATCGGCGCGCCCATCTTCGACCACACCGGTGGCATCGGCGCGGTGATCTCGGCCTCCTGGCCCGGCTTCCGCTACGAATGGGGCGAAGAGAGCGAGAAGGTGGACAAGGTCAAGGCCGCCGCCGCCCGCATCTCCCAGCTGCTGGGCAAGCCGGACGCGCTGGACGCCTGAGCTAGGTCCAGGTCCCCCCCGTTCGCTCCCGGCAGTCGCGTGCGCGACGGCCGGGAGCTGAAGGAAGCAGCCCTAGACTGTCGGCAAACATGACAGCCATAGCCAGAATCGGGATGCCGCACCGGGCAATCCAAAAGTCATCCTGAATTTCCCCGGTCATCGTTGTTCATCCCTGTTCCCAGGCCCTGGCATCAGCCTTGGCGCAAGTTTCGGGACGTATTGGGAGTCGAGCCCCATGGGGCCTTGGCCGGAAGCCGGATGGACTGGCCGCCAGAACCCTGCGTGACGGCAAGTCGGGGCTGAGTTGGAACGGGGATGAACGCCGATACCCGGGAAAAAGCAGGATCAAGAAGGCCAGATCATTGGCTCAGCCGGGTTTGCCGACAGCGCCCATCCGGCGAACAGGTTCCACCTTCGCGAGGGGGTCGGATACGGCCCATTCGGGGCACGGGTGGAGCTCCGGGAAGCCAGGCGCCGTTCGGCCCTGGTTTGCCCCTCTCCCATGGGTATAACAAGGACCCAGCCTATCTGCCGTGATCCCTTCAGTCGCTATCAGTTCGCTGTTCAGCGAACTGATAGCGACGAACAGAGCGATGGGCCGGGACACGAATGTCTCTAGTGTAGGCCGCCAGAAATACATGTACCATCCAGGCCCAGTGCTTCCATCCGATGGTGGTCAGGCTTTCGTGTTGATGAGCCGCTTGATTCCGCCGTCCT
>Ga0302279_10001466_pt1 | contig 33356 bp, 31 predicted proteins | sample III_Bog_N3_3_FD_194541 | JGI IMG/M metagenome (GOLD analysis project Ga0302279, IMG submission 194541) | Peat permafrost microbial communities from Stordalen Mire near Abisko, Sweden - III_Bog_N3_3 | ecosystem: Environmental > Terrestrial > Soil > Wetlands > Peat | place: Sweden: Abisko...
CGCGCCGCGGGTGCAGCAGTTGCGCGAGCAATACAAAGACGTGCCGCAGAAGATGCAGTACGAGATGATGAAGCTGTACAAGTCGGAGAAGGTGAACCCGGCCTCGGGCTGCCTGCCGATCTTGATCCAGATCCCGGTGTTCTTCGCACTCTACAAAACCATCTTCGTCACCATCGAAATGCGGCAGGCGCCGTTCTACGGCTGGATCCATGACCTCTCCGCCGTGGACCCCACCAACGTCTTCAACCTGTTCGGGCTTATTCCGTTCGATCCGACCTCGATCGCGTCCTTCCTCCATCTGGGAATCTGGCCGCTGATCATGGGCGTTACGATGTACCTCCAGCAGAAGCTCAACCCGCCGCCGCCTGATCCGGTGCAGGCTCGTATCTTCCAGTACATGCCTATCCTGTTCACCTTTATGCTGGCCAACTTTCCGGCGGGGCTGGTGATCTATTGGACCTGGAACAATTTTCTTTCCATCGTGCAGCAGTGGTTCATTATGCGGCGGACACGGCTCGCGCGCGCCAATCTGGTCAGGACGTGACGGAAAGGCGAGGGGGCGCTGCCCCCCTCGACCCCCCGCCAGGGGACAGTCGTCCCCTGGACCCCTCGGACCTTGATATCGAGGCTGGGCGTCTGCTTTTTGCCGGCGAGTGCAATTTCTTTTATGCCGCTCAGCGTTTGGATCAGGTCCCGCCTATAGGGTTGCCGGAAATTGCTTTTGCGGGGCGTTCCAATGTGGGCAAGTCCTCGCTGCTGAACGCGCTGACCGGGCGACGGGCGCTCGCGCGCGTTTCCAGCGAACCCGGGCGGACCAAACAGCTCAACTTCTTCGATCTCGCCGGCCGGGTCGCCCTGGTCGACATGCCGGGCTACGGCTACGCCCGCGCGGCCAAGAGCGTCAAGGAAGACTGGCAGGGGCTGATGTTCGAATACCTGCGCGGCCGGCCCACCCTGCGGCGCATCATGCTGCTGCTCGACGTCCGCATCGAGGTGAAACCCGCGGACACCACAGTCATGGAACTGCTCGACCGCGCCGCGGTGATCTTCCAACTCGTGCTGACCAAGGCCGACGAGGTCAAGCCGGCAGCCCTTGCCCGCAAGCAGGACGAAATCGCACGCCTTGCCCGCGCCCATCCGGCGGCGCATCCCGTTATCCACACGACAAGCAGCGAAACCGGCCTGGGTGTCCCTGAACTGCGGGCCGCGCTGGCGGAGCTGGTGCCCACCGCCTAGCCCTGCGGCTCCTCCGGCCCACCCTCCCGGTCGTCGGGCACGCCCAGCGCCCTCGCCACCATGGCCGCCAATTCGCCCTCGTGGAACGGCTTTCGTAAGATGGCGTCCTGCCCGGCATCCTCGGCCAGCATCGGGGCGTCAGCGAAGCCGGTCATGAACATGACCGGCAAACCTGAGCGCTCCCGCCGCGCGCGCTTCGCCAGTTCGAACCCCGTCATGCCGGGCATGGCGGCATCCACGACCATCAGGTCGATGCGGTCACCCTCGTGCTCCAGCCGTTCCAACGCGGCAGCCCCGCTGCTCGCTTCGATGACGGCGTGGCCGGCGCCGCGCAGCATCTCGGCACTGACCGCCCGAACGTCGCTGTCGTCGTCCACCAGCAGGATCGTACCTTCGGCGCCATGCCCGGGCGACCGCCGTGGCTGCGCCGCTTCCGCCGTGCGGCCCGGGGGGATGCCAGTGGGTATCAGCCCCGCGGCAACGCGCGGCAGATAGACGCGAACATCCGTCCCGCGTCCGGGCCGCGTGTCGATGCGCACCCCGCCGCCCAACTGCTGCGCGACGCCCAACACCTGCGGCAGGCCGAGCCCCGATCCTTTGCCCACCTCTTTCGTGGTGAAGAACGGTTCAAACACTCTGTCCAGGACCGCCGGCGTCATGCCGGTCCCGGTGTCCGAGACCGCAACCATGACGTAATCACCCGCGACCGGCTCCTCGGGGCGCTGCGGGGGACCGAGCGTCGTATTCGCGGTCTCGATGGTGATCGCACCCCCCCGCTTCACGGCATCGCGTGCGTTGATGGCCAGGTTGAGCACGACGAGTTCGAGCTGCATGGGATCGGCCAGCGCTGGCCACACCGGGTCCGCCAGCACGGTATGGATGCGAATCGTGGCACCGATCGTACTTTGCAGCAGCCCGCCCATGCCCTGGATGATGCGGTTGACATCCACCGGTTCGGGCATCAGGCGCTGCTTGCGCGAGAAGGCCAGCAGTTGCGTGGTCAGTGTGGCGCCGCGCTCGGCCGCCTCGCGGGCGTTTGCGACCAGCCTATGGGCGCGCGCATTGTCCGGCTCCAGCCGGGATGCCAGCATTTCCAGGTTGCCCAGGACCGCCGTCAACAGGTTGTTGAAGTCATGCGCGATCCCTGATGTGAGCTGGCCGACGGCCTCGATCTTCTGGGCCTGGCGAAGCGCCAGCTCGGCGCGCTTTTCAGCGGTAATGTCGGCGATCACCGACCAGCTTCGTACGAACCGCTGCCCGGCGTCGAATTCGCCACGCGCTACGATACGGCCATCGAACTCTTCGCCGGAGCGTTTGATGAAACGATAGTCCGTGGCGCGCACCGCGCCGTGGCTGGCCAGCAACTCGGGCCAGGCCCGCTCCCGGAAGCGCCGCGCGGAGTCCGGGGTCATGAACTCGGGCGGCGAGCGGCCCAGCACTTCCTCGCGCGTGAAGCCGAACAGGTCCAGCCATGAATCGTTCACATCGATCAGCCGGGCGTTGCCGTCGATCGACTGCAGTGCCAGCGGCGTGCGGTTGTAGAGATTGCGGTAGCGCGTCTCGCTGTCCTTCAGCACGCGCTCGGCGTGGCGCCGCTCGGCGATTTCGTCGTGCAGCCGGCGGTTTGCCTCCTGCAGCGCCGCGGTGCGCTCGGCTATGCAGGCTTCCATTGCCTCGTTGGCGCGCCGCCGCTCATCGACGTCGAACGCGACGCCGATCCAATGGGTGATGCGGCCGGCATCGTCCCTGATGGGCAGGCCGCGGCAGAGGAACCAACGCCAGGCCCCGTCATGCCGCCGGAGTCGATACTCGATGTCGTAGGCCGCTCCGGTTTCGACGGCGCAACGCCAGACCTTCATCGTGCCGGCGCGGTCGTCGGGATGGATGACCGGCACCCAGCCGTCCCCCAGCAGCGGCTCCGCCGCCAGACCGGTGTAGCGTTGCGCCCAGCCATTGGTTCGCAGGTTGCGGCCGTTCGCGTCGGACAGGAACACGAAGCCGGGAATCGCCTCGGCAATCGTTTCCCAGCTTGTTGGCAGCAACCCTTCGGGAACGCGTTCCGGCATGTGACTTATTGTACGACCCGGATCCCGTCCCGTATCGCGACTGACGGCCTGGCCACGGAGACTTGAACAGTATCGTCCGGATAGCCTTCCGCTTCTTGCCGGCAAAAAATGCCCCACTTGACCCCCTATGCGCGGGGCCGTAGAGGCGGGCCATGAGCGACGCTCCTGACAAAGCCGCGATCGAACTCGCCGCCGCTACTGAGCGCGCCAGGGTTCTTGCGCAGGCGCTGCCGTTCCTGCGCCGTTACGCGGGCGCGACCGTCGTGGTGAAATACGGCGGTCACGCCATGGGCGAGGAGGCGCTGGCCGAGCAGTTTGGCCGCGACATCGCCCTGCTCAAGCAGGTCGGCATCAACCCGGTGGTGGTGCATGGCGGCGGCCCGCAGATCAATGCCATGCTCAAGCGCCTGGCCATCCAGTCGAAATTCATCGACGGCTTGCGCGTGACGGACGAGGCCATGGTCGAAGTGGTCGAGATGGTGCTGGCCGGCACGGTGAACAAATACGTCGCCGGGCTGATCACCCGCGCCGGCGCGCTCGCCGTCGGCATCTGCGGCAAGGACGGCAAGCTGATACGGGCACGCAAGCTCTCCCGCACGCAGCGCGATCCTGACAGCAATATCGAACGCGAACTCGATCTTGGTTTCGTGGGCGAACCCGAGCATGTCGATGTTCGGGTGATTCACGCCCTGACCGGCGGCGGGCTGGTGCCGGTGATCGCACCGGTCGGTGTGGGCGAGGACGGGCAGACCTACAACATCAACGCCGATGCCGTGGCGGCGGCGGTGGCCGGTGCGCTCCATGCGACGCGGCTGCTGATGCTGACCGACGTGCCAGGGGTGCTCGACGCCGACAAGCGGCTGATCGAAGAGCTGACGCTGGCGGCTGCCGAGGAGGCGATCCGAACCGGCGTGATAACCGGTGGGATGATCCCCAAAGTTGAGAACTGCATCGAGGCAGTGCATCAGGGCGTGAAGGGCGCGGTGATCCTGGATGGCCGCGTGCCGCATGCCTGCCTGCTGGAGCTTTTCACCGAGGCCGGGCCGGGGACGCTGATCCGCCGATGACTGCCGCCGGAGCCGGCACGCCGGCACGCTCGCGGCTCGCCTGTGCGTTGCCGTTCCTCGCCTATGTCCTGGCGGCCTTGATCGGGGCGCTCGCCGTTGCTGGGCTGATGCCGGCGGCGACCATTGCCGGTGATGGCGGGCTGTGGACCGCGCCGGCCGGCGACATCGCGCAGAATGTCACCGGTCACCTGGCGCTGCAGGCGGATGGCTGGCGGTTTCCGCCGCTCGTGGCCGGCAACCTGATGTGGCCGCATGGGCTCAGCATCGCCATGACGGACAGCAATCCGTTCATGTCGCTGTTGGGAAAGCTGGTGGCGGACATCCGCGGCGAGACCGGCAACCTGATGGGCATCTGGTTCGCCGCGTGCTGGGTGCTGCAGCCGGTCGCCGCCGTCTATGCGGTCCGTTCGTTCGGCGCCCGGCGGCTCGAATCGATGCTCGCGGCTGCGGTGTTTTCGGTGTGCTTCCCGGCGCTGCTGGCGCGTACCGAGCACATGAACCTGTGCGCCCATTTCATCCTGCTGTTGGCGCTCGGTCTGGCGGCGCGAATGGTGGCGGCCGGCGACGGGCGGCGTGCCCGCGCATGGCTGCTGGCCGGTGGCCTGCTGACCTTCGCGATCCTCGTTCATCCGTATCTGTTCGTATTCTCGGCGGCGCTGCTGGCGGCGCCGCTGCTGCAGGTGCTGTTGCAAGACCAGCGAGGCCGGCTGCGCGCCACGGGGTATTATCTGGCGGCCTGCGCGGTGCCGGTGCTGGTGTATGGCGGGCTCAGCGGCGCGCTTGGCGGCGCGGAAAAGCGCTTCGGCTATTACTCCATGAACCTGTTGTCGCCGATTTGGGCGCAGCGCTCGGGGGTGTTCGGCGCCAGCCTGCCCGTGCTCGATGCGACCGGCGGCCAGTATGAGGGGTTCAACTATCTCGGAGCCGGCGGTCTTGTCCTGATCGGCCTGGCGGTGCTCGCGGGTCTGCTCGGCCGCCGCGCCGTGGTGCCACCAGGGGCCGCGGCAACGCCGGACTGGCGCCCGCTGTTGCTGGTGCTGGCCGGCCTTGCGCTGCTCTCGCTCAGCACCCGCGTCTATGCCGGCGATCTATTGCTGGTCTCGGTGCTGGTGAAGCCGATGAACCAGATATTCGGGCTGGTGCAGTCGTCCGGCCGGGCGTTCTGGGCGGTCGGTTATGCGCTGATCCTCGGCTCGATCGTCATGCTGGAGCGGCGCCTGCCCCGGCCCGCGCTGGGCCTTGTGCTCGCTGCCGTCGTCGGCCTGCAGGTCGCGGATGTGAGACCGCTCCAGGCGGATGCGCGGGCGGTCCTTTCGGGAACGGGACAGCGCGCGCCCGTGATCGCGATTCCGCCGGGCGCGCGGCTGCTGACCATCCCATCGGTCTGTACTGCCGATCCGCGCGCGGAGGAGAAGGCAGCGACACTGCGCTATGCGGCGATCCGCGCCGGACTGTTGCTCAGCGACATCAAGGTCTCCCGCCTGCCGCGCTGGTTCAACTGCGAGATCGCGGTCTCGGACGGGGCTGAGCTGCCGTTGCGCGACGGAGAGATCAGACTGTTCCTGGAGACGGGCGGCCAGTCGCGGTTCCGGCTTGAGGCGATGGGTGCTGGCGTGGCGTGCGGCCAGCAGGACGGGATGATCGCGTGCTCGCGCGGGCTTGGTGTGATCTGGCCAGACCCGCCGCCTTATGGAGCGCCGCTGCGGGAGGTCGCGACGTCCGTCGCGGCGCAAGGAACGGCGCTTGATCCGCTGCTGTCATTCGGCTGGCAGCACGACGCGGCCGGCCTTGCCTGGTCCGAAGGACCGCGGGCAACGTTGCTGTTCCGGGTGCCGCCATCGGTCGCCCGGACCGGGGCGCTGATCCGACTCGGGCTGGAAGGCGTTGCGCGGCGTCCGGGCCAGGTCCGGCCGGTGGTGTTGCGTGCCGGCGAGGGGGCGGGGATGGCGGCTGATCTGCCGGATCTGCAACCGGCGGTGCTGGAGGTGCCTGTTGCCCCGGCGGCGATGCCTGACGGTATCGTGCGCATTGCGATCGATATCGACCATCCGGTTGACCCGACCGCCAGAGGCATCGCCGCTCCGGTCGGCAGGGCGGGCGTTCGCCTGGTCTCGCTCGATGTGGCCCCGCTGGTTGCGCGGCCGGCCGGCAACTCGGACTGATTACAACGGGCCGGCGCCCAGTGGCGCCGCCCGCGACGCGCTCGTGATACCGCCGCCCCGCACTGCGGCCGTCCCCGGTCGGGATGTCGCAGCGCCGAGATAAATATGGGCGCGGCGTTCCGCTTATCGGCAGGGATGGCGCACCACCAGATATTCCGACTCTTCCGAGTGCCTTCATGAAGCGGCTCTGGGCGTTGCCTTGGCCGCGCCCGCGCCCTCGCCCGCACCCCGTTCGCCCTGGAGTGGGCTCGGGGCTGCGGAGCCGCTTTGGGACGCGGACCGCAGCGTAGGACCCCAGCGGCAATTGGCCAGCGCTCTACCGTCCGGCCCGGCTCAGGAAGTCGAGCTGCCAGCGCATTTCCTCCAGCGCGAGCGGAAAATTGCCGCCCGGTCCGGCGGGAAGCACGGCTTCCGGCGCCAGCCGAGCCAGCACCGTCTGCAGCACGCCAGCGGCGCGCATCGTGAACCCTGCCTTCCAGACCAGGCTCACCAGCCCCTTAGCGCTGCGCAGACGGACCGCCCGGTCCACCACCGACACCGGCAGGCTGGCGGCGACGGCGAGCAGCGCCGAGGCCAGCCGCACTTTGCCCTGGCTTGTCGCGTCCAGCAGCGCCTGCTCGGAAAGCTGGCCTGCGGCCGCAAGGGCGCGCGCATTGTCCAATGCCTCCTCCAGCGTCAGGTCGGCGGCTACGCGCGTCTGGGCCTGCCCGGCCCCGAGCCGGGCGGCGACGCGGGCACGCAGGTCGTGGGCCAGGTCGGCGGGCAGGTCGGCGCGTGCCGCCAGTTCCTCCAGAAGGCAGGTGGTCACGATCTCGGACAGTGCCCGGGCCGCGCGCGGCGGCAGCTCCGGGCGGCGCACCAGCGGCGCGTGCCAGTCGGGCTGTTCGGCAGCGCGCGCAATCAGGGCGTCCAGAGTCGCCTCGCGAATCTGTGCCGACTGGTTCTCCAGCAGCGCCTGGACCACCGCGCTGTCGGCGCTGGCAGCGACGGCATCGGACACGGCCGTATCGATGCCCGGCCGGCGGGCCACCGCCAGCGCCTTGACCGGGGCGTCGGCCAGCAGGGCGAGCAGGTCGTCGCTGGTAAGCAGCGGCGAGAACCGGATCACCGGCTCGCTCACCGGCAGGTCGGCGTCTTGCGCAAGCCGCAGGATCAAGCCACGCGGGGCCTGGGGCATCTGCTTCACGGCCTCGGCGATTGCGGCGCGCACCTTCACCGCAGCGTCCTGCACCAGCAGGCCCAGCATCTCGTGGGTGTGGCTCTGCAGCGCCGCCTTTTCGGCCCCGGCCAGATCCGGCACCAGCATCGCGAGCTTGCGGGCCAGCAGCGCGCGCACGCGCTCATCGCCGTCACGCGCGAGACTGGCATCGGCGCCGGGCGGCGCGGCCTGGTTCAGCGCCAGTGCGACCCGAACGGTGACGGATGCGTCGCCGGCCAGGCGATGCAGGATGTCGGGGCTGGTTGACCGGCTGGCGCCGAGGCGGACCCGCACAGCCTCGCTTTCCGTCGCGAGCTTGTCCGGTCCGGAAGGAGCGTATCGATCGGGCGAGCGTCCAGGCAGGGAGCGGTCTTTGGTCATATGTCCTCTTCGCGCGCGACGTACCAATGTCCACGGCCGCGGCGCTTGACCTGGTACATCGCCAGGTCGGCGCGGCGGATCACCTCGTCCACCGGCTCCATGCTGCCGGGGTGGCGGGTTGCGATGCCGATCGACAGCGACAGCTCGGGCACATCGGCGCCGGCCGTCTCGCTCAGGGCCTCGCGGGACCGGCGGCACAGGGCGTCGGCGCGCTCGGCCGCGGTCAACTGATCGGCGCCGCTCAGCCAGATGGCGAACTCGTCGCCGCCCAGGCGGGCCACGAGATCGGTCGGGCGCACCGCCTCTCGCAGCAGGTCGGCGGCGCGCACCAGGATGTCGTCGCCCGCTTCATGACCGAGGCGGTCGTTCACCGGCTTGAAGTTGTCCAGATCGGCGAACAGCATCGTGCCAGGCAGGCCCTCGCGGTCCAGCCGCTCGACGTGGCGCGTCAGTTCGTCGAGGAAAGCGCGCCGGTTCAGCAGCCCGGTCAGCGGATCGGTGCGTGCCTGGCGCGTCATCTCGCGCTGCAGCGCCTCGTGCTCCAGCGCGAACCGGACCAGACGGACCGAGGCGGCGATCAGAAGCTGGTCCTCGTTGTCCCAGGCCCGTCCGCCGGGAACCCGCCACAACGCCAGACCGGCCTGGTCGCCGAGCCGCGTCTGGCATCCCGCGACGATCATCTGCCGCCGGCCGGCGCCGGTGCCGAGCCGCGGATCGTGCCCCGGTTGCCGCAGCAGGGCGCCGGCGTCCTCCAGCACGGCGACGGCACCACCGCCCGCCTGGTGCAACAGCGACGCATGTCCGTCCTCGTCGGCGATCTCGACCACCGAAGCGCCTTCCGCGCCGAGCGCGTTCATCAAGGCGTCGAGCGCGGCGCGCAGCATCCGCGGGGCCAGGACCTCGCGGTCCACCCGCCGCAGGATGTGGTCCAGCACCTCGCCGCGGCGCAGCGCGGCGGCGACCTGGGATTCGGTGCCGTCTTGCCAGGTGACGTCGATGCCGATGCCGCGGGCACCCACGATCCGGCCGCTGGCATCTAGCAGCGGCGCGGCGGAGAAGGACAGGCAGGCGGTGCTGCCGTCGGCGCGCTTCACCCAGGCGCGGCGATGACGGATTTCCACGGTGGGATGGAATTGCCGGCCGGCCTCCGGGTCGGCGGGTTGCGCGAGCAGCAACTCGGCGGGCTGGCCGATGAGGGTCGTCGCGGCCCAGCCGAGTGCCGGGTCCGGAATGATGAACGCGAATCGGCCGTTCGAATCGACCTCGAAGGCGAGGTCGGCGGCGAGCAGCACAAGGTCCCGCAGCCGCTGCCGGCTGTCGAGCAATGCGCCCCGCAACGCGCCGGCGCCGCCGCTTTCGATGGGCGGCGTGGGGATCGTGCTTATGGTCTGCATGTCCGCAGTTCCCCCCTTTGCAGATCGCTGCACTGGCTGGCGGTCGTTTTATCGGCGGAGGACTAACGAAGCCTTTCTGGCGCCCGCCGGAGACGCAGGACGGCAGCCAGAATGGTGAGCGGCGGCTCATCGCGCTGATCCGTCGGATCAGGTCGGGCAGATCGGCCAAGCGCCATCCGCCGATGCGGTGCGGCGGGCGGCAGCGGTGGAAGGTGCTTTGCTTTTCCGCCCTACAAGACCGTTTGTGCCCATAATGTCGTGCCGCAACGAACGGCTTGCGCCGCGCGTTGACAGGATTTGGTGCTCTGCGCATGGTCCGGCCGCACGGCCAGGAAAAGGTTGATGAGCGAGAACACGTTGCAGTCTCAGATCGAAGATCTTTGGGAACGACGCGAGACGCTGTCCGCCGCGACCGGCGGCGAGGCGCGGCGGGTGGTGGACGCCGTACTGGACGCGCTCGATTCCGGCGCCGTCCGAGTCGCCGAGCCTGACCCGTCAGGCTGGCAGGTCAACCAGTGGCTCAAGAAGGCGGTGCTGCTGTCGTTCCGGCTGCACGACGCAGCGCCGATGCCGGGCGCGGGCGGTGCGCCGGTGTTCGACAAGGTGGCGATCAAGTTTGCCGCCTGGGATGCCGAGCGGTTTCGCGAGGCGGGATTCCGCGTGGTGCCCGGCGCCGTCGTGCGCCGCTCCGCTTACGTGGCGCCGGGCGTCGTCCTCATGCCCTGCTTCATCAACGTCGGCGCCCATGTCGATCGCGGTACCATGGTCGATACCTGGGCGACGGTGGGAAGCTGCGCCCAGATCGGCCGCAACTGCCACCTCTCCGGCGGCGTGGGCATCGGCGGCGTGCTGGAGCCGTTGCAGGCCGGCCCCGTGGTGATCGAGGACGACTGCTTCATCGGCGCGCGGTCCGAAGTGGTGGAAGGCGTCATCGTCGAGCGCGGCAGCGTGCTGGCAATGGGCGTGTTCATCAGTGCCACGACCAAGATTATCGACCGCGCCACCGGCGAGGTGTTCGTCGGCCGGGTGCCGGCCTATTCGGTGGTGGTGCCCGGCGCGCTGCCCGGCAAGCCCCTGCCGGACGGCTCGCCCGGACCATCGCTCTCCTGCGCGGTGATCGTGAAGCGGGTGGATGCGCAGACGCGGGCCAAGACGTCGATCAACGAATTGCTGCGCGATTGAGCGGCGATCTTACCGATCCGCTCGGTCTGGCGCAGGACCTGATCCGCTGCGCCTCGGTAACGCCGGCGGATGAAGGCGCGCAGGACGTGTTGGCGCGCGCGCTGGAGCGGTTGGGCTTCGCCGTGCAACGGCTGCGCTTCGGCGTGGTGGAAAACCTGTTCGCGCGGCGGGGCTCCGGCGGCCCGCATCTCTGCTTCGCGGGCCACACGGATGTCGTTCCGGCCGGGAAGCCGCCATCCGGGACGCCGGGCGAAACGACGGCCTGGCGGACCGACCCGTTCGGGGCCGAGCTGCGCGATGGCGTGCTGTACGGCCGTGGCGCGTGCGACATGAAGGGCGCGATCGCCGCCTTCGTCGCCGGCGCCGCCTTGCATCTGGCGTCCGGGCATCTGGCGTCCGGTTCGGCGCGTGGCTCGATCAGCCTGCTGATCACCGGCGACGAGGAAGGTCCCGCGGTGGATGGCACAGTCCGCGTGCTGGACTGGATGGCGGCGAACGGGCACATCCCCGATGCCTGTCTGGTCGGCGAACCGACCTGCGCCGCGCGGCTCGGCGACACGATCAAGATCGGCCGGCGCGGCAGCCTGAACGCGGTGGTCACGGTGCACGGGACGCAGGGGCATGCCGCCTATCCGCAGCGCGCGGACAATCCGGTGCATCGTCTGACCCGCGCGCTTGCCGCGCTGATTGCCGCGCCATTGGACGCGGGCAGCGATTCGTTCGAGCCATCGACGCTGCAGATCACCGGCGTCGATGTCGGCAACCCGGCGGTCAACGTGATCCCGGCAACGGCGCGCGCCTCGCTCAACATCCGCTTCAACGACCGCCACTCCGGCGAGTCCCTGTCCGCCTGGCTGCGCGCTGTCCTGGCGCAGCATGCCGAGCGCTTCGACCTTGATGTCGCGATCAGCGGCGAGTCGTTTCTGACCCCATCCGGATCGCTGGTGGATACACTGCGCCGCGCCATAGCGCGCACCACCGGCATGGAGCCCAGGCTCGATACAGGCGGCGGCACCTCCGATGCGCGGTTCATTGCGCGCTGGTGTCCGGTCGCCGAGTTCGGCCCGGTCGGCGCCACGATGCACCAGGCCGATGAGCGCGTACCGGTCGCCGAGCTCCGCCAGCTCGCGTCGATCTACCGTGCCGTGCTGGACGATTTCGCCGCCGGACCGGCGTCGTGAGCGGGCCGGCGGGCAGGCCGCGCTCGGCCGCCGCGATGATCGTGCTCGGCGTGGTCAGGCTGGCGCGCGGGCAGGCCGACGGACTGCGGCAGTTCCGCGCCACGCCGGAGGCGTTTCTGGCCAGCCTCGCGCCGCTGCTGGCGTTTCCGCTGGTCGGCGGGGCGCTGATGCTGGCCGGGGGCGGGGGCTGGCGGGCGATCGTCGATCTGCTGGCGACGATCTGCGCGGTGCTCGCGCCGCCGGTGATCTCGCACCTGCTCGCCGGGCTATGGGGGCGCCGGGCGGAGTGGCTGCGCTTCGCCATCGCCTTTAACTGGTGCCAATGGGTCCTGCCGGTGGTGGGGATGGTCGTGATCCTCACGCTGGGCGCGGCGGCCGCGCTTGGCCTCCCCGAGGCAATTGCGGGCAACATAGCCCTCCTGACCATCGCGGCTTACGGTCTGTGGCTGCATTGGTTCCTGGCCCGCCATGGGCTGTTGCTGACGCGCCTGCGCGCGGTTTTGCTGGTGCTGATCGTCAATTCGACGACTGTGGCGATCGTGCTCGGTCCGCGGCTGCTCGCCGTCTCGGCCGGCCAGGCAGTGCTGGAGCGGACATGAGCGTCGCCACCTCCGTCGCATCGGGGATGCATGCGGCCCTGCTGCTGGCACGAGGGCGGCCGGATGGCATGCGCTATGTCGAGGACGACATGGCGGGCGCGGCGCGCAGCTTCTGGGCGGTGGTGGTCTGCCTGCCGCTGTTCGTCTGCCTGCGCCAGCTCGACGCCGACACGGACGTCGCGGATCAGGTGCATCAGTTTGTGCTGGATCTGCTGACCTTCGTGATCGGCTGGGCCGGCTTCGCCCTGGTCTCGCTTCAAGTGGTTATGGCGATCGGCCGGGCGCAGCGCTGGCCGCGCTTCATCGTCATCTGGAACTGGTGCAACGTCGTGCAGTGCCTGATCGTGCTGGCGGCGAGCCTGCCCGGCCTGCTCGGCGCGCCGTCGGTGCTGGATCAGACGGCGATGCTCGTCGCCAAGTGCTGGTCGCTGTGGCTGGAATGGTTCGCGATCCGGCTGGCGCTCGGCATCAGCCCGCTGGCGGCGATTGGCATGGTTGCGCTGGATCTCGGGATCGGAATCGGGCTGGCCGCGCTCACGAGTCCGGTTCAGGGCTGAACGGGTCCACCGGATAGCGTACGCCGGTCAGCGCCAGGCCCTCGGGCGGCGCGGTCGGGCCGGCGGTGCCGCGGTCGCAGGCAGCGAGCGCCGCCGCGACGCGGGCCACCGGCCAGGACCCATCGCCGACCAGCTTCAGCGTGCCGACCATATTGCGCACCTGATGGTGCAGAAAACTGCGCGCCTCTGCGATCACGTCGATCTGGTCGCCGGTCCGCACTACGTCCAGCCGGTCGAGTGTCCGCACCGGGCCGGACGCCTGGCAGGCCGCGGCGCGGAAGCTGGTGAAATCGTGCCGGCCGAGCAGGCTGGCCGCCGCCGCCTGCATCGCCGTGGCGTCAAGCGGTTGCGGTACGTGCCAGACCCGGCCGGCGAGCAGGGCAGGGCGGGCGCGGCGGTTCAGCAGACGGTAGCGATAGGTGCGCCCGATGGCCGAGAAGCGGGCGTTCCAATCTGGCGGGGCCAGCGCCGCGCGCAGCACCACGACGGGGTGGGGCTTCATGTGGAAGTTCAACGCCTCCCGCAGCCGGTTCGGGGTGATGTCGGTCGGAAGGTCGAGCTGCGCCACCTGCGCCTCGGCGTGCACGCCCGCGTCGGTGCGGCCGGCGACGACGGTGCGGACCGGTGCGCCGCGGGCGAGCTTTGCGGCGGCGGTCTCCAGAACGAGCTGGACCGAGAGGCCGGTGGCCTGACGCTGCCAGCCGACGAATGGTGCCCCGTCATATTCGATCAACAGCGCCCAGCGCATCACGAGTTGTGCCGTGACAATAAACTCCTTCCGAGCCGCGGCTTCCTGCTGACCGGACAGACGGAGTATAACCGCGCCACCGACGCGGTCTGCCGAAACTTCTCCAAGCTGCGGGACCTCCTGGCCCCGGTGTCGAGCCTACTGTCGGTCGTAGTCCCCGAAGGTCCCGAGCGCTGGTGCGATCCACCGCCGCGTTCTGGCGGGCGGGACGTTGTCAGCCGCGGCAGGGGGTGGAGAACGCGAGCGGGGCCGTTTGTCACAAAGTCGCTGTTCTAACCATAGTGTTCTCTGCGCTTAGGAGATTGCGCGCCGTGGGTTATTGTTCCAAGGCCATTTCCAATCTGATTTTTCTATTGATGGCAGCGACGGCCATTGCAGTCGCACCCTGTGCCGCTGTTGGTCAGGACCAGAAGCAACCGTTGCGATTTCTTGGCAATAAGGCGGTGGCGCCGTTCATCTCGTTGGAAGACGGCAAACCGGTCGGGGTCGTGGTTGATCTGGCATACGCCCTGGCCGACAAGGCTGGCTTGTCCATCGCCGTCGAGGCGATGGACTGGTCGACGGCCCAGTCGGAGGTGTTGCAAGGCAAGGCTGACGCCCTCCTGCAGATCAACCCCAATCCCCAGCGGGAACAGATCTATGACTTTTCCGACACTCTCCTGGTGTCCAATTTCCAGATCTTCCGTAAAGCCACCCGGACTGACATTCAGTCGCTGGCGTCCCTGCGCGGGAAGAAGGTGGGCGTCGAAAGCGGCGGTTTCCCGGCCGAGCAACTGGGGGGAGGCGGCGAGTTCCAGTTGGTCCTGATACCCACCTGGCAGGCGGCGTTCAGCTTGCTCAATACGAACCAGATCGACGCGGTGATCGTCGATCGATGGGTCGGCGAGTATGAGTTGGCCGTCAACCGATTTGAGGGAATAATCGTCGTCGATCCGCCGGTGGCTCAAAATTATTCACGAATTGCCGTCAAAAAAGGGAACGAGCAGCTACTTGATAAGATAAATATTGGTCTTGAATCCATAAAAACGGACGGAATATATCAGCATATTATGGAAAGTTAGCGGTCGCAGGAGGTAGTGTACGTTACAAAGCAATTGGTAAATAGGTTAATATTAATTGCAATTGTCGCCTGCTGGGCAATCATAATCGGCATCTCCATTCGCATCTTCGCTCACGCCCGCACGCTCAAGAAGATCAACATCAAACTGACCGACGAGAACGCCGCTCGCCGGGCCGCCGAGAGCGAACTGGCAGCCAGCCATCGCAATCTGGAAGGCGTGGTAGAACTGCGCACGATGGAACTGCGCCGCTCGGAAGAGCGGTTGAGGCTGTTCATCGACCGTGCGCCGGCCGCCATTGCCATGTTCGACAGCGAGATGCGCTATCTCGTGGTGAGTCGCCGTTTCATCACCGACCTCTTCCCCGGCTCCAGCACGGCTCCCCCGAGCCTGCTCGGCCGCAGCCATTACGAACTGTTTCCCGACTGCCCGGAGCACTGGCGCGAGGTCCACCGGCGGGTGCTGGCGGGCGAGACGCTGTCGGCCGATGACGACCCGTTCCCGCGGGAAGACGGGAGCTGCGACTGGGTGCGCTGGGAGATGGCTCCCTGGTACCGGAATGACGGCAGGCCGGGTGGTGCGGTGCTGTTCTCCGAGGTGGTGACGGCGCGCAAGCATGCCCAGGAGGCGCTCCGGCAAAGCGAGGCGCGGTTCCGGGCCGCCGTGCAGGCGGTCAGCGGCATCCTGTGGACCAACAACGCCGAAGGCAAGATGGCGGGCGAGCAGCCGGGGTGGGCGGCGCTCACCGGCCAGAGCTATGAGGAGTATCAAGCCTATGGCTGGGTGAAGGCCGTGCATCCGGACGATGCCCCGCCAACCATCGACGCCTGGAACCAGGCGGTCGCCGAGCGCAAGCCGCTCAACTTCGAGCACCGGGTGCGGCGGCATGACGGCGTTTGGCGGCGGTTCTCGATCCGCGCCCTTCCGGTGCTGCACCAAGACGGCACGATCCGTGAGTGGGTGGGCGTGCACACCGACATCACAGAGCAGCGGGAGTCTGAGGCGGAACTTGCCTACCTGAACCGGAAACTGGAGGAGCGCGTGCGCGAGGAAGTGGCCGCGCGGGAAGATGCACAGACGCGCGCCGCCCATGCCCAGCGGATGCAGGCGCTTGGGCAACTGGCGGGCGGCATCGCGCACGATTTCAACAACATCCTCCAGGCGGTGCAGAGCGGCGGCGCGCTGATCCAGACGCGCGCGGCCGACACAGCCAGCGTGAGGCGATTCGCTCGCACGGTGGTCGCCGCGGCAGAGCGGGGCGCCGCCATCACCCGTCGGCTGCTCGCCTTCGCCCGGCGCGGCGACCTGCGGGCCGAGCGGATCGACCCCGCCGGACTGCTGGACGGCCTGCGCGACGTCCTGGCGCAGACGCTCGGCAGCCCGATTACCGTGGTCGTCGAATGCGGAACCGGGCTGGCGGCGGTGATGGCCGATCGGGGGCAACTCGAAACCGCGCTGGTGAACCTCGCGACCAACGCCCGCGACGCCATGCCCGACGGCGGCACGCTCACCCTGGCCGCCGCAACAGAGGAGGTCACCGCCGCGCGGGTTCACCCGATAAGTCTGAAGCCCGGCCAGTATGTCCGCCTGGCCGTCACGGACACCGGGGCCGGCATGGATCGGACGACACTGGAACGTGCGATGGAGCCGTTCTTCACCACCAAGCCGCAGGATAAGGGCACCGGCCTCGGGCTACCGATGGCCAAAGGGTTCGCTGAGCAGAGCGGCGGCGGCCTGGCGATCGAGAGCGCGCCCGGGCAAGGCACTACCGTCACGATCTGGCTGCCGGTTGCGGACGTGCGGACGGAGGCGGCGCAACTACAGCCCGGGCTTGCACCCGTGGCCGGTCTGGCGCGCCGTGTCCTGGTGGTGGACGATGAGGACCTGGTGCGCGAGGTGCTCGTTGCTTCCCTTGAGGATGCCGGGTTCGCCGTGCTGGCCGCCGGCAACGGCGCCGAGGCCCTGGCGCTGCTGGAGGCGGAGGAGCCCGTGGACGCGCTGGTGGCCGACCTCTCCATGCCAGGTATGGGCGGGCTTGCGCTCATCCGCGAGGCGCAGGTGCGGCGCCCCGGGCTGCCCGCGGTGCTGCTGACCGGCTATGCGGGCGAGGCTGCCCACCTTGCGGTCAGCGGTGCGCCGCCCGGCGCCTTTTCGCTTCTGCGCAAGCCGGTCAGCGTCGCCCAGCTCGTGGACCGAATCGAAATGGTGCTCGCCGCCAAGAACAGGACGGCGCGATGAGGGCAGCCATTCCTGCTGTGCCGGATGCGGCGCACCAGGCTTTGCGCCCTTCGCCCGTAACATCCGACGTGGGCTGCGCGGGCCGCGGCGCAGGCTGTCGGGATACCGCAGATCGACTTTATTGTATGCGGAAGGACTTTTTTGTCACTGGAAGGCCTCTTTTGTCAGGTGACAGGTTTGGCCTTGGCAAGGCGCGTGCGGCGCGGCGCTCACCCGGCCCGCTGCGGCTCGCTTGTCGCGCCGCGTTCGACCGGCCCGCCGAGGATCACGCCGGCCGGGACGCAGCGGCCACGCAGGAACGCGTCGGCGGCGACGGCCGCGCGCCCGGCGAGCTGCACGCGGGTCAGGCGCAACGCACCCGAGCCGCAGGCCACGGTCAGGCGGTCGTCCAGCACCGTGCCTGGGCCGGCCCAAGGCGTGACGGTGCCGCCAATGACCGGGCCGGCAACTTCGGCCGGGGCAACAGCCAGCACCTTCAGCACCGCATCGCCGAGCAGCGTGTAGGTGCCGGGCCAGGGATTGAAGGCGCGCACCCGGCGCTCGATCGCATCGGCGGGTGCTGACCAGTCAATCCGCGCGTCGTCCCGGCTGAGCTTCGGGGCATAGGTGGCGCCCTCGTCCGGCTGCGGCACGGCCGGCGGATTCTCCGCGAGTGCGCGCAGGATCAGCGGGCCGCCGATCGCCGCCAGCGCGTCGTGCAGCGAGGCAGCGGAGGTGGCCGGCGTGATCGGGACCGACTCGCGCAGCAGCATCGGACCCGTGTCCAGGCCGGCGTCAACTTGCATGATGGTGATGCCGGTCTCCGTGTCGCCCGCCAGGATCGCCGCCTGGATCGGCGCCGCGCCGCGCCAGCGCGGCAGCAGGCTGGCATGGATGTTCAGGCAGCCCCGCCGGGGCGCATCCAGCATGGCCTGCGGCAGGATCAGCCCGTATGCCGCAACCACCGCGGCATCGAGGTCGAGCGCCGCGAAATCCTCCTGGGCCGCCGCGTCGGTGCGCAGCCGCCGCGGCGTACGAACCGGGAGCCCCAGCGCGTCCGCCGCCACATGCACCGGGCAGCGCCGGACCGACTGCCCGCGACCGGCCGGCTTGGGCGGCTGGCAATAGACGGCGGCGATGTTGTGCCCCGAATCATGCAAGGCGCGCAGGGCAGGGACGGCGAAGTCGGGGCTGCCCAGAAAGGCGAGACGCACCCCGCTAAGGTCCGTCGCGCCTAAGCCGCTGAGCCTTGGCCAGCCGCCGCATGATCATGTTGCGCTTCAACGTCGAGACGTGATCGACGAACAACACGCCGTCCAGGTGGTCGATCTCGTGCTGCAGGCAGGCGTTGAGCAGCCCGTCGGCTTCGATCTCCCGGCGCTCGCCCGTCAGATCCTGGTATCGCACCTTGACCTCGGCCGGCCGGGTTACGTCGGCGTATTGGCCGGGCAGTGACAGGCAGCCTTCTTCCCGGGTGGCCAGTTGCTTGCTGAGCCCGATCACCTCGGGATTGATCAGGATGATCGGCGACCGCTTGTGGTCCTTCTGCAGGTCGATCACCGCCAGCCGCAGACCGACGCCGACCTGCGGCGCGGCGAGACCGATACCGGGCGCCTGGTACATCGATGCCAGCATGCGAGCCACCAGATCGCGCACCGCGTCCGCATCGGCGGGTTCCACCGGTCTGGCCCGCGCTTTCAGCGCAGGGTGGGGGGCGACCAGGATTGGTATGTTCCCGACTCTGTCGGCGATAAGAACGTCGTCCATGGTGAGCATGTAGCGGCGCGAGACGCCCGCATCAACGGTCGGGCGACGCAAACCTCTTGCAAGCATTGATGCAGGTGCCAAAGTATGGCGTTGCCGGGGTGCCGCAAACAGGGTTCCGGCAGGGTGGCTCCCGCTTGGGGCCGATGCTTCGCTCTGTAGAGGGGGCTATGACCGCACGGATGTTTACGTCGCCGCTGTTCCTTGGATTCGACCATCTGGAGCAGATGCTGGAGCGGGCGTCAAAGACGTCCTCGGATGGGTATCCGCCTTACAATATCGAGCAAATCAGCCCCATCGGGCTGCGTATTACGCTCGCTGTTGCCGGATTCACAATGGATGACCTGCAGATTACGCAGGAAGACAACCAACTGGTTATCCGCGGCAGGCAGTCTGATGACAGCCAGGGGCGGGTGTTCCTGCATCGCGGCATTGCGGCGCGGCAGTTCCAGCGGGCCTTTGTGCTCGCGGAGGGAATCGAGGTGAAGGGGGCCTGGCTCGACAATGGGCTTTTGCACCTTGATCTCGCCCGTCCGCAGCCGGAGCCCAGGGTGCGGACGATTCAGATCAACATTGGCGGTGGCCAAGTGGTAGACGGAGAGTCCGGCAAGGGTTGACGGCTGGCGGGAGCCGACTGAACGGTCTCGCGATACCAGACGGCAGCGGCGCTGACCGGATCAGGCCGACGCCCGAGAGGAGATTGGAAATGAATACAAACACGTCAAATTCAGCACCGCCCGAAGCTTCAGGCGGTCGTGTGATTTTAGACGTCCGCGCGCTATCGCCGGCGGAATTCGCCAGGCTCGGGCTGTCCCAGCTTGCCTATGTCAAGCCGGCGCTGGTGGACGGTGCACCCGGCTTCGCGATCCACGCCGCGGATGGCACGCCGGTGGCGCTTGCCAATGACCGCAACGTGGCGGTCGCCGCCATCGTCCAGCAGGAAATGGTGCCCGCCTCGGTGCATTAGCCTGGCGAGGACAGCGCACATCCGTCGCCGGGCGCGTGATCGCTCGTCGGAGGCGGAAGGTGTGGATCGTGGGACGTAGGGCGGGCGCCATCCGCCACGAGGCCCCGAGCGTGGCCTCGGTGCCGCTACTGTCGGCGCGACCTTAACGGGTCGGGCGCTTCCAATTGCCGCAGGGCGGCCAAGTGGGGTGCTGCGGCGGCTAGCGAGACGCGCTCGATCGCCCGGTAGTGTTCCAACACCGCACGGCCGGCATCGGTCAGGGTGGCGCCGCCTCCGCCTGCCCCGCCGGCGGAGGCCGCCACCACTGCAAGTCCAAGCGATTGGTTCAGATCCTCCACCAGTGCCCAGGCACGGCGGTACGACATCCCGAGATCCCGGCCGGCGGCCGAGATCGAGCCCATGCGGTCGATCGCCTCCAGCAGCGCAGCCTTGCCGGGGCCGATACGCGCACCGCCGGTCAGCTCGACCCGGATGCTGAGCCGGCCGGGCTCGAGCACGCTTCAGGCCGCGGTGCCGGGATCAATCCAGCCGATATTGCCGTCGCTGCGGCGGTACACGACATTGAGAGACCCGCTCGCGCTGTTGCGGAACATCAGCACCGGCTGGTCGGCAAGATCCATGCGCATCACCGCCTCGCCGACCGACAGCAGGCTGATCTCGGCGGCCGCCTCGGCGATGACCGTGGCGTAGGCGGCGGCGCCGTTCACCGGCTCCGCTTCATCGTGGGTGCTTTCAGATTCATCCTGGCGGAGGACGTACTGGCGGCCGGCTTCCGGCCGGTCGCGGTTGGCGATGTCGCGCGCGTGCTCGTTGACGCGCCGGCGGTAGCGGCGCAGCCGCTTGGCGATATGTTCCGCGGCATCGTCGAAAGCGCTGTTGGCGTCCGCCGCCTCACCCTCGCCGCGCAGCACCAGGCCGCGTCCGGCGTGCAGGTTGATGTCGCAGGTAAAGAAACTCCGCGCCCGGCTGAAGGTGACCTGTGCCTCCAGCGCGCTGTCGAAATACTTGTTCGCGATCAGGTCGAGATGCTTCGAAACGCGCGTGCGCAGGGCGTCCGAGAGATCCACTTGCTTGCCTGATACGGTGATCTGCATCTGCCTCTCCCCCCGTCATCGGATACGGAGCCGGGGCGCCGCCCTCAGGCCGGCACCGCCTTCTCCCGCCGGCGCTGCACCGAGTTGGGGATGCGCAGCGCCTCCCGGTATTTGGCCACGGTCCGGCGGGCAATGTCCACGCCCTCTCGTCGCAGAACTGCCACGATCGCATCGTCCGACAGGATATCGTCAGGATTTTCGGCGGCGATCAGGGCACGGAGCCGATGGCGCACGGCCTCGGCGCTGTGGGATTCGCCGCCATCGGTGCCGTGGATCGCCGTGGTGAAAAAATACTTCAGTTCAAACGTGCCGCGCGGCGTGGCGATGTACTTGTTCGACGTCACCCGGCTCACGGTGCTTTCATGCATCTCTACCGCCTCGGCTATGTCCCGCAGGATCAGCGGTTTCAGGTGCTCGACGCCATGGCGCAGGAAGCCGTCCTGTTGCCGGATGATTTCCGTCGCAACCTTCAGGATGGTCTGCGCCCGCTGCTGCAGCGAGCGCACCAGCCAATTGGCGTTGGCCAGCCGCTCGGCGAGGAAGGTCCGCGCCTCCTTCTCGGCGCGCGGTGCCACCCGGGCATAGAAGCGCTGGTTCACCAACACGCGCGGCATGGTGTCGGGGTTCAGCTCCAGCAGCCACTCGTCCTGCGGCGCCGCCCGCATCAGGATGTCGGGCACGATGGTCTGCGCCGTGTTGGTATCCCATCCGGCGGCCGGCTTCGGGTCGAGGGCGCGCAACTCCGCCACCATCTCGGCGAGATCCTCGGCATCGACGCCGCACACCTGCATCAGCCGCCGCATGTCCCGTCGCGCCAGCAGGTCCAGATTATCGAGCAAGGCCGCCATCGCCGGGTCCAACCGGTTGCGCTCGGCAAGCTGCGCCGCCAGGCACTCCTTCAGGTCGCGTGCGAACAGCCCGACCGGGTCGAACTGCATCATCCGCTCGCGCACCGCCTCCAGCCGTTCCAGGGACACGCCCAGGGCCGCGGCGATCGCCGCGGGCTCGGCGGTCAGCCTGCCGGCGGGGCAGAGCAAGGCCACCAGGTAGGCGGCGATCAGCCGCTCCACCGGGTCGTTGAAGGACAGGCGAAGTTGTTCGGCGAGGTGCTCGCGCAGCGACCGGCGGGAATCGGCCATCTCCTCGATGCTGCGCTCGCCGCCCTCGAAGTCGCTTCGCCCGCCGTGGCCTTCGATCCGGCCCGAGGCTGAATTGAGGGACGGACCGCCATCCGCCGATCCGCCCGGGTCGTAGGTTTCGGCCATGTCGGCGTCCAGCGGCGCGGCCGCCTCGCTGGGCAGCGTGTCGCCCCTTGTGAGATCAACGGTGTCTGCTGCTTCGCCGGGAGCGGGCAGCGGCCGCTGGTCAGGCGCGGCAGCCTCGGCGGCGGGAAAGTCGGCGCTGTCGTCGCGTTCGAGCAGCGGGTTGCGCTCCATCTCCTCATCGATGAAGGCGGCGACCTCGATATTGTTGAACTGCAGCAGCTTGATGGCCTGACGCAACTGCGGCGTCATCACCAGGGACTGGGTCTGGCGAAGGTCCAGGCGCGGCCCTATGGCCATGAGGGATCATCCGGGTGTCGCACTGCAACGACCCGTCTAGCACATGCAAGAAGCGTGCTAAAGACTGAACCGCTCGCCCAGGTAAACCCGTCGCACGTCTGCGTGGGCGACCACTTCCTCCGGGCGCCCCTCCATAAGCACCTGGCCATCGTGCATGATGTAGCCCCGGTCGATAATCTCCAGCGTCTCCCGGACATTATGGTCGGTGATCAGCACGCCGATGCCGCGGTGCTTCAGGTGCGACACCAGGTCGCGGATTTCGCCCACGGCGATCGGATCGATGCCGGCCAGCGGCTCGTCGAGCAGGATGTAGGCCGGCTGGCTGGCCAGCGCGCGGGCGATCTCGACGCGCCGCCTTTCGCCGCCCGACAGCGCCAGAGCAGGGGTGCGGCGCAGATGGCCGATGCCGAACTCGGCCAGCAGCTCGTCCAGCATGCTGTCACGCTTGTCGGGGTTCGGCTCCACCACCTCCAGCGCCGCCATGACGTTTTGCTCGACGTTGAGGCCGCGGAACACGCTCGCTTCCTGCGGCAGGTAGCCGATGCCGAGCCGGGCGCGGCGATACATCGGCAGCGTGGTGATGTCGGCGCCTTCCATGCTGATCGAACCGGTGTCCGGCTTGATCAGGCCGACGATCATGTAGAAGGTCGTGGTCTTGCCGGCGCCGTTCGGGCCGAGCAGCCCGACCGCCTCGCCGCGGCGCACGGATATCGAGACATTCCGCACCACGGGGCGTTTCTTGTAGGTCTTGCCGACCCCGTGCGCGGCCAGTCCGGGAACGGCGGGCACTGCCTTGAGGCCCGGCCCGGCCCCAGGGCCTTGTTCCGCCGTCCGCGCCCGGGGACGCGGCTCCGTGCGCGCGTCGCTCATTTCGGCTTGCCGGCTGCGGGGGAAACCGGTGTGGCGACCGGCGGCGTGCTCGCTGGGGCCATCGAACCCTTCGGCGCCGCCGGCGGCTGTCCATCCGGTGCGGTGATCGCCTGGTTGGTCTGGTCGTTCGGCACCAACAGGCCCGAGACCCGGGCGCCCTTGCTCGGCAGCAGCCGGGAAATCCCCGTTTTCAGGTTCACGTCCGCCTCCGCTCCGGCGAGCTGGTTCTGCCCGCGGGTGATCCGTACCTTCCCGGCAACCCGGGCGATCCCGCTATCCGGTACGTAGACAGCCCGGTCGCCGGTTACCGTATCGTTAACGGTACGGATAACCACGTTGCCGTAGCACTCGACTTTCTCCAGCTTCCCCGAGGCACCGAGCGGGTCTTCAGGCGCCGGCTGGGGCGTCCCTTTGATGGCGGGCTTCTCCTGCGCTGCAACCTGCCTGGGCTCCGGCGCCCCTGTTGCTGCCGCCGCCGCCGGCTGCTTCGCCCCTGCCTCCGTTGGCCTGGCGCCCGGGTCTGGTTGCCTGGTCCGCGCCTCCGCCGGCTTCTCTCCCGGTTTCGGCTGATCCGTCGTTGGCACCGTGTAGGCGACCACTGTGTCCGCCGACAGCCGCCGCCCGTCGTTTGTTACCACCACCGCGTCGCCGCGGGCCACCGCCATGTGCTTTTGCGCCCAGTACTCCATGTCGTCGCGCGCCGAAAGCACCTGCGAGGGTGTGGTCAGCTTCAGGTTCCGGCCGGTCAACACCATCACCGCCTGATCGAGGTCGTACGTCGCCTTGTCGCCCTGCGCCTGGTCGGTCTGGGTGTAGATGTGGACATTGCCCTCGGCCTGCACCCGGTAGATCTCATTGCCGCCGCCGTCGCTGTCGCCCAGAAGGCCCGGGCCGTTTCCGGCCTGCGTCGCCTGGTCTCCGGTTGGGGGCCTTGCTCCGTCCCCGGCGTTTACCGTCGCCTTGATGCCGGCTTCGGCCCCTTCACCCCTGGTCCCGCCCTGTGCGTCAGCCGGAACGCCGGCTTTGCCGCCTTCGCCCGGTGTCGTGGTGTCGGCCTTCTTGCGATACCAGGCGATCAGCCGGTCCGCGGTGACCGTGACGCTGTCGCGGATCGCCTTCGCGTTGCCGCGCGCAATGACCTGCTGCTCGTGCTGCCGCCATTCCAGCCCGTCGCTTGCGGTGATGTCGATCGGTCCGCCATGCGACATGTCGAGATCCTGGGCGGCCAACCGCAATGGCGCGAACAGCAGTGCGGCGCCAAGGACGGCGCCCGGCCTCATTTCATCTTCCCGCTGGTCTTTGTCCCGCTGGTCTTTGTCCCGCTGGGCTCCGTCCCGCTTGTCGCGCCGGGCGTCGTCCCGTTCAGCACCAGATGTGCCGGCCCGGCGAATTGGATGGCGGCGCCCTTGTCCAGCAGGGTGAAGCCCCCGGCGGCGTCCAGCGTGCCGAATGGACCCTCGGCGTGGGTCGGCTCGGCGCTGGCGGCCGCACCGTTCTTGAGGTCCAGCGCGGCGCTTTGCGTCAGCATAGTGGTGCCGTCGTCGCGGTACAGCGTGACGTCGTGCGACAGATCCAGTTCGTTGATCTGCTTCAGGAACACCCCGTCCTTCGCCTCAAGGTAAAGCCAGGTGCCGTTCTCCATGGTCATATCGCCCTTGGGCATGGTCAGGTTGACCCGCTCCTCGCTGACTTGCTGTGCGGTGGCGGCGGTCACGGTATAGGGGCGGCCGTGCTGGTCCAGGCTGTGATAGTGCGGGTCGATCAGCCGTGCCCCGCCCACTTCGCTGGCGACGCGGCGAACGGCAGTGCTGGCCTCATTGGAGAAGCGCTTCAACTCCGGCCAGACCGCAATGGTGGCCAGCAGCACCAGAGCAAGAAGTGGCAGCAGCCACTTGGTCACCAGAATGATCCGGCGGCGGCGAGCCAGGCCGCGGGCGGTTGGCGGCCGGCGGATACGGGCGGCCGTCGCGGCCACCAGCTTCTCCCCGGCGCGGCGTGGTCCTCCGATCGGTTGGGGGGAGCTGATATGCATGTCAGGCCACCCCTGCCCGCAGCAGGTCGTGGACGTGCAGCACGCCGCGCGGCACGCCGGCCTGGTCCACCACGAACAGCGCGGTGATCGGCGTGCCCCGGGCGTTCATCGCATGTAGCGCCTCCGCGGCGAGCGAGTCCGGCGTGATGGTGCGGGGCGCCCGTGTCATCACGTCACCGACGCGACGGGACAACAGGTCCGGCCCCATCGAACGCCGCAGATCGCCGTCGGTCACGATGCCGATCAGCTTGCCGGCTTCGTTCACCACACCAAGGCAGCCGAACCGCTTTTCGGTGATCAGCAGCAGGGCGCGGTCCATCGGCGTGTCGGGGCCGGCCAATGGCAGGGCATCGCCGGTGTGCATCAGGTCCCGCACGCGCTGCAGCCGTGCGCCGAGCCGCCCGCCAGGGTGGAACTGCCGGAAATCCGCGGCGGTGAAGCCTCGACGGGTCAGCAGGGCCACCGCCAGCGCGTCGCCGAGCGCCATCTGCATGGTGGTGGACGTGGTGGGGGCGAGGCCGATCGGACAGGCCTCGGCCGAAGCGGGCAGCAGCACCGTGACGTCCGCCGCCTTGGCGAGCGCCGAATCGGCACGGGCGGTGATCGCGACCAGCGGCAGCGCGAAGCGCCGCGTGTGCGCGACCAGGTCGGCGAGCTCGGTGGTTTCGCCGGAGTTGGAGATCGCCAGCACCGCGTCGCCCGGCACGATCATCCCGAGATCGCCGTGCGAGGCTTCTGCCGGGTGGACGAACAGCGCCGGCGTGCCGGTGGAGGCCAATGTGGCGGCAATCTTGTGGCCGACATGGCCCGACTTGCCCATGCCGGTGATGACAACGCGGCCGGTGACGGCTGCCAGCGTTTCCACGGCGCGGACAAAGCTTTCGTCGAGACCCGCCGCGAGGGCGCGCAACCCGGCGGCCTCGGTGCCAAGCACGGCCCGGCCGACATCGAGGTCGGACTCAAAGCTGGTGGCCAGTACGGCAGTCATGCGGGCCATGCTCCCTGAATGGCTAAGAACCGGGCGCGTTGCAATAGCTTGTACGCCCACCCTGTCACGCAGGGTCAACGAAAGCCGCCCGGAACGGCGGCTCGGCAACGGTTACGACGGAGGAAGCAGGCCGAATGTGGCAAAAAGAGCGCGGTCAGTGCGCGAAAATGTCGGGTTGCTCGTAGCCGAGCAGGTCCAGCCGGCCGCGGGCGGGCAGGAAGGCGAAGCATGCATCGGCCAGCTCGCGCCGATTCTCCCGCGCCAGCAGCCCTTCCAGCTTGGCCCAGAGCGCGTGCAGGTGCAGCACGTCGGAGGCGGCGTAGGCAAGCTGCTCCGGCGTGAGAGCGACCGCGCCCCAGTCGGACGTCTGCTGCTGCTTGGACAGCTCGACGCCAAGCAGCTCCCGGCAGAGGTCCTTCAGCCCGTGCCGGTCGGTGAAGGTGCGCACCAGCCTGGCGGCGATCTTGGTGCAGCGGACCGGCGCGACGGTGATGCCGAGCGCGTGCTGCAGCACCGCCACGTCGAACCGGGCGAAGTGCATGAGCTTCACCACGTTCGGGGCGGCCAGCAGCCGCTTGAGGGTGGGGCAGTCGTAGCCGTGGCCGCCGAGCGCTTCGGGGATGAGCTGGACCAGATGCGCGTGGCCGTCCCCGGACGAAAGCTGCACCAGGCACAGCCGGTCGCGATGCGGGTTGAGCCCCATGGTCTCGGTGTCCACCGCGACCACGGCGCCGAGCGCAACCGTCTCCGGCAGGTCGTGCTGGTGCAGGTGGATCGTGGCGTGGGGCATGAATTGGGTGGTGCTCATGGTCCTTGACGGGTCATCGACCGCTGGTCATCGCGCGTTTTGACCACCGACCATGGGGGTGCCCCGGTGAGAGGCTGGTGCCCAGGAGAAGACTCGAACTTCCACGACCTTGCGGCCACAGGTACCTGAAACCTGCGCGTCTACCAATTCCGCCACCTGGGCACCGGGGCATGCGGCCACCCGGAAGGCGGGGGCTGCGGTAGGGCGCGGCATTTAGCCCCGGCTGGGGGCGGCGTCAACTGGGGGGAGCGGGGGCGGTGCTACGACCCTCTGAATTGGTAACGCACGCCGATCAGCACGGCATTGTCCAAGACGTTGAAACCATTCCGGCTCGTGCTCGACGGGTGGGCGCCATTGACCAGATCGCCGGTCGTCGTAGCGCGGGTAATCGGGACATTGGCGCCTGCCATGCCGAAGAACCGGTATTCCAACGTGAACGCGAGTCCGGGGAAAGCACGCACTGGCAACGACGCTCCGACGACCGCCTGATAAGCAAAGGCACCAGCCGTACCGAAGCTGACGGTCTCGGGTCCGACAATGGTGTTATTGTTCGGGAGTCGGAAGATGCCGGGAGCGTTGCCGTGGGCATTACCGAGGTTGAGCCAGCCGTAGCCCAGCCCCGCGCCGATATAGGGCTGCACGGGCAGGTGCAGCGGGATGTCATAAGCGACATTGGCCATGACGGCGTAGGTCGCCGCGTTGCCGCTGACGTTGGTGAGCGGCTCCAACATGCCGTTGATGCGGCGGACAGAGATGACGTCGATGCCGTTGGACCGATAGCTGCCCTCGATTTCCGTGCGAAGTCCGTTGCCGAACCCCCAGCCAACAGCGGCCAGGCCGAGCGGACCGTCATCAGTGTAGATTTTCCTGTTAGGCTGCGAGGATAACAGCGAGCCAGCGAAGCTCACCCCGGCGTTCCCGCCGATATACAGTCCCTGGATCGGCTGAGCGACCGCGATGGCTGGAAACATCAACGCGCCGGCCAGAGTTACTTGTTTCAACATGATTTATGTATCTTCATCGCGGTGCTTTCTGGCCCGAAATTGGTGGACTTGCAAGCACAAGTTGCGTTTGGTGGTGGTTGTGCACGGACAGTCAGCCTGGCTGGGCGGATCACAAGGACTTGCTTACCGGAGGCGGAGTTGTCTCGCGGCTCCGCCCAACTGGCGCCAAGATGCCCATATCAGATGGTGAAGAGCGGGAACCAAGGATAGAACTAATGCGCGCAGACCTGGACCTCAAAACCAAGCAAAAGGCTTGGGAAACACCACGGAACATCGCCATCCTCGCGGGCACCGTGGCCGCCATAGCCGGCGTGCTGGCGGGCGTAGCCGGCTACAAGATCGGGCAGAGTGCCGCCCCGTCGCGGGTCGTCTTCCAGCCGGGAGCGATCCAGATATCGCCGCCGCCAGCACCGCCGGCCAGATGATAGCCGATCTTATAGTGTCAATTGAAATGGTCGCCTGGGCAGAGGCGGTTGTAGCGACCCATTTTCGAGTTCCGATCACTGAGGGCCGATGATCCCAGGCGGGGCCTTGTCGAGCACCTCACGGAATTCGTTTCACTGACGTTTTGCGCAGCACTTGCATGTCTTCGTGCGTTGCGCGGGCAAACGCATAGGCTGCGAAACGCAACGCGGTCTCGGGCGGCTCGAACCATCGTGCGACTGTTCCAACGCGGCGTTGAGCGGAAATGGGATTCATTGCGACGGCCTCTCGGCTTGGGGATAGTGTTGCATGCACGTCCGTGCAGCGACTGTTATGTTCGCTCTCAAGGAGGTCCGAATGGACAACACGGTTGACGTGACGATCCCAGTCGAGCCCGAGGCGGCGGCTGCGCTCTCGGACGCACGCAACCGCGAGGCTGTCGGCCGGCTGATCAGCCGCGTGCTCCGCCCCCGCTCCGGTCCAAGCCCGCTTGCCCAGGCCATCGCCGAGATGAAAGCTGCCGCGAGGGCGGCGGATCTGACGGACGCCGACATCGATGCCGACCTGGCGGACTACAATGCGGAGCGCCGCGGCGGTCGCGCCGTCGATTGATCGTCTTCGACGCCTCCGCCATGGTTGGCGCGGCACTCAAGCTGGACAGCGTGCCGGAGCGTGCGCTGTTGCGCGCCGAAGATGTGGACGTGTTCGCCCTTTCCGTCGTGGTGGAGGCCGAGATTTCCGAAGTGCTGGGTCGTCCGAAATAGCGTCCTTGCAGGGACCGTTATGTTCGCTCTCAAGGGGTCCGAACGGATAATACAGTTGACGTGACGATCCGGTTGAGGGCGGCGCGTCTCTGACGAATGCGCCTGCGAGGCGGTCGGCCGGCTGATTAGATAAGGCGAGCGCGGCGCTAATCGGCAGTCTGAAGCGCCTTCTTCCGTTGCGCCGCAGGTTGTGGCACGCACACCATCAGCGTGGCGCTGGACGACGAAGGCACCGGCTGGCACGTTCTGCTTACGGAAGTGTAGAGGAGGCGAACTGATGCCCATCCGCCAAGCCGCACAGGTTCAAACCGGCGGCCGAGGCCATGATCCCAACCGCTATCGAGCAGTCCGGCGCGCTGGCGGTTACCCGGCCGAGCGCTGGAGGCCATTGTCATGTCGGCTACCTAGAGGTAAGCGAGTCCAGCAATGATGCAGCTTGTTACTTTGCTTGTCTGCTATGTAGTTACCGTTCCGCCGGCTTACATAATTATTCGTCGGACAGGAAAGACAAAGTGGTTGGCGCTGTTTCTTGTCGTTCCGCTTCTAGGTCTTGCACTTGTGGCTTGGATTATTGCCCTCTCACGATGGCCCGCCGCTGATAAAATGGGCCGCGAGCTGGCCGTGCGAACCGTTGACATCCCGGCCAATGCGCTGGTCGAATCAGGTCAACACCACGAATTGCCGCCTAAGCGTCTGTATGGAATAATAGCCAATCGCCGGCGTGATGGTTCCTGTGCTTTGGGTTATCGATATGCCGTCGATGCTCCTCATGATGGGCGCACGATTCCCCCGCTGGGTCTTTTGGCTGCTGGTTATCAGGGCGGTAGGGGCGGCGGGGGCACGCCGAGGAGGCGGCTAAAGTGGTTGAACTCGCTATGGTCGGGCCTTGGGCGTTGCCCGTTCGCTGGCGAGAACGAGGTAAGAAAATGTTAAGTCCAGCATTAATGCAATTTGTTCCTTTGATTGTCTGGTATGTGGCTACCGTGCCGCCAACTTTTATAATCATACACAGAGCAGGAAAGACAAAGTGGCTCGCGTTGCTTCTTATCGTTCCGTTTTTAGGCTTTATACTTGTGGCTTGGATTGTTGCCTTCTCACGATGGCCCGCCGCTGACCATCCAAGCTCCTAGTGAGAGCTGCCGCGAGCGGATTTGACGGACGCCGACATCGATGCCGAGATCGTCTTCGATGCCTCAGCCGTCGCGTGCACCTGACCATCAGTCGGGTTCCGACAGTCCGGGCGGCGCCGTCCGAGGTGCAACGCATTCGCCCACGCTCAGCCCCCGACCCGAGCCTTGAGCCCCATCCGCCCGCCCCCTTATCAATACCCACACACGACAAGGGGTGGGACGCATGGCAACACGCACCGTGGCGACGGTTTTCGGCGGCTCGGGGTTCATTGGCCGTTACGTGGTCAAGCGGTTGGCGCACCAGGGCTTCGTGGTCCGCGCCGCCGTCCGAGACCCGGAGGGCGCGCTGTTCCTCAAACCGATGGGCGCGGTGGGCCAGGTGGTGCCGCTCTACGCGTCGCTCACCAACGAATCGACCGTCAAGCGCGCGGTCGAGGGCGCGGACCTCGTGGTCAACCTCGTCGGCATCCTGGCCGAAAGCCGCAAGGGCGACTTCACCCGCATCCACGCCGAGGGCGCCGGCCGCATCGCCCGCCTCGCCACCGCAGCCGGGGTGGGGCGCATGGTGCACGTCTCCGCGATCGGCGCCGACCCCGACAGCCCCAGCGGCTACGGCCGCAGCAAGGCCGCCGGCGAGGCCGCCGTCCGGGAAGCCTTCCCCGGCGCCACCGTCCTTCGGCCCTCCATTGTGTTCGGCCCGGAGGACCAGTTCTTCAACCGTTTCGCCGCCATGGCGCGGCTGCTGCCGTTCATGCCGGTGATGGCCGGCAACACCCGCTTCCAGCCGGTCTATGTCGGCGACGTGGCCGACGCGGTGATCGCCGGCCTGGCCCGCCCCGAAGCGGCCGGTGCCCTGTATGAGTTGGGCGGCCCCGAGGTGTTCACCTTCCGCGAACTGCTGCAATGGATCCTGAAGGCCACCCAACGGCCGCGCCCGCTGGTCAACATCCCGATGCCCATCGCGCGGCTGCAAGCGCTCGTTATGGAGCGGCTCCCTGGCAAGCCGCTGACCCGCGACCAATTGGCGATGCTAAACCGCGACAACGTGGTGGCCGAGGGCGTGCCCGGGCTCACGGACCTGGGGATCACCCCAACGCCGATCGAACTTGTCGTCCCAATCTACCTGGAGCGCTTCCAGCCGGGCGGCGGCACGCGCCCCCGACCGCTCCCGGACGACAGAATAGGTCAACAAGCGGGCCTTTCTTACCAGGCGAGGGACACCGAATAGGGCGCCCTCGCGCCAGCCACCCCTGAGTATGGCAGTCATGCTGTCCTGAGAGGCGGATTCCGCTTCCAGGGCGGCGGTCGATCGCCTACATACGATCCGCGCTCGCGGCACAGCCAAGCCGTGCTCTGCGCGCGTCTGCCGACAAAGGGGGTCGCCTTGGCCGAGCGCATGCTGAAATTCGTCAATCTCGCGCAGGAACAGCCGAAGAAGCGGCCAGCGGGCGAACGCAGCCACGATTTCGGCGAAATCTACCGCGAGTTCGACGACCAGAAGGCCGCCGCGCAGTCGAGCCGGTGCAGCCAATGCGGCGTGCCGTTCTGCTCGGTGCATTGCCCGCTCTCGAACAACATCCCCGACTGGCTGAAACTCACCGCCGAGGGGCGGCTCGAGGAGGCATATGAAATCTCCTCCGCCACCAACAATTTCCCCGAGATTTGCGGCCGCATCTGCCCGCAGGACCGGCTGTGCGAAGGCAATTGCGTCATCGAGAAGGGGTTCGAAGCGGTCACCATCGGCTCGGTCGAGCGCTACATCACCGACACCGCGTTCGAGCGCGGCTGGGTGCAGCCGGTCCGGCCGCGTCAGGAGCGGGACGGCTCGGTGGGCATCATCGGCGCCGGGCCGGGCGGACTCGCGGCGGCGGAGGAACTGCGCCGCCACGGCTACCAGGTCACGGTCTACGACCGGCACGACCGCGTCGGCGGGCTGCTGATCTACGGCATTCCCAACTTCAAGCTGGAAAAGCCGGTGGTGCTGCGCCGCGCCGCGCTGTTGGAAGAGTCGGGCGTCCGCTTCGAGCTGAACTGCGCGGTCGGCCGCGACATCATGCTGGCCGAATTGCGCGCGCGCCACGACGCCGTGCTGATCGCCACCGGCGTGTACAAGCCTCGTGACATCGCCGGCCCCGGCAGCGGCCTGTCCGGCATCGTGCCCGCCCTGGATTACCTGATCGCGTCCAACCGCACCGGCCTCGGCGACGCGGTGCCGGCGTTCGAGTCCGGCGTGCTGAACGCGCAGGGCAAGAACGTCGTGGTGATCGGCGGCGGGGACACCGCGATGGACTGCGTGCGCACCGCCGTGCGCCAGGGCGCTGCGTCGGTGAAATGCCTGTACCGCCGCGACCGCGACAACATGCCGGGCTCGCTGCGCGAGGTGAAGAACGCCGAGGAAGAAGGCGTGGAGTTCGTCTGGCTGGCCGCCCCCGAAGCGTTCCTGGGTGAGGAGCGCGTCGCGGGCGTGCGAGCGGTGCGCATGGATCTCGGCTACCCGGACGCCTCCGGCCGCCAGTCGGCGGAACCGGTCGAGGGCAGCCATTTCAGCCTGCCGGCTGAACTCGTGATCAAGGCCCTGGGCTTCGATCCCGAGGACCTGCCGGCGATGTTCGGCGAACCGTCGTTGGAGGTCACCGGCTGGGGCACGCTGAAGATCAACCGCCGGACGTTCGAAACCAGCCTGCCCGGCGTGTTCGCGGCCGGCGACATCGTGCGCGGCGCCTCGCTGGTGGTGTGGGCGATCCGCGACGGCCGCGACGCTGCCGAACAGATCCATCAGCACCTTGTGCGACAGCAGACGCTGGCGATGGCGGCGGAATGAGCGAAGCCACTCCCACGACCCAGGGCCAAGTACGCCCAGCACGGATAGCCGAAGCGGCCTCACGGCCGAGCCGAAGGACAGGA
>Ga0302279_10001470_pt1 | contig 33331 bp, 33 predicted proteins | sample III_Bog_N3_3_FD_194541 | JGI IMG/M metagenome (GOLD analysis project Ga0302279, IMG submission 194541) | Peat permafrost microbial communities from Stordalen Mire near Abisko, Sweden - III_Bog_N3_3 | ecosystem: Environmental > Terrestrial > Soil > Wetlands > Peat | place: Sweden: Abisko...
AGGCGCCGGCCGGGTCGAGCATGGCGCGGTAGTAGTTGTTGTCGGTGTTGGTCGCCCCAAACGGCGTCGTGTCGTCTCCCACGCGAAAGAGTGAGGGCAGTGCGGCATCGCCGAATTCCACGTAGATCTGGTAGGCAAGATGCGTCAGCCGGCTGACGTAGCGATAGCCCTCGGCCCGCAAGCGTGGATCATCGGGATAACCCGGCCCGGTAATGCGCTCGCCGACCGCCTTGATGCGTTCGGCGTAGCTGCTCCAGGCCGCGTCAAGGTCGACCCCGTTCTCGCTCACGATTACTCCTCCAACTGATCCGTCACGTCGCCACGTCGGCCTGTCCAGAGCCTAGGAGAGCGGCGTCATGTCGAGGAGGTGGTGCTACCCATCAGTGAGAATGCGGCCCTATGCCTCGTTCTGTGCGAGTGCGGAGAGTGCGTCGAGGATGTCGGCAACCTCGGTCCGGGCCGTGTAGTCGGGCTGCACGTCAACGAAACGCACGGTGTGCCCCTTGTCGACGATGAGGACGGTGGGCCGTGGAAGTTCGACCGAGCCCTCGGCATTGACCTGGGTCAGATCGAGCCCGAGCGTGCGTTGGGCCTCGAGGACGTCGTCAGCCTGCTGGAAGGAGATGCCAACCCGGCGGGCCAGCCGGCTGCCCGGATCGGAGAGCACGGTGAACGCGAGCCCAGCCTTCTCGGTGGTGGAGAGCGACTGGTCTGGAGACTGGGGGCTGAGAGCCACCAGGCGCGCCCCGAACTTGTCCAGCTCGGGCAAGAGCTCGCGCTGGTAGGTGCGCAGCGCCAGGTTGCAGTAGGGGCACCAGCCGCCGCGGTAGAAGACGATGACCGCCGGGCCGCTTTCGACGAGCTGGTCGAGCGTGACCGGATGGCCAGTCGCGTCGTCCAAGGTGAACGAATCGAGCGAGTCGCCGACTGCAATGGCGCCTGCCGGAATTCCCTCCTTGAGAAAGCCCTGGATGCTTCGGTCGAAGACCTCGAGCACGTCAGCCGGCAGGTTCTCGGCCGCCGCCGCCTTCATCTGTTCGGACTGCTCGCGCATGGTGACGGACATCTGACCTCCGGGGAAGGGCCAAGTGGACTGGACAGTCCAATTATGTCCGAAAGAACTGGACTGTCAAGTCCAATACAATGAGAGCATGGCAACGCCGCCCGTGACGGAGCGAGGCCGCCGGGCGCGCGGGCGCATTGTGGCCGCTGCAGCTGAAGTGGTGGCCGAAAAGGGGGCCCTCGGCGCCAGCTTGGATGAGGTTGGAGCGCGCGCGAATGCCTCGCGTAGTCAGCTGTATCACTACTTCGAGGACAAGAACGACTTGCTGCGTGCCGTGGCCGAAGCCACAAACGAAGCGGTCCTCGACGGCCAGGCGACGCTCTTCGAGGGACTCGGCTCGTGGGACGGACTGCAGCGCTGGGCCGACGCTCTCGTTCTGCTCCAAGAACAGCGCAGTGGGAGCGGAGGCTGTCCGATCGCCAACCTGGTCGCCCAGATCGGCGAGCGCGACGACGACATCCGCGTCGTCCTGGCGTCAGGATTTGATCGATGGCAGTCGAGTATCCGTGAGGGGCTCGCCGCCATGCTCACCTCGGGAGAACTGCGAAGCGGTACTGACGTCGACTGGCTTTCGGCGTCGACGCTCGCCAGCCTGCAAGGCGGACTCATACTCACTCAGGCTCGGCGCGATCCTGAGCAACTTCGACTCGCTCTTGACGGTGCTCTAGGCCTCATAGACGGGTACCGCACCGTTTCCTGACGTTCCTGAGAGGTCAGCGCTCCAAAGCCCCTCAAGAACCGAGCGGACCGGTTCGAATTCGTTGCGCATGAGCGGTGTTTCGTAGAGACCCGTTGATGATCTCGGCCAGCGCGTTCACAGAGCTGTCGCCCTTGGAACCAGCCGACGTGGCTCTGCTCAACGAGGCTCGAAAGTTACTTGACGATGATATTCCCCGTCATGTACTGGTGGATATTGCAGATGTAACTGTACGTGCCGGGCTTCGTGGGTGCCTTGAAGGTCTTCGTCTGGTTTTGTGTGATGTTCCCGGTATTGAATTGCCCACCCGTGGCGGTCAACGTATGCGTGACGCTGTCCTTGTTGGTTACTGTCACGGTCGCCCCGGGCTTCACGGTTACATCCATGCTGTGAAACATGAAGTTCGAGATCGTTATGTGGACGCTCGAAGCGGCAGCGGTGCTCGAGGCAGCCGACGACGACCCAGATGCACTTGCCGGGGCCGCAGCTCCGCCACCAGCAGTGGCAAGGAGAACGGCACCACCAAGTACCAAGAGGACCGCCGCCGAAAGGACGCCGCCGAGGATACGACGGTTCCTTGCCACTGATGTCGACCCGATGACGCACAGTGCTCCGGCGATCACGCACACACCGATGATGGCGATTTCCAACGCGAATGCTTCGTGAGCAAAGGGAGCCGACCAGGTGTCCTTGAATCCAAAGAGTCCGTGCTCGACGGATATGAGGAAGCCGATCATTGTCGCGACTGCGAAACCGGCCCCAAGAAGAGCTGCCCAAACTCTACGAGAGACGATGATTGCGAGCCCAATAAGGAAGCCGCCGATGGATTGGAGGAGGAAAAGCGGCCCAATCGTCGCAATGTGGCGGTAGCCCAGAGATTGCCACAGGTGAAAGTGGATGTAACTCGACCAAATGATCAGCAGGCCCCCGGCCACAAAAGCTGCGGTTGCTACCCACCGAGCGGCCTTTCTGTCGCTCGGTGGCCCAACCTGCAAAGTGTCCCTGACCGTGTCCATCTTCATACGTCGTATTCGGCGCCATGCAGAAGCCGGATGACCATATTGACTGAGTATCTGGAAGGCCGGCGAGGGAGGTCTACCCAGTCGTGGTCCGAAACCGATTCCATCGCCTCGCGCAATTTCAATAGGGAAAATCCCATTTCAAATCCATTGAGAAGGGTCCGCGGCCCAGAGTCTTGAGGCGCAGAGGGGAACCTGCGGAACCAACCATCAGTGATCGGCGAGTTGACCGTGAACAGAGGATCGGGACATACGCTGCCAGGCTCTTGTCCGGCCACTTATTGCCGGGCCACTTATTGCCCGGCCACTCACCGATTGAGTCACGCTGGCGTCATCGCTCGCGCTATTGCGATAAAGGCATTGCTGTGTCTGAGGAAGCCGAGCGTGAAGTCGTCTCCGCTCCTACAGGCGAGCCTTTCTTGCCCTCATCCAGACCCTTCTCGAATTGGTTCTTGGCTGAGCCCAAGTTACGCGCAAGCTTTGGAATAGCCGCACCGCCGAAGAGGAGTACTCCAAGGAGTGCGATTACGACGATCCCATCCATCCCGAAAATCTCTGCCAGCATCTTGTCTCCTTCAGAGCTCGTCCGGTGGACTATTCAGATCGATGTCGATCCGATGCCCGACCCACACTCAGTTTCTCTGTCGTGCATCTCCTTTTCGGAGTCACCTGGTCACGCGGATGTCGGACGTTCGGATTGAAGATCGAGGCGATGATCGAATAAGAGCTGGTAGTTATCGAGCTGTGGTGTCTTGGACTTATGCTTCACTCATCCAGGCGGCGTCCCAATCCGAATAGTCGCCGTGAAGAAAAGAATCCTGCCGAGCGGATTCCGACGAGCGCTTTGGCACTGTGCTTAATCTCGACCCCGGAAAGCTGCTCATAATCGCCGTAGTGGCAATCCTTATCCTCGGGCCTGACAGGCTGCCACAAGTGGCTCGCCAAATCGGTGGCACCTGGCGGTCTTTCAACGATTTCCGTCAAAGGATGGAAACCGAAGTGAGAAGCAACATGCCTGATCTTCCGTCAACAAGTGAGATCGCTCGCTTGGCCCGATCGCCATCAGCTTTGCTTGACAACCTTGCCAATATGAACTCGAGCAACGGTCCGGTCGAGGCTTCCATGGAAGCTCAGCAGACGATAGGCACCGACGATCCTCCTCGAGTGACAGGCAACGCCGATGGCCCCATGAGTTGGGTGACCGCAGACTTCTCTGAGCCGGCGCAGGTGTCTCCTGATCTGAGCGACTCCGAAAGTTCACCAACAGTGCGTTCCCACGTGAAGGCTTCGGATCACAAGCTGAGCGTGGCATCCGGCTTCGACGCGAGTCTGAACTGACCGTGACGTTCCAATGACCACCCTCCTTTCCAACATTGGCAAAGACAGGCCCTCGCCGGACGCGATGTCCATCGGTGAACACCTGGGCGAGTTGCGCCGACGGATCGTTGTCTGCGTCATTGCCTTCGTCGTGGCGGCGGGCGTTGCAGTGTTCGCCTATGAACCGATCTTGCATGTACTGATTCGACCATTGTGCGACGTTGACGCCGCGAACTTGCCGAGGGTGAGCACGACAGCCCGCCCCTTGGTCGGCGCGAGCGGTTCATGCAATCTGTTTGTGACATCACCTCTCGATGGGTTGTCGCTGCGGGTAAAGATCGCCGTGTTCGGGGGTTTTGTCCTGTCCTCGCCCGTGATCCTGTTTCAAGTGTGGCGATTTGTCACTCCAGGCCTGGAAGCGCGAGAGCGGAAGTACGTCACCCCTTTCGTCATCGCAGCCTTCGCTCTGTTCCTCCTTGGAGCGGCCACGGCCTATTTCACGCTTCCTCACGCTCTTGGCTTCCTGAAGTCAGTGGGAGGACCAAACCTCCAGGCGATCTACGACCCCATTCCTTACCTTGGGTTGATTCTGTTGATGATGGCCTTGTTCGGCCTCACCTTCCAGTTCCCTGTGGTCCTCGTCTCGCTCGAACTCGCACGGGTCGTCACGCCGGCCCGTCTCTTACATTCGTGGCGGTGGGCTGTCATCTCGATCGTCGTGCTCTCCGCAGTTGTGACACCAAGCTCCGATCCGTTCTCAATGTTTGCGCTGGCTCTACCCCTGGTCTTCTTCTACTTTGTCTCCATAGCAATCGGGAAGTTGCTGGGTCGCTAACCCTCTTTTCCTGTCTCGTCGCCAGCGGCAGCCCGATTCGGAACCAAGCTCTAGTGATCGTCCGACGGAGAGTCATGACAGTGCGGCGTCCTGGGTGAGTTCGTCTCCTCGGCAGGCTGGTCCGTGGTGGGCCTCTCGCTGGTGCGGACGAGGGCCATCCATTTCATGTATGGATGTTCGCAATACCGCCGCTTCCGGCGAGTGATTACTTCGTTCGAGCGAGCAGCGGCGATCTTTTTGGAATCATGCGTTCTGGGGATGCCTGAGCTTTCGCCATCCGAAGCCCCTCCCAATCCGAATAGAAGGTGTGAAGACAACACTAGATTCGTACAAAGCACGCGCAGGTCGCCTGGATCTTGCAGACATCGAGTTCGATGACTTCAAGGATCAGCCGTTGCCCCCAGAAGCGCTCCGCACGTTGCGCTACATGCATGACGTCGAGCATCACACGATCTGCTACCTGCGCGACTTGCTCTTGACGCCGGCCCATCAGGATCCGGAAGTCACTTCATTTCTTTCGTGCTGGGCCTTCGAGGAAATGTGGCACGGAGAGGCCATCGGGCAGGTGCTCGAGGCACACGGAGAAACAGCCGGAGCTCCTCGCATTGCGGCCCTTCGTCGTGGCCGTCGGCGTAAGGAGGTGGTTTCGGCTTTCAGCACTATCGGGTCCGCCGCCTTCGCCGGCAAGGCGTTCATTGCCTTGCACATGACCTGGGGCGCCATCAATGAGTGGACGACTCAGGCCGGTTATGCCCGTCTGACCGAGAGGGCGAATCATTCGACGTTGCGCGAGCTGCTCAAGCGGATCATGAAGCAAGAGGGCGGTCACATCGACTTCTACGCTTCTGAGGCGACTCGCCGCCTGGGTGACAGCCCGCGGGCCCAAAAGCTGACGCGGTTCGCTCTCAAACATCTGTGGCGGCCAGTGGGATCTGGCGTCATGCCCAAAGAAGAGGTTGGCTTCCTCGTCAAATACCTCTTTAACGGACCGGCCGGGTCAGATGTCGCAGCCCGCATCGATCGACGGGTTGATCGGCTCCCCGGGCAGGGGCAGCTCCATCTTTTGGAGAGCGCAGTCTCCAGTCCGTTGCGACGCCAGAGCGCCGCCTAATCGAGATATTTCCGACATCCAGTAGCGGACTCGTTTCGAACTGGTACTGAACACGCACATTGAGGAGATGACATGACCGCAGATCCGAGGGCACTCGCCGAGTTGCTCGAAGAGTCACAGGACTTACAGGCCGATGCTCTGCGGCCGACCCACGACGCGCTCGATGAGCTCGTCGAGAGCAATCACTCGCCACTCGAGGATGATCCTGTCGTGAACCGCACGTTTCACGACGAGCACGTTCGATCCCTGCGTGCCAGTGTTGGTGCCACGAGCATTTTGGGTGCGGCCGGCGGAGTTGCGCTCGTCGGCGTCTTGGCTTCGGCAGCGGCCGCGAGCAGCTCAGGTGATGTGCAGATTCTCCAGACGGCAGCCTCACTCGAGAATCTGGCCGTGTCGACCTATAAGACCGCACTCACGCTTCCCTATATCGGTGGTTCCGCCGCTGACCCGGTCATCACCAAGTTCTCTCAGGTCACCATGGCCCAACACATGCAACACGCTGACGCCTTCAACGCAGCGGCTCGGCAGCTCGGAGGCAAGGCACAGAGCAAGCCTGACCCTGCATTCGTACCCGTTGTCAACAAGGCCGTTGCCTCCCTCGGCAATGCCACCGCAGCCCAGGGTGCTCTCGGTGTCGTAGGTCTGGCGCTCGAGCTCGAGAATATTGCCGCGGAGACCTACGTCAAAGACACCGTGTTGGCCAAGTCCACGACCAACAAGGCGCTCTTCGCCAGCATCATGGGCATTGAAGCGCAGCACGTAAGTGTCTTGCTGGCTGTGCAGGCTCTGCTCATGGCGGGAGCTCCCCAACTGATTTCACTGGCCCCTGGAACGGGTGCGGCGCTGCCGGCCGCCGCCGGGAGCGTCGGGTTCCCTAACAGCTTCTACAAGACCAACATGGCCGCCCCGGCCAAGCAAGGAGCAGTCACGTGATTAAGCGCAAAAAGCAGACCTTTGAAGGTACTGAAGGCGAGCTTCTTTTCATGACCAGCGAGCTCGACGAGCTCCACCGCGATGTCGGTATGCCGGCCATGCGCCAAGGCGTATCCGACATGGTCGATGCAATGGAGACAGGAGCGCGCTCCACCAGTCGTCGGACGTTCCTCCTCGGTGCCGGAGCGGCGGCAGCAGGAGGGGCGGCCATGATGGTCATCGGTTCGCCCTCTCTGGCAGGCGCAGCGACCCGCCGTGTGGTGCCGGCACGATCTCTCGACGCCGGGGCTTTCCCGCCAGCAGGTCTCAAGGGTGACCTGGCAGTAGCCGCTGTGGCCGCCAGCCTGGAGAACCTCGCCGTCTTCGCCTACACGGCCGGCTTGAGCGCCGCCACAGCAGGCAAACTCGGTCCCGTACCTCCGGCAGTGGCGACGTTCGCAACCACCGTCAAAGGACAGCACACCGAGCACGCTGCGGCATGGAACGGAGTACTGAAGTCGAATGGCAAGTCGGCGGTGACTGTCACCAATCCAGCGCTGACGCCGACCGTACAGGCCGATTTCGCCAAGGTCACCGATATCGCAGGGCTGGCCGAGCTGGCCATCACCCTAGAGACGATTGCGGCGCAGACGTATCAGGCCGAGACGGCAAAGCTGAAGAGCAGTGCCGCCATCGGACTGTCATCCTCGATCCAACCGGTGGAGATGCAACACATTGCGATCCTCTATTACGTCCTCGGAATGTATCCGGGCGCTCAGACGTCCTCGGGCACACCTTTGGCGTTCAACCCAACAAGCATGGCGGTGTAGGTCTCCTCTTACGCCGCCCAGAGTCCGAGATGGGCGGCCCGCTTCCTTCTTGGTGCCCTGGACCGTCGTCGACGTGTCTCGCTTCCGCCCGTTGCTGTCTTTCCAGCGAAGGCATGCATCCGCCCCGTCGATGGCGCAGAGTGGCCAAGATCCCAGAAATGGGGGCTGACGAGGTAAAACGGCGAGCGCCCCCGGCAGGACTCGAACCTGCGCCACCGGCTCCGGAGGCCGGTGCTCTATCCGCTGAGCTACGGGGGCGGGACTTGCAACAGCAAGAGGACGAGCGTACTCGCACGAGGCGAACGCCATCCCCGCCCACCCGGGACCACCGAATGCTGCCGTATTCTGCACCCCTATGCCGACCGACCACGATGTCGCGACCGCACCCCTGGAGCGGCATCTTCTCCCGCGTTCGGCCTCGGTCGACGAGAGGGGCCATCTGCACGTCGGTGGCATCGACCTGCTGGAGCTCGTCGCGCAGTTCGGCACCCCGCTCTTCGTGTACGACGAGGACCACTTGCGCCACGCCTGCCGGGAAGCGGTGGCCGCCTGGGGTGACGGTGTGGCCTATGCCTCCAAAGCCTTCCTGTGCCGCGCCATGGCCCGTCTGGCCGACGAAGAGGGCATGCACCTCGATGTGGCGTCCGGCGGCGAGCTCCACGTGGCGTTGGCGGCCGGCGTGGCGCCGGAGCGGCTCATTCTGCACGGCAACAACAAGTCGGCCGACGAGCTGGCGATGGCACTGGGGCACGGTGTCGGCCGCATCGTCATCGACTCGTTCGACGAGATCGCCCGCCTGGGCGGCCTGCTCGAGTCCGCCGCACCGGGCCGGGACCGGCCCCAGGTCCTGGTCCGGGTCACGCCCGGCGTCGAAGCGCACACGCACGAGTTCGTGCGCACCGGACAGGAGGACTCGAAGTTCGGCTTCTCCGTCTCTTCGGGCGCGGCGGCGGAGGCCGTGGCCGCCGTGGAGCTCATGCCCGGCGTCGAGTTGGTCGGGATCCATGCGCACATCGGGAGCCAGGTCTTCGACGCGTCGTCCTTCGAGCAGGCGGCCGAGGTGCTCGGCGGGTTTTTCGCGCCGCTCGACCTGCCCGAGCTGATTGTCGGAGGCGGGCTCGGTGTCCCCTACGTCAACGGCGAATCGGCTCCGACGCAGGCGGCGTGGGCCGAGGGGACCCGACGCGCCTGCGCGCGCGCGGGTGTGGGGCCGGCCACGAGGATCACAGCCGAGCCCGGCCGCTCCATCGTGGCCACGGCCGGCATGACGCTGTACACGGTGGGGACCGTGAAACACCTGCCGGGGATCCGGACCTACGTCAGCGTCGACGGTGGCATGAGCGACAACCCCCGTCCCGTCCTCTACGGCAGTGGCTACGAGGCCTTTCTCCCGCGTGCCGTCGGGGCGGCCCGCCCGAGGCCCGTGCGCGTGGTGGGCAAGCACTGCGAGAGCGGGGATCTCGTGGTGCCCCAGGCGTTCGTCCCCGACGACCTGGAAGTGGGCGACGTCCTGGCCACTCCGGTCACCGGTGCGTACGGGTACGCCATGGCCTCCAACTACAACAAGGTGCCCCGCCCGGCCGTCGTCTTCGTCGAGAACGGCACCGCCAGGGTTGTGGTCCGCCGGGAGACGTTCGAGGATCTCGTCAATCTGGACGCCTGAGGGTGCGGCGCCCCGGCGGCCCGGCGGCCGGCTCCGTGGTGCACAGACGACGCGCATGGGCAGTGCGCCGTGCCGCAGCTTGTACCGTTTGGAGGTGACCACCGCCGAGGCCAGCGCCTTCCCCCACGCCCACCCGGCGCCGACCGTGCGCGTGGGGCTGCTGGGCTGCGGCAATGTCGGCGCGGCGCTGGCCGAAATCCTGCTCACCCGCTCCGAGGACGTCGCCGCCCGTACCGGAATCCGGCTGGAGCTGGTGGGGATCGCCGTGGCCGACCCGGAGCGGGCCCGACCGATCGCCATCCCGCCCGGCCTCCTGGGGTCCGATGCCGCCGCGCTGGTGGCGCGGGCCGACGTCGATGTCGTCGTCGAGGTCATCGGGGGGCTCCACCCGGCGCACGAGCTCATTGAGGCAGCCCTGCGCAACGGCAAGCCGGTCGTCACCGCCAACAAGGCGCTCCTGGCCGTGGCCGGCGCCGAGCTGGCCGAAGTGGCCGCCGCGGCCGGCGTCGACCTTCTGTACGAAGCGGCGGTGGCCGGCGCCATCCCCGTCATCCGGCCGTTACGCGAATCGTTGGCGGGGGAGCAGATCGTCCGGGTCATGGGCATCGTCAACGGCACGACGAACTACATCCTCACCCGCATGGAGGAGGAGGGCGCCGGGTACGACGACGTCCTGCGCGAAGCCCAGGAGCTCGGCCTGGCCGAAAAGGACCCGACGGCCGACGTCGACGGCCACGATGCCGCGGCCAAAGCGGCCATCCTGGCCGCCCTCGCCTTCGGGAGTGACGTCGTCGACGCCGACGTCTACCGCGAGGGCATCAGCGGGATCAGCGCGGCCGACGTCGCCTACGCCAGCCGACTGGGCTATTCGGTCAAGCTCCTGGCCATCGCCGAGCTGATCGACGGGGGCCCCGAGATGTCCGTGCGGGTGCACCCGGCCATGGTCCCCAAGACCCACCCCCTCGCCTCGGTGCGCGGCGCGTTCAACGCCGTCTTCGTCGAGGGCGCCGTGAGTGGCGAGCTCATGCTCTACGGCCGCGGTGCGGGAGGCGGGCCGACGGCCAGCGCCATGCTCGGCGACCTCGTGGACGCCTCGCGCAACCTGCTGGCCGGGGCGCCCGCTCCGGCTCCGAAGCGCACCAGCATGAAGGTGTTCTCGCAGAGCGACATGCGCTCGGCCTTCTACCTCAGCCTGGATGTGGCCGACCGCCCCGGTGTGCTGGCGGCCGTGGCCAAGATCTTCGGCGATCACGACGTGTCCATCCGGGCCATGGAGCAGGTCGGACTGGCCGAGGAGGCCCGGCTGATCTTCCTCACTCACGTGGCGCGCGAGGGGGACCTGCTCGCCACCATCGACGAGCTGCGCCGGTACCAGGCGGTGGACCGGGTCAGCGGGGTGCTGCGGGTCATCGGGGAGCGGGACGACGATGGGGGCGGCCTGTCGTGACGGCTGGTTGGCGTGGCGTCATGGAGGAATACCGCGACTTCCTCCCCATCGACGAGAAGACCCCGGTGGTGACCCTGCTCGAGGGCGGGACCCCGTTGGTCCCGGCCCCCCGGTTGTCCGAGCGCGTCGGGGCACAGGTGTGGCTCAAGGTCGAAGGGGCCAACCCGACCGGCAGCTTCAAGGACCGGGGCATGACCATGGCGATCTCCATGGCGGTGGCGGAGGGGGCCAAGGCGGTCGTGTGCGCGTCCACCGGCAACACGTCGGCGTCGGCCGCGGCGTACGCGTCGCGGGCGGGCCTCGAATGCGTGGTCCTGATCCCCGACGGCCACATCGCACTGGGCAAGCTGGCGCAGGCGTTGATGCACGGCGCCCGCGTCCTGCAGGTGCGGGGGAACTTCGACCAGCTCCTCACCATTGTGCGCGACCTGCCGAACCACGCACCGATCACCGTCGTCAACTCGGTCAACCCGCACCGCATCGAGGGGCAGATGACCGGCGCCTTCGAGATCGTCGACGTCCTGGGCGACGCGCCCGACGTCCATTGCATCCCGGTGGGCAACGCCGGGAATATCTCGGCCTACTGGCGGGGTTACCTCAAGTACAAGGATGCCGGGAAGTCGACCAGGCTGCCGCGCATGCTGGGCTTCCAGGCCGCGGGCGCGGCGCCGATTGTGCTCGGCCACCCCGTGGAGAACCCCGAGACGATCGCCACCGCCATCCGCATCGGGAATCCGGCCAGTTGGTACTCGGCCACGGCCGCCGCCACCGAGTCCGGCGGTTCCATCACGGCGGTCACCGATGAAGAGATCATGGAGGCGTACACCTTTCTCGCCCAGCAGGAGTCTGTCTTCTGTGAAGCGGCGTCTTCGGCCTCGGTGGCCGGATTGCTCAAGCACGGCGTGCCCGAAGGCTCCACCGTGGTGTGTGTGTTGACCGGGCACGGGTTGAAGGACCCGGACCTTGCCATCAAGGCGATCTCGGTCCCCTCGGTCATCGACCTCAAGTTGGAATCGGTCCTGGCCGAGATCTCCCTGTAGGGAGGTTGCGCCGGCCGACATCCGGAGCACTGAACTGCGGAAAAGGGGGGGGATGTTGGCACGACCCCTCGGCTCCCGCTAAAGTAGGGACATCCCCACTGCGCACTTTGGCGCTCTCCGCGGGTACAAGCGGACCCGGGAGAGCATCACGTAGAGGTGATCCGGGGGAGGGCATTCACACGCGAATCCCTTCTCCTCCCTGCAATTTCCCTCGCCACGCGCGGACAAATCCGGGCGGACGACAACCCTCCCAGAAGAGGAGCCGATGACTGCGGAACAGCAGCTCGAACGATCAGTTCTCGAAGGCAAGGAGCGCGACGAGCTCAGTGCCATCGCCCAGGCCATGTCGCTCAAGACGACGACCCGGACGAAAAAGGCGGACATCATCGACCAGATCCTCGATGCCACCGGCGTGACCTCGGGGTCCGCCCCGGCCTCGAGCAACGGCGATTCCGAGTCCTCCGGGACCAACGGCGCGGCCAAGCCGGCCCGGCGTTCCCGGGCCTCGGCCGCCGCCAGGGGTGCCGCCGCGGCCTCTTTCGTGGCCGGTGGCAGTGACGGTGGCGGTGACGGTGATGTTGTCGGTGACGCTGTGCCAGACGGGCCTGCGGCCGACGCCGCGCCGGCAGCCGCCACCTCGACGGAGGCGGCCACCAGCGGTGACTCCGGACCGGCTGTGTTCGTGGAGCCGCCCGAACTGGCGGACGGCGCCGATCCCGCGCCGACGCAGAACGGCCAGCACGGCCAGAACGGCCAGCACCAGGGTCGCAACACCCAGAACAACCAGCCCGGGAACCGCAACCAGAACCGGAACCAGGGCAACCAGAACAGGAACCAGAACAACCAGGGCAACCAGAACAACCAGGGCAACCAGAATCAGGGCAACAGCCAGTCCGACGGTGACGTCGGCAACCGCCGCAGTCGCCGGCGCCGCGGTCGTGAACGGCCCGGACAGGGTGGCGAACTGCAGGGTGGCGGCCAGGAGCAGCCCTACTCGGGCGAGCTGGTCGAGGTCAACGGGATGCTCGACCTGCGCGACGAGGGCTACGGCTTCCTGCGCTGCGACGGCTACCTCCCGTCGTCCAAGGACGTGTACGTCTCCATCAGCCAGGCCCGCAAGTTCGCCTTGCGCCGGGGTGACTACGTCGAAGGCGCCTGCCGTCCGGCCTCGAACAACGAGAAGTACCCGGCGTTGCTCCGCATCGACACGGTCTCGACGATGGATCCCGACGAGGCGCGTCAGCGTCCCCGCTTCGAGGACCTGACCCCACTGTTCCCCGACTCCCAGCTGCACCTCGAGCGAGACGGCGACAAGGACAACCTGACCGCACGGATTGTGGACCTGCTCTCACCGATCGGCAAGGGACAGCGCGGCATGATCGTGTCGCCGCCCAAGGCCGGCAAGACGACGGTGATGAAGCAGATCGCCCACTCCATTGAGGCCAACAACCCCGACGTGCACCTCATGGTCCTGCTGGTCGACGAGCGGCCCGAAGAAGTCACCGACATGCGTCGCTCGGTCAAGGGCGAAGTGATCGCCTCGACCTTCGACCGCCCGTCGGACGAGCACACCCAGGTGGCCGAGTTGGCCATTGAGCGGGCCAAGCGGCTCGTCGAAATGGGCCGGGACGTCGTCATCATCCTCGACGGCATCACCCGTCTGGCCCGGGCCTACAACATCGCCGCCCCCGCCACCGGCCGCATCATGTCCGGTGGTGTCGACTCGGGTGCGCTGTACCCGCCCAAGAAGTTCTTCGGGGCGGCGCGCAACGTGGAGGAAGGCGGCTCACTGACGATCCTGGCCTCGGCGCTCGTGGAGACCGGGTCCAAAATGGACGAGGTCATCTTCGAGGAGTTCAAGGGCACCGGCAACATGGAGCTGCGGCTCGACCGCCGTCTGGCGGAGCGCCGGCTCTACCCGGCCATCGACGTCAATGCCAGCTCGACCCGCCACGAAGAGCTCCTCTTCGACCGGGGCCAGCTGCAGCAGGTCTGGAAGCTGCGCCGGGTGCTCAACGCCCTGGCCAGCGAGGGCAAGGACGCCGCCGGCCTGGAGCTGCTCATGGACAAGATCCGCACGACGGCCAGCAACGACGAATTCCTGGCCGAGATCGCCAAGGGCCCGGGCACCTGACCGGTCGGGCCCGCCCCGACCCCTACAATGGACCGACTCACACCCACACTGGAGACACCATGAAGACCGACATTCACCCTGACTACGTCGACGCCACGGTCAAGTGCTCGTGCGGGAACACGTTCGTGACCCACTCGACCAAGGCCGACCTCCACGTCGAGCTCTGCAACGAATGCCACCCGTTCTTCACCGGCAAGCAGAAGCTGGTCGACTCCGGTGGCCGGGTGGAGCGCTTCCAGCGCCGTTACGGCGAGCGCAAGGGCAAGGCCAAGGCCAAGCCCGCCCCGGCGGCACAGGACTGACCCGGCCGGGACCGGCGACACGCGCCGCGTCCCCGCCCTCACGAGGAGCCCCGGAAACGCATGTTCGACGACCGGATGGCCGCGCTCGAGACGGAGTACCAGACCGTCGAGACGGAGCTGGCTGACCCGGCCACCCTTTCGGACCAGGACCGCCTGCGCGACCTGTCGCGGCGTCACAAGGAGCTCGGCGAGATCGTCCGCGTCTGGCACGAGTTGCGGGCCGCCCGAGAGGACGTCAGCACCGCCCGCGAAATGTTCACCGAGACGTCCGGCGACGAGCGTGAGCTCATGCGGCAGGAAGTGGACGAGTCCGAGGCGCTGGTGACCTCGCTCGACGAGCGCATCCAGACGTTGCTGCTGCCGAAGGATCCCAACGAGGGTCGCAACGTCATCATGGAGATCCGGGGCGCCGTGGGCGGCGACGAGGCGAACCTGTTCGCCCGGGTGCTTTACGACATGTATCTCCGCTACGCCGCCGTGAAGAAGTGGAAGGTGGAGATCCTCTCGGAGGACGCCTCCGAGAAGGACGGCATCAACGAGGCCGTCTTCCTCGTGAAGGGATCCGACGCCTACACCCGCCTGGAGCACGAGGCCGGCACCCACCGCGTGCAGCGGGTCCCGGTGACCGAGGCCAAGGGGAGGATCCACACGTCCACCGCCACGGTGACCGTGTTGCCCGAAGCGGCCGAGGTCGAGATCGCCATCGATCCCAACGACCTCAAAATCGACGTCTACCGCTCCACCGGCCCCGGCGGGCAGTCGGTCAACACGACCGACTCCGCCGTGCGCATCACGCACCTCCCCACGGGGACGGTCGTGGCCATGCAGGACGAGAAGAGCCAGATTCAGAACCGGGCCAAAGCCATGGTGGTGCTGCGGGCGAGGTTGCTGAAGGCCGAGCAGGAGCGCCAGGCGGCGGAGATCTCGGCGCAGCGACGGGGCCAGGTGGGAGCGGGGAACCGCACGGACAAGGTCCGCACCTACAACTTCAAGGAGAACCGGGTCACCGATCACCGCATCAACCTGACCCTCTACAAGCTGGACCAGGTGTTGGCCGGCGATCTGGGTGAGCTCACCGATGCGTTGATGGCGGACAAGCGGGCGCGCCAGCTCGAGGGCGAGGAAGACGGCACCCGGTGACCGCGCCCGTGCGCGCGGGTGCCGACCTGGCCACCCGTGCGCTGGTCGAGGAGTTGACGGCGGTGCTGGGCGGTGCGGCACGGCACGAGGCCCGCTTCATCGTCGACGAGGTGCTCGGCGCCGGTCCGGGGGCGACGCGTCCTGACACGGTGCCCGCCGCGGCCGCCGCGGCCGCCCGGACGATGGCGGCCCGCCGGGCGGCAGGGGAGCCGTTGCAGTACATCTTCGGGCACTGGCCCTTTCGCGATCTCGACCTCCGCGTCGACGCCCGTGTGCTCATTCCCCGACCGGAGACCGAGCAGGTGGTCGAGGTGGCCCTGGGCGAGGCGCGCCGCTTGGCCGCCGCCGCCGCCGGGGCCGCCGCCGCCGGGGCCGGCCCGGGGGACGGCGCCGGCCCGGGCCTGGTGGCGGTCGATGCCGGGACCGGCAGCGGCGCCATCGCGCTGGCGTTGGCGTCGGCACTCGGTGCTGGCGTGCTGCGGCAGGTCTGGGCCACCGATCGCAGTGCGGGCGCGCTCGAGGTGGCGGCAGCCAACGTGCAGGTCTGCAGTCCCATGGTCGCCGGCGGCCTGCCCGACATCGAACTGGTGCGGGGGAGCTGGCTGGCCCCGCTGCCCGAGCGTCTGCGTGGCCACGTCGACCTGGTGGTCTCGAACCCGCCCTACGTGACCGAGGAGGAATGGGCCGGGTTGGATCGCGAGGTGCGGACCGAGCCCCGGCAGGCCCTGGTCGCCGGTCCGGGCCGCACCGGCGTGCCCGGGCTGGCCGACGTGGAGGCGGTGCTCGAAGAGGCGCTCCTCTGGGTGGGCCGACCCGGCGCCGTCGTCATCGAGTTGGCCCCGCACCAGGCCGACGCCGCCCAGGACCGGGCGCGGCAGCTGGGGTACGACGAGGTACGGGTCGAGCCGGACCTGGCCGGCCGCCCCCGCGCGCTGGTGGCGCGGCGCAGTGGCTCAGAATAGGGAGATGGCCACCGCCGCCACCCCGGACGAGCCCCGCCCCCCGCTGGTGGGCCCGGGCGCAGCGCAAGTGGGGGAGGCGCTGGTGGCCGGGGCGATCGTGGCCGTGCCCGACGTGGGCGGTTACAGCCTGGCCGTCCGGGCCGGATCCCCCGACGACGAAGCCCGGCTGGCCGAGCTGGCGGCCGACCCCGACGGCCCCCACTACGCCGTGGGGCAGATCGACGACGTGCGGGCACTCACCTCGGGATGGTCCGACGAGCTCAGGACACTGTTGCAGCGGTGCTGGCCCGGACCGGTCGAAGTGTTCCTCCCACGGGCGCCGTCCGCCGAGGGTTCTGCACCCCGCGACGAGGACGCGGCCTGGGCGATCGTGGTGGGTATGCCCGATGGTCGGGCGCTCCGCCGACTCTGCCGCCAGCAGGGCCCGTGGCGGACCGTCCCCCTCCGCTTCACCGAAGCCGAGGAAGTGGCACAGGCCTTCAGCGCCGAAGACGTGGCCCTCGTGGTCGACGGCGGCCGACGCGAAGGCCCGTCCCCCACCGTGGTCGACGCCACCGTCGCTCCGGTGCGCGTCCTGCGCGAAGGCGCGCTCCCCACCTCCTTCATTGAGGGGACGATGTTGATGAGCAACCGGCGCAAGCTCTTCTCACGGACGAAGCGAGCGCCCGCCGGCTGAGCCGGACGAGTCCTACGAGCCGGCGTCGACCCGATCGACCCGATCGACCCGATCGATCGCCGGCAGCGTGCTCAACGAGCGGCGCGCTTCCCAGTGGCTGCGCCGCCCCAGAGCGGCGAAGTACGACGGCCGCTCGGTGAGCGCAGAGGTAGCCAGCCACAGGCGCTTGAGGTGGCGCTTGTAGCCCTGCGCCACATCGTCCTCGTAGGCGGTGCGGCCGTGCAGCACGTGGTAGTTGTTGATGAACTGCATCTCGCCCGGCTGCAGGTCCATGGAGACGTTGAAGTCCGGGTCGTTGGCCAACGCGGATACGGTGGCGATGGCTTCCCGTGCCGTGGCGCTGAGCCGGGGGGCGTCGGGATGCCGTTGCGAGGCGAGCACGTACTGGGGGATGAAACGGACGAAGAGACGGCCGGCGTGCGCGGTGAAGGCCGGGACCGAATAGAAGGACTGCGCACCGTCGGCCTGTTCACCCCGGGCGTCGTAGGGCAAGGGCTCGTACAAGGCGGCCGCCAGGTCGGGCCGCCGGCGCACCAGGTGGTTGTGGATCGCCACCGCATTGGCCACGCAGGAGAGACCACCCGAACGCGCCGTGCGCAGGCAGAGCAGGCCGACGAGGTCGGAGCCGTCCGTGTGGTAGTCGAGCGCGACACCGCCGAGCTCGTTGCCGCGTACCGTCGGATCGTCGATCGTCTTGCCCTGATCGGTGACGTCACCGAGGACGTGGCCATACTTGTTCTGGGCCCACGGCTCGCCCAGATGCAGGCCGATGCCCCAGTACAGGAGCGTGAGGTCGTCATCGTCGTAGCGATCGGTCTGCAGCGCGGCGATACGGGCGAAGCCTCGCCCGTCCAGCAGGGTGCCCACCACCGCACTCAGCTTGGTGGCGAGATGGTCGAGGGGGAAGTCGTCGCGTGCGAGCTCCAGCGGATCGGCACTCTTGTGCTTGGCCACGGCGAGCGCGACGTCGAGCTCGCCGTGGTCGTCGGCGCTCAGGCGCAGTGTCCAGGCCTCGGGATCGGCGACGTCGGCGGCCCGCCACTCGGCCGCCGGCTCCAGCTCGTGCAGGGTGGCGGCCTTCACGAGGCGCGTCCGGCTCGGACGAGGCGACCCGGCAGTGCGCCGGTGGGCTCCCCGTCCCGATACGTGACGGACCCGGCGACGATGGTGGCGCGGTAGCCGCGGGCACCCTGCAGGAGACGCTTGCCACCGGCGGGCAGGTCGTAGGCCATGACCGGCGGCGCACAGGCCAGGCGGTCGAAATCGATGACGTTGATGTCCGCCCGCCGGCCGGCCGCCAGCACGCCCCGGTCGTGGAGTCCCACGGCCGCTGCCGTGGCGCTGGTCAGCTGCTCGACCACCTGTCCCACCTCCATGCGGCCGTGGGCCCGGTCACGGGCCCAGTGCGACAGCGCGTAGGTCGGGAAGCTGGCATCGGAGATGAGGCCCACGTGGGCTCCGCCGTCGCCCAGCCCGAAGACGGTGTGCGGATGGGCGAGCATTTCGCCACAGGCGTCGAGGTTCCCGTCGGCGTAGTTGGAGAAGGGGGTGTAGAGGAAGTTGCGCCCCTCGTTCTCCGACAGCAGGTCCAGCAGCAGCGCGGCCGGACTGACCCCCTGGGCGGTGGCCCGCCCCTGCACGCTCGTCTCGGGCGCCGGCTCGTAATCGGGCACGTCGCCCAGCGGGTAGAGGCGCCCGTAGTCGATCGGTCGCCGTCGCCGTGTATCCCCGGTCCCGGCGGCATCGCCCGGCCCCTCCAGGTCGGCCAGGAGAAGGGCGCGCAACGCCGTGTCGCGCAGGGCACGGGCCTGCTCGCCGATCGGCAGCGCCACGGTGCCGGCGTACGACGGCAACGCCAGCAGCGGGTGAAAGGAGGACTGCAGCCCCATCAGGAGCCCGACGGGACGCGGTGCCACCTGGGCGCGGATGGGCAGGCCTTCGGCGACGGCGGCCTCAATGCGGTCCAGCAGATCGCGCCAGGCCTCGGGATGGCGGTGGCTCTGTGCCAGCGAGAGGGAGAGGGGCACGCCGGTGCGCGCCACCATGGTGCGCACCAACTCGAACTCGCCGTCGGTGTCGGGCCAGAAGTCGGAGATCAACTCCACGACGCCGTGCCCGGCGTCGGCCACACCGAGGGCGATGGCCTCGAGCTCGTCGGTGCTGGCCCGCAGCGAGGGCGTCGGATCCCCGGTGGCGGTGCGGTGGTTCAGCGTCCGCGATGTCGAGAATCCGATGGCCCCGTCCCGCAGGGCCTCGGTCGCCAGGGCGCGCATGGCCGCGCGGTCCTGCGCCGTCGCCTCCTCCAGCCGGGCGGCCCGCTCGCCCATGACGTAGAGGCGCAGAGCGCCGTGGGGGAGCTGCGCGCACAGGTCGATGTCGTGCGGACGCCGTTCCACCGCGTCGAGATACTCCCCGAAGCTCTCCCAGGACCAGTCGATCCCCTCGTCGAGCACCGCGCCCGGGATGTCCTCGACCCCTTCCATGAGCGAGATCAGGCGGGGGTGCGCGTCCGGCCGCACCGGCGCGAAGCCGACGCCACAATTGCCCATGACCGCCGTCGTGACCCCGTGCCAGCTGGACGGCGTCATCCGTTCGTCCCACGTCGCCTGCCCGTCGTAGTGGGTGTGGATGTCGACGAAGCCGGGGGTGACCAGCAGCCCGCCGGCGTCGATCTCCTCGGCGCCCCGGCCCGGCACGGCGCCCACGGCGGTGATGGTCCCCCCGTCCACCGCCAGGTCAGCCCTCCGGGGCTCGCCGCCCCGGCCGTCGGCCACCAGCCCGCCTCGGACCACGAGATCGTGTGCCGTTTCTGCCATGCCCTCACCCTCACCCTCCCGGCCAGCCGGCGAGATAGTTAGTCCATCTAACTATATGACGGGACCGGTGGCAACCGGTTCTCGCTTCGCCGGCTTACCCCGTCAGGGTGAGGGTCCCGTCGGGGGCCAGGTCACCGGTGCGCCCGATGCCCTCCTCGGCACAGAGACGCGCCAGGTCACCGGCGTCGTCCACGTTGGCCCAGGACCGATCGCCCGCCGCGGTGCGGCAGGCCAGGATGCCGCGTGCGGGCGCGCCCTCCCGATCGAAGGTGACGGTGTAGGTCTCGACGCGGACGGTACCGGTGACGTCGGGATCGACGGTGCACCGGGGGAGCGCGTCGACCTCGGGCTGCACATCGCGCCAGGCGAATGGTCGGCTGCCGCCGTGCGCCGGCGGGCGGGAGGCGTACACCCCGAGGGAATGCTTGGTGGCGTACCAGCCCAGTCCGCTCACCAGGGCCGCGCTGTCCGGTGCCTGCCGCAACGCCCCGATCGCCTGGGCGATGCCGTGCGCGGCGTAGTTGTTGCCGGGCCCGCCGCCGAAGGTGAGCCCGCCCGTCATGGTCAGCGGGCGGTCCGCATCGGTCAGGGAGAGCCCGAGTTCGCCGGCGGCCATCTGCACCACGACGGGGAAGCACGAGTAGAGGTCGACGAAGGCGATGTCGTCGATGCCGAGGCCGGCCTGCTCGAGCGCGGCGGCACCGGCCAGCCGGATGGCGGGGGAGCGGTGCAGCTCCGGGCGTTCGGAGATGAACCAGTGGTCGTGACCGTCCGCACCCGACAGGGGGAAGACCCACCGCTCCTCGGGCACGCCGGCGGCCCGGGCCGCCGCCACCGAGCACACCATGAACGCCGCACCTTGGTCGACCTGCATGTTGGCCGTGCAGAGTTTGGGGTACGGGAAGGACACCATCCGGTTGTCGGGGGCCGGCGTGACGATCTCGTCGGCGGTGCGGGCGGCCCGGATCCAGGCATGCGGGTTGGCCGCCGCCACCTCGCTGAAGCGTGACCAGAGGGAGCCGATGCGCGACCGGTGCTCTGGCAGGGACCAGCCGTTGGCGCCGCGCAAGGCGTTCTCGAACAGGGGGTAGACGTCGACCGGCAGGTTGATGCCGCGCTGCATCTCGAACTCGGTGGCGCCGGGCTTCTCGACGCCGAAGCGCGCGGCCGGCGGCGTGTCGGCGGGCTGGCTCGCCCACTCCAGCCACGGTCGGGCCGGATCGCGGCGGGCCAGGGCGCGGGCATACATGGCCTCGGCCCCGGTGACGAGCACGACCTCGCGTTCGCCGCGGCTGATGGCCAGGCAGGCGTCGTGCATGAGCGCCTGGGGGTTGTTGCCCCCGATGGACGACACCATGCGCTCGGCCGGCTCGTGGCCCTCGGCGAAGCCGAGACGCGCCGCCACCAGACGGGCAGGGTCCGGTGTGGGCCAGCCCAGCGACGCCACGACCCGGATGCTGTCCGCCCGGGCGATCAGGCGGCGCCCGGCGGCGGCCTCCCCGCCCGGCGCGACGCCGTCGCAGTCCTCGGCTGCGGCCAGGAGTGCCGCCGTCATGAGCGCCAGTGGCTCGGGCCTGGCTGCGGGGTCGAGCCCGGCGTCGGGCGGCGTGGCGACCTGGCCCACGCCGACGACCACCGGGGTGCGCGGGTCGAGGGTCACGGAGGGAGGAGCGTACCGGTTGACGCCCCGGGCCCTCCCTGGTGCGCCGGTACACTCGGTGGCCATGCGTGCCACCGTCGGGGCCGTACCCCACCGCTCACTCGAAGGGACTTCATGAGCAGCTACGAGACCGCATTGGCCGCCGATCCGGAGGTGGCGCGCCTCCTGGCCGAAGAGCTCAACCGGCAGCAGACGACCTTGCAGCTCATCGCCTCCGAGAATTTCACGTCACCGGCTGTTCTCGCCGCCACGGGCTCAGTGCTGACCAACAAGTACGCCGAGGGCTATCCCGGCCGGCGGTACTACGGAGGCAACCAGATCATCGACGAGGTGGAGGACCTGGCCCGCCGCCGGGCCACCGCGTTGTTCGGCGCCGAACATGCCAACGTGCAACCCCACGCGGGGGCCAACGCCAACCTCGCCGCCTACCAGGCACTGCTGGAACCCGGCGCCACCGTCCTCGCCATGCGGCTCGATCACGGTGGCCACCTGACCCACGGGTCGCCGGCCTCCATCGTGTCGAAGTTCTGGCGTTTCGTGTCCTACGGCGTCACGCCCCAGTCGACGGACGAGTCCGATCCCGGCGAGGTCATCGACTTCGACCAGGTGGCGCACCTGGCCAAGACGGAGAAGCCGGCGCTCATTGTGGCGGGCTCGACGGCCTACGCGCGGGTGATCGATCCCCGACCGTTCCGAGAGATCGCCGACTCGGTGGGCGCCCGCTTCATGTTCGACGCCGCCCACCCGGCCGGCCTCATCGCCGGGGGCGCGCATCCGAGCCCGGTCGGCGTGGCCGACGTCGTGACCTTCACCACGCACAAGACGCTGCGCGGCCCCCGGGGCGGCACCATCCTGTGCAGCGAGGATCTGGCCAAGAAGATCGACAGCGCCGTGTTCCCCGGGCTCCAGGGCGGCCCGCTCGAGCATGTCATCGCCGGCAAGGCGGTGGCCTTCGCCGAAGCGGCGCAGCCGGAGTTCCGCCAGTACGCCGCCGGGGTGGTGGCCAACGCCGGCGCCCTGGCCGCAGCGCTGGCCGGGCACGGGTTCCGGCTGGTGTCGGGTGGCACCGATAACCACATGTTGCTGGTGGACCTGCGGACGTTCGATCCGGAACTGACCGGGAAAGAAGCCCAGGAGGCCCTGGACCGCGCGGGCATCACGTGTAACCGCAACACCATCCCCGACGACGAGCGCTCCCCCTTCCTGACTTCGGGCCTGCGGCTGGGGACGGCGGCCGAGACGACGGCGGGCATGGGGACCGATGAAATGCGCATGGTGGCCGATCTGATCGTGCGCACGCTCAAGTCCCGGACCGACGAGCGGGAGATTGACGCGGTGCGCGCGGAGGTCGCCACGCTGTGCGCCGCCTTCCCGCCGTATCCCGATCTCGTGGCGTAGCGCGTGCCCGACATCGGCTGGTACGGCCTGGTCCTGGTGATTGCGGCGGTCGCCACGGCCGCGCTGACGGTCCCGGCGAAGCGCATCGCCTTGCGGGTCGGCTACGTGGCGCACCCGGGCGAGCGCACGGTGCACACGAAGCCCACCCCGTACGGTGGCGGCGCCGCCATGTTCATGGGCTTCATGGTGGCGGTGCTGGGCGCGGCGGCCGTGCCGCAACTGCGCCCCATCTTCGAGGATTCACCCGAAATGACCGGTGTCGTGCTGGCCGCCGGTGCCATGTTCGCCGTCGGGCTGATCGACGACGTCCGCGACATGTCGGCGCCGGCCAAGATGGCGGGCCAGGTCCTGGCCGCCAGCATCCTGTACTTCAGCGGCGTCACGATGTACGAGTTGAAGATCCCGCTGGCGGGCTTCTTCGTGCTGACCCCGGGCATCGTCCCGCTCATCACGGCGGCCTGGGTGATCGCGCTGACCAACGCGGTCAACCTGATCGACGGTCTCGACGGTCTGGCCGCGGGTGTCGTGGCCATCGGCGGGGGCGCGCTCGCCATCTACGGGATCCGTCTGCAGGGGCTCGGCCTCCTACCGAGCGACAACATCGGGCCGCTGGTGGCGGTGGCGGCGTGCGGGATCTGCCTCGGCTTCCTCCCCTTCAACTTCAACCCGGCCCGCCTCTTCATGGGCGACGCCGGTGCGCACTTCCTGGGCCTGCTCATGGCGGCCTCCACCATGGTGATCGGCGGCCGCGTCCCGACCGCGGTGCCCATCAGCGGCGTCACGTACTTCTTTTTCGCCCCCCTCTTCATCCCGATCCTCATTCTCGGGGTCCCGCTGGTGGACATGGCGTTCGCATTCGTGCGGCGTACGGCGAAGGGGACCGGGTTCGACACGCCGGACAAGGAGCACATCCACCACCGCCTGCTCCGCCTCGGCCACGGCCCCCGGCGCAGCGTCATCATCCTGTGGGCCTGGACGGCCGTCCTGTCGAGCTTTCTCCTGTTCCCCCTGTTCGTGCACCAGGTCAACGCCTTCATCCCGATCGGGGCGGCCGCCCTCGGGGTGGGGCTCTACACCTTCTTCCACCCGGGCCTGCGCCGGGGCAACGGGGGGGAGGAAGAAGATGAGCGCAACCTGGGAAATCCGCCCCCTCCCGACGGGGCGGAGCGGCTCAGTGAGGTCGTCAGGTTCCCGTCCTGACCGTTTGGACGGCATCTGCGCCCAGATGCGATGATGGCGCCTGTGTACCCCGTCCACCTCGCCTCGTCCGAAGCTGCCGCCCCGGCAGATTCGCGGACGACGGACTCCGGCGCGCCACGCACCGCATAAGGGGTCAGCAGTCGGATGCGTGGTCAAGTGAGCTTCGACGTGCGCGCCCGTCCGGGTGAGCCCGCCGGACGAAACCTCCCAGCCAGAGGAACCCAGGCCATTGCCGGGTGCCATGGCCTTCCTGAGCATGGGTCTGGCCGCTGCCGTCTGCGTGGGCATCGGGCTGGGCCTCGGGATCCTGGCGGACAGTGCGTGGCACACCGCTCCGGTCTTCTTGCTGATCGGCCTGGTTCTCGGGCTGGTGGTGGCCGCGCTGAGCGTCATCAAACAGATCCGTACGTATCTGTAGGGGGCAGGTCATGAACATGCTCGACGGGCTCTCGGGCCTCGGGGGCAACGCACTGGCCAAGGTGCTGCGCCGAACCATCGTCTCCGCGCTCATCGTGGGCATCGCCGCCGTCCTGATCGCCCTGCTGCTCTCGCAGCCGTGGGCGGCGCTCGGACTCGCCATCGGCCTCACCATCGCCGTGCTCAACCTCCGCTTCCTCGATGCCGGCGTCGCCAAGCTCAACACGTCGGGCGAGACCAACAACAAGGTGTTGCGGCGCGCCCTGGGCACCAAGAGCGTGACGCGCCTCGGCGTCATCACAGTGCTCTGCATCGGGCTGCTGCTCCTGAACGGCGCGCTCGGCATCGGCGCGGTCGCCGGTCTCGTCATCTTCCAACTGCTCTTCGTCGTCAACGTGGGGCGCGTCATCATTTCGCAGGGGATCCAATGAAGAACCACTTCGTGCTCGCCAGCGGCAACATCACGATCGGTGACCACCACGGCGTCTTCCACCTGTTCGGCATGACTGTCTACGGCGATGTGGTGTGGACCACACTCCTGGCGGCCGCCATCGTGATGGCGTTCGGACTCGTCATGCGAGCCAAGGTCACGTCTGGGGTGCCCGGCAAGCTGCAGCTGCTCTGGGAGCTCCTGGTCGAGCAGGTCTCGAACCTCGCCTCGTCGGCCATCGGTCCCGAGGGACTCCCCTTCGTGGGGCTCGGCGTGACGATCGGGCTCTTCATCCTCGTCTGCAACTGGCTGGCCTTCGTGCCCAGCGGCGATCCGGGTTTCCTCGCCCCCCCGACGGGTGACGTCAACCTGCCGTTGGCCCTGGCCCTGATCGTGTTCTTTACCGTGCACTTCAACTCCGTCAAGGCACGGGGGTTCGGTGGCTACCTCAAGCACTACGCCCAGCCCTATGCGGCCCTCACCCCGATCAACATCATTGAAGAGATCACCAAGCCGATCACCCTTACCTTCCGACTCTTCGGCAACATCTTCTCGGGCGTTTTGATGATTTCGGTCATCGTCACCCTGATCCCGCCCTACCTCTCGTGGATCGGGCTGGCCATCTGGAAGCCCTTCGACGAGCTGTTCATCGGCGCCATCCAGGCCTTCATTTTCGCCCTTTTGACCATCATGTACCTCGGTATGGGGATGAGCAGGGATCAGCACTGATGATCCGGGCGACGACGGACATTCCGCACACAAACAGGATCTCGACAAAGGAGAGGAAACATGGCAGCAAGTACAGTTGAAGGTGCGATTCGCGTCGCCGGCGCTCTGGTGGGTGGCGGACTCGCACTCGGTGGGGGTGCCATCGGTGCCGCAGTCGGCGACGGCCTGGCCGGTTCGCAGACCATCGCGGCCATTGCCCGGCAGCCGGAGATCGAGGCCAAGGCCCGTCAGTACTTCTTCCTGACGGTCGGTCTGGTGGAGGCCATGTACTTCATCAACCTGCTGTTCATGGTGGTGTTCGTCTACGTCTTCGCCGCCAAGAGCATCGCCGGCTAGCGCCATCTCACCCACCGTCTACCTCACGGAGACATTCCGGAAATTGAGAACACCATGACCACCACTGCAGGCATCTTCCTTTTGCCCAATGGGACGTTCTTCATCGAACTGATCGTCTCGTTGATACTGCTCTTCTTGATCTACAAGTACGTGCTTCCTCCCATCAACAAAGCGCTGGAGGAGCGCCAGGAAAAGATCAGGGAGTCCCTGGAAGCCGCCGACAAGGCACGCGCTGACGCAGAGGCCGCCGACGACGAGCGTCGGAACGTGCTCGAAGAGGCACGTCACCAGGCGCGCGAGATAGTCGCCACGGCCAATCGCACGGCAGAACAGGTGCGCACCGATGCGACGGCGCGCGGGCAGGGCGAGTACGAGCGCATCGTCGGCAACGCCGAAGTCGAGATCGCGCTGGCCCGGCAACGGGCCGTCGAGGAAGCGGCGGCTCGCATGGGTGAGATCGTCATGGAAGTGGTGGAGCGGGTCATCGGGCGTGAGGTCGACGCCGAGGCCCACCGTGAGCTCATTGACGAAGCCGTCGCCGCGCTGCGGGCCGACACGGCCGGTGGCGCCGCCGCCGCCGGAACCGGGGCCCGGCAGTGAACCCGGCGCTTCAGGGCTACACCGCCGCCGTGGCCGAGACGGCCGGTTCGGCCGCGCTCGGTGGGCTGGCGGCCGACCTTGAAGCGTTCGAGCAGCTCGTGCTGGCCAACCCCCAGCTCAGGGCGGCACTGACCGACACGGCCGTGGCCGGACCGGCCCGCCGCGCCGTCGTGCTCGACCTGTTGGAGGGGAAGGTCACGCCCGAGGCCCGCCGGCTGGCTGCCTTCGCCTGCATGGCCGTCGACGCCCCTGAGGTCCCCCAGGCGCTCGGCTGGGTCAGTACCCGGGTACGGCACCTGGGCGAAGGGCAGGACGAGGAGCCCGGCCTGAGCCTGACCCAGTCCCGCCAGCGCGTCGGCGGCTTTGCCACGGCAGTGCACGAGAACATGTCCACGGCCGAGCTGGAGTCGCTCGAGGACGACCTGTTCCGCTTCGCCCGGATCGTGGAGGCCACGCCGGCCCTCCGTGCCGCGCTGACCGACCGCGACCTGGAGGTGGCGGCCCGTCAGGGACTGGTCACGCAGCTGCTCGAGGGCAAGGTGTCGGCCGGCAGCCTGGCGCTGGCCCGCTACGTGGTCACCGGTGGCCGGGCCCGGGACGTCGTCGGAACCTTGGACTACCTGGTGGAATTGACCGCCCAGGCCCGGGGCTGGCGCATCGCCCGCGTGCGGGCGGCGGCGCCGATCGAAGAGGCCCAGCGGGCCGAACTGACCGAATCGCTCGGCACCCTGGCCGGGGCGCCGGTGGAGTTGCAGGTCGTGGTCGACGAGTCACTGCTCAGTGGCGCGTTGATCCGGATCGGCGACCTCCAGGTGGACGCCACCGCACGGGGCCGGATCGATGCACTACGAGAGCACTTCGCCCCGTCCGGCTGGGAGCCGGCCGGATTCGGCCGAAGGCAGAGTTCGAAGGATCAGACAGAGGGAGCAGAGTGATGGCAGAGCTCACGATTGACGCGGGTGAGATCACCAAGGCGCTGGAGCGCCACGTCGAGGACTACACGCCGGCGGTGGGCACCGAGCAGATCGGGCGCGTGGTGGAGGTCGGTGACGGCATCGCCCGGGTCTCCGGACTGCCCGGCGCCGCGGTGAACGAGCTGCTCGAGTTCGAGGACGGGACCCTGGGTCTCGCGCTCAACCTCGACGAGGACACCATCGGTGCGGTCGTCCTGGGCGAGGTCGACACCATTGAAGAGGAGCAGACCGTCAAGGCCACCGGGCGTATTCAGACCGTCCCGGTCGGCGACGCGCTGCTCGGCCGCGTGGTCAACGCCCTGGGCGAGCCGATCGACGGCAAGGGCCCGATCAACACCACCGAGACGCGCCGCATGGAGGTGCAGGCTCCCGGCATCGTCGGTCGCCAGCCCGTGAGCGAGCCGATGCAGACGGGCATCAAGGCCATTGACGCCATGACGCCGATCGGCCGGGGGCAGCGAGAGCTGATCATCGGCGACCGCAAGACCGGCAAGACCACGGTCGCCGTCGACACCATTCTCAACCAGGCCGGCCAGGGCGTGAAGTGCATTTACGTCGCCATCGGGCAGAAGAACTCCTCGGTGGCGCAGACCGTGGCCACCCTGGAGGATCACCAGGCGCTCGAGTACACCGTCGTGGTGGTCGCCTCGGCCGGGGACCCCGCGCCGTACAAGTACCTGGCGCCCTATGCCGGCTGCGCCATGGGCCAGCATTGGATGGAGAACGGCGAGCACGCGCTGATCATCTACGACGACCTCTCCAAGCAGGCGGAGGCCTACCGGTCCGTCTCCCTGTTGCTCCGGCGCCCACCAGGGCGCGAGGCCTACCCCGGCGACGTCTTCTACCTGCACTCGCGCCTGTTGGAGCGGGCCGCCAAGCTCTCCGACGCGCTCGGCGGCGGATCGCTGACCGCGCTGCCGATCATTGAGACCAAGGCCGGCGACATTTCGGCCTACATCCCGACCAACGTCATCTCCATCACCGACGGCCAGGTCTTCTTGGAGACCGACCTGTTCAACTCGGGCATCCGGCCGGCCATCAACGTCGGCAACTCGGTGAGCCGGGTGGGCAGCGCGGCCCAGATCAAGGCGATGAAGCAGGTCTCCGGGACGCTCAAGCTCGACCTGGCGCAGTTCCGCGAGCTCGAGTCGTTCGCCACGTTCGGCTCCGAACTCGACCGGGTGTCGCAGTCGCAGCTCGACCGCGGCTACCGGCTGACGGAGCTGCTCAAGCAGCACCAGAACGAGCCGGCCCCGGTGGAGGAGCAGGTCGTCGTCATTTACGCCGGGACCAAGGGCTGGACGGACACCGTCCCGGTCAGCGAGGTGCGCCGTTTCGCTACGGAGGTCATTGAGTATTTCAGGGCCAACCACCCGGCCGTGCTCGAGACGATCCGTACCACCGGCGCCATGCCCGGCGGCGACGAGATCGACAAGGGCCTGACCACGTTCCTCGAGGGATTCGACACCGGGAAGGTCGACTGACGCATGGCCGGAGGCCAAGAGCGCATTCTGCGGCGCCGCATCCGCAGTGTGCAGTCCACGAGGAAGATCACGAAGGCGATGGAGCTCATCGCCGCGTCGAGGATCGTGCGCGCCCAGAACCGCATTGCGGCGAATCGCCCCTTCCGCGAGGGCATGGAGCGCGTGCTCCGGCTGGCGGCGGCGGCCGACCCGACGGCGGCGAAGAAGCTGCTGGGCACACCCGCCTCACCTCAGCACGTCGGCATTCTGGCCATCGCCGGTGACCGCGGCCTCGCCGGCTCGTACAACTCGGGTGTCCTGCGCCTGACCGAGCGCGCCGTGGCCGAGTACCGGGCTGCCGGCACCGAGGTCACGGTGTGGTCCGTCGGCAAGAAGGCGCCTTCCTACCTCCGCTACCGCGGCATTGAGGTGGCGCAGTCGTTCACCGGCGTGGCCGACCGGCCCGAGTTCGGCGACGCCCGCCACATTGCCGCCATTGTGGCCGCACCGTTCGTCGCCGGCGAGATGGATCTGGTCGAGATGGTCTCGACCCGCTTCATTTCCGCCGGCACCCAGCGCGTGGATCGCATGCAGATGCTGCCGCTGCCGCTGCCCGAGGAGGCCGGGGTGGTGTACGTCGAGGAGGGCACGCTCGAGGGCTACACCGAGTTCGAGCCCGAGCCGGCCAAGCTCCTGGAGAAGTTGGCCCCCCGGGCCCTGGAGGCGGAGATCTTCGCCGCGCTGCTCGAGGGCGCCGCCGCGTTCTTCACGGCGCAGCAGCGCGCCATGGCCGCGGCCACCGAGAACGCGGACGAGCGCGTCCGCACCCTGACCCGCGTCATGAACCGCGCCCGTCAGGACGCCATCACCACAGAGATCATGGAGATCGTCGGCGGGGCCGAGGCGCTCCGCCAATCGAAGGGAGCTTGACCGTATGACCACTACCGCACACACGGGCGGCACGACGGGCCGCACGCTGGAGGAAGGGCGCGTCGTCGCCATCGCCGGGCCCGTGATCGACGTCGAGTTCCCCCCGCACGCGCTGCCGGAGATCAACTACGAGGTCGAGTTCGACATTGAGCTCGATGGCTCCACGCACACCGTGGCCGCCGAAGTGGCACAGCAGATCGGTGACGGGCGCGTCCGCTGCATCTGCATGCAGCAGACCGACGGACTCGTCCGCGGTGCCGCGGTACGCAACCTGGGCCGCGGCATTTCGGTCCCGGTCGGCAATGCCGTCCTCGGCCACGTCTTCAACGTGCTGGGCGAGCCGCTCGACACCGACCACATTGACGGGATCGACGAGCGCTGGGAGATCCACCGGTCAGCGCCGGCGTTCGACCAGTTGGAGCCCCGGGCCCTGATGTTCGAGACGGGCATCAAGGTGATCGACCTGCTGGAGCCCTACGTGCAGGGCGGGAAGATCGGCCTCTTCGGCGGCGCCGGCGTGGGCAAGACCGTCATCATTCAAGAGATGATCCACCGCGTCGCCCAGGAGCACGGCGGCGTGTCCGTGTTCGCCGGTGTCGGCGAGCGCACCCGTGAGGGCACCGACATGTGGCTCGAAATGCAGGAGTCCGGCGTCATCGACAAGGCGGCGCTGGTCTACGGCCAGATGGACGAGCCGCCGGGCGTCCGCCTCCGCGTGGCCCTGGCCGCGCTGACGATGGCGGAGTACTTCCGGGACGTGCAGAACCAGGACGTGCTGCTGTTCGTCGACAACATCTTCCGCTTCGTCCAGGCCGGTTCCGAGGTCTCCACCCTGCTGGGCCGGATGCCTTCCGCCGTGGGGTACCAGCCGACCCTGGCCGACGAGATGGGCGAGCTGCAGGAGCGGATCACCTCGACCAAGGGCAAGTCGATCACCTCGTTGCAGGCCGTCTACGTCCCGGCGGACGACTACACCGACCCGGCGCCGTTCACCACGTTCACCCACCTCGATGCCACGACCGAGCTCTCACGGCAGATCGCCGCCCTGGGCATCTACCCGGCCGTCGACCCGTTGGCCTCGACCTCGAACATCCTGGCGCCCGAGATCGTCGGCGAGCGCCACTATGCCGTCGCCCGACGCGTGCAGGAGATCCTGCAGCGCTACAAGGAACTGCAGGACATCATCGCCATCCTCGGTATGGACGAGCTGTCCGAGGAGGACCGCGTGACGGTCAGCCGGGCCCGCAAGGTCCAGCGCTTCCTCTCCCAGCCGTTCTTCGTGGCCGAGGTCTTCACCGGCGTCCCCGGCATCAACGTGCCGATCGACGAGACGGTCGAGTCCTTCGAGGCGCTGGCCAACGGGGACCTGGACAACGTCCCCGAGCAGGCCTTCCTCAACGTCGGCGGCGTGGAGTCCGTGCTGGAGAAGGCACGCACGCTCGAGGCCGAGGCGGGCTAGTGGCCGACGGCGTCTTCGGCGTGGAGATCGTCACGCCTGAACAGTCCCTCTTCGCCGGGGGTGCGACTTCGATCGTGCTGGCCACCTCGGAGGGTGACCTCACCGTCCTCGACGGCCCCACGCCCCTGGTGGGCGACGTGGTGCACTGCGAGGTCAAGGTCGAGCAGCCGGAGGGCACGCTGGTCCGCCTGGCGGTCCACGGGGGGTTCCTCCAGGTCGACACCAGCGCGGGCGCAGCCGAGGGCCTGGCCGAGGGTGACGGCCCACTGCCGGGCCTGTCGACCCGGGTGACGGTGCTCGCCGGCGTGGCGGAGCTGGCGTCGGAGATCGATGTGCCCCGGGCCGAGGAGGCACGCGAGCGCGCCGCCCAGCGGGTCGGCGAGCTGGGTTCGGGTCGCGGTCCGGTCACCGAGGACGCCGACGAGGACCTGGAGCTGGCTGACGCCGAAGGTGCGCTGGCTCGGGCCGAGCTGCGGTTGGCCGTCGCCGCCGACAACGCCGCGTAGCGCTTCCGGCGGCCGGACCGGCTCCCGCCTCGGGCCGGGTTCAGTCGAACGAGATGGAGCTGAACTCCGCCAGCTTGCCCAGGGCATGGCTGGCGTCGATTTTGCGGAGCGTCCCCGACTTGGAGCGCATCACAAGGGACTGGGTGGTGGCTCCGAACTCGTGGTACTGCACGCCCTGGAGCAACTCGCCGTCGGTGATGCCCGTGGCGGCAAAGAAACAGTTGTTCCCCTGGACCAGGTCGTCGGTCGTCAGGACGGCGTCGAGCGCGTAGCCGGCCTCGAGAGCGGCGGCGCGCTCCTCCTCGTTCCGCGGGTAGAGCCGCCCTTGGATTTCGGCGCCCATGCACTTCAAGGCGGCAGCGGCCAGGACGCCCTCCGGGGTGCCGCCGATGCCAAAGAGGATGTCGGTGCCGGCACCGGGCCACCCCGTGGCGATCGCCCCGGCGACGTCGCCGTCGGAGATGAGGCGGATGCGCGCCCCGGTGGCGCGCACCTCGGCCACCAGGGCGTCGTGGCGGGGCCGGTCCAGAATGACCGCCGTCAGGTCGCGGACGGGGCGCCCCAGCGCCTCGGCGAGGGCGTTGAGATTCTCCGTGGGCGTCCAGCGGATGTCGCAGGCACCTTTGGCACGGGGCCCGACGGCCAGCTTCTCCATGTAGACGCAGGGCCCAGGATCGAACATGGCCCCGCGCTCGGCCACGGCGATGACGGCCAGGGCGCCGCCACGCCCTTGTGCCGTGAGCGTGGTCCCGTCGATGGGGTCCACCGCGATGTCGGTCAGTGGGGGAGTGCCGTCACCGATCCTCTCCCCGTTGAAGAGCATCGGAGCGTTGTCCTTCTCGCCCTCACCGATGACGACGATCCCGTCCATGGGCACGCTCGAGAGCACGGTCCGCATGGCCTCGACGGCGGCGCCGTCGGCGCCGAGCTTGTCGCCCCGGCCCATCCAGCGGCTGGCGGCCATGGCAGCGGCCTCGGTGACCCGCACGAGGTCCATGGCGAGGTTGCGGTCGGGGGCTTGGCGCGACGTCACCACGGGGCATGACCATAGTTGGTCGCCGATAGTCCCCTGCCGGTCGGGCCATCCCCCAGCGGCGATACTTGGGAGCGTGGATCAGATCGCAGTCGAGCCGAGCGGCCCCCTCCGGGGAACCGTCAGCGCCGGCGGTGCGAAGAATTCGGCACTCAAGCTGATGGCGGGCTGCCTCCTCGCCGAGGGTCGGACGGTGCTGTCCAACGTGCCCCGCATTTCCGATGTCGACACC
>Ga0302279_10001471_pt1 | contig 33320 bp, 28 predicted proteins | sample III_Bog_N3_3_FD_194541 | JGI IMG/M metagenome (GOLD analysis project Ga0302279, IMG submission 194541) | Peat permafrost microbial communities from Stordalen Mire near Abisko, Sweden - III_Bog_N3_3 | ecosystem: Environmental > Terrestrial > Soil > Wetlands > Peat | place: Sweden: Abisko...
GAACCCGCCCCCGGTCTCGCCAGACGCCGCCCTCAGGCCCTGGTAGATCGCCACCAGTTTGGGCGGCTCCTGATCCGCCGGCTTGTCCACGAACTGCCGGACATTGGGGTTAACCAGGGTCACATTTCCGGGACCGAAGATGAACACATAATTGCCTTCAGCGAAACGGATGGCGTCCACCAGATCCTTGGCCCGAGCCTGCGCCTCCTCCCGGCTCATTTTGCCGTCCTTGGCCGCCTGGTCCAGGTGGGCCACCTCTGTTTGGACGGCCTCCACCAAATGGCGGACCCCGTCCTTCTTGGCCTCCACCAGGCGCTCGTGGACCTTGGGCAGCATGTAAAACGCGATAAGGAGCATAAACAGCACCACTGGGATCATGGCTGTGCCGAAGACCTTGCCCGCCAGGGACCGGAAGAAAGAGCGCCCCGTAGTCATTCCTTTTCTCCCTATGGGACCATTAGGTAACACTACCACTTTGAATTACTTGTAAATTTGAAATTATTCCGGACCGGCCCGTGTGTTCACCAGATCCACGCAGGGCAGCTTTTGTTCGGCACGGGTTGTCGCGCTTTCACCCACTACCACAGCCACTCGGCGACACAACCCTTATCCATGGTTCCGGCCCATATTGGCAGCGAGGCGCCCCAGGCCCCGGACTCGACCGGGATCCCTTCCAGACGCACCACCCGGCCCTGGAGCATGGCCGGGATCTGTTGCAGCCCAGGGTCCGAAAAGCCCTCGATTTCAAAATTCCCCCGGACCAGGGTCGTCACCGCGAACGGCCGGATGAAGGTTGACCGGTGGACCTGCCAGAACTCCCGCTGGGCCCCGAGCCGGAACGCACTGCCGGCAATCCGGTCGAAATCCGGCAACAGGTCGCCGCAGAGCACGATCCAGTCCGGGCGCTGCTCGTCGATGACGCTTGCGGCCTCCTGGAAGCATTTGCCGTGGAGGTCCGAGAAGACGAGGATGCGCAGGGATTGGGTCATGACTCCATTATCGGGTGGCCAGCACGACAAGGGTTGTCGCTCCACCAACGCTCGGCCGGGAATCCCGCACCGGGCATTAAACGCCATTAGCTGTCGCGCCAGGTTCAACACAATGAGGGTTGGAGATTCACCTCCCGGAGCCCAAACCCCACTTTAACCCAAGGAACCCCATGCCACCTGTCGCTTCGACCCTGCTCATCACCCACACCGACCGGGACGGCCTCCTGTCGGGGGCCGCCCTGCTTCGGGCCCTGGGCGACGGCCCGGCGCCGGACAGGTGGCCTGGATCGATCACCATCCTTCCAGCGTGGACCAAGGGGACGTCATCCGGACCATCCTGACTTGCTCGACCCGGTCCCGGATCATCGGCGATCGCGAAGGCAAGTTCGAAGCCGTCTCCCTGGTGGCGGAAGCCTTCGGCCTGGAGCAGGATCCCGTGGTGGCGGACCTGGTCAAGGCGGCCTGCTGAAGTTCGATCTGCGCAACCGCTACAACTTCGAGAACAAGGTCGAAATCCTCAGCGGTCTGGCCGACCGGCTGGGGCTCAAAAACCAGAATCCCCTCGACCTGTTCCGGGACAACTTCGTCACCGCCCCTGGCGGTGGCCTGGAGGCCTCGGACTACCCGCACCTGGCCAAGCACCTGCCGATCCTGGAGTCCTACCTCCGGGATGCCCTGGCCGGCCGGCGCAAGGGGGTCAACGTGTTCCTCCACGGCCTCCCCGTGGCTCCGGCCTGGAAGGCCGCCATGGCCGAGCACGAGGGCCTGGTGCCGGCCGTGGTGGAACGGGCGGCCAAGGTGGTCAAGCACGTGCACCTGGCCGACCCCGGGATCGAAGCTTCCCAGGCCCCGGCCCGGGTGATGGGCAACACCCTGGAAGCCATGGGCGCGGCCCGGGGTCCCCGGGGCGCCATGCCCATGACCACCGTCTACCGCCCGGAGCTGCTCAGCACCGACGCCGACCTGGCCACCCTGAAGGAGGGCCTGCTGGACGAGGCCGACAGCTTCCTCCAGGACCGCAAGGACGCCCAGCGCAGCTGGGAGATCTCCCAGGTGAACGAGATGCTCACCCAGATCGAAGGCTTCGAAGGGGTCTTCATCGCCTCCACCAACCTCATGGACAGCCTTGACGCCGCCGCCCTGCGCCGCTTCGACCTCAAGGTCCACTTCGACTACCTGAAGCCCGGCCAGGCCTGGGCCATGTTCCAGGACACCGCCGGCCGGCTCGGCTTCGAGGCCGACGGCCCGGCCAGGGCCGCCTTCGGCCCAATCCGGCTGCTCACCTCCCGGTGATTTCGCCAACGTGATGCGCCAGTCGCGGCTGCGGCGGATCACCACCCCGGCCGATCTGGTGGCCCGGCTGGCGGCGGAGTGCGGCGCCAAGCCGGAGGGGCGGCGGAAGAGCATCGGGTTCCAGGGTAAATGAGTCCGATCGCCCCGCCCCGGGTCATGGGCCCTGGAGGCTGTCATAAGATGAATCCACTCCAAGCCGCCAGGCGATGAATTCTCCGAGACCTGGAAACCCGGCGTGAAAGAATCAAGACCCACCGCCCCAATCAGCATCCCTGCCCCCAGGATCCCCATGATCCATCTAGCCTTCAGCCACCGCACCGAGAACCTTCTGGCAACCCTGGCCGCCGATATCGCCGACTTCCGGAGCCGGAAGGGCCCCTGGGCGCCCTTGCACCTGGTGCTGCCCAACCCCTGCGTGAAGCAGTTCGTCCTGGAAGGGCTGGTCCAGGGCCTGGGCGTGGTGGCCAACCAGACCACCTCCTACCTGGAAGGCTTCTGGCGGCGCAGCCTGCCCCAGACCGAACCAGCCATCCACCTCCTGGACCGGACCGCCATCCAGGCCATTCTCCTATCCCTGTTCCAGGATCCCGCCCTGCTGGAGGATCCCGAACTGGTCCCCGTGCGCGCCTACCTCGCCGCCGAACCCAGGGACCTCAAGGCGATCCAGCTCTCCGCCGAAGTGGCCCGCTGCTTCGAATCCTATCTCCTGAATCGACCCGGCTGGGCCGCCAAATGGGAACAGGGCCAGAACGCCGCCGAGAACGCCCCGCCCGCCCTGGAGGCCTGGCAGCGCCGGCTGTGGCGCGAACTGCGCGCCCGGCTCGAGGGCATCCGGTCCCGGGGCCGGCTGCTCACCTTCCCGGAGTATGTCCTCGACCCGGCCTTCGACCAGTCCGCCTTCCCGGAAGAAGTGTTCTTCTTCGGGCTGGGCCCCATGGCCCAGATCTACCATGACGCCTTCGCCAGGCTCGGGCTACGCTGCCAGGCCCGCTTCTACCTCTGGAACCCCAGCCGCGAGCACTGGGACGATATCCGCCGGGAATGGAACAGCCCAGACGACAGCGATGACCCCTTCCGTCTGGAGACCACCGGCCACCTGGCCCTGCAACGCTGGGGCCGGCCCGGCCGGGAACACATCCGGGAGGTGCTGCAGATCGGCGCCACCGAGAACCTTCGCACCGACTGGACCGCCCCCGAACCGGTGACGCTCCTTCAGCATCTGCAGCACAGCATCATCACCCTCGGCACCGAGACGGAGCCCCTCCTGCCCCCCGAGCCCGACGCTTCCCTGTGCATCCACGCCTGCACCGGCCTGCGCCGGGAGGCCGAGGTCGTGGCCAGCGCCATCTGGCAGACGGTCCTGGACGGCCAAGGCAGCGTGCGCTTTTCAGACCTGGCGGTGATCCTCCCCGACGCCACCAAGGCCGAGTACCTGGATCACCTGAGGGTGGCCTTCGCCAACACCCGGGACATCCCCTGGGAACTGGCCGACGAAGCCCCCGGCCTGCTGCGGGAGACCGTGGAGGCGGCGAAACTGCTCCTGGGCCTGGCCCGCACCGACCTGAGCCGGGCCGATGTGGTCTGCGCCCTCACCCATCCCGCCGTGCGCCGCCGGTGGGCGGACCTGCCCCTGGACGACCTGGCCGACTTCTGCGACCGGGCCGGCATTGTCATCCGCTTCGGCGCCGGCGACACCGCCGGCACCGAACAGGAGGGAGGCCTCTGGACCTGGGAACGGGGCCTGCGCCGCACCGCCCTGGGTCACTTCATGGGCGCCGCCGCCTATTCGGCCATGGACCAGCCCATGGCCGCGCCGCCCCCGGCCCTGCCGGTGGAGGACGCACCGGACCTGGCGCTGTTCCTCCGGGCCCTGCTCCAGGACCTCCGCCGTTTGAACGGCCACAGCCATTCGCCCCGGGAATGGATCCCCGCCCTGCGCAGTTTCCTCCAGGCCTACCTGGCCCCCCCTGAGGGCGCCCGGGGCATGGAGGACGAACACAAGGCCTTCACCCAGATCCTGCAGGCCGTCGCCAAGCTGGCCGAACTGGAAATCCCGGGGGCCGCCAAGCCGAGGCTGGCCTTCCGGGAGGCCCTGGTCCTGGTGGAAGCCAACCTGGACGCCCTGGTCACCGAATCCCTGTCGCGCCTGGGCCGGGGCGTGGTGGTGGCCACCCATGGGTCCCTGCGCGGAGTGCCCTTCCACACCCGGTTCCTCATGGGGCTGGGCGAGGGCGCATTCCCAAGGGCGGCCGTGCGCAACCCCATGGACCTCACCACCTTCAAGCGCAAACCCGGCGACCTGAGCCAGGCCGAGCAGGACCGCTACCTGTTCCTGGAATCCCTCATGGCGGCCCGCCAGGCCCTGGTTCTCAGCTACGTGGGCCGGGACGCCCTCACCCGCGAAGAGCTCCAGCCCAGTTCCCTGATCCTCGACCTGCGCGACCTGCTGCTCCCCGCCCTGGACTCCGAAAGCTGGGATGCCCTCACCCTCCGCCACCCCCATCATCGGCACGATCTGGCCTACTTTCCCCAGCTCAACGGCGGCCTGGCCACGCTGCCGCCGAACCACGCCCCCTCGGCCCGGGCCGAAGCCGAGGCCCTGCTCCTGGGCAATTCCCTCCGAACGGCCGCGGGGGTGGTGGAGCTCCCCACCGACCGGGACCACTGGAACCTGGACCCCGCGGCCCGTACCGCCCTCGAAGCCTGGGCCGGCCCCCTTGAAGCGCCGCCGGCCCTGCCCGCGCCGCCGGACCGCCTGCGGATCACCGTCTCCAAGCTGAGGCGATGGCTGGAATGCCAGCTCCAGGGTGGTGCCGCCCTGCGGCTGGGCCTGGGTGATGAGGACGACCAGGATCCCGCCGACCTGGCCGAGGAGCCCCTGGGGGCCGACCCCAAGAACCTCGGCGCCCTGCGCAAGAACGCCCTGTGGGAAGCCCTGGGCCGGGAGCAGGACGCCGCCACCGCCCTCGACCGCCTGCACCGGGTCCAGGTGGAGGCTGCCCGCATGCCCGCGGGTGCCCTGTTCCAGGGCGTCAGGACCGGAATCCTGCGCTCCGTGACGGGCTGGATGCGGCTGCTGCCCACCGGCGCCGTCCCGGTCCGGCACCGGTTCGGCGGAGATCCGTCCAACCGGGTCAATCCCCTGCCGGTGGTGGTCCATGAGCCCCTGGGCCTGGATCTGCAATGGGACGGCCGCCCGGTGTTCGTCCAGGTGGAGGGCAGCACCGAGCCCCAGTTGGACGGCTGGAGCCTGCTTCCCAGCGGCAATGCCCCGCCCTCCCCCAGGAAGGCGATGGCGCCCAGGGATCGCCTGTACCTGCTCCGGGCTTTCCTCGACCATGTGCTGCTGGCCGCCGCGGGCGAGGGTCCCCACCATGGCGGCAAAGTGCTGAGTTCCCCCAAGGACGGCAAGGCCACCGCCGCCTGGACCTCCTCCGCCCCCGCCCTGACCCGGCAGGAGGCCCAGGACCAGTTGGCCGAATGGGTGACCGCCGCCTTCACCGAACGGCGCTGGACCCTCCTCCCCCTGGAGGCCGTCCTGGAGGGCCTTGACGACGACCAAACCGAGTCCCTCGCCCCTTGGCTGGAGAAGGCCCTGGACAATACCGGGAACGGTTTCAGTTCCCTCTATGGCCCCCTGCCCCGGGTGGCCAGCGCCGAGGACACCCTCGTGGAACCGGAGTGGCGTCAGCTGGCCGCCCGGCGCCTGGGCAGCTTCCCCACCTGGAGCAAAGAATGGAAGGAAGCCCAGTGAGCCGTTACCCCAAACCCGGACTCCTGGCCAGCCTGCCTCCCCGCAGCGGCGTGGTGCAGGCCAGCGCCGGCACCGGCAAGACCTATCTGCTCGAACGGATGGTCGTGGACTTCCTGCTCCAGGAAGTCCCCCTGGACCAGATCCTCGTGGTCACCTACACCGACAAGGCCGCCCTGGAGCTGCGCACCCGCATCCGCCAGATGCTGGACACCCTGGTGGCCCTGGATCCTGACCAGAACGAGGCCGAGGATCCCGCCTGGACCCTCGGCGACAGCCAACGGACCCTGCTGCGCCAGGCCCTGCGCAGTTTCGACCAGGCCACCATCGCCACCATCCATGGCTTCTGCCGCCGGATCCTGATGGAGGGCGCCTTCGAAGGCGGCAGCCTGCTCCGCCAGGAACTGGCCGACGGCGCCAAACTGTTCGAACAGGCGTTCCGGGAGTTGGTGCGGGTGAAGTTCAAGGATGACCTCCAGGCCCGGAAGGTGTTCGAGCAAGCGCTGAAGGCCGAATGGTCCGCGGACGACCTCCATGGCCTCCTGGACGAGGCGAACCGGGAGCGGGGCCAGTTGCAGCCCGAGCCGCCGGACCTGGAAGCCGTGCTGGGGCGTTTCGATCCCGCCTGGCTCACCGCCGAACCGGACGTCGCCGCCCAGCTGCAGGCCTGCAAACTCAACGGAAGCACAAGGACCGCCGCCATCAAGCGCCTTCCCGTGCTCGCGGAGCTCATGGGCCATCGGCCATCGCCCTTTGCCTTCCTGGCGGCCTGGGATTTTGCCGGCCTCAGGGACTGCTGCCTCCAGCTCCCGGAGGGCTCCGGCCGGCAGCTCGGGCTTTGGCTGGACGCGACCGGGGGCGGCGTCCTGCCGGTGGAGGCCCTGGTGATCCAGGCCCTGCTGCCGGCCATCCAGGCCAAGGTCGCGGAGATCAAGGCCGCCCAGGGACTGTTCGACCACGACGACTCCATCCTCCAGGTGCTGCGGGCCCTGAAGGGCCCCACCGCCCAGAGCCTGGTCGACCGGATCCAGGGCAAGTACCGCATCGCCCTCATCGACGAGTTCCAGGATACCGACCAGGCCCAGTGGGAGATCTTCCAGAGCCTGTTCGACGGCCCGGACCAGCGGCTGTATATCATCGGTGACCCGAAACAGGCCATCTACGGTTTCCGGGGCGGCGACCTGCCCACCTACCACCGCGCCCTGAAAGCGATCCTGGCCGGCAACGAGCCCCTGGAGCTCCGTGACAACTACCGGTCCACCCCCCAGGTGATCGAAGCCTACAACGACCTCTTCACCGGCGGGGACACCGCCGAAGAGCGGTTCTTCGAGGACGGGACGATCTATCCCCCGGCCCGGGCCGTGCAGTGCGGAAATCCAAGGCTGATGGCCCTGACCGACGCCGGCGAAGCCTTGGTGCCCGTGCGGATCCTGCGCATCAGGACCCTCAAGGGCGGCAACGCCCTCCGGCGCCGGGTGGCGGCGGTCCTGGCCCGGGAAATCCGCAGCGTGGTGGAAGCGGGCGTGATCATCCAGGATCCCACCGCGGAGGGGCGCAGCCGCCGCCTCCACTACGGCGACGTCCAGGTCCTGGCCGGCACCATGAATGAAGGCCGGCTGGTGGCCAAGGCCCTGGGCCGGATCGGGGTGCCCTGCGTGGCCTTCAAGCAGAAGGGCCTGTTCCAGAGCGACGAAGCCCGGGACCTGCTGGATCTGCTGCGTGCGGTGGAACTTCCGAACGATACCGGACGCCGGGCCCGGGCGCTGCTGACGCCGTTCTTCGGCTACCGGCTGGCCGACCTGGATGGGCTCGGCGCCCTGACCGAGGACCACCCCGTGGTCCAGAAGCTCCAGGACTGGCATCAGCTGGGCCGCCAGCGCCAGTTCCCGCTGATGCTGGAAAACATCCTTGAGCGCAGCGGCCTGGTCCGCCGGCTGCGCCTGAACACTGGCAACGAGCGGGCCCTGACCAATTTCCTGCACCTGACCGAGCTGCTGGCCTCCGCCGGCAGCCACGGCGCCACCGACCTGGAGGCCCTGGTGCGCCTGCTGAACCGCTGGGTGGAAAAGCTGGAACTGCCGCCCGGGGAGAACGCCGAACTGCAGCGGCTGGAGGGCCAGGAACAGGCCGTGCAGGTTCTCACCCTCCATGCCAGCAAGGGCCTGGAGGCGGGCATCGTCGCCGTGTTCGCCCTCAGTTCCGGCAGGAAGCCCATCCTGTTCCGGTTCTACCGGGATGGGCGCCGTTGCTACACCCTGGGCCAAGAGGGCAAGGACGCGTACGGCGAGCCGATCCGAGCCGAGGAGAACGGCGAACAGGAGCGGCTGATGTACGTGGCCCTCACCCGGGCCAAGGCCCAACTCATCCTCCCCTGCTTCCTGGTGGAAAACAGCAAAGGCGTTCCGGCCCACCCCCCCAGCGCCTACCAGGTGGTCAACCGCCGACTGCGCCCCATTGCCCTGGACGAGAGCTACCGGCCGGATCTCTTCAGCCGGGCCGAGGTGGAGATCTCCGAGGACGCCGAACCGGGGATCCAGCCGGTGGATCTCCGAGGCTGGACCATGCCGGCCCTGCCCGCGGCCTTGGTTCCCGATTTCGCCGAGGCCCGCCGCCGGGCCCGGCCCGCCTTCACCACCAGCTATTCCGCCCTGGAGCGCTATCTGGAACACCGGACCACCCGCCCCGACGCCGCGCCCGTGGACCTGGAGCCGGACGCTCCAGGCGCCGAGCCGGCCAGAGCCAATGCTCTGCCGAGGGGCGCCCAGACCGGCCAGGCCATCCATGAGCTGATCGAGCAGGAGGACACCGCCCTGGCCCTGGCCGAGGAATTCCCCCTCTGGTGGCAGGATCCCGTCCGCAAAGCCCGGGTGCGGGCCAAACTGGCCGAGCATGGCCTGTCCGCCCCATGGGACGAGGAGGCGGCGCGGATGGTCCAGGCCGCCCTGCGGGTGCCGCTGCCGACCCGGCAAGGGGAGGCCGCGCCCCTGGGGGTCCACGACCACCTGCTCCGGGAGATGGGCTTCCTGGCCCGGTTCCCGGATACCGCCGACTTCCTCACCGGGTTCATGGACGCGGTCTACCAGCGGGGCGGGTTCGCCTACTTCCTGGACTGGAAGACCAACAGCCTCAATGACTATTCCCCAGACTCCATCGCCGCTTTCGTCCAGGAGCACTTCGCCGTCCAGGCCAAGATCTACACCCGGGTCCTGCTGGACTACCTGGGCATCCTGGACGAGGCAAGCTACGAACGGCGCTTCGGCGGCATCCACTACGTCTTTCTGCGGGAGAGCCCGCCCGCCGTGCATACCTTCCGCCCCACCTGGGCGGAGATCCAGGGCTGGGAGCGCGACTTCCGGGACCTCCACCAGATGGTGACCCATGTCTGAACTGACCCTTCCCCCCCTGGGCGGCGTCCTGGCCGACCTTCCCGACCCCCGGGCCGCCCGATGGCAACGGGGGCTTGGCAAGTTGTATCTGCCCGAAGGCGTCCTGGCCATGGCCGACGAACTGGCCCGGATGGCCGAAGGCCTCGACCGCGCCGAGCAGCAGGACCTCACCCTGCTCCTGCTCGTGCTCCTGGCGGAGCAGGGCCGGGGCAGCACCTACCTGCCCCTGGATGACCCGGAACAAATCGTCGAGGATCTCGGGCTGTTGGAAGGCCGCCAGGCGCCCGCCTGGGAGCGGTTGAAGGCCCTGCTGGACCGCCCGGAGCTCGCCCCGATCCTGGGCGGGGCCGGCGCCGACACGCCCCTGATCCGGGTGGGGGAGCGGCTGTTCAGCGGCCGTTATTTCCGGTCCGAGACCCAGCTTGCCGCCCTCATCCAGGGACGGATGGAAGTTCCCGCAGCCGCCCACCGCATCGAGGAGCGCCTGCTCCGGTCGCCCAGGCTCCTGTCCAAAGAGCAGGTCCAGGCCGTGCACCTGGCCCTGGCACGCCCCCTGGCCCTGATCACCGGCGGCCCCGGCACCGGCAAGACCTCCATCGTCGTGGCCATGCTGCGCGCATGGATGCATTCCGGCGACATGTCGGCCAATGACATCCTCCTGGCCGCCCCCACCGGCAAGGCCGCCCAGCGCATGGGCCAATCCATCCGGGAGACCCTGCTGAAGCTGCCCGAACAGGACCGGGATGCCCAGGACCAGGCGCTCCTGACCCGGGCCACCGAACCCCAGACCCTGCACCGGCTGCTGGGCTGGCACCCGGGCGCAGGCAGCTTCCGGCACCACGCCGGCAATCCCCTGGCGGCCAAGGCCGTGGTGGTGGACGAGGCCAGCATGATCGGCCAGGAACTAATGGAAGCCCTGTTCAAGGCCCTGGCCCCCGGGGCGACCCTGGTGCTGCTGGGCGACCCCGACCAGCTGCCCAGCGTGGATCCGGGCCAGGTATTCCGGGACCTGGTGGAGGCCCTGCCGGCGGCCACTCTGAAACTGACCCACAACTTCCGGGTGGCGCCCGGGGGGATCCATATCCTGGAGGTGGCCAAAGCCGTCATTGCGGGGCGCGTCGGGGAGCTATGGGACGGGGAGCATGCCATTCCCCGGGTGGAGCGGCTTTCCGCCCTCACCCAGAAGGGCGTCGAACTCCTGGTGCCTTCGCCGGCGACCCTCAGGGCCTTCTTCACCCACTGGATGGAGGACCGGATCTGGAAGCGGAACGACGGCCAGAGCATCGAGGCCCTGCTGCATCCCCCGCTCAAGGCCCCCGTGGATGGCGGGGTCTGGGCGGAGCAGGATCTGGAGCGGATCAAGGCCCTGGTGGCCAACTTCAACCGCGGCCGGGTGCTTTGCCCGGTGAACGCCGGGCCCGAGTTGATGGCGGTGGACGGGATCAACGCGTTCCTCCATGACCTGGCCTTGGGGAAGGCCAGGGAGTATCTGGAGGCCGCCCCCGGCATTATCGTCGGCGAGCCGGTGATGGTCCTGCACAACGACTACCGGCGGCTGCTGTTCAACGGGGACCAGGGCGTCGTGATGATGGTGCGGCGGGATGGGCTGGACCGGCCGGAGGTGTTCTTCCCCCGGGGGGATGGCTATGTGAGCTTCCCGCTGGCGGGGATGCGGGAAGCCCTGACCCTTTCCTATGCCATGACCGTCCACAAGTCCCAGGGCTCGGAGTTCGAGCGGGTGGCGTTGGTGGTGCCGGACCTGGAGGGGGAGTTCGTCACCCGGGGGATCCTCTACACCGCCCTGACCCGGGCGCAGCTGGCGGTGACGATCCTAGCCTCGCCCGGGGCCTGGGACAGAGGGGTCGCGAGGCAGGAAAACCGGTGGAGTTCTTTGGGGCCAATACTGAGCTAACGGCTTCCAAGCCCCTCCAGCAGCGCCCCATGAAACGCGTCGGGATCCTGGATCTGCGGCGCATGGCCCAGGTCCGGGAACTCCACCAGCCTGGCATGGGGGATGAGCTGGGCGGCCCGTCTGCCCAGGGCCGGGTAGTGGCCAATCCTGGCTGCCACCTCCGGCGGCGCGGCGTCCTTGCCGATGGCGGTGGTGTCCCGCTGGCCGATGAGCAGCAGGGTGGGCGGCTGCAGCTGGCCGAACTCGTAGACCACCGGCTGGGTGTAGATCATGTCGTAGAGGAGCGCCGAGTTCCACGCCACCAGCTCGCGTCCCGAGCCCAGGGACATGCCGGCGAGCATCCGCACCGGCGTCTCGAATTCCGGCCGCCACTGGCCCGCATAATAGGTCGCCTGTTCGTAGGTTCGGATGCGCTGGGCGGTGACCCCCAGTTCCCGCTGGTACCACTGGTCGACGGTCAACGGCGGAACCCCCTCGGCCTTCCAGTCCTCGAGGCCGATGGGATTCACCAGCACCAGCTGCTCCACCTGCCGGGGGAACATCAGGGCATAGCGCACCGCCAGCATGCCGCCGGTGGAATGGCCGACCACGGTGACGGCCTTGACCCCGATGGAGTCCAGCAGGGCCCGGGTGTTGTGGGCCAACTGCTGGAAGCTGTACTGGTAGTGGGCGGGCTTGGTCGACTTGCCGAACCCGATCTGGTCCGGCGCCACCACCCGGTAGCCGGCCCTGGTGAGCACCCGGATGGTGGGGGCCCAGGTGGCGGCGGTGAAGTTCTTGCCATGGAGCAGCACCACGGTGCGGCCGTTGGGGGTCTCGGGCAGGACCTCCAGGAAGGCCATATGCAGCGCGACGCCCTGGGAGGTGAACTGGAACTGTTTGACCGGAAAGGGGTACTCGAAGCCTTCCAACTCCGGTCCATAGACCGCGTCCTGGACCGGAGGGACGCTCGCTGGAGGGGCCGGAACGGTGGCGGCGGGCAAGGAGAGGGCAATGGCGAGGAGGAGGGATTTCACGGCGGTCACCAAGGGACGGGGCGGCGTCGCCCTGGTGAGAAAATAGCGCGGTTCGGGTCAGGACTCCCGGGTAAAAGCGGAGCGTGTTCCAGATCCTTCAGACTTCCGCGGCCAGTTCCTCGGCAAGCTCCAGTTCCCCGGGGCTCGCCGGCGGGATATCGTTCTGGGCCCAGAGCACCGTCCCCAGGATGGCCAGGAGCATCAGGGCGCTGGACAGCAGCATGGCCGCATGGAAGCCGCGCAGGAAATGGCTCTCCGAGCCCAGGAAGGCGCCCAGGACGGCCACGCCCAGCAACGATCCCACCTGTCGGCCGGTATTGAAGATCCCCGAAGCTACCCCGGAAATTTCCCTGGGGGTGGCCCTGAGCATGGACACCAGGGCCGGGGAGATGCCCAGGGAGGCGCCCAGGCCGATGGGCAGCATCATGATGCCCAGCCAGAGGCGGGGGGTCTCCGCGCCCATGAAGCTGGTCAGGAACAGCCCCAGGGCGGCCAGGACCAGGGCCATGGTCATGGGGGTGCGGGGGCCGACCCTGGCGATCCAGCGGCCCAGGAAGGGGTGCAGGAAGGGCTGGAGCAGGGTCATGGGCAGGAAGGTCAGCCCGGTAAGCATGGGGGAGAAATGGCGGAAGGTCTGGAAGTAGAGGCTGGCCATGAAGACGAAGCCGTAATAGACGAAACAGATGAGGAAGGCCACCAGGTTGGCGTTGACCCAGGCCGGGATCCTCGGCAGTTCCGGCGGCAGCATGGGGCAGGCGCTGCGCCGCTGGCGGACCCCGAAGATGAGCCCGGAGACGGCCAGGATCGCCACCGGCAGGAGCGCGGCGCGAAGGCCCCGGGCCCGGCCTTCGATCAAGGCGTAGGTGAGGCTGGCCAGGGCCGCGATGGCCAGGGCCTGACTGGTCCAGTCGAAGGGCCTGGGGCTGCCTTCGGTCTTCCGCTCCGCCACCGAGATCCTCATGAGTACGTAGGCCAGGATGCCGACGGGCACATTGACGAAGAAGATGCTGCGCCAGCCGAAGGTGCCCACCAGGAACCCGCCGAGCACCGGGCCGGCGGAGGCTCCGGCGGAACTGCAGCAGGCCCACACGCCCACCGCCTTGGCCTTGGCCACCGGATCCTGGTAGCTGCGGTTCAGCAGGGACAGGGCGTTGGGCAGCAGGAGGGCGGCGCCCATGCCCTGGAAGGCCCGGGCCAGGATCAGGAAGGAGAGGTCCGGCGCCAGGCCGCAGGCCATGGAGGCCACGGTGAAGAGCCAGAGTCCGACGCTGAACATGCGCCGGTAGCCCAGCCGGTCGCCCAGGGTTCCGGCGATGAGCAGACAGCTGGCGAAGCTCAGGGTATAGGCGTCCACCACCCACTGCAGCCGGGACAGGTCGGCGCCCAGGGCCCGCTGCATGGACTCCAGGGCCACGTTCACGATCAGGCAATCCATGACCGTCATGAACACGGCACAGCAATTGGCAAGCAGGCCAAGCTGGGACATGCGTCGGTTGGGCGCTGCGGACATGGGCATCGGCCTCCTGCCGGCCTTCACCAACCCCGACCAACAGGGGCGCCAGAAGGACCGCCAATGCCATTATCCCCGGCATCGGAGGGAAGGTCCAAAACTGATTTGTTTTGACTGGTTTGCCGATTCGGGCTTTTTAGTCAGATCCCAAGTCTAGGCTGGAGGTTCATGCATCCGTGGCCCGGAACCGGTGCCTCCGGTCAGACGATCCATTTCCAAAAGGAGCATAGGAAGTTCCTCAGTGACCACTTCCCACACGACATCATCATCCAGGCCGAAATAACCATGAGCAAGGTGGTCCCGGAATCCGCAAATCATTCGCCAAGGTATGCCAGGGGCCATTTCACGGTTTTTCACCCGGAACCTGTTTGGCCGCTTCCCCAATGATTTCCAGGTTTCTAAGCACGGAATCATAGGCCATCCCATGGGCCTCGAACTCCTCCTGGGACATGCCTTTGGCATATGAAATGGCCTTCAGGGCTGATTCCACCATGTCCCGAAGGAACAACATGGGTTCACGGGACATGAATGAGGTCTTTTTCAATTGATGGTTTAATCAGGGGCTTCAAGGCCTTCGGGGTGACCAGGTCGACCTTGGTGCCCAGGATATCTTCCAGTTCGAACTGGAGGCCCATGAAGGCACGAAACCGGGTTCGCCCCTCAAAGGTTACTAAAACATCCACATCACTTGCCGGCCCCGCTTCATCCCTCGCCACGGACCCGAATAGGGCCAAGTCCTGAACGCCATAACGTTCCTTCAGTCCCGGGAGGGCCTTGTGCAGGATCCGGATGGCTTCCTCACGGGTCATGGTGAACCTCCATTTCAGTTTGGGGCTGAACCCAGGGGAAGGCAATCCAATCTCAAATGGGCCCGGCGGACGATACCGGCCGGAAGAATCCGAGCCAAGACCAGAGAAAGAGCTATACTTAATTCATCCAATCCAACGTTCGCCTTCCCTTTCTTGTGGTCCATTTCTGCGAGGACGCCATGATCGATGGATTTGCCAACGAAAAACCACGGGGCTGGCCACGGCTGCTCCCGTTCCCGGCCCTTCGAGTTCCAGGCGGGGTTTCCGGGCCGGTGCCCCATGGATAAGTGCCTGCTGTTCCTCGACCCGGACGACCGGCCCATCACCGTCGTCGAGCTGATCTCCTCCATGCAGGCCGCCGCCAACACCGGGGGCGGCACGGTCTATGCCGACGGGGTCGATGGCCATCGCTATGGGGTTCCCTTCGAGGCTTTCGAAGAACCGGCCCAGTTCCATGACCCGATCAGCGCCAGGAATGCCATCCACTACCTCACCCGGGAAATGGGCGTGGAACCCACCGCCTTCCGGGTGGTCCCGGCCTGGGAACTTTAAAAAACGCCCGTAGAGGGTGTCTGAATAGCTACACATGGTTGCGCGAGGGCTGCCGCCGGAGCGAGACAAGGAAGGCGACCGCGGCGTATCGGGTTATACGTCGAGGCAGCCTGACGCGGTATCGCGACTGGCGCCAGTCCTTGCGCGGCCATGTATAGCTATTCAGACACCCTCTAGCCCTATTCCCCCCGCAGCACGTCCATGGGCTTGGCCTGCAGCGCCCGCACACTGCCGCCCAGGCCCACGGCCGCGGTCAAGGCCGCGGCCAGCAGGATGAGCCCCAGCGCGGCCCGGGGGTCGGGGTGGCCCTCCAGTTGCAGCACCCGGGTGCTGTAGGCCCGGGCCAGAAACCAGGCCAGGCCCCCCGCCCCCAGGGCCGCGCTGCCGCCCAGCAGGGTGAACTCCCAGGCCAGGCTCGCCAGCAGGGTCCGGTGGCTGGCCCCGAGGGTGCGCAGCAGGGCCAGGTCCCGCTGCCGGCCCAGGCGCGCGGCCAGGAGGCTGGCGGCCAGCACCAGCAGGGCCGAACCGAGCATGAGCGCGGCCAGGGCCCGGGTCACCAGGGCCACCAGGTCCAGCACCCGCCCGATCCGCTCCACCACTTCACCGATATCAATGGCGCTGACGTTGGGAAAGGCCCGGGCCACCTCGCTCTGCAGCGCCCGGCGCGGCCCCGGCGCATCCAGCTCCACCGCGGCGATCCACACCGCCGGCAGGTCCCGCAGCAGGCCCGGGTGGGCCACGATGAAGAAGTTCGGCTGGAAGCTCAGCCAGCGCACCCGGCGCAGACTGGTCACCGTGGCGGTCACAGGGATCCCCTGGACCTCGAAGGTCAGTTCATCCCCGAGCCGGGCGCCGATCTCCGCGGCGAACCGCTGCTCGAGACTCACCTGGGCCAGGCGCTCCCCGGGGCCGGGCTCCGGCCAGAACCGACCGGCCACCAGGGTTTCGGATTCCGACAGGCGGCCGCGCCAGGTGAGGTTCTGCTCCCGGGTGCGCATGCCCTGGCCCCGCTCTCCGCCCTCCGCGACCGCGGCGCTCCCTTCCTCCACGGGCCGGCCGGCAATGGCCGTCAACCGGGCCCGGACCATGGGCGCGGCCAGGGGCTCGCGGCCGCCACGCCGGGTCAGGAGCGCGCTCAGGGCCTGGATCTGATCCGGCTGCACGTCGATGAAGAACAGGTTGGGGCGTTGCCCCGCCCCCTTCTGGGTGGCCAGGGGCAGGACCAGGTCCTCCTTCACGAACTGGGTGGCCAGCACCAGGAACACCGACAGTCCGATCACCGACATGAGCAGGGAGGTCAGGGCCGGCCGGGCGTTCAATTGCCCCAGGGCCAACTTGAGCGGCAGCGGCAGCACTCCGGCGCTGCGCCGGTAGAGCCAAAGCAGAAGCCGGGAAGCTCCGAACAGGGCCAGGAACAGGGCCGCCATCCCCGCCGTGGTGGCGGCGCCCACCGCAAAACTGGGAGCGTTGCGGAACACCAGGGTGGCGGCCATGGCGGCAGCCCCGATCCCGCAAAGCCAGGCCGCCGCGGCCCTGGCCTTCGGCTCCGGTCCGTCCCTCAGCAGTGCCATGGGCGTGACCTCCCGCAGCCGCAGCAAGGAGGGCAGGATGACGAAGGCGAGCATGAGCACCGCAGCCCCGGTTTCCGGCAGCGGCGGCCCCGGGACGGAGCCCTGGCGGAGGGCCTGGGGCATCAGCTCCCCCAGGAGGCCGGGCAGGATCCGGGCCGCCCCGGCGCTGCAGGCCAGGCCCAGCCCCAGCGCCACCAGCACCACGGCGGCGGCGATGAGGGCGAAGACGGCGGCGGGGGCCCCCGGGGCCGCGCCCAGGCATCGCAGAATCGCCGCCTCCCGCTCCCTGCCCTTCAGGTAGGTGGCGAGAATGGTCCAGGCCCCGAGACAGGAGAGCAGCAGGGTGAACAGGCCCAGCTGGCTGATGAACCGGTTGGTGTTGCGGATCGGCTGGGCCAGGGCGGTGGCGGCCTGTTCCCGGGTCTGCAGGCGCAGCCGTTCCTCGGGGTGCAGCCCCTGGGTGATCCTTGCCGCCACGGCGTCGAGATCGGCTCCCGCCCGCAAGGTCAGTAGCAGATGGCCGCTGAACCTGGACCTTGGCGTAACCAGCCCCAGGGCCCGGGCCAGGGGCAGCCCCAGGTAGACCCTCGGCCCCAGGGCGAAGGCGCTGGCCTGGCGGCTGTCGTCCACGCCGACGATGGCCTGCACCGGCACCACCGAATCGCCCAGCCGCAGCCCCTTGCGCTGCCCCAGGAGCTCTGCCTGGCTCATATCCCGGGTTGCCGTGCTGAGCCCCCAGGCCTGGGCCAGGGCCGAATCCACCAGCAGCCCCCAGGGCATCCCGACATCCCTTGGCGGCACCGTTTCCAATCGCCCCGCCAGGGGATAGGGACCGGCCAGGGCCCGCACTTCCACCAGCCGGGAGAGAGCGCCATCCCCCTGCCCCGTGGAGGCCATGCTGGGGAAATCGTAGACCTGGGTGCGGTCCTGGATCTGGGGGATTGCCTCCAGGCGGGCCAGGGCCGCCGGCGGCATCAGGCCCCGGGACGACAGGGCCAGGTCCGCCCCCAGCAGGGCCCGGGACTCCGCATGGATGCTGGCCAGCACTCGCCGGGAAAAGCCGTCGGTGGTGAAGAAGGCCGCGAAACCCACGGCGATGCATAGGGCGATGAGCAGCAGCCGCCAGGCCTGGCCCCGCAGTTCCCGGGCCACCATGCCCAGGACGAAACTCAAAGGGCCACCGTCGCCAACCGGCCCCGGTCCAGGCGCAGGCAGGCCTCCATCCGCGGAACCAGCTGCGAATCGTGGGTCACCAGCACCAGGGTGGTGCCCAGTTCCCGGTGCAGTTCCATGATCAGTTCGAACACCCGGTCCGCGTTGCGCGGGTCCAGGGACCCGGTGGGCTCGTCGCAGAGCAGGACCCTGGGCCGGGTCACGATGGCCCTTGCGATAGCCACCCGCTGGCATTCGCCGCCGCTCAGTTGTCCCGGCAGGTGTCCGGAGCGGTCGCCGAGGCCGACCCGGTCCAGGGCCTCCCGGGCCCGGGCCAGGGGCGCTGGAAGGCCGGCGATCTCCGCCCCGATCACCACGTTCTGCAGGGCGGAAAAGTGCGGCAGCAGGTGGAAGGACTGGAAGATGAAGCCCAGGGTCCGGGCCCGGAAGACCGACAGCTCCCGTTCGGACAGGGTGTCGATGCGCCGCCCGGCCACGGTCACGGTGCCGGCCCCGGGCCGCTCCAGGCCGGCCAGGATCGCCAGCAGGGTGCTCTTGCCGCTGCCGCTGGGGCCCTGGATGGCCAGGGAACCTCCCGGCCGCAGATCGAAGGACAGATCCTCCAGCACGGTGAGGATCTCCCCGCCGGGTGAAAGGAACGTCTTGCAGAGGCCGGCGACATGGATCATGGCCCAATCCTAACCGGAGCTCAGGGACGCCGGTAGACTGGGTCATGATGTCGCAGCCCTTGCCCCTTCTGGCCATCCTGGCCTTGACCGCCCCCGCCCCCCAGGCCCAGCGCACCGTGGTGTTCCTGGGCGACAGCCTCACGGCCGGGTATGGCCTGGCCCGCCAGGAGGCCTTCCCCAGCCTGGTGGAGGCCCGGATCCGCGCCGCCGGCCTGGGCTGGAAGGTGGTCAACGCCGGCGTCAGCGGAGACACCAGCGCAGGTGCGAGGGCCCGCCTGGACTTCATCTTCCGGCAGAAGCCGCAGCTGATCTTCCTGTGCATCGGCTCCAACGACGGCCTGCGCGGCCTGCCCGTGGCCGAACTGGAACGCAACCTGAGGGCGATCCTGGACCGGGCCCGGAAGGAGGGCACCCGGGTGGTCCTGGCCGGGGCCATGCTGCCGGAGAACTATGGCCAGGACTATCGGGAGGCCTTCGCTCGCCTGTATCCCCGTCTGGCCAGGGAATACCGGCTGCCCTTTCTGCCTTTCCTCCTGGAGGGCGTGGCCATGGATCCCGGACTCAACCAGGAGGACGGCCTCCACCCCAACGCGGAGGGATCCCGCCGGGTGGCGGGCAACGTGTGGAAGCTGCTGGAGCCGGAACTGAAGCGCTGACCTGAGACGCCCGGTCTACGACTTCGCGCTGGAACAGGCCCAGATGGCCAAGGCGAGCGCGCTGAAGCCCGCGCCCGCGGCGGTCACGCCCATCCAGCCGGCCCATCCGTAGGCCGAGGCCGACACCAGGGAACCGGTGGCCCCACCGATGAAATAGCTGGTCATGTAGCCCGAGGTCATACGGTTGCGCGCTTCGGGCCGGATCCGGTAGAGGGTGCTCTGGTTGGTGATCTGCAAGCCCTGCACCGCCAGGTCCAGGATCAGCACCCCGGCCACCAGCGCGGCCAGGGAACGCCCGGCGAAGGCCAGGAAGCCCCAGGACAGCAGCAGGATCCATAGGCCCCAGCCGGTGACCCGTCGGCCCCGGCCAAGGTCCACCATCCGCCCCGCGCCGGAAGCCGCCAGGGCACCGGCCACCCCGGCCAGGCCGAACAGTCCGATGCCCGCGGGAGAAAAGTTGTAGGGGGGCGCCGCCAGCAGGAAACCCATGGAGGTCCACAGCACACTGAAGGCGGCGAAACAGGTGGCGCCGAGCATGGAGCGCAGACGGAGCACCGGCTCGTCCCGGAACAGGGTGGCGATGGACAGCAGCAGCCTCGGGTAGCTGAGCGCCACCGGCTCGTGGTGCCTGGGCAGGACCCGCCGCAGCACCGCCGCCCCCAGCACCATGGCCGCCGCGCCCACCCAGTAGACCGTGCGCCAGGAGCCGAGCTCGGCCAGCAGGCCGGCCACGGTCCGGGCCAGCAGGATGCCCAGCAGCAGGCCGCTCATCACCGTGCCCACCGCCTTGCCCCGCTGTTCCGGCGCCGCCAGGGTGGCGGCGAACGGCACCAGGATCTGGGCCACCACCGAGAACAGTCCGCTGAGCGCCGTGCCCGCCAGCACCATGGCGGCGGAGGGGGCCAGGGCGGTGGCCAGCAGGCCCGCGGCGGCCAGCAGGAACATAGCCACCACCAGCCCCCGGCGCTCCATCAGATCGCCCAGCGGAACGATCAGCAGCAACCCGAGGCCGTAGCCGAGCTGGGCGGCGGTGACGATGAACCCGCACCGGGCCGCGGACAGCCCGAAATCCCGCGCCATGGTGGGCAGCAGCGGCTGAGCGTAGTAGATGCTGGCGACCGACACCCCGGTGGCCACCGCCATGACCAGGACCAGCAGGGGCGAGAGCCGCGCCGCCCCGGCCAGCTGGCCGGTAGAATCGTCCTGCGCCATGCCCACCTCGTAGGACACCAGGATACCCGGCCCCCAGGGGGCCAGGCGCCGGCGGTGGCAGCCGGAAAGGGGCTGCCGGGTTCCGTTTGCTATAGGACGACCGGATTCTGGGCGCCGTCCATGGTGATGGTGGCACCGTTGATGTAGCTCGCCTGGCCCGAAGCCAGGAAGACGATGGCCTGGGCGATCTCCTCCGGCGCGGCCATGCGGCCCATGGGGATGCGGGCGATGCTGCGGGCGCGGGCCTGCTCCAGGCTGATGCCGTGGATCCGGGCATCGGTCTGGATACGCCCGGCAACCCGGTCGGTTTCGGTCATGCCCGGATTGACCCCCACCACCCGGATCCCGCGCGCCGCATAGGCCGTGGCCAGCCCGGCCGTCACCAGCATGAGCGCGGCGTTGGCCGCCCCGCCGGCGAGATGGACCGGGGAGGCCACTTTGCCGCCGACCCCGATCACATTGACGATCACCCCCCGGCCGCGACCGGCCATGCGCTTGACCAGCGGATCGATGACATGGATGTAGGAGAAAAACTTCGAATCCATGGCCGTCCGCCAAGCCGCCGGCGTCAACTCCTCCGGCGGCAGCCGCCGGGCCGCGCCGGCGCTGTTGACCAGGATCGCCACCGGCCCGAGCCGGGCTTCCACCGTCTCCACCAGCGCCGCCGCGGCGTCCGGATCGGTCAGGTCCGCCGCGAACCCGAGGGCGCCGGGCAAGCCGGCCAGGGCCAGGTCGAGGTTGGCCTGGGAACGGGAACAGATGGCGACCCGGGCGCCTTCGGCAGCGAAGGCCCTGGCGCAGGCGAGGCCGATGCCTTTGGAACCGCCGGTGATGAGCACGAGTTGGCCGGTGAGATCGAGATCCATGGGGTGATCCTCACAAGTGAATATCAATACTAGGCGCACCTGAAGCGAACCCCCTTCGGGGAACTTCGGTCCGGGGCGGGCCATACCGTCAGGATCAACGGTCGCATCCCGGAGGCCCCATGGTTCGTCCCCTAACCGCCAGAGCCTTGCCGATGGTCGGCTTCGCCCTCCTGGCCGGCAGCTTATCCGCAAGCGTGGACCGGGTGCTGGTCACGCCCCGCTGCCTGACCCTCCAGTCCGGCCAGAGCTGCAGCTTCCAGGCCCGCCGGACCAGTGATCCCGCCCCCGGCCTGACCCCTCCTGGCGCCCCATGGCGCTGGTCCCTGCCCGACGGCGGCGCGGGCACCCTCCAGGAAGCCACCGGGGTCTACACCGCGCCCCACGTTACCGGGATCCAGCGCATCCGGATCCGGGCCACCCCCTCACCGGAGGCGAACGGGGCACCGGCCGTGCCCGGGGAGGCGTGGGTCATCCTCCTGCCAACGGAACCGTTCGACCTGGTGGCCAAGGTCATGGGAGCGGATTGGCTGGAGCCCTTTGCCCAGGATTATCCGTTCCTGGATCTGGCCACCGGCGAACGGGTCCTCACCCAAGGACGGGCAGCCCGGGTGCTGGGTTCCCGGAAGGACAGCAAGCGCCTGTTCACTGGCTACGGACTGCCCACCACCCTGGCCTGGCGGCCCTCCTCCGGAGCCGTGGCCCAATTGCTCTCGTTCCGGGATGGAGACCAGGTCGTCCAGCGGGACGTGACCGGCCAGGCGGAACAGACCCTGGCATTCCGGGCTCCGGTGCGGCACTGCGCCGTGGAGGCCCTGGAACTGGCCTCCGAGCCCAAGGGCCACTGGATCAGCTGCACCCACCCCTTCCAGGTGGATGTGCGGGGCCTGTTCCCCTTCGCCGGCAACCCGCTGACCGCGGCGCACCATGCCGACGGCTGCGGGCTGTCGGCCCGTTTCCGGGAGGCGTTCCACGCGGTGTGGCTTTGGCAGCGGGACGAGGAGACCGGAACCTGGGGCCTCTTCCACGTAAGCGATCCCCAGACCCATGTGCTGCGCTTGATCAACCCGAAGGGCCGGGTCACCACCCTGTGCGGCGAGCCGGGCCGGCCCGGCCACCAGGACTCGCCGGCTGCGCCGGGGGGCCGGGATTCGCCGGGACTGCTCCAGCGGCTGTGGTCGCGGTTCTGCGGCCCCCAGGTGACACCGCCGCCGGTGCCGGTGCGGTTCAACCGGCCGACCTACCTGGCCCGGTGGGAAAAGCCGTCCATCCACCTGCCGGCAGGTTGGGAAACCCTGGTGGCGGACAGTGGCAACCACGTGCTGCGCCGGGTGGACGAAAAAGGCTCCGTGGCGACCCTGGCCGGGGTACCGGGACAGGCGGGACACCGGGACAGCGAGGATCCCCATACCGCCCTGTTCCATGATCCCCAGGGCATCGCCGCCGACAGCCGGAGCCGGGTCTATGTGGCCGACCGGGGCAACCAGGTGATCCGGCGCATATCCAGCATAGGAGTCTTCACCCTGGCCGGAAGCCCGGGGCAGTCGGGAACCCTGGACGGAATCGCCAGCGCCGCCCGGTTCACCGACCTGAAGGGCATCGCCTGGGCACCCAGCCCCGGCCCGGATGGCAACCTGTTCGTCCTGGACGGTCACGCCCTGCGCCGCATCAGCCTGGAGGATCTGGTGGTGACCACCCTGGTAGGGCGGGTGGACCGCCCCGGATTCCAGGATATCGGTCCCCGCGCCGAGGGCCCGGCGGCCCTGCGCCAGCCTTGCCTGCGCGACCCGGTGGGCGTCCACCACCAAAGGGACCACACGCTGCTCCTGGCGGACCGAGGCAACCATGCCATCCGCCAGGTGGACCTGCGGCGCGGCGTGCTCCGCACCCTGGCGGGTGATCCCGCCGAACCTGAACACCGTTGGGGCCTGCCCCGGGATGGCATGCCGGGCCCCCTCGGCCCCGCCTACGCCGCCCTGGAGGGCCCCACCGCCGTGACGCTCGGGATCCACGGCAACCGGGACGGACTGGTGGTCTGCTCCGGCCGGGCCGTGCTGAATTTTTGCGAACAGGTGCTGGACCGGGACATCCCCACCGTGGCCAGACTGGAGGTCGTCCCGGCCCGCCAGTATGAATCTGTGCTGGCCAGCTTCAGCCTCCTCAGCGACAACTCCCAGGGCTGGCCCACCATGCGCGCTTTCAGCTATACCGTGGACTTCCTGGATCCCTCCGGCGAGCTGTCCGAGCGGCACCAGGGGGAAGGTTCCAGCCTCGCCCCGGTGACGGTGCAGGGCAGCTTCACCGCCCCGGGGGAAGGGACGGTCCTGGTCCAGTGCTGCACCGACGAGGGCGTTTCGGCCGGGGCGCGGGTGGGGGTGACGGTAGCGCCGTGAAGCGGTCCGCCCGGCTGATCCAGCTGCCGGCCCGGCTTCAGCCAGGGCTCTGGCCGACCCTCAGCCCACCCATCAGCAACTGCCACACGTCGTCGTACGCCGCGTCGCCGGCCGGGTCGGCCCACTCGCCGGCATGGGCCGGGTGGTGGAACCGGGACGTGGCGAACAGCACCGCCCGGCCGGCGGCCATGGCGTCAACGGCGCGGAACGTGCCCTCGGCCATGCCAGCGCGGATGACCGTCGCCGCCAGCTCGACCAGCTCAGCCACATGGGCGGCGGCGGCGGACTGGGCGTCGGCGGCCAGGATCCGATAGGCGGCGAACAGCTCCGGGTCGTCGGCGGCCCGGCGCCGTTTGACGGCGATCAGCGAATCGAACAGCCGGCGCAAGCGCTCCGGGGCCGGACCGGACATGGCGGCGATGGCGCGCAGGGGAGGCATGGTCGACTCGGCCCAGCGGCCGACCACCAGGTCCCGAAGCTCGGCCTTGGTCGCCACGTGCCGATAGACGGCCGTGTGGCTCACTCCCAGCGCCCTGGCCACGTCCACGACCGTCGCCTTGGCCGGTCCGAACCGGCGGATGACGTCCTCGGCCGTGGCCAGAATCTGATCGCGGGTGAGCTTTGCCTCAGTTGGTGGCATGGTCGCTGCTCGACTCCCCGGCGATCCCATCCAACTCCGCCAGGGTTTCCGGCGACAGCGACCATTGACTGGCGGCCAGGTTCTCCCTCAGGTGGGTGAGCGACGAGGTGCCGGGGATCAACAGGATGTTCGGCGACCGGTGCAGCAGCCACGCCAGCGCGACCTGCATCGGCGTCGCCCCGAGCCGGCCGGCGACGGACGACAGGGTGGAAGACTGCAGCGGCGTGAACCCGCCGAGGGGGAAGAACGGCACGTAGGCGATGCCCTGGCGGGCCAAGTCGCCGATCAGGGCGTCATCGTCGCGCTGGGCCAGGTTGTAGTAGTTCTGAACGCATACGATCTCAGTGATCGCCTGCGCCTCGGCCACCTGGGCGGCGGTGACGTTGCTCAGGCCGATGTGGCGGATCAGCCCCTGGCGCCGAAGTTCTTCCAGCACCGTCACCTGCTCGGCGATGGAGCCGTCCTCCGGGCCGTGGCCCGTCCCCATCACCCGATAGTTGACGATGTCCAGCACATCCAGGCCCAGGTTGCTCAGGTTGTCATGGACGGCGGCGGTCAGTTCCCTCGGCGAAATGGCCGGCTGCCACGATTTATCGGCCGGACGGCGGCCCCCGAGCTTGGTCACCAGCACCAGTCCCGCCGGGTACGGGTGCAGGGCCTGCCGGATGATCCGGTTGGTGACGTGCGGGCCGTAGAAGTCGGCGGTGTCGATATGGTTCACCCCGGCCGCGATGGCTTCCCGGAGCACGGCGACGGCCCCGTCCGGATCCTCGGGCGGCCCCCATACGCCGGGGCCGGCCAGCTGCATCGCGCCGTAGCCTATGCGCTGGACCGCCAATGAGGTGCCTTGGAAGGTGAACCGGCCGCCGAGCGTGGTTTCACTCATGGTGTTGCTCCTTTCACTTGCCTGCGGGAGCAAGTGTAGGTCATTCGATACAGATGTCAAAAAATGAAACTTGTAACATCCCTGGGAAGAGGGATAGGAACCTCAGGAAGCCGGCTTGACATCCGTGGTCAGATAATTATTTTATATTATTGCTTGAGCAAAAGAGGCTTTGGCCATGGCTCGAATAGCCCTTTTAGAGGAAACAACATAAATCACTTCGTCCCACGGGCCATCACCGGGGGCGCTGGAAGCATGAAGTTTCATGGAGGTCCTGATGAAGACGATTCGGCCATTGCTCACCGCCGGCATGCTCACCCTGGTCTGCGCCGCTCCTGCCGTTGCGGATCCCACCATCTATTTCGGTCCGAAACTGACCGTCAATCGTAACAACACCTGTTCACTGGACACTGGGGTGACAATAGCAACCCCAACGGCCCCCAATAAAATTCAATACGTTTTCGGCACCAGCGTGTTAACGGCCAAGGATTGGCTTGATTTCAACAATAAGCTCAACAACCAAGTCCAAAACTTTTATGTACAATCTATTAACATAACCTATGACGGCAAGAATGTAACTTATGTATTTATAACAATAAGCGATTAACCCCCGCCAGCATCCGCTTTTCGCTGCTCATACATGGCATGACTCCTGCAAACAATGGCAATGGTTGCCGGCGGCTTTCCGTAGACCGCAACGGGTTCTGAAAGCAGCGCCTTTCCGAACCCTTGAGCAGGCAAACCGAAACCATTTGCCCTGGAGGGCGCCCATGTCGATCCCCGCGGCCATGATCCAGACCATCAATCAATACCTCGCGATCCTCTGCGAGCGGAAGATTCCGCCCAGCGTGAGGAACCGGTCCCGCCTGGTGCCAAAGTGGCGCGGAACCCAGGTGACGCTGTTGGAGCAGCGTCGGTTCTGGAAAACGCCGACCCTCTGGGCCGAGAACGCCATTGCCCAGTTCCGCTTTGACGCCAACCGCAACGACTGGTCGCTCCATTGGCGGGACCGGAACCACCGGTGGCACCCTTATGAGGGTTTGGCCGGCCCCCGGAGCATCAACCGGTTGCTGGCGGAGGTGGACCAGGATCCAAAGGGGATATTCTGGGGTTGACCGATGAGCCTCTTTGGGTGGTTCAGAAGGCATTGGAGCGGGCCGAACCATGGATCCGCTCCCCGGACGCTCGCCACTCTGGAATCCGGTGCGGATCGGGGTGGCCGGGAAACCCCCATCATGGTCAATGAGGCCTGGCGTTGTTTCCTTGGAAAGAAATATTTAGACGACCTGTCTCACTATTTGCAAAACAATCCATGGCCTCGAACCGAATGGGCTGCCCGGGCCCGTGCCGGCCAGGACCCAGCCCCGGGGGAGCCAGGAGAGACCCTTGGCCATGAGGCCATCCAGGATAGGTAGCACCTGCCCAGTCAAAGGAGAAGGACCGCTCCATCATTGTGATGCCCGGGCCCCGGAGGATGGTGCGGCCTTTCCATGCGTTTCCGTTTTCACCCGATTATTGATCTGGCTGCTGGGACTGGGGCCGGGGAACCCCCAGAGGTTCGCCCAGAAGCATCATGCAGGTCACCAAAGCCAGGCCCAGAAAGCCTGCGCCGACCAGCCCAAGGGAAGCAAGGTGGTGATCGGCGAAAAGGCCTCCGATCAAGGCTCCCGTTCCGATCCCCACGTTGAAAATGGCGGAATTGCCGGCCATGGCGACATCTGCCGCCTCGGGCGCAAAGGCAAGAACCAGGTGCTGGACCAGAAGACCAAAGATCATGCAGCCCATGCTCCAGATGAACATGAGCACCAAGGTGGCCGGATAGGAAGGCGCCGCCAGGCGAATGGCCGCCAAGCATAGGGCAACGACGAAAATCGAAGCGTACGCCGAGGGCTTCAGGTAGCCCATCAGAAGTCTCGGTGCGATGAAGCTGCCGACCATTCCGGCGCAGCCGAAGACCAGAAGAACGGTGGCGACGAGTTCCTTTTGCAACCCTCCAACCGTTTGAAGAAAGGGACTGATGTACGTGTACAGAGCGAAATGGCCGGTCATGAAGATGGCCGTCATGAGGTAACAGAGCATCAAGGTCCGGCGGTGCAGAAGAGCTCGGATGCTGCGGAAGCCGCCGGCATTCCGGCTCGGCGCCGAGGGCAGGACCCGATAAAGAATCAACTCGATGATCAGGGCGCAAAATCCCATGGCGGCGAACGAGAATCGCCACCCTGCGAGCTGCCCCAGGAGGGTCCCGAGCGGAACGCCGAGGACGGTCCCAAGGGTGGCTCCGGTCGCAATGATAGCCATCGCGTGCTGGCCTTTATCGGCGGGGGCGAACCGGATCGCCAGCGGAATGACGACCGACCAGAAAATGGCATGGGCACAGGCGATCACCAACCGGGATAGCAACAGCATCTCGAAATTCACGGACAACACGCATAAGGCTTGCCCAATCACGAAGATACCGAAGATCGTCAGCATCAGCGGCCGCCGATTGATCCTTGCGGCACCCATCGTAAGGGGTATGGAGATGAGCGCAACGACCCAGGCATAGACCGTGATTAGAAGCCCGGTCTGGGCATGGCTCTTGGAAAAACGGGAAGCGATCTCGGTCAGGATTCCGATCGGCATGAATTCCGAGGTGATAAAAATGAACGCAGCGAAACTCAGACTGAGGGTTGGCAACCAGGGTCTAAAGCGCTGCACCATTTCTCCGGATCAGGGTCTGCAACTTGAAAGGGCCTCTGGATTCATTGTAGTCCTCGCCTCTCGCCGGAATCCGGAAAAGGCGGCCCCAACCCAGGCCTGCCTTTGATCCAGCTCATCGCTTCAACAGTTGCATGCACCCACCAACCGGCGCATTATTTCTGTATAGAACAGTCAATCCGGCGCACCGTTCCCAGGTTTCAAGGAGAAGATTCATGGCGAAAAATTTCCTGTGCGCAGTCTTCGCGCTCGTCGTCTCGTCCATCGCCCTGGCCGGCCCCACCCACATCGGGCTGGTGACCGACATCGGCGGCATCGATGACAAGTCCTTCAACCAAGGCACCTGGGAAGGCATCAAGCGCTACGGCATGGAGAACAAGCTCAAGGAAGGCAAGGACGTCAAGTACCTCCAGTCCAGCGCCGAAGCCGACTACGTTCCCAATCTCACCACCTTCGCCGATGAAAAGCTGGATCTGATCGTGGCCCCGGGCTTCCTCTTCAACAATGCCATGGCCGAAGTCGCCACCCAGTTCCCCCAGCAGAAGTTCCTCATCATCGACTCGGTGGTGAAGGACAAGGCCGGGAAGTTGGTTGCCAACGTCGCCAATGCCGTATTCGCCGAACATGAGGGATCCTTCCTGGTGGGCGTCGCCGCCGGGCTCAAGGCCAAGGCGGACAAGCGGGCCATGGTCGGGTTCGTTGGCGGGATGCAGTTCCCCCTGATCGAGAAGTTCCAGGCCGGGTTCGAGCAGGGCGTCAAAGCCGTGTTCCCCGAATGCAAGGTGGTGGTCGACTACGCCGGCAGTTTCGCCGACCCGGGCAAAGGCCAGGCCCTGGCGGCCAAGCAGTACGGCGCGGGCGCCGACGTGGTGTTCACCGCCGCCGGCAACACCGGCAACGGCGTCATCAAGGAAGCCAAGGAGCGCACCCAGAAGGGCGACGCCCGCTGGGCCATCGGGGTCGACAAGGACCAGTTCAACGACGGCCTCTACGCCCCGGGCAAGTCCGCGGTGCTCACCAGCATGATGAAGCGGGCTGACGTGGCCGCCCAGGAGGTCGCCGGCATGACCGCCAACGGCAAATTCCCCGGCGGCCAGGTGCTGACCTTCTCCCTCAAGAACAAGGGCGTCGGTATTCCTGCCAGCAACCCCAACCTCAGCCCGGACATCCTCAAGAAGGTCGCCGGGTTCGAGGGCCAGATCGCCGCGGGCAAGCTCACCGTGTCCGAGATCCCCAAGAAATAACCCGTTTCAGACCGAGGGCCGGCTGCCTCCGGCGCACCCGCCAGAGGCAGTCAGCCCAGAGGGGACCGTGAGCGTGGCCTTTGTCATCGAAATGCTGGATATCGTCAAGGTGTTCCCGGGCATCCGGGCCAACGACGGGGTCACCCTGCAGGTGGAGCAGGGCTCGATCCACGCGCTGCTGGGTGAGAACGGCGCCGGCAAGTCCACGCTGATGAGCATGCTGTTCGGCCTTTATCAGCCGGACGGGGGCACCATCAAGGTCCGCGGGTCCGCGGTCCGGATCGGCAATCCCAACGTCGCCAACCAGCTGGGCATCGGCATGGTGCATCAGCATTTCAAGCTGGTGCACAACTTCACCGTCACCGAGAACATCATCCTGGGCCTGGAGCCGCGCTCGGGCCTGGTCATCGACCTCAAGGGGGCGGCCCGGAGGGTCCGGGAGCTCTCGGACCGGTACGGGCTCCTGGTGGACCCCGAAGCCCGGATCGAGGATATCTCGGTGGGCATGCAACAACGGGTGGAGATCCTCAAGATGCTCTACCGCAACGCCGAGATCCTCATCTTCGACGAACCCACCGCCGTGCTCACGCCCCAGGAGATCCGCGAACTGATGGGCATCATGCACCGGCTGGTGCAGGAGGGCAAGACGATCCTGCTCATCACCCACAAGCTCAAGGAGATCAAGGAAGTCGCCCGCACCTGCACCGTGCTGCGCCGGGGCAGGCTGATCGGCACCGTGGCCGTGGCCGAAACCACCGAAGCGCGGATGGCGGAGATGATGGTGGGCCGCGAGGTCAGTTTCCACGTGGAGAAGGCGCCGGGCCGTCCGGGCGACGTGGTGCTGCGGATCGAGCGGATCCAGGTGCGCAACGCCAAGGGCCTGCTAGGGGTCAAGGACCTGTCGCTGGAAGTGCGAGCCGGGGAGATCCTCGGCATCTGCGGCATCGACGGCAACGGCCAGACCGAGCTGATCCGGGCCGTGACCGGCCTGTCGGACCTGGAGAGCGGCCGGATTCTGTTCAAGGGGCTGGACCTCTCCAACCACAGCGTCAAGCAGCGCACCGATGCCGGAGTGGGCCACATTCCCGAGGACCGGCACAAGCACGGGCTCATTCTCGATTTCCGCCTCGATGAGAATTTCGTAGTGCATTCCTATGGTGAGCCGCCGTTTTCCCGGGCCGGGATCCTGGACTTCCGGGCCATCCGGGTCAATGCGGAACGGTTGATCCAGGAATTCGACGTGCGCTGCGGCCAGGGCCCAGCCAGCCCGACCCGCGCCATGTCCGGAGGCAACCAGCAGAAGGCCATCGTCGCCCGGGAGATCGACCGGTCCCCGGCCCTGCTGATCGTCGCCCAGCCGACCCGGGGCCTGGACGTGGGCGCCATCGAATATATCCACCGGCGGATCATAGCCGAACGGGACAAGGGCAAGGCCATTCTGCTGGTTTCCCTGGAGCTGGACGAGGTGCTGGACCTGTCCGACCGCATCGCCGTGCTTTGCGGCGGCGAAATCGTCGGGGTGGTGGACGCCCAGGCGACCAACGAGAACGAACTCGGTCTCATGATGGCCGGCTCGGCCCGGAAGGTGTCCTAGGTGGCCAAGCGCAGCTCCGCAATCCTGCTCCCGGTGGTGGCGATCCTGTTCGGCTTCGCCCTGGGCGCCCTGGTGCTGGTCGCCACCGGCAAGGGCCCCCTGGCCATGTTCCAGGCCATGCTCCAGTCGGTGACCGGAATCAACAGCGAGGCCGGGTCGTTCAACCCCCGTTATATTGGCGAATTCATCGTCCAGGCCATGCCGATCATGCTCACCGGGCTTTCGGTCGGGTTCGCCTTCCGCACCGGGCTGTTCAATATCGGCGCCGAGGGCCAGCTCATGGCCGGATCCATCGCCGCCACCGCCGTGGCGCTCTGGGTGAAGGCGCCCCCGGGGGCGCACGTGGTGCTGGTGCTGCTGGCGGCCATGGCGGCCGGCGGCCTCTGGGGCGCGGTGCCGGGCTACCTCAAGGCCAGGTTCAATGTGCATGAGGTGGTGGTGACCATCATGATGAACTACATCGCCCTGTTCCTGAACAACTGGGCCGTGGTCGCCCTGTTCAAGAGCGAAGACCGGATCAAGACCGCGGCCTTCCCCGCCTCGGCCATGCTCAAGAGCACCGCCCTCAGCGCCATGACCCACGGCTCCCGGCTGAACTGGGGTTTCGTGCCGGTGCTGGTTTCGCTCGTGGCCTACTGGTTCATCATCGAGAAGACCGCCTTCGGCTACAGCCTGCGCGCGGTCGGCTTCAACAAGGACGGCGCCCAGTACGCGGGCATGAAGGTCAACCGCAACATCGTCTGGTCGATGATCATCGCCGGGGCCTTCGCCGGTCTGGCCGGGGCGGTGATCACCGTGGGCACCTTCAGCTTCGGTCGCGCCCTGCCGGCGGCGGAGGGCTATGGCTTCGACGGGATCGCGGTGGCCCTGGTGGGGGCCAATGCCGCCATCGGCGTGTTCCTGTCGGGCCTGCTGTTCGGCATGCTCAAAGCGGCCCAGACCCTGATGCAGAGCCAGGGCATCCCCAAGGAGATCGCCAGCATCATCCAGGCTTCCATCGTCCTGTTCATCGCCATGAAATACGGGATCAGTCATGTGCTGCAGAAACTCGGCCCACCCAAGCCGGGGGAGACGGACCGATGAATATCCTGTTGACGATGATTCCCATGGCCCTGATCTATGCCACCCCGATCATCATCGCGGCGCTGGGTGGGCTGTACAGCGAGCGCTCCGGGGTGGTCAACATCGCCCTGGAAGGGATCATGATGGTGGGCGGATTCGCCGCCGCCGCGGTGACCGTGGTGCTCGAGCCCAACCCCATGGCCGCCTATTTCGGCCTCCTGGCGGCGGTGATCACCGGGCTGCTGTTCTCGGTCCTGCACGCCTTCGCCTGTGTCCACCTCAAGGCCGACCAGGTGGTGTCGGGCACCGCCCTCAACATCCTCGCCGGCGGCATCACCGTCTACCTTTGCCAGATCTTTTTCGACCAGCAGCGGACCAACGCCTTCACCACCGGCATCGCCAAGCTTTCGCTGCCCGGGCTGGCACGGCTGCCGGTGCTCGGCGCCCTGCTGTTCAAGGATGTCTATCCCACCTCCTATGCCGCCTTGCTGCTGGTGGCGCTCACCTGGTTCGTGGTCGCCCGGACCCCCTTCGGCCTCCGGCTGAGGGCCTGCGGCGAGCACCCCCAGGCGGCGGCGTCCATGGGCATCGACGTGGTGCGCATGCGCTACGTGGGGGTGCTCCTTTCCGGCGCCCTGGCCGGTCTGGCCGGGGGCACGATGGTGCTCACCCAGGACATCCAGTACTCCCTCACCTCGATCCACGGCACCGGCTTCATCGCCTTGGCCTGCCTGATCTTCGGCAAGTGGAACCCGGCCGGGGTGCTGGGCGCCGGTCTGTTCTTCGGCCTGTCCGAGGCCACCTCCATCTACGCCAAGGACATCCCGCTGCTGCAGGCCGTGCCCCAGGATTTCTTCTACATGCTGCCCTACATCCTCACCGTGATCGCCCTGGTCGTCTTCAGCGGCAAATCGGTGGGGCCCAGGGCCGCGGGGGAGTCGTACGACCCGGGCAAACGCTGATCCCTCGGGGGAGGACGCAGTGCCATGGGCCTTCACCACCGATGGCCCCGAAGTCGTCGCCAGCGAGTTCTCCGCCCAGCGCATCCTGGATCCCAAGACCATGAAAATCGATGGCTCCACCCTCACCCTTGGACGAAACCAGCTGGACCCGTGATCGCCGCTCGGGTCTCAGGATTTGATGAAACTTTTGTTTGGCGTTGCCTCATTCATTGGAGAACCGAGGCCCCTGGGTGGTCCAGGAGGCGGGTGTCCCGCTGCGCCGTCCACCGGACCCCGAGGTCGGCGTTGACTGAATCCGAGGAGACGCGCGATGAGATCCCTGAAATTGTCCCTCATTTATTGCACATGGCTTCTGTGCCGGCCGGTGCTGGCTGAAGGGGAAGCCAAGTTTGTCAATAGCAGTGGTTTGAAACTCGAATTCTACCTGGCGCCCGGTCCCGAACGGTTGGGGGTCGCGGCCATGCACCTGTTCGATTCCAACTCG
>Ga0302279_10001473_pt1 | contig 33294 bp, 23 predicted proteins | sample III_Bog_N3_3_FD_194541 | JGI IMG/M metagenome (GOLD analysis project Ga0302279, IMG submission 194541) | Peat permafrost microbial communities from Stordalen Mire near Abisko, Sweden - III_Bog_N3_3 | ecosystem: Environmental > Terrestrial > Soil > Wetlands > Peat | place: Sweden: Abisko...
AGATGTAGTCGACCCCCGCGCGTGCGAGATCCGCGATCCGCGCGAGCGTGACGCCCCCCGAGGCCTCCGTGAGCGCCTTGCCGCGCGCCCGGCGCACGGCCTCGGCCACGGTGGGCGCGTCCATGTTGTCGAGCAGCACGATGTCGGCGCGCGCGGCGAGCGCCACGTCGAGCTGCTCGAGCGTGTCGACCTCGCACTCGATGCGGCTCGTGTGAGTCGCGTGGGCCCGCGCGCGCTCGATGGCGACCTTGACGCCCCCGCACGCGGCGATGTGGTTGTCCTTGATGAGGACGGCGGAGCCTAGGTTGTCGCGGTGGTTCTTGCCGCCTCCCGCGCGGACGGCGTACCTCTCGAGGGCGCGGAGGCCGGGCGTCGTCTTGCGCGTGTCGGTGATGCGGGTGCCGGTGCCGCGCGGCACGGCGTCGACGTGCGCGCGCGTGAGGGTCGCGACGCCGCTCATGCGCTGCGCGAGGTTCAAGGCGACGCGCTCGCCCATCAGGATCGTCCGCGCAAGTCCCCGCACGGTCCACAGCTTCGTCCCGCGCAGGACGCTCTCGCCGTCCTTCGCGAACGACTCGAAACGCACGTCGGGATCGATCCGCGCGAAGACGCGCGCGAAGACGGGTCCGCCGCACACGACGAGATCCTGGCGCGCCATCGCGTGCGCCGTGGCGAGGGTCGTGGCGTCGATGCACGCCTCGGTGGTCACGTCGCCCGCGGCGAGGTCTTCCTCCAGCGCCCGATCGATGACGCGATCGAAGGCGACGTTCGGTAGCTCGAGCTCGGTCATGGCGACGTCATAACACCTGTGCGGGCGCGTGCGAGCGGGGGGCGGCTGGGCAGGGGCAGCGGCATCCTGCCACGGGGCGTGCACGCAGGGCCGCGGGGCGCATGGCCTCGGGTGCATGCGCGCTCCACATGCCGTGTGCGACGCCTCGTCCCACCGGCCGGGCGCGCCGGTCGCCCGGTGCGATCTTTGTGTCGAGATGCCGGACTTTCGGCCCCATCGAGACTTGCGCCCGTGGCCTTCGCGGAGGACTCTTCCGACCAGGGAGGCACGCATGCGCGTTCTCTTTGCCGTCGCGGTCGCAGGAAGCTGCACGTCCCTCGTGGCGTGCGGCGGGAGGTTCGAGGGGCCGCCGGCCCCCGCCCCCATGGCGGACGCCGGGCTGGAGCGCCCCGCGCCCGCCGCGCCCGTCGACGCGGCCCTCCCCGATCCCCCTCCCACGCCCTTCTCGATGGGCGGCCCCGACGCGTCGGGCCCCGTCGTCTGCGTCCCCGGCTTCGTGCAGAACTTCTCCCCCGTGTGGAGGGCGCTGCCGTCCCCGGCGCGCGGCACGTGCACGGGTGCCCAGATCACGGCGGGCATCGCCGCGTGCTTCGGCACCAACGCTACGCACGCGTCGTGCAAGGCGTGGCGCCAGATGGGTGACTCCGCCTCGTGCATCGAGTGCCTCGTCGGCTCCTCCGGCGGCCACACGTGGACGCCCGTGATCGAGATCAGCGGCAGCAGCTCCGACCCTCAGGACGCCGCCGAGATCATCAACGTGGGCGCCTGCATCGCGCTCCAGGGCCCCGCGGACCAGGCGTGCGCGGAGGCCGTGCAGGGCGTGTTCGACTGCGACCTCCAGTCGTGCCTCGCGCTCTGCCCGATGCCCACCGCCGCGACCCCGAACGCGACCCTCGACGTCCTCCAGGGCTGCTTCCAGGAGACCGACCAGTCCTACTGCTCGACGTACGCAGCCCTCGCCGCCGCCTGCCAGGCCGACGCCGGCGCCGCCTCCTTCTGCTACGACGCCCCGACGAACGACACCGCGCTCGCCCAGTACTTCACCCAGGCGTGTGGGCCCGGGGCCGGGGACGCCGGGGAAGACGGGGGTTAAGAGAATTTTCACAGGGAGATCGGGAGGCCGAGATTGTCTGAACAACCTCTGAACCTCCCGATCTCCCTGTGAGCTGTCTCCTCAGGGCCGGGACCCTGGACAACGATGGATCGCCGCGCCGGTCACCACCGCTCGACCCGCCAGCCCCGCTGCCTGGCGATCCGGGCGAGGCGCACGTCCGGGTTGACGGCGATGGGGACGCGGACGCTCTCGAGGAGCGGGAGGTCGGTGCGCGAGTCGGTGTAGAAGGTCGCCTCGTCCACCCGGAAGCCGAGCTTCCGCGCCAGCCGCTCGGTGCGCGTGACCTTGCCCGGGCCGTAGCACATGGGATCGACGACACGGCCGGTGAAGCGGCGGCCCGCGTCGAGCTCGAGCTCCGTCGCGACGACGTACGGGATGCCGAGAGCACGCGCGAGGGGCCGCGCCGCGTACGGCGAGGTCAACGTGACGATCGCCAGGACGTCGCCCCTCGCGCGGTGCGCCTCGACCGCCGCGCGGCCCGCGTCCGCCACGTGCGGCTCGACCATCGTGCGAAACCAGTCGTCGCACCGCGCCGCGAGCACGGTCTCGTGCGTACCCGCCAGGCTCTGGAGCGCGCGCTTGGCGACCTCGGGCGCGTCCACGATGCCGAGCGTGTACTGCGCCACCCAGTAGAGCACCCGCGCCGCGTCCCTGAGGCTCGCCTCCCCGCGCTCCCGCTGGTAGCGCACGTAGAGGCTCGCCGTCTCCCGCCGCACGAGCGTGCGGTCCATGTCGAAGAGGGCAGCTCTCATCCGTGGAAGCCGTACCCGCGCATGAGCGTCTCCGAGAAGATGTTGCACATGGCGTGGAAAGCGACTCCCGCGCCGATGCCGCGCGTCCTCGACCGCATCCAGCCGAACAGGAGCGACGGGAAGAAGACCGCGAGCCGGGCCGGGTCGTGCTGGGTCGCGATGTGCCCGAGCGCGAAGATCACGCTCGTCGCGAGGATGCCAGGCCCGAGGTCCGCCCCGAGCACGCGCCAGCGCGGCGCCCACACCTGGTCGAGCCGCGTCTGGAGGTAGCCGCGGTAGAACGCCTCCTCCGGGAGCGCGATGATGACGAGCTGGCCCGCGATGTCGTTCAACATCTCGAGCGGCTTCGAAGCGAGGACGAAGTGGCGATGCGAGTGCCACACGTAGTGCGCCCAGAGACGCCACCCGACGTAGAACGGGCCGAACGTCAGGGCCCCGAGGAGCAGCGCCCAGCCGAGCGCGCGCACCGCCTCGCGCGCGAGCTTCGGCACGTCGAGCCGCCCGGGCAGGACGAGGCCCCCGAAGGCGAGCCCTGCCCGCTCGACCTGAGCGTCCTCGCGGCGCCAGACGAGGAGCCACGTGGCCGCGAAGAAGAGCAGGCCGACGCCCGTCGCAACGTACTTGTCCGGGAGGAGGGACGAAGCGAGCGTGACGACCCCCGTGACGACCGCCGCGACCACGAAGGGCTCCCCCACGTGCCAGCTCTTCCGGGCTCCGGTCATTTACACACGACGCGCGCTGCGTACACCTCCGAGTGCCGCTCTTCCAGGTCCTGCCAAGCGATGAGCCACTCGCCGGGCCGCCCGCTCGTGAGCACGGGCCGGCCCGTGTCCTGGGAGACCTTCGCGACGGTGCTCACCGGCCCGATGCCGTCGCGCGAGATCGTCGCGAGGCGAACCTTGCCCGCCTCGTAGTAGGCTGCCATGATCTGCCCGGCGCTGCTCGCGGCGAGGACGGGGTGGGTGCCCTTCGCGGCGAGGGGCCTCCGCCACGTGACCGTGCCGTCCTTCGGGCTGAGGAGCGAGACCCACGCGCCGCCGCCCTCGACGTTCCACGCGATGAAGCATCCCTCGCTCCCGCACGCGATCGCGGGCGCGTTGGAGGCCGCGTTGACGAGCGAGGCGTCGCCCAGCGTGCGGTCCTTGGGCTTCGCGCCGCGCGGGGGCGGCTTCGCGGGCTCGAGGCCGGTCGCGAGCTCGGGCGCGCCGAGGGGCACGCGCAGCCGCTCGATGAGGTGGTTCTTCGGGTCGCGATCGAGCTCGAAGGTGACGTAGACCTCGTTGCTCGAGATGGCCACGTCGGGCGTCCGCACGACGGAGGGGTGCCCTTTCGAGAGGTCGACAAAGTCGGTCGCGCGGACCTCGCCGGCCAGGGGCTCGAGCTTCTGCCCGAGGTGGCGCAGGTAGAGCTCGTCGCCGTGCCCGTCGCGCTCCTCCGTCCACGCGACGAAGAAGCCATCGGGGGCGCGGTCGATCGCGGGCGATGACCCGCCCGGCCGCCCCGTCGTCACGAGGACGCTGTCGGCCTCGATGCGCCCATCGGCGTCGATCCAGCGCGCCCGGATGCTCTGCTCCTTGGCCCCCTTGTCCCCGTAGAGCAGCAGCGTGCGATCGGTGCCCGACGGGAGGAGCGAGCTCGCCGTCACGTCGCTCGTCGTGAGCTCGGGCGTGAGATCGCGCGGGTGCGACATCGGGCGGCCCTGGCCGTCGATCATGACGGAGAACACGTGGTCGTGCGCGGGCGTGCTGTCCTTGTTGGAGTCGACCCACGAGAGGATCGCGCCCTTCGTCCCCGACGCTGCGGCGCTCGGGAGCCGCGCGTTGCCGGACGTGCCGAGGCGCGGATGCGCGAACGCGGCCATCTTGCACGGCCCGGTGCCGGCGGAGCCCGCCGCCATCTGCTCCGAGATCGCGCGCGCCGTCGCCCCGGGCGCGCCCTGGTCCTGCGCGTCCTTCAACTTTCGCTGCGCGGTGGCGCCGTCGCCCTCGAAGAAGGCCTTCTGCGCCTCCGCGATCGACACGGCCCACTTCGGCTCGTCCGAGGTCGCGGGCGGCGTGTCGGTCCCAGGGGCTCCTGAGTCCGCCGCGGCCACCGCGGTCGACTTCACGATGGGGACGGAGATCTGGGGACCGAGGACCTTCGCCCAAGAAAGGATGAGGACCGTGAGCGCGCCCACGAGACCGACGCCCGACAGCACGTACCGCGCGACCGGGGCACGCGAGACCGGCTGGGTGACGCCCGCGGCGGTGGCGGTGGGCGGCAGATCGACGGCCGACGGCGCAGCCTCGCGCGGTGGCGGCGCCGGGCGCGGCTGGTGAGGAGGCGGCGGCAGCGGCGCCTGCGTGGGCATGCGCTGCGGCAAAGGCGGCGGAGGCAGCGGGGGTCTAAGCGCGGGCGCGCTCGCCAGGCTCGAGTTGCGCGCGATGGTCGGCATCTCGTCGTCGTAGTCCTGGCGGCCCGCCATCCCCGGCGGCGGCCCCTTCATCGCGAGCGTGTCGGCCTCGATGTACTCCCGCTCGGGGCCCGCCACGACGGACACGGGCCCGCCGCCGAACGCGCGCGCGAGCGCGGCCGCGAGCTCCTTGGCGGTCTGGAAGCGCTTGTTCGGATCGCGCTCGAGCGCCTTCCTGAACCACTCGTCGAACGTGGGCGGCAGGTCGGGCCGGAACTTCGAGGGCACGGGCAGCGCCGCGGCGGCGATCGACGCGAACGTCATCGCGACGCCCTGGTCCGTGTTCCACACGGGCCTGCCGGTGAGACACTCGAACGCCATGCAGCCTAGGGCCCAGAGGTCGGCGCGGTGATCGACCGAGCCCTGCCCCTTCACCTGCTCCGGCGACATGTACGCGGGCGTCCCGAACACCGCGCCCTCGCGCGTCAGCCGCGCGGTCTTCTCGTCGGCCTTCACGGGCGCGTAGAACTTGGCGAGGCCGAAGTCGAGGATCTTGACGAGCTCCTCGCCGTCCTCGGCCTTCAGGATGAAGATGTTCTCGGGCTTCAGATCGCGGTGGACGATGCCTACGGCGTGGGCCTTGGTGAGGCCCTTGCAACACTGGGAGATGATTCGCACCGTGGACGCCGGATCGATGAGCCTGATGCGCGTCATCCGGTCGTAGAGCGTCTCGCCGTCGAGCATCTCCATCGCGATGAACGGCCGGCCGTCCTCGAGGCGCCCCGAGTCGTAGATGTCGACGATGTTGGCGCTCTTGACGCTCGAGGCCGCGCGCGCCTCGCGGAAGAAGCGCTCGATGACGATGGACGACGCAGCGAGCTCGGCCGCGAGGACCTTGATGGCGACCTTCTTCCCGAGCGTCAGGTGCTCGGCCTCGTACACGGCGGCCATGCCACCGCGCCCGATCTCGCGCACGACGCGGTACTTGCCCACCAGGACTTGCCCGACGGGGATCTTGGATTCGCTCTTAGGTTCCGGCATGTTGCCGCTCGGTCGCGAGTTTACACGCTTTCCACCCGCGCGAGCGAGGTACGCTTACCTCCGTGGAAGACGGGCGTGACGAGGAGGCGCGCGAGCGCCTGGTCGCCATGGGCGAGATCGCCGCGGAGATCGCCCACGAATTGCGCAACGTCCTCCAGGTGATCACGGCCAACGCCTATCTTGCCCGGCAGGATCCCGCGGGGAGCGCCGCGGTCATCGGCAAGATCGAGCGAAACGCCCGCCTCGCCCAGTCGATCGTCGACGATCTGCTCTCCCTGGCCCGCGGGGAGGCGAGCCACGCCGAGCCGGTTCTTTTGGCCGAAATCGTGGTTGCCGCCCGCGCCGAGGTCGCTCCGGGGGCGGCCGAATGGAAGGACGAGGTGGCTCCCTTCGACCTCAAGGTCCGCGCCCACCTGGGCCTCGCGTGCCGCCTCCTCCACGCCCTCTACGACAACGCCATCCTGGCGAGCGCACCTCGCCCCCCGACCATCACGACGCGGGCCTGGCTGGAGGATGGCGCGGTCTTCGTGACCGTGGGCGACGACGGCCCCGGCATCCCGGCGGACATCGCGCCCCGGATCTTCGACGCGCTCGTCACGGGAAGGACCGGGGGAACGGGGCTGGGGTTGGCCCTGGCCCGCCGGATCGCCACCGCGCACGGGGGGGAGATCGCGCTGGTGCCTGGGGCCGGCGGGGCGTGCTTCCGGATCAGGCTGCCGGGCGCCCGCTGACCCACCGAAGTCCCGGATCCGCCTCCGTGCCCGTGCCCGTGCCCGAGAGCCACACCATGGGTGCCTGATCAGGCCGGCACGCCGCGTGACCCTGGCGCGTCCGGGCACGGGCACGGGCACGGGGGAGGACGATAAACGACGGGGCTCGCCCGGGGCCGCTACCGGTTTGCCCCCGGTGCCTCCATATTGCCCATCCCCATGCTCCCAGTCCGCCTGCGTGGCGCCCGCACCCACAACCTGAAGGGGCTCGATCTCGACCTACCCACTGGCCAGCTCGTCGCGCTCACCGGACCGAGCGGGTCGGGCAAGTCGTCGCTCGCCCTCGATACTCTGTACGCCGAGGGCCAGCGCCGCTTCGTCGAGAGCTTCAGCCCGTACGCCCGCCAGTTCCTCGAGCGCCTCGAGCGCCCGCCCATGGACTCGCTCGATCCCGTGGCGGCCACCGTCGCGGTCGATCGGCGGGCACCGGTGAAGTCGAGCCGGTCGACGCTCGCGACGATGACCGACCTCGAGCCTTACCTCGCGGCGCTCTTCGCGTGCGAAGCGATCCCGACCTGCCCGACCTGCGGCCTCCCCGCGCACGCGACGGCCCCCGCGAAAGCAGTCGAGGCCGTCACGCTCGCCTGGGAGGGCGCGCGAGCGCTCGTCAGCTACCCGGTCCGCGTCGCGGACGCCGAGCAGTTCCTCGAGCTGCGCGAGTCGCTCGCCAGGGACGGCTACCGGAGGCTCGTCGTCGCGGGCGTGGTGAAGGACATCGACGAGGTGCGCCCGAGCGACGCCGTGGCCGAGGGCGGGCGCGTCGAGGTGGTGGTCGATCGCGTGAAGGTCGCTCGCGAGGACGGGCGGCGGCTCCAGCAGGCCATCGAGGTCGCGTGGGAGCGAGGCTCCGGACGCGCGGAGCTGCGCTCGGACCGCCCGAAGCGCGGCAAGGAGCAGCTGCCGCTCGGCGGGGTTCTCGAGGAAGCGGGCGGCGCCACCGAGAGCATGCCGATCGTGCGCGGCCTCGTGTGCCCGAAGTGCGCCCGATCGTTCGAGCCGGCGCGCCCGGGTCTCTTCTCGTACAACTCGCCGCTCGGCGCGTGCGAGTCGTGCCGCGGGTTCGGGCGCATCATCCGCGTCGACTGGGACAAGGTCTTCCCGGACCCGAAGAAGACGATCAAGGGAGGCGCCATTCGCCCCTGGGGCGGCGCGAGCAGCGAGCACGAGCGCGAGGTCCTCGCCAAGTTCTGCAAGAAGCGCAGCATCCCGGTGGACGTGCCCTGGGGAGACCTGTCCGCGAAGGACCGGGAGCTCGTCGTCGAGGGCGAGGGCACGTGGGACGCGGGCAAGTACCCGGGCGTCCGCGCGTGGTTTCGGTGGCTCGAGACGCGGACGTACAAGATGCACGTGCGCGTTCTGCTAGCGCGCTACCGCGAGTACGCGCCGTGCGACGCGTGCCAGGCCTCGCGCCTCAACGCGACCGCGCTCTCGTACCGCGTCGGCGACCGGAACCTCGCGGACTGGCACAAGCTCACGGTGACCGACGCCCACGCGGGCGTGCGCGCCGTCGGCCCGAAGAGCGGGCAGGGCAAGCGGGTCCAGCAGGCGCTCGCGTCGCGGCTCGCGTACCTCGAGCAGGTCGGCCTCGGCTACCTCACGCTCGATCGGCAGGCCCGCACGCTGAGCGGCGGCGAGGCGCAGCGCGCCGGGCTCACGATGGCGCTCGGCTCGGCGCTCACCGGGACGCTCTTCGTGCTCGACGAGCCCACCGTGGGCCTCCATGCGTGCGACGTCCCGGCCCTCGCGGGCGTCATGCGGGAGCTCTCGCGCGCCGGCAACACGGTCTTGGTCGTGGAGCACGACAAGACGATCGTGCGCGCCTGCGATCGCGTGATCGAGCTCGGGCCCGGCGCCGGCAAGAGCGGCGGGACGATCCTCTTCGACGGGACGCCGAAGGAGCTCGGCAAGCGGCAGGACCTCCCGACAGGGCGGGCATGGCGGCGGACACCGTCCCCCTCCCCGCCGCGCGCGCCGAAGGGCTACCTCAAGGTGCGGGGCGCCAAGGCGAACAACCTCCTCGCGGTCGACGTCACGATCCCGCTCGGCACGGTCTGCGCGATCACCGGCCCGAGTGGGTCGGGCAAGTCGACGCTCGCCGAGGAGATCGTCTACCGCGCCGTCGCGCGCGCCCTGGGCGACACGACCGTCGATCGCCCCGGACCGCACGACGGGATCGACGGCATCGGGGGCCTCAAGCGCGCGGTGCTCGTCGACCAGTCGCCCCTCGGGCGCACGGCGCGCGGCAACCCGGCCACGTACACCAAGGCTTGGAACCGCGTGCGCGCCCTCTTCGCCGAGAAGCCCGAGGCGGTGCGGCGGGGCCTCGGCCCGGGCCACTTTTCCTTCAACACGGGCGCCCGCGAGGGCGGCACGCCGGGGCGGTGCGAGGCCTGCTCCGGGGAGGGCTACGAGACCATCGAGATGCAGTTCCTCGCGGACGTCGCGCTCCTCTGTCCCGTGTGCCACGGCAAGCGCTTCCGGCCCGAGGTGCTCGGGGTCACCCACCACGGCCTCTCGGTGGCGGACCTCCTGGACCTCACGGTGGTCGAAGCGCTCGCGCTCTTCGATCGCGAGACCGAGTACGAGCCCGCGATCGTGCGCGCCCTCGAGCCGGTGAAGCGCGTGGGGCTCGGGTACCTGCCGCTCGGACAGCCGCTCTCGATGCTCTCGGGCGGCGAAGCGCAGCGGCTCAAGCTCGCGCGTGCGCTGTCCGAGGACGCGAAGGGCACGCTCTTCGTCATCGACGAGCCGAGCGCGGGGCTCCACGCGGAGGACACCGAGCACGTCGTCATCGCTCTCCGCGCCCTCGTCGAGGAGGGCGCGAGCGTCCTCGTCGTCGAGCACGATCTCGACGTCATCCGCGCGGCCGACTGGGTCATCGACCTCGGCCCCGGCGCGGGACCGGACGGCGGCCGCGTCGTCGCCGAGGGACCTCCCGCCGTCGTCACCAAGGCCGCGTCCAAGACCGGGGCGGCACTTCGTGGGGACGACCTAATCGATCCACTCGCCCTCGCGGACCGCGGTTCGGTCCCGCCAAGCAAGCCCGTCGCCAACGACGCCATCCGCGTCGAGCACGCACGCGAGCACAACCTGAAGCAGGTCTCCTGCTCCATCCCGCACGGGACCTTGTCGGTCATCACCGGCCCCAGCGGCTCGGGCAAATCGTCCCTCGCGTTCGACGTCATCTTCGCGGAGGGCCAGCGCCGCTTCATGGAGACCCTGACGCCCTACGCGCGCCAGTTCTTGCCTACCCTCCCGCGCCCTGACGTCGACAACGTGTTCGGCGTGCCGCCCTCCATCGCCCTCGAGCAGCGCACCTCGCGCGGCGGCGCCAACTCCACCGTCGCCACGGTCACCGAGGTCGCCCACTACCTGCGCCTCCTCTACGCCAAGATCGGCGATCTCCACTGCCCGAAGTGCGGCGCGCGCGTCGCCCCGAGCTCGGCGGACGAGCTCTTCGCGAGCCTCACCGGCACGGGCGACACCGCGAAGCACACGCTCTTCGCGCCCGCGGTCCGCGCGCGCAAGGGCACCTACCTCGATCTGTTCACGGCCGCGTCGCGCGCCGGCGTGCAGGCGGCGCGCGTCGACGGCGCCATCGTCCCGGTCGATCCGCCCCCGCGGCTCGCCAAGGCCAAGGAGCACACGATCGATCTCATCGTGTACTACGGCCCCCTGCCCTCCCTCGACCGCGCGACCTTCGATCGCGCGCTCGCGTGGGGCGACGGGGCGGTGCGGGTGGCCCCGGGCGCGCCGCGCGTGGACGGCGATCGCGATGCGGTCTACTCGACGGCCCGCGCGTGCACGCAGTGCGGCGCCGGGGTACCCGAGCTCGATCCGCGGTGGTTCTCGTTCAACACGAAGCAGGGCCAGTGCGAGGCCTGTCTTGGCTCCGGGATCGAGGGCGGGCCGGAAGCCGTGCTCGAGGGCGAGACGGACCCGTGCTCGGTGTGCGACGGCACGCGGCTGTCGGCCGTCCCGCGGCGCGTGCTGCTCGCGGGAGAGACCTACCCGCACCTGCTCGCGCGCAGCGTGAGCCGCGCGCTCGGCGTCGCGCGCGCGTGGAAGTTCGAGGGGAGGGACCTCGCGGTCGCCCGCGCGCCCCACGCCGAGCTCGTGCGGCGGCTCGCGTTCGTGGAGGAGGTCGGCCTCGGCTACCTCGCCCTCGATCGCCCCGCGTCGACGCTGTCGGGCGGCGAGATGCAGCGCCTGCGGCTCTCGGCGCAGCTCGGGAGCGGGCTCACGGGCGCGCTCTACGTGCTCGACGAGCCGACGATCGGCCTCCACCCGCGCGACACGCGCGCGCTCCTCAAGAACCTGCGCGCGCTCGTCGACACGGGCTCCACGGTCATCGTGGTGGAGCACGACGCCGAGACCATCCGCGCGGCGGACCACGTGATCGACCTCGGGCCGAGCGGCGGTCGCGGCGGCGGCCACATCGTCGCGCAGGGGCCGGCCGCGGACGTGCTCTCGGACCCCCGCTCGCCGACGGGGCGCGCCCTCCTCGAGACCGCGGTGGCCCCGCGGCCCACGCGCCCCAGGCCGGAGTGCTGGCTCGAGCTCACGGGAGCGCGCGCACACAACCTGAAGGACGTCACCTTCCGCATCCCCACGGGCCGCATGGTCGTCGTGGCCGGCGTGAGCGGCTCGGGCAAGAGCACGCTCGTGCGCAGGATCTTCTACCCCGCGCTGCGGAGGGCCCTCGACCTCGTGACGGAGGAGCCGGGCCTTCATGAAGCCATCCGCAGCGTGGGCGAGCTTCCCGCCGCCGCGTCTGAAGGCCCGCGGGCCGGCTACCCCGGCGCGGCCCGGCGCGGAGCCAAGGGCGCGAAGCCCGGCGACGTGCGCAGGGTCGTCGCGCGCGCACTCGCGGTCGACCAGTCGCCCATCGGGCGCACCCCGCGGTCGGTGCCCGCCACGTTCCTAGGGATCTGGGACGACATCCGGCGCCTCTTCGCCTCCCTGCCGGACGCCAAGGCCCGCGGCTACACGGCCGCGCGCTTCTCGTTCAACACCGCGAGCGGCGGGAGGTGCCCGGCGTGCGACGGGCAGGGCTCGCTCGTCTCGGAGATGGCCTTCCTGCCCGACGTGGTCTCGCCCTGCGAGGCCTGCCGCGGAGCGCGCTTCGAGCCTGCCACGCTCGACATCCGCTACAACGGGCTCGACATCGGCGAGGTGCTTCACCTCTCGGCCGAGGACGCCGCGAAGGTGTTCCACGCGCACCGCCGCATCGCGCGCCCGCTCGAGACGCTGTCCGACCTCGGCGTGGGCTACGTCCAGCTCGGTCAGGGGTCCAACACGCTGTCGGGCGGCGAGGCCCAGCGCTTGAAGCTCGCGGCGGAGCTCACGGCAGGGAGCGCTCACGAGCCGACGGTCTACGTGCTCGACGAGCCGACGACCGGCCTTCACGTCTCGGACGTGCGCCGCCTCGTCACGGTGCTCGAGCGGCTCGTCGTCCGGGGCGACACGCTCGTCATCATCGAGCACCACCCGGACGTGATCGCCAGCGCGGACTGGGTCATCGAGCTTGGGCCGGGAGCGGGCGAGGCCGGAGGAAAGATCGTCTTCGAGGGGCCTCCAGGCAGGCTCGTGAAGGCGAAGACGGCCACGGGCAAGTACCTCGCGGACCGGCCCGTCAAGGCTTCGAAGAGCGGGCTCGGCGAAGCCTCGCCCTGATTCGCGTGACCCGTCTACTTGCACACGGATTGCAGCGTCAGGTGCGGAGGAACCGTCATGCACCGGACACTGCCACTCGTCGCCTCGTTCGGTCTCGCTGCCTGCGTCGTGGCCTGCAACCAGTACGCGTACGTCCCCACGACGAACTCGAGCGCGACCGTCGCAGGCCGGCCCGCCGCCGACTACCAGATTCCGGCCGGTAATCCGACCGGCGAGGTGCGTCTCGCGACCTTCGGGATCGCCAGCATCCACCCCTCGGGCACCCCCGAGAAGTTCCAGGTCAAGTCGCTCCACCTGCGGATGATCGTGGTCAACAACGGCGAACGCCCCTGGGCCGTCGACACGCGCGAGCAGCAGGCCCAGCTCGCCGGTGACGGCCTGAGCCGCGCGGCCTACGCCTCGGCCGACCGAACGGGTAGCGGGCCGCCGTACGTCCAGGTCGACCCGGGCGGCAAGCGTACGATTGACCTCTTCTTCCCGCTCCCTCAGCGCCTCCAGAAGGCGAGCAAGCTGCCCGAGTTCGACGCCATCTGGGTCGTCCACACGGCGACGCGCACCGTCGAGCAGCGCACCTCGTTCGATCGGCTGACGCTCGACCCGTACTACTACGACGAGGGCTACGGCCCGGGCTTCTACGGCAACTACTGGTACAACCCGTGGTATCCCTACGGCGCCTTCTACGGCACCTACTGGGGCCCGGAGTGGACCCACCCGGGCGTAGTCATCCACCGGTAGCCTACACCGCGCGTCTGGATGGCTCACGCGAAGAGCGCGTCGATCTCCGCCTTGTACTTGGCGAGGACGACGCGGCGTTTGAGCTTCATCGTGGGCGTGAGCTCGCCCCCGTCGACGGAGAGCTCCGCCTTCAGGATGGCGAACTTCTTCACGGTCTGCACGCGGGCGAGCTTCGCGTTCACCGCCTCGATCTGCTTCTCGAGGTGCGCGCGGAAGAGCGCGCACCGGGCCGCCGACGCGGCGTCGCGCGCGTCGCTCCCGGCCACCTTCGCCTCGAGCACGATGCGCTCGGGATCGAGGGTCACGAGCGCCGCGAGGTACTTCTGCCGGTCCCCGAGCACGACCGCCTGGGCGACGACCGGGATGCTGGTCAGGTGGCCTTCGACGAGCTGGGGCGAGATGTTCTCGCCTCCCGCCGTGATGATGAGCTCCTTCTTGCGGTCTGTGATGCGCAAGAACCCGTCGGGATCGAGCACCCCTATGTCCCCCGAGTGCAGCCACCCCTCGGAGTCGATGGTCGCCGCGGTCGACTCTGGATCCTTCAGGTACCCCTTGAACACGTGCGGGCCCCGGATGCACACCTCGCCATCCTCGGCGATCTTCACCTCCGTCCCCGGCAGGACCCACCCTGCCTTGCCGGTCCGGTAGCGATCGATCGTGCTGAGGACGGCGGGCCCCGTGCACTCGCTCATCCCGTAGACCTCGAGGATCGGGATCCCGAGAGCGAGGAAGAACTCGAGAGTGTCCTTGGAGATGGGCGCAGCGCCCGAGGAGCAGATGCGGGCGCGATCGAGCCCGAGGCGCTCGCGGACCTTGCGGAAGACGACCCGCTCGGCCAGGCGGTAGAGCAGCGGCTTCGGCTCGCCGCGCTGCTCGGCGTACCCGCCGCGTAGCCCCTGCTTCCTCGCCCACGCCACGAGCTTCTTCCGGATGGGCGGGGACGACGCTCCGGCCGCGATCATCTTCGCCTGGATCTTCTCCCAGACCCGGGGCACGGCGAAGAAGCTCGTCGGCCGGATCTCGACCAGCGTGGCGGCGACCGTCTCGAGGCTCTGGGCGAACGCGATCGTCAACCCCGCGCACATCGGAGCGTGGATGGTGAGTATCTGCTCGGCGATATGGCTGAGCGGCAGGTAGCTCACGCCGGAGTCCTCGGGCCCGAGGTGATGGACGGTCACCGCGGTCTCTCCCACCCACGTGAGGTTCTCGTGGGTGATCATGACGGACTTCGGGTTGCCGGTCGTGCCCGACGTGTAGATGAGCGTCGCGACGTCGTCGGGATGCTGCGCCTTGATGCGCGCGTCGAGCTCCTCCCGAAGGCGCGCCTCGTCCTTGTCGGCGAGCGCGAGAAAGCCATTCCAGTCGAGCGCCCCCGCCTCGAGAGCGCCGCCCCACTGCACGATCGCGGACAGGTGCGGCAGCGAGGCCTTGACCGACAGGAGCTTGCGAGCCTGCTCCGCCGTGTCGACGAACGCGACCTTCGCCTCGCAGTGGTCGACGATGAACTGGCACTGCTCTGCCGTGCTCGTCGTGTAGATCCCGGCCGGCCACGCGCCCGCGAGGATGGCGCCGACGTCAGCCAGCACCCACTCGGGCGCGTTGTACCCGAGGATGGCGACCCCCTGACCCTTCTGGACGCCAAGGGCGAGGAGCGCACGACCGACGCGAACCGCGACGTCCCGGTACTCGCGCCACGTCCGCGACTTCCATGTCCCTCCGTCCTTCCACGTGAGCGCGGTGCGATCCCCGTGGCGACGCGTGGTCTCCTCCAGCACATCGAACACGGTGCGTCTTGCCATGACGCCAGGTTACCCCACCAAGAGGTCGAGTGGCCGCGCCGGTACGTTGCCACCCATTCGGGTGACATGGTCCTTCCAGCCCCTAAACACGAGCCAAAGCAGGCACTTGGAGAACTCGTCCGCGCTGGAGGCGAGAGGCTCATCCACGACGGGCGAAAAACGTGAAAGCATGGGGTTGCTTGAAACCACCACCTGCGCCGTCCAACCGCCTGGAGGGACTAACATGACCTATCGTCGTTCGCTCACCGCCGTTGCAGCCACCGCGTTTGCCGCACTCCTGACGTTCACCGCCGGCTCCGCGCGAGCGAGCTTTCTTCCAGCCTGCGGCAACGTCGACGTCTCGTCGACCGCGAGCTGCACGGTCGACCCGCCGGACTGCATGGCGCAATGTACGCCGGTAGCATTCGAAGCATCGTGCTCGGCCTCGCTGGAGGTCGGCTGCATGGGCGGCTGCAACGTGAGCGTCGACGCCAGCTGCAACACGTCGTGCGAGGCGAGCTGCAACACGAGCTGCACCGCCGGCTCGTTCGACTGCCAGGGCAGCTGCGAGGCCCAGGCCATGGGAACCTGCACGAGCCAGTGCGCCTCGAGCGATGACATGACGACCTGCACGGCCCAGTGCCAGGCCAGCGTCAGCGCCCGCTGCAACGTGTCGTGCACCGCTTCGCCCCCGACGTGCACCGGAGGCTGCCAGGCGGCCTGCCAGGGGAGCTGCTCGGCCTCGGCCAACGCGAGCTGCGACATCAGCTGCCAGGCCAAGGGCTTCGTCAGCTGCCAGTCGATGCTGACGGGCGGATGCTCGGCGTCGTGCTCGAGCGGCGGCGCCCTCGTGTGCAACGGGCAGTTCGTCAACGTGAACCAGAGCCAGCTCTCGGCGTGCGAGAACCAGATCGCGATGCTCCTGCCCAACGTCACCGTCACGGGTGAGGCCAGCGCGAGCTGCAGCAACGGCGAGTGCGACGCGCAGGCCAAGGGCTCGGTCTCCTGCGGCGTCACCCCGGGCTACACGCCGTTCTCGGCGGGCTTCGCGTTCATCGGCGTGGGCCTCGCCCTCGGCGTCGCTGCCCGCCGCCGGCGCGCGTAAGGAGCCAAGCTTGTCATCCTGAGCGAAGCGAAGGATCTCCCCGAGACGCGATCGGCGCTGGGGGATCCTTCGGCTGCGCCTCAGGATGACAGCGTTCAGCCGTCCGCGTTGATCCGCGCGATGAGCTCGGTCAGCACGCTCGCCGCCTTGTCCTCGTCGATCTGGCACGTCCCTGCGGCGTTGTGCCCTCCGCCGCCGCGCGCGAGCATCAGATCGCCCACGTTCGTCTTCGAGCCGCGGTCGAGGATCGATTTCCCGGTCGCGAACACGACGTTCTGCTTCTTGAGCCCCCACATCGCGTGGATCGAGATGTTGCACTGCGGGTAGAGCGCATAGATCATGAAGCGGTTGGTCGGCCAGATGGTCTCTTCGCCGCGCAGGTCGAGGACCACGAGGTTCTTGTGGACCGTCGCGCAGCGCTTGATCTGCTCCTTGGCCTTGGGCTCGTGCTCCCGGTAGAGGTCCACGCGCTCCTTCACGTCCGGCAGCTCCAGGATCTGGTCGATGGAGAGCTTCAGACACGCGTCGATGAGGTCCATCATCAGCTGGTAGTTCGAGATGCGAAAGTCACGGAAGCGTCCCAGGCCGGTGCGCGGGTCCATCAGGTAGTTGAGGAGCACCCAGCCTGACGGGTTCAGGATCTCGTCCTTGCTGAAGCGGGCGCTGTCGGCCTTGTCCACGGCCGTCATCATCTCCTCGCTCACGCGGGGAAACTTCTCCTTGCCGCCGAAGTGCTTGTAGACGACGCGCGCCGCGGAGGGAGCCTCGGCGTCGATGATGTGGTTCGCGGGCTTGTCCTTGACGCGCACCGTCTCGCTCAGGTGGTGGTCGAAGGCGAGGTGGACGCCGGCGACGTACGGCACGTTCGTCGTGATGTCCCGCGCGGAGACCTCGACCTTGCCGTCCTGCATGTCCTTCGGGTGGACGAACTTGATGTCGTCGAGGATGTCGAGCTCCTTCAGGAGCACGGCACAGACGAGACCGTCGAAGTCGCTACGGGTGACGAGCCGGTATTTCTGGGTCATGCGGGATCTCCGTGGGACAGCCGGAGCATAGGTGAGGCCTCGCCGCGAGGGAACGGGCAGCCGTCCACAATCGCGCCCGCCCGCAGCTCTCAGGGGCCGAGGGTCACCGGGACCTGGGCGCTCTGGCTCCAGCTCGTGAAGACGGGCTCGGCCCCGGCGTAGGCGTCGATGGGCACGAAGGGTCGGCTGGCCAGCACGTCGAGCGTCCAGGCCCCGGCGGGCAGTGACAGCCCGAGCGCCATGATGCGCGAGAGGGCGACGGCCTTGTCTGCGACATGGACGGTCACGGGCGAGGCGGCGCCTTGGGCAACGAGGTGGAGCTCGTAGTCGGCCGCGGACGGCGCGCCGTCGGCCCACGCGATCGTGTCGGCCCCTTGCAGCGCTCCGCCGTCGACCGGCATCGATAGCTCCGGCGGCGCCACGAGCGAGACGGCGGCGCTGCCGACCGTCACGGGGGCGGGCGAAGAGAGGGCGAGGGCGCTCGCGTAGCTGCCCGGGTCGAGCACGGCGGAGAGCACCTGCACCGCGGCGCCTGGCATGGCCGGGATCGCCGAAGAGGCGCTGAGGCCGTTTGGCTCGACGAAGACGGCCTGTCCGATGCCGTCCGGATAGTCGAAGACGAATTGCACCACGGGCATCCCCCAGCCCGGAGCAATGCCGACCATCGACACCTGCGCGGTCGTCGTCCCCCCCGAGGGGACCGCCTCCAGATCGTACGGGCCAGCCTCGATCTGCGTGCCGTCTTCCACGGTCACATCTCCGCCGCTCGCCCACCAGAAGCTCGAAACCGACGCGTCCCAGACGAGCACGCGCGTCACGACCGTCGTCTGCGGCGCCCCGAGCCAGGAGTGTGGCACGGGGATCGAAACCGTCGCGCCCGCGGCGGGAAAGTAGGCGGTCTGAACGCTGCCGCTGCCCACCGAGCCGTCGTCGGTGCTCTGCGTCCAGGCGCTCACGGAGCACGATGGGGTGCCGCAGTCGAACGCGGCGAACGTCACGTCGACGCCCGCCCCCCTCGGCTGGGAGCTCACCGAGCCTCGCAAGACGACGACCGAGGTCTGGAGCCCCAGGTAAGCGACGGCGGCCAGCGCCCCGGCCCCAGGGCTGGCCACGGCGAGGTCGTAGGGCGGCGACACCCCGGGGAACGTGAAGCTGCCGCCGTCGTCCGTCGTCGTGAGCACGGGAGCCCCACCTTCATCGACCAACGTGATGCCCCGGCCTCCGATCGGGTCGCCGCTGGGGTCGACGAGGTGGCCCGACACGGTGACTGGCGACGCGAGCTCGGACCACCCGGCGTCGCTCAGGACCGGAGGCGTGACCTCGGGGGGGGTTGGAGCCTGGGCCGCCCGGTCTTCGCTGGGCGATGGGGCGACGCGAGCGACCTCCTCGCACCCGGTGACGAACAGCCCCAACGCCACGCACAACGAAACCACCCAGCGCCTCATCCAGGCTCCCATTCCACCCGTTCGGCGCGGGCCGCGGGCGGTTGCGCGAATTCACGAGGTCGACGCGCGCCATGCACGTTCGAGCGTCCAATGGCCCCCGAAAAGCTCTACTCTGGCGGTCATGCCCAGACTCACCGAGCTCGAAGCGGGGGTGACGTTCGAGGGCTTCCTCGTCGAGCGAAAGCTGAGCGAGGGTGGTATGGGCGCCGTCTACCGCGTGAAGCAGCTGGCGACGGGGCGCGAGCGCGCGCTCAAGCTGATGCACCCGGAGCTCGTCAGCAACGACGACCTGCGCGACAAGTTCATCCAGGAGGCGAACATCGGCGCGCGCGTGCAGAGCGAGCACGTGGTCGACGTCGTGGACGCCGGCGTCGACGCCGCGACGGGCATGCCCTGGCTCGCGATGGAGCTCCTCGAGGGGGAGGACCTCGGCGCCGTCATCCTCCGCAAGGGCAGGCTCGACCTGTCCGAGGTGGCGACCATCTTCGAGCAGCTGTGCCACGCGGTGGGCGCCGCGCACGTGGCCGGGATCGTCCATAGGGACCTCAAGCCCGAGAACGTATTCCTCGCGTCGACCAAGCGCGCGGGCGCCCCGTTCACCATCAAGGTGCTCGACTTCGGGATCGCCAAGCTCGTCGAGGAGGCGCGGACGTCGTCCAACACCGGCCTCATGGGCTCGCCATACTGGATGGCCCCCGAGCAGACCGAGCGCAAGATGCAGATCTCCCCCGCGACGGACGTGTGGGCCCTCGGGCTCATCGCGTACCGGCTGCTCACGGGGCGGTACTACTGGCTCTCCGCCGGGGAAGAGGGCGCGAGCGTCACGGTGTTCCTGCGCGAGCTCGTGATCGAGCCGCTCGCCTTCGCGAGCGATCGGGCGCGCCAGCAAGGCGTCGGCGAGCTCTTGCCGGCCGGCTTCGACGCCTGGTTCGCGAGGTGCGTCGTGCGCGACCAGTCCGCTCGCTTCGCGGACGCGCGGGCCGCGCTCGACGGGTTCCGCGCCTTGCACGGCGGGGCCCCCGCGGGCGGCACGGAGCACTACCCGAGCGTCAAGGTGAGCGTCCGCACGGTCAACATGCCGCCGGTCGACTCGATGGCGCTCGGCACCGCCCGCACGATCGGAGCAGAGGCCGCCCCCCCCGCGGACGACGACGAGGACCTCCGAGGCACGGTCCCCACCCAGAAGACGCCGGTAGCCGCCATCGCTGCAGCCGTCGCCCTCGCCGTCGGCGCGGCGATCTACTTCCTGGCAATTCGCACGACGGCGCCGGCCCCGGACCCGCGTGCAGGTGTCGCCCCCACGGACACGGCGAAGGCGGCTCCCGACGCGCTCCGTTGCCCCAAGACGATGGCCGCGATCGCAGGAGGCACGTTCTCGATGGGGTCGGAGACGGGCGAGGCGGACGAGAAGCCCGTGCACTCCCTCACGCTCAACGGCTTCTGCCTCGACACGACCGAGGTGCTCGTGAGCGAGTACGCCCAGTGCGCCACGGAGAAGAAGTGCCCGCCCCCATCCAGCACGGTCTTCTGGGCGAACATCAAGCCGGAGGACAAGGCCCTCTGGAGTCAGGCGTGCAACGCGAGTCGAGCGGACCGCGCCGACTACCCCATCAACTGCATCAGCTGGGACGACGCGGACAACTACTGCCGCTGGGCCAAGAAGCGGCTGCCGACCGAGGAGGAGTGGGAGTACGCCGCGCGCGGAAGGGAGGGCCGCCTCTACCCCTGGGGCAACGAGCTGCCGGACTCGAAGCGCGTGAACGCCTGCGGCGTCGAGTGCGCGAAGAGCACGCAGCTCGGCGACCAGGGGCTCTTGCCGCTGTTCTCCGGGAGCGACGGCTTCGAGACCACCGCGCCGGCGCAGTCCTTCAAGGACGGTCAGACACCGGAGGGCGTCTTCGACCTGGCGGGCAACGTCTGGGAGTGGACGGCGAGCCACTACTGCCCCTACCCCGGCAACAACTGCGCGAGCGAGTGGCGGGTCGCCCGGGGCGGCGCCTGGAACAGCGACGCGCGCGAGGGCGTGAAGGCGACACGGCGCGACAAGAACGCCCACGACGCTCGGTCGTCGGACGTCGGGTTTCGCTGCGCGCTCTGAGGGAGATGGAGCGCTCCGGCAGCGTAGGATGAGGGCGAGAGGGAATCGGGATGAGCTACTACTGGGCCTACTACGCTGCGACGCTTCTGGCCGCGTGGGCCTTCAAGAACCCGTGGGCGTGCGGCGTCGCGCTCGTCTTCATCGCCCTCCGGCCGTGGCTCCCTGACCCGGTCATCCTGACGCGCACGCTCTCGCGCATCGGCAGGCTAAAGTCGCAGGTCGGCCTGAACCCCGCGAACATCACGGCGCGGCGGGACCTCGGCCGCGCCTATCTCGATCTGCTCCGTCCCCGCGCGGCGCTCCGCCAGCTCGACGAGGCTCGCGCCCGGGACCCCCGGGATCTCGAGATCGCCTACCTGCGCGGCCTCGCTCTCCTCCGCATCGGCGACGACGAGCAAGCGCTGCGGGCGCTCGCCGAGGCCGTGGGGATCGATCCCGATCAGGGCGAGCCCTTCTCCGACGTGAGCGCGCGACGCGGGGCGACCTCGTTCAACCGCTACGGCGACGCCTACCTCTCGGCCGCGACCGCCCTGGAGCGGCTCGGCCGCTTGCCTCAGGCGGAGGAGGCCCTCGCCATGAGCGCGAGCTGCAACTCGTCGGCGCTCGAGCCGCTGATCCGGCTCGCCCGCATACGGAAGCGCCGCGGGGACGCCGCGGGGGCCGAGAAGGCGCTGGAGGAGGCGCGGAGCACCTGGCGAGCGCTCCCGGGCTTCATGCGACGAAAGCAGCTCGGCTGGCGTGCCCGGGCGCTCATCGGCTGAGCCCGTCCGAGCGAGCCAGCTCAGACCTGGCGGCGCAGGACGGCCTGGATGTCCACCGCCGCCCTCTGCAGCGAGGGCAAGAAGGAGCGGCGGACCGTATCCAGGCTGACCCGATTGGCCTGCGCGCTCACGTTGATGGCGGCGCGGACGCGCTGGTCCCGATCGACGACGGGCACCGCGATGGAGCGGAGCCCCTCCTCGAGCTCCTGATCGACGATGCAGTAGCCTTTCGCGGCAACCGTCTTCAGGATCCCCCTGAGCTCGGCTCGGCTCGTCACGGTGTGGCGCGTGTAGGCGACGAGCTCGGCCTTCGCGAGGCGCTCGTCCCGGTCCTGGGCAGGGAGCGCCGCGAGGAGCGCCCTCCCCATCGACGTCGTCACGGCGGGGAGCCGAGCCCCCACGCCCAGGGCGACGCTCATGATGCGCGAGGTCGATACGCGGGCGACGTACACGATGTCGAGGCCCTCCAGGACCGAGGCGCTGGAGGACTCGTGCAGCTCGTCGCTGATGCGACCGAGGTACGGCGCCACGAGCTCGGGGAGCGCGTCGGACCGCAGGTAGGCGAAGCCGAGCTCCAGGATCCGCGCCGTCAACCTCATCGAGGAGAAGGACGGCATCATCCTCCACACGGAGAACGGGATGCTAGGCGTCGGCCCCGCTCCGGAGCACGGAGGCGCGCTCGACTACCCGGTGAACGCCGGCAAGGTGCCCGTGACGGCGCTCGAAGGCAGCAGCTACTTCGACAGCGCCGACTCGTTCGCCATGATCCGCGGCGGCCACGTGGACGTCGCGGTGATGGGCGGGCTCGAGGTCGACGCGCACGGCAACCTCGCCAACTGGGCCGTCCCCGGCAAGCCCTTGCTCGGCGTGGGAGGCGCGATGGACCTCGCGTCGGGCGCCAAGCGGCTCGTCGTCACGATGACGCACACGAGCCCGAACGGCGCGCCGAAGATCGTCCCCGAGTGCACCCTGCCCATCACGGCGCGAGGCGCGGTCGACGTGATCATCACCGAGCTCGCGGTCTTCCGCTTCGAAGGCGGCCGCCTCTACCTGGTGGAGCTCATGCCAGGGGCCTCGCTGGCGGACGTGCAGGCGAAGACCACCGCGCCGTTCGTGACCGCGCTCGACGCCTGAGCCCCGTCGGCCTTTCGACGGGAATCGTCCACGCGGACGAAGAAGTCGAGTGCCGAAGAAGGGACGTCGACGTCTTACCCACGAAGAACCCCGCCAGATCGCGCGAGACGGCCTTCGCTCTCGGCAAACGAGGCGTCGCCTCTGGCCAATGAGGGCTCGCCTTTAGTGAATGAGGCTTCGCCTCTCATGAATGAGGCTTCACCTCTCGTGAATGAGCCTCTTCCGAAAGCGTCTCTCATCGAACCCAACGCCGCTGTCCGCCTGCGCGACGCCCGCTTCACGAGCACGATCGTCGGCTTCCGGATGCGAAAGGAGGCGTCAGCCGAAACGAGTGCTAGTCGCCGACGAGGCCGACCCAGATGCTCGTGGGCTGGCTCATCGAGCCGCTGGACGGGCCGATCTGCGTCTGGATCCAGAACGGCTCCACGTTGCCCGTACCGGCCGCGAGCACCTTGATGGTCATGTGGATCTTGTCGCCGTTGACGCCCTTGGTCTTGTCGAACGTGAACGAGAGCTCCTGAGGCATCCCGAAGAACCCGCTCGCGATGTCGAGGGCGCTCACCTCGATCGGAGCCGACGTCGGCCCGTCGCTGAAGAGATCGAGCTCCACGGTCGCCGTCTTGCCGACGGGGATCTTGACCCCCTTGGTCGTGAAGGGGCTCTCCATCGGGTTCTCGATCGTCAGCGTGTCGTTCAGCACGGGAACGGCGTTGAAGTAGGGCTCCGCGCCGTCGGGCTCGCACGGGTCGTGGCTCGCCGCGGCCTCTTTGTTCGACCAGACGCGCTGCACGAGGTAGGGCAGGTCGGTGGGCGTGTAGAAGGCCGTGGGGTACGCCGCGCACATGTCCCCGATCTCGCCGCCCCCGCCGACGTATTGCCAGGCGATGTGGTCGGCGTCGACCGTCGACCAGGCGGGCTTGTCCTGCGGCAACGGGTCGGTCGCGGCCTCGATGTACTCGTGCGACGCCGTGGCGGAGACGGCGTCGATCTCGGGGAGCCCGGGGCCCATCGGGGGGCACTCGGCCACCACGCCGTAGGTCACGAACGAGCCGTCAGGCAGCTGAAAGTCGCTGTGGTAGCCGTCGAACTGCTGGCAGCTGGCGGAGCCCTGGAACGTCACCGTGGTGCTCGGCGGGTAGTAGATCATGTAGACCGTGTTCGCGTCGTTCGCGGGCAACGGCGGGCCGCCACCGCCTCCGTCGCTCGCCGCGTCACCGCCGGCGCCTCCGTCGAGGGCGACGCCTTCGAGCTTGGCCTGCAGCCAGGCCTGGATGTCGGTGTCGTCCAGCATCACGGGGAGCGAGTCGGTGGCCACGTAGCTCACGACGGAGGCGATGGGACCAACGCCGTACTCGGCGGTCGCGCCACTCCAGTAGGCCTTCGCGGCGCCGAGCTTCATGGCGAACTCGTTCAACGAGGAGCCGAGGGGGTCGCTCGCGAAGGTGACCGTGACGAGCTTCGGCGCCGTCAGGACCGGGCCGCCCGCGTTGATCACCTGCGGCGGCGCGGCGTGCGGTGCGGGGTAGGAGGCAGCGGCCTCCTGCACGTCGGCCTCGGGTGACGAGTCCACGATCACGGCCACGTCCGCGGCGTCGATGCCGGCGTCGGCGATGGGCGCCGGCGCGCCGCTCGAGCTGCTGCAGCCTGCCGTCTCAACGATGAGGCCAAGCACGACGAGGCCGCCGATGGATAAGCGCATGGAAAAGAGCTCCTCGATCGCCCGAGACGATCTCGACCACGATACGCGCAGAAGCGCGGCCGGCGGCGACAGAAGAGGGTCGCCTCCAGGGCTCCGGCCTCGTGCTATTTTCCGGGCCCCATGCCGACGCTCATCCTCGACAACCCCTTCACCGGCGACGCCGCCTGCACCCTCGCCCTCGCCGACGACGCGGTCGTGAACGCCACGCTCGACCGCGCCCAGGCCGCCGCGCGCGCCTTCCGCACGACCAGCATCGGCGAGCGTGCGGCCCTGTGCGAGCGCGCCGTCAAGGCCATGGAAGCCAGCGTCGAGACCATCGCGGCCGACATCACCCGGATGATGGGGAAGCCTCTCGCCCAGGCGCGCGGAGAAGTCTCCGGGATGGCGCTGCGGGCCAGGTACATGATCTCGATCGCCGAGGCGGCCCTGGCCGACACGGTCCTCCCTCACAAGGACGGGTTCGACCGGCGCATCGCGAAGGATCCGCTCGGCGTGGTGCTCGACCTGCCCGCGTGGAACTACCCGCTCCTCACGGCGGTCAACACGGTCATCCCGGCTGTCCTGGCGGGCAACGCAGTCGTGCTCAAGCACTCCCCCCGAAGCCCGCTCTGCGGGGAGCACTTCGCGCGCGCCTTCGCCGAGGCGGGCGGCCTCCCGCACCTCGTGCAGGCCCTGCACTGCGACCACCCCACGAGCGAGCGCATCGTGGGCGACGCGCGCGTCGATCACGTCGTCTACACGGGCTCGGTCTTCGGCGGCCACCGCATCCAGGCGGCCGCCTCCGCGCGCTTCCTCCACGTCGGCCTCGAGCTCGGCGGCAACGATCCGGCGTACGTCGCCCCCGACTGCGACCTCGCCAAGACCGTGGCGAACATCGTCGACGGGGCCATCTACAACGCCGGGCAGAGCTGCTGCGCGGTCGAGCGCGTCTACGTCCACAAGGACCTCTACGGGCGCTTCGTCGAGGCGGCCGAGCCCCTCGTCCGGGCGTACGTGATGGGCGACCCCACGCACGACGCGACGACGCTCGGCCCCATCGCGCAGCCGAACCACGTGGGCGACCTCGAGGCGATGGTGGCCGACGCGAAGGCCAAGGGCGCGAAGCTCGTCGCCGGCGGGCACGCGGCGAAGGTTTCCGGGAGGGGTCGCTTCTTCGAGGCGACGCTGCTCATGGACTGCGCGCCGGGCACGCGGCTCATGAGGGAGGAGTCGTTCGGCCCGATCGTCGCCGTGGCCGCCGTCGGTGGCGACGACGAGGCGCTCGCGCGGATGAACGACTCCGCGCTCGGCCTCACGGCGAGCGTCTGGACGCGCGACCCGAAGCGCGCCCTGCGGATGGCCCGCGAGCTCCAGTACGGCACCGTCTACATGAACCGCTGCGACGCGCTCGATCCCGCGCTCCCCTGGACGGGCGCCAAGGACTCGGGCCGCGGCGTCTCCCTGAGCGCCCTGGGCTTCGACGCGCTCACGCGCCCCAAGGCGCTGCACTTCAAGCTCGAGGCGTAGGCCAGGGGCGATGCTCGCGAGCTATCCGGGAGACGATCTCGCGTCGGCCACGTGGATCGATCTGCTCGGTCCCACGACCGAAGAGGTCGCCCGCGCGATGGCCGCCACGGGGCTGCGCGTGCCGACGGAGAGCGAGATCAGCGAGATCGAGTCGACGAGCCGCCTCGCCTTCCGCGACGGGGCCTACCTCCTCTCGACGCCCCTCGTCGCCCCGCGCGAGGACGGCGAGCACGAGCTCGTCCCGGTCGGCTTCGTCCTCTCGTCCAAGGCCCTCGTGACCGTCCGCTTCGCAGTCCTGCCGTCGTTCGACACGGCCCGCGCGCGCATCGCCGCGCAGGGTGTGCAGACCGCCGAGAACGCGTTCCTGTGCATCCTCGAGGCCGTCGTCGATCGATCCGCGGACGCCCTCGAGCGCGCCAGCGCCGAGTGCGACGACCTGTCGCGGGGGGCCTTCCGCCGCGGGAGCAAGGCGCTGGGCTCGATGAAGCTGCGCACCGCCTTGCAGCGCGTGGGCGGCGTGGCCGACCGGGCATCGCGCATCCGCGATGCGCTCCTCGGGGTCGAGCGGATCGCCGCCTACGTGACCGAGGGGCGCGTCGCGGGGGCGCCCTCGGTGGACGCCTCCCGCGTGCGCGCCATCCGCGCGGACGTCGCCTCGCTCACCGAGTACGAGGGGCACCTGTCGGGCAAGATCCAGTTTTTGCTCGACGCCATCCTGGGATTCATCAACATCGAGCAGAACGACATCGTGAAGACGCTCACGATCGCCTCGGTCCTCGGGATCCCGCCGGTGCTCATCGCGGGGGTCTACGGGATGAACTTCCAGAACATGCCCGAGCTCGGGTGGCGTCATGGGTACGCCCTGGCCCTCCTGTCGATGCTGGTGACGGGGCTCTTGCCGCTCGTGTGGTTCAAGCGACGCGGCTGGCTCTGATGGGCCGCCCGCGCCCGCCAGGTCACGGCTGGGCCGCGAAGCGAATGTCGAGCGTGCGCAGGAACGTCTGGAGCCCCGCGTCCTGGATTCGCCGCCGCGTTCGTGGCCCGCGGCATTCGAACGGTGAAGTGGAACGAGCTTCCCTTGCCGACCTCGCTCTCGAGCCAGATCGAGCCATCCATGAGACGGGTGAGCTCCCTGCAGATCGACAGGCCGAGCCCGGTGCCCCCGAAGGTGCGGCAGGTCGACTCGTCTCCCTGGCGAAAGGCGTCGAAGATCGTCCCGACGTGCTCCGGCGCGACCCCTATGCCCGTATCGGCGATGATCACGTGAATGCTCTCGCCGTCGTCGCCCGGGGCGACGCCGACCGAGATGGATCCCTTGTCGGTGAACTTCAGGGCGTTGAAGACCAGGTTGACGAGCACCTGGCGAAATCGAACGGCGTCGCCGAGCACCATCTCGGGCACGTCGCCTGCGATCTCGAGGCGGGTCTCGAGCCTCTTCTCCCGGGCGCGAAGAAAGAGCGGCCCGAGCGCCGTCTCGACCTCGCGACGCGGCGAGAATGGAACGGCGTCGATCGAGAGCTTCCCGGCTTCTATCTTCGAGATGTCGAGGATGTCGTTCACGATCGCCAGGAGGCTATTCGCCGACGACTGCGCGGCCTCGACGTACTCCCGCTGCAGCCCCTCGAGCCCTTCTTCGAGCGCGAGGGCCGTCATGCCGAGCACGTTGCTCATCGGAGTCCGGATCTCGTGGCTCATGTTGGCCAGAAACCGCGACTTGACCTGCGAGGCCGCGATGGCGTGCGCCTGCTCCTCCTCGGCGCGGTGCTGGGCTTGCCGCAGCTCCGTCACGTCGTGCGCGACGGCGCACGCGATTCGATGCTCGGCGTCCCAGGTCGTGTGCCAGACGAGCTGCCGGTAGCTGCCGTCCGAGGCGCGCCAGCGTTTCTCCTCTCGGTCGAGGCCGGTGAGCCACGCAACCACCCCGCCTTCGCTCGCTTGCGCGTCGCTCCGCGCGTCCTCGGGATGAAAGAAGTCCCAGACCTTCTGGTCGACGAGCGCCCCCTCGAATTGCCCCATGACGTGCCCCCACCCCGGGCTTGCATGCCGGATGGTGCCGTCCGGGGCCATCACGAGCGCCAGGGTGCGGGACATCTCGAAGAGCACGCGGTACTCCGCGAGCTGGTCGAGGCTCGTCTGCAGCTCGGCGGTGCGATCACGCACCTTCCCTTCCAGCTCCTTCTCTGCGGCGTCGCGGGCCGCGAGCTGCGCCTGGACCTCCTCGGCGAGCATGTTGATTCCGCCCGCGACCGCGTCGGTGACGTCCCCGTCGAGCTCGACCACGAGCGGGGCCGAGAAGTCGAGCGACGCGATGCGGAAGAGGGCAAGGGAGATCTCTTCGAAGCGACGCCGCACCTTCTCGAGCTGGCTCGCCTCGCCAGGGGGAGGCGAAACGTCCGCTCGTATCACGGCAGAAATCCGCGGAGCCACTCCAGCGCCTCGGCCTCGGAAGTGAAGAGTCGTGTCGGGATCGAGGGTTTGTTGAAGCCCATGAAGAAGTTCCCGATCGCCCTCGCGAGGGGCGAGCCCACCAGCAACGCCGCGGCGGACTCGATTCTCGTCGTCTCTTCTCCGGCAAAGTATTTTCGGGCGTCCCGGCTCACCGAGCGCGTGTCCGTGAAATCGACGAGGATTGGCCGGCGGACGCCTCCAAGGATGGCGGCGAGCCCCTGGACACAGTCTTGTGCGCTCTCGAGGTCGAGGTCCACGTTGGGCTTGGACGACGCGCGGATGATCCCCTCCGCGTCGAGGTGCACCATCTGCGCCCGGGTCTCGAAGTGGGTCGACCGGGTATCGGAAGGACTGTTCGCCGGGGAGGCTTGCGTGACTTGGAGCATGGACGACGAGGCCCTCGAGACATCCAAACGGCACTCTCCGCGATTCCCTTAACGCCTCCTGCGCCGCCCGCTGGATGGGCGCGTGGACTTACAGGTGGGGATGTTGCGGGTCGTTCCGGCGCGCTATCTTCGGTCCCGATGAAGACCCAGCTGGATTACGTCTACGAGCACGAGACGGCGCGGCCGCGTGACATCTGGCTCACCCAGCCGATGGGCGGCGGCGCGGTCAAGGAGTACGCGTGGGGCGAGGCGATGGACGAGGTGAGGCGCATGGCCGCCCACCTGGCCACGCTGGGCCTCCCGAAGGGGAGCAAGATCGCCCTCTTCTCGAAGAACACCGCGTGGTGGTTCTTCGCCGACCTCGCCATCTGGATGGCAGGCCACGTCACGGTGCCCCTCTATCCGACCCTCACGCCGGAGACGATCCGGCAGATCCTGGAGCACAGCGAGGCGCGGCTCGTGTTCGTGGGAAAGCTCGACGGCTACGAGTCGATGAAGGGAGGCATCCCCGATGGCTTGCCCATCATCACGCTGCCGCTCGCGCCGGCCGTGGACGCGCCCAGGTGGAAGGATCTCGTCTCCGCCACGGCGCCCATGAAGGAGTCGCCCTCTCCGGATCCCGACGATCTGGCGACGATCATCTACACCTCCGGGAGCACGGGCACGCCCAAGGGCGTCATGCACAGCTTCCGGACGATGTGCTCGGGCGTCTCGTCGATCGAGGAGTACGGCATCACATCGCAGGATCGCATGCTCTCGTACCTGCCCCTCGCGCACGTCTACGAGCGCCTGGCCGTGGAGACGCCCTCCATCGCGTCGGGGATGCGCATCTACTTCGCCGAGAGCCTCGACACCTTCGTCGCCGATCTGCGGCGCGCGAGGCCGACCATCTTCGTCAGTGTGCCTCGCCTGTGGTCGAAGTTTCAGCAGGGCGTCTTCGCCAAGATGCCGCGCAAGCGCCTGGAGCTCCTCTTGCGGATCCCTCTCGTGCGCGGGTGGATCAAGAAGAAGATCCTCGGCAACCTGGGCCTCGCCGACGTTCGCCTCGCGGCCTCGGGCTCCGCCCCCATCCCGGCCGAGCTCCTCAACTGGTACCGGTCGCTCGGGCTCGAGCTGCTCGAGGGCTACGGGATGACGGAGAACTTCGCGCTCTCCCACGCGACCAAGCTCGGCGACGTGCGGGTCGGCTACGTCGGCACGACGAGGCCGGGCGTCGAGCAGAAGTTCCTCGAGACGGGCGAGCTGCTCGTGAAGAGCCCCGGGAACATGATCGGCTACTACAAGGCCGACGAGCTCACCCGCGAGGTGCTCGACGCCGAGGGCTTCGTCCACACGGGCGATCGCGGCGAGGTCGACGCCTCGGGCCGGCTCAAGATCACGGGGCGCGTCAAGGAGCTCTTCAAGACGAGCAAGGGAAAGTACGTCGCCCCCGCGCCGATCGAGAACGCTCTGCTTCTTCACGACGACGTGGAGCAGGCGCTCGTGTCGGGCGCGTCTATGCCGCAGCCGTTCGGGCTCGTCGTGCTCTCGGACGCCGCCCGCGCACGCACGAAGGCCGCGGCCGAGCGTGACGCGCTCACCGGGTCGCTCGAGGCGCTCCGCGAGCGCACGAACAAGGCGCTCGACCCGCACGAGCAGCTCGAGAAGATCGTCGTCACGCGCGACGTGTGGACGATCGAGAACGGGCTGCTCACCCCGACGATGAAGGTGAAGCGCGCCGCGATCGAGGGACGCTACGGCGCGCGCGTGGACGAGTGGTACGCCGAGCGGACGACCGTGATCTGGGAGTGACGACCCCTACTGCGCGGTGAGGCTCACCGGGACGGCCGAGTCGTTGGCCACGCAGCCGTCCGCCGTGGCGGGGCACGTGGCGGCGGCGTAGAGGACGTTGAGCAGGTAGGTGCCCGGCATCGCGAGGGCCGTGGCCGGGATCGTCTCGGTCGTCACGTCGGGTGCGTCGGCGGTGGGCGAGACGTACGTGGCCGTCTGGCTCGCGCCCGTACCGAAGAAGAGCTCGACGATCTCGTAGGAAGCGCCCGTCACCGCTTGCCAAGTGACGGGGAGCGCCGCGCCGTGGGGCACGGTCGCGTTGGCGGCGGGCGTCGTCACCGCGCCGTCGAACGCGGCAGGTGCGCCGACGAGGTTCCACGTCTTGGTGGGCATCGCCGCTGCCGTGTCCTCCGTCGTGAAGGTGAAGGCGGTCGCGCCGGCGACGCCGGTGGGCAGGTAGGCGAAGTAGCTCTGCCCGCCCGACGGGTTCTTCGTGTACGGCAGCGGGTACGACGCTCCGCCGACGGAGAAGGACACCGTGGCGTCGCCTCGGTCGAGGCCCGTGGCCGGATCGTAGACGTGCGCGGAGGCCCAGGAGACGGTGGTGTCTCCACCGGCCGGCTTCTCCTGCAGCACCTCGAGGAAGACGGGCTTCACGCGGATCGCGATGGCCCCGCCCGTCTGCGGCACCGCCTGCGGACCAACCAGCGCCGTGACGGGGTTGAAGGTGCCGCCGTCCGTCGCCTGGAACACCGTCTCGGCCTGCACGTAGTAGTGGTCCCACGCGGCGAGGTTCGAGAACGCGAAGGTGCCGTCGAGCGCGAGGGCCATCTCCTGGACGGGCGCGACGTTGCCGTACGGGTAGACGCGGAAGAGGCTCACCTTCGTTCCGGCAGGCGCGGCGGTGAAGCCGGTCGCGACCACGGTGCCGGACAGGCAGTCGGTCGACGTGCCCGTGCAGGTCGCCGTCGGGAGCGGCGGGGCGAGGCCCGAGTCGACGCCGGAGCCCACGTCGGGCACGCCCGTCCCACCATCACCAGGCACGGCGATGCTGTTCGACGAGCATGCTGCGAGCGTGGCGAGCGCGAGGGCGGTGAGGAACGTCTTCGGTGGCGTCATCTCTCTTGTCCGGTGACCTGGCGGCAGCGGTCGATGCAGGCAGGGTCGTCCACGCATGCCGTGACGCAGTCGTGCGACTTCTCCTGATGCCCCTGGCACGTCGGGTCCACCTCGCATTTTCTCGGGTCCTTCGCGGCGGAGCGCTCGAGCGTCCCACAGCCTACGGCGGCGCACAGGCCGACCATGACGCACAGACGCTTCCACATACCAGCAACATGCGACCGGTCGCGCCTCCCGTCTACACCTTCAGGTGCGGCAGGCCATCGAAGGATTCACGGTGCCCGGGCTTCGCCTATGGAGTCGACAGCTGCCCCTGCGTGGGGCTCGGAGGCGGCGGGGTCGTCTTGTCGATCGGGGGACGGTCCTTCAGGCAACGGTCGAGCGGGGCCTGGAGCGTGGGGCGCATCTCGGGCGGCAGCCGTGGCCGGCCCATCACGGGGGCGCCGAAGCGCGACCAGTCGATCTTGCCGTCATTGACGCTGAGCCAGACGAACATTGCCCGGCCCTTGATCATCTCGAAGGGGACGCCGCCGCCCGCGCCGTTCCACCACATGCGCGAGTCGTGGCTGTTGTTGCGGTTGTCCCCCATGACCCAGGCCTCGCCCGGCTTGGCGACGAAGGGCCCCTGGTACTCGGGGAAGCCGCCGGTCGCGTGGTCGTAGAGCGTGAGGTAGGTCGCGTCGCCCAGGTACTCGACGAACAGATCTCCCTCGTGCCGGGGCACCGTCGATTCGTTCTCGAGGTACGAGTAGACGCCCACGAAGCAGTGGGGCACCTCCCACCCGTTGATGATCGGGTGACCGTTGCGCGCCTCCAGCTTGTCGCCGGGGATGGCGATGACCCGCTTGATGAAGTCCTGCTCGGGGTGCTCCGGGAAGGCGTGCACCATGACGTCGCCGCGCTTCGGAGGCAGGCTCGTCCAGAGCCGCGAGTGCGTGAACGGGATGGCGGGGCCGTACAGGAACTTGTTGACGAAGATGTGGTCGCCCACCTGGAGGGTGGGGATCATCGAGCCGCTCGGGATCTTGAACGCCTCGAGCACGAAGGCGCGCAGCGCGAGGGCCACGCCGATCGCGACCAGGATCGACTCCATGTACTCGCGCAGCTCGCTCTTTCGCCAGCGCCGGAGCCGCTCGTCCACGTGGGTGTCCGTCTTCACGAGCGAGTTGACGAAGCCCTCCTGGTCGAAGGGGTCCTTCTGCATCGCGGCCCGCAGCTCATCCAGGTCCGCCCGCAGCTCCTCGCGCTCCTTGACCGACAGCTCGCGAACGATCTCCTTCTCGTTCTTGGTCAGGATGGTCTCGGTGTCGTCGATGAGCAGGCGGGCGCGCTCGTAGGGGCCGCGCAGGTTCGCGGGCACGTCCGCGCGAGCGGGAGCGTAGGCGTGGCTGGCGAAGGGCAGGTGCTGCCGCACGGCCCACAGCGCCATCTCGAAGAGCGTGAAGGCCACGATGCCGACCGGCACCGGCTGCTCGCGAACGATGCCCTCGAGCCAGCCGAGCACGCCCGTCTGATCCACCGTGCTGGGCGGCGTGAGCGCCCAGACGAGCACGCAGGCGAGCACAAATGGAACGACGGCGAACCATAGGGCCCAGTAAATCGTCCAAAGGGTGCGGATTCGTTGGGCCAAGGGGGGCGGACTCTATACCTGTGAGCCTGGTGGGGGGCAACGTCCCGGGGAGGCTGGGAATTCCTGGGATGCGGGAGCACGCGGGCCCCTCCCCGCTCGAGCTCTCCCGTGCAGTGACCC
>Ga0302279_10001476_pt1 | contig 33273 bp, 20 predicted proteins | sample III_Bog_N3_3_FD_194541 | JGI IMG/M metagenome (GOLD analysis project Ga0302279, IMG submission 194541) | Peat permafrost microbial communities from Stordalen Mire near Abisko, Sweden - III_Bog_N3_3 | ecosystem: Environmental > Terrestrial > Soil > Wetlands > Peat | place: Sweden: Abisko...
GTAGCTCAGCTGGATAGAGCAGCGCTTTCCTAAAGCGTTGGTCAGAGATTCGAATTCTCTCGGGGGCGCCCTTGTTTTTCCGCATGATCGTCAAGAGGACGAGAAAGTCAGCGGCCGTAGTGCGGCCGATCTCGCCCTCACCCTCCTGAACGCTGCGGAGGCTGGGGACGCGGTATCGCGGCCCTGGCACGAGAGCTGGCGACAGGCGTCCTCGGCGAGGAACCCGTGCGCCGGGCGTTCGAGGTCATGGCCGGAGGACCGCACCTTGTCGTGAGGGTAGACGCAGGGCTCAGCCCACATAGTCGAACCCGCTCGCCACCACCCATCCTTCGAACCCGATGGCCGAGCCAATCTCGAAGAACCGCGCCCCAGCGGCCGCCAACTCTCGAAGCCGAGCCTCCTTGCGGGCCGGTTCGAGGCTCCAGCCGGCAGGCCACCCACAAAGGTGGTGCCCAGCGGCGAATTCGTCCGTCGTCCTTTCTAGCGCCTCTCGGAGTGGTATCTCGGTGATCTCCGTGAGGATGCTCACGAGATCTGCGTACCTGAACTGGAAGAGCTCGACACCGGCGAAGACGACGTCGAGCCTCGGGTGAGGCTCCGGGACGTAGGTGTTCTCCGTGTGCAGGATGATCCGGCGCCCGCGCCCATCGACCTCGTAGCCAACGATGTGGTTGTCGTGCGCACGCATCACCGAAGACTATGGGGCGCGCTCCGCCCTTCGGGCGCAACCCAAGCCATGAGCCTCGAACGATTCCCAGCGACGTTCCCGTCGCAGATCCGAGTGAGCGGGCCGCGTGTCGCGCCGGGATCAGACTGGCGTGACGTCCTTAGCCTCCAGCTCGCCGCGCTGCCTCTGGCTCACGCCGAAGGCCGGGCGAGCCTCCACCAGGGAGAGGGGGGGAGCAGAACCAGGCGACGCGTGCGTCAAGGACCGGCCGCTCATGGAACAGCTCGAGTACCATGATGGCGCACTGGCGGACTTTGGATGCGTCACCACCGCGCCAAGTGATGCCTCGCCCCCGAACTCGTGGAGCGGCATGGCGGCCTCGTGAGGCTCACGCGTGTTCCACTACGCTCCACGAACCCCGGAACGTGGAACACGTTGCAACTCCATGGGCCGCACGGTGGTGCCATCCAGGTAGCAACCAGCGGCGGGGCGTGTCGCTCCCCGCGAACGGGGGTGACGCGACCTGCGACCGATCGTGTCGCTGCCTGCGAACGGGCGTGACGCGACCTGCGACCGATCGTGTCGCTGCCTGCGAACGGGCGTGACGTGGCCTGCAACCGATCGTGTCGCTGCCTGCGACGAGTCACTCGCCCCCCCCGACGGGTCGTGTCCTCGGGTGCGAAGGTCTGTGTCGCACTCCACGACGAGAGTGGCGCAAGGCACCTGGGTGCCGTGTCGCTGCCCGCACGGCTCCCTGTCGCATGCTCTCACCGGGCCCGCAGAGTCGGCGACCGGTGCCGAGACAACGTCTGCTGGAGTCGCCGCTGCCGAAGCTCAGGATCGCTGTCGGCTGACGGATCGCTTCCTCGCCGTGCGCGAGGATCTCCGCACCTGCAAGATCCGGCTGCCTTTCGACCGTGACTCGGTTCTCTCCCTCATCCTCCGCAAGGCACTCCGTCACGCCGTGGACACGAAGATCACGGATCCGTCCATTGCGCGTCAGTTTCATGGCGGAGGCGTCCAGCTTCAGTAGGTCCGGCATGCTAGAGACCACGGGCCGGGGAACGGCACACTGACAGGGGGAACCACGATGAGCATGCCTCAGGCAACGCCTGGGCCGGGACCTTCGGGCGAACCGACCACGGACGAGCGCACGAACGCAATGCTCGCGCACGTGCTGTCGATCTTCGGCGGCTTCATCGGCCCCCTGGTCATCTACTTCGTCAAAGGGAAGGACTCGCGCTTCGTCGCTTTCCATTCGCTTCAAGCGATCTTTTGGCACCTCGCCTGCATGGTCGGAATGGTCGGTGGCGCGTTCGTTGGCTTCGGTGCGGTCGTCGGCTTCACGGCCGCGCACGCGCCTCCTGCTCCCCTACCCGCTCCTGCTCCTCACGCGCACGCGCCGCCCCCGCCGGGCTTCTTCTTCGCCTTCTTCGGGCTATGGGCGCTCATGATGCTCGGTTGGGTCCTCAACGCGGGATACGTCGTCTACCTCGCGATCAAGGCGAACTCCGGGCAATGGTGCAGGTACCCGGTCGTCGGGGGCATCGTGACGCGGGCGGGCGGGTATTCGGAGGCGGAGAAACGCCCGTAGGTGGCCGTGGTCGCCGGGAAGCGGACGACGGTCGTACGCCATGGGGCGACGGTCGATCACTACTTCCGCCGCGCGGCGAGAGCTTTCACCGAGCTCGTTTCGCCGTAGCGCCGAGGCGTCGCCGGAGGTGAAAGCCTCCGCGCGAGAGCAGCGCCTCCCGTACCAACGGAGAAAACTCCAACCGTCTTCCATCGAGACGGCGTAGGAGAGAAATCATGAACACGATCGATCCCTCGTCGAGCGCGCTCCTGGTGATGGATTACCAGCCCGCGATCCTTGGGCGCGTCCGCGACGCCGAGGCGCTGCTCGGTCGCGCCGTCCGCGCCATCGACCTCGCGCGCGGCGCCGGCCTTCACGTCGGCCACGTGCGCGTCGCCTTCGAGCCGGCCGACGTCGCCAAGGTCCCGGCGACCAACGCGGCGTTCTCTCAGGCGGCCGCGGCGATGCCCGAAGACGCGCCGCACACCCAGTTCCACGAGCGCGTCGCGCCGCGCGCCGGCGACATCGTCGTGCGGAAGACGCGCGTCGGCGCGTTCTCGACGACGGATCTCGACGCGCAGCTCCGCGCGCGGAAGGTGACGACGCTGGTGCTCGCCGGCATCTCGACGAGCGGCGTCGTGCTCTCGACGGTCTGCGACGGCGCCGATCGCGACTACCGCTTGATCGTGCTCTCCGACGGCTGCGCCGATCCCGACGAGGAGGTGCACCGCGTGCTTCTGACGAAGGTGTTCGCGCGCCGCAGCGACGTGATCGCCATCGACGAGCTCGCGAAGAGGCTCGGGTGAGCGCTAACCGGCGATGCGCGTCGTCACTTACGACGGACCTTCTGTCGAGCTAGCTGGCAGCTCTACCCGGAGGGACCGGGCGGGGAGCGCGGCTCGACTTGTCCTCGTCGCTCCGGCGATCTTCGCGAACGGCCGGATGGGCTGCTCAGCTACTAGACGAGCCGCGCCGCCGGGCCGATAACCCGCGCGGCGCTGGGGCCCGAGAAGCCCCTACGGCTAGGCGGCGCCGGCCTTCCTGCTCGCGGTCGTGGCCGCGCGCGTCGACGGCTCGGCGAGCTTCGTCGCGGCGCGGAGGCTCAACCGCTTGTTCGAGCCCTTGACGAACTCCTCCAGCGCAGCACGGTCGGTCACCCGGTCGAGTGAAGCGATGAGCTTCTCCGAGCGCGCCCGCGTGACCGTCTTTGCGGCCGTGGTGTTCGAGGTCTGTGTAGCTTTTGCCATCTTCGTTTTCCATTTCCTGTCCAGTGGACGCCACCGGACGCCAACACGACAGGGTACCACCGCCATGATCGCGCCCCCGCTGAATGTCGCGAGGATCGCCCGCGCCGCTGGACGGTGACACCGCGTCTGCCGCGAGAGACGGCGCCTCCCCGGCCGGTCCTGATGCCTCTTCCCCCGACGATGCGGAGGAGACGCCCTACGACGGCGCCACGGACGCGGGCGATTCCTGATCGCGTGCGCGCAACGCTCATCACCGCCCTGGCGATCGCGCAACAGTCCTCGAGCGACGCACCGCGGGCGAGCGCTCGACGGCGGAGGCCCGATGCGAGGCGCGAATCGCCGTTTCTGGAGCCGCAACCGATGTCGCGCATCGTGAGGGGCGGCTACTTCTTCTCGACCTTCGTGATCGTGCACGTCGGGTTCTGCCGCTTGATCGTCTCCTCGGCCTCCTTCTGATTCCGGGCCTCGACGTTGATGTCCGTGACCACGCCACCGTTCTTCGTCTTGATCGCAAAAACAAAGCGCATCGCAGGGCTCCTCATCCACCCATACCACTGCGAACGCTCCGGCCCCCGGCGACCGCTCCGAGAACGTCGCCGCGCCGCGAGCTGCGGCGTCTTCGCGCAGAACCTCGACCGCAGCGGCTTCGGTCCGACCTGGAACCGACTCACCCCATGCGGTGGCGCGCTGGCCGGCGAAGCCATCGATGGCCAGATTGACGTCGAGGCCGTGAGGCAGGCGTCGGCCGCGTGGGAACGCGCGCAACGCGAACAGCGAACGATGGACGACTTCGGGAGGGAGCGATGAGCACTACACACGAATCGCATGCGGTCGTGCCGGGCACGTGGACGCGCGTGTCGACCGGGGCGGGGCTGGTGGAGGCGATCCAGCGTCGAGCGCCCGCCATCGAGGTCGAAGGCGTGGTGCGCGGGATGCCGATGATCACGCTCGCGCCGGGGGTGCGTCTGCGTGGTGGCACGCTCGAGTTCGGGGCCAGAGGCGTGAGGCTGACGCGGGACAACGTCCTGGAAGACGTGACCATCCGTTGCCCGGAGCACGAGGTCGCGATCCTGAACGACACGTCCGTCGCGGACCTCGGCACTCTGACCTTGCGGCGGGTGCGCACGCGCGGGCAGGTGCTCCTGCTTGCGCGCGACGCGGTGCGAGCGGGGAACGTTCGGGTGTGCGGGCTCACGGTGGAGGCGGCCGACCTGCGCGGCCGTAGCGAGCGCCCGCACGGCTTCGGCGTCGACGCGCTGCAGGGGGCCTTCACGCTCTGGAACCTGCAACCCGACGCCGCGGTGATGATCACCGCCGAGCTGCTCGACCTCGCCGCCGGCAGCGCCGATCACCCCGTGCGCGGCAGCGGCGTCTTCGTCGGCGGACATGCCGACGGCGATGGGGCCGCAAGCGGCGGCACGGTCCATGTGACGGCGTTGCGCACGAGGGAAATCCACACCGACGGCGGCATCCCGGCCGGCACGCCGGATCTGATCAGCGGCGGGGTGTTCGTCATCTCCGGCGCCGTGGTCGAGCGGGTCCTCTGCTCCGGTCCTGTCACCACGTACGGCGCGAACGACATGGTGCTCGACAACTGGGGTCGCGTGCAGTCGTGGGTGGCCACCGCGCCGGTGGTTTCGCACGGGCCCAGCGCCATCGGCTTCGTCAACTTCGGTGACCTCGATCAGCTCGACCTGCAGGCACCGATCGCCACCCACGGAACCGGCGCGCGCGGCTTCAACCTCTACGACGGGTCGCTACGGGACGCTTCGTTCGACGGCATCTCCACGACAGGGGACGGTGCAATCGGCATCCAGGTCAGCCGAGACCTGTCGCGGCTCCACGTCCGTGGCGACGTGACGACCTGGGGAGGAGCCGGGACCAGCCTCGTGCGTGGCGAGCAAGTGCAGTTGTCGGCGATCGCCCTCAGCATCAAGCTGGGAGGGCGCATCGGCGACGTCACGGTGGGCGGGCGCATGGCCACACGCGGCGACAATCTGGTCACGGTCGAGATCGACGGAGAGCTGGGGAGCCTGCGGGTCGACGGAGGTATCCACGCCGAGGGCCGCGGGTCGGACGCGGTTCGCGTACGCGGAAAGAGAGTGGACCCGTCCAACGTCGTCGGACTCGGTGTCGCCGCGGCAAAGGGCTGACACGCAGAGGCGGAACACGCCAGAGTCGGAGAGGCTCGGCACCCTGCCCTTTTGGGGCCGGGGCGGCCAGGAGCGATGGCTCCGCTACCGGTACGCGTCCTGGAGCTTGCGCAGCGCGGCGCTGCCCGGGCACAGCTCTTCGTAGGGCACCTGCGAGAGGGGGCGCTTCACCGTCTTCGCGGCGGCGTGCATGTCGACGCCGCTCTCGTCGAGGAAGAGGAGCCCCATCGGGATCTCGCCCGAGCGTCGACGCTCGTGCACGTTCTCGGCGCTCCTCCTGCTCCACGACCTTCCGTCGCTGCGTGCCGTCGCGTGCGCTGTCCCGCTCGACCGCCTGCTCATCGAGTCGAACGCGCCCGTGCTCGCGCCGCCGCCCGCGCGAGGGCGGAGATGCGAGCCGTCGGACCTCGCGACCATCGCCGACGGCCTCGCGCCGATCCTCGGCATCACGCCCGACGATCTCCGGAGGCGCACGGCGGAGAACGCGGTGCGACGGTTCGGTCTAGGGGCGAGCGAATCCGCGTCGTGGGCGCGACCGCGAAGACGAGCCCCTCGTGACCGCCGGCGGCGCCGACGCACTTTCCTTGTAACGCTTCCCGCGCGCGCTCGACTATCAGGGGTATGGAGGCCATCCCGTGCTAGATGCGGCGCCGCCTCCCGTGCCACCCCGCTACGCCACCGTGGCCGAGGACTACGGCCCCGCGCTCGGCCGCCTCGTGCGCGGCTACGAAGCGGACCCCGATCGGCAGCGCGATCTCCTCCAGGACATCCACCTCGCCCTATGGCGGAGCCTCCCCACCTTCGACGGACGGGCCTCCTTGCGCACCTGGGTCTACCGCGTCGCGCACAACGTCGCGGTCACGCACGTGCTGAAAAGCGCGCGCCACAGGCCCGAGCGGCTGCTCCCGATCGAGTCGTTCGAGGAGGCGTGCTCCGCCGGTGACGCCGTGCTGCACACCGAGCAGCGGGATGCGGTCGCGCGCCTGGCGACGCTGGTGCGCCAGCTCCGGCCCGGCGATCGGCAGGTCATCCTCCTGTATCTGGAGGGGTTCGACCACGCCGAGATCGCCGAGATGGCCGGGATCTCGCCCGAGAACGCGGCCACCAAGGTGCACAGAATCAAGCGCGTCCTCCAGGGGGCGCTCGCGCGAGGGAGTGAAGACCATGCCGCACGATGACGACGACCTCCGCGCCCTGTGGCAGTCCGCGCCGGCGGCGGGGAGCGTCTCGCTCGACGAGCTGCGGAAGCGCGAGAGGGCGCTGTCGCTCCGGGTGAAGGTGCGGAACGGAGCGGAGTACGTCGCGGCGGCGTTCGTCGTCGTCGCCTTCACGTTCTACGCGGTGCGCGCTCCCAGCCTCGGCGTGCGCGCCTCGTCGTGGCTGACGGTGCTAGCGACCGCGTTCGTCGTGTGGAAGCTGCGCCGGGACGGCTCGCCGCTCCCTCCGCCCGCACTGGGAGCGCCGCTCGGCGAGAGTCTCGCGCATCATCGCGCGTCGCTGGTGCGGCAGCGCGATCTGCTCCGCACCGCGCCGCTCTGGTACGTGGGGCCGTTCGTCGTCCCGATGGTGCTCTTTCAGGTGAGCGTCGCGCTGGAACGATCGCCTGGCGCGCCGTTCGCGGTGCTGATGCGCGAGCTGGCCCGGCCTCTCTTCGTGTCGCTGCTCGTCTTCGCCGCGATCGCCTTCCTCAACGTGCGCGCCGCCGGGAAGCTCGACGCGAAGATCGAGGCGCTGAAGAAAGTCGCCGACGACCTGTAAGACTCTCCGCGCCGCCGCGACTGTCTCGATCGGAAGGGCAATTCCCTCCCCTTAGGAGACCCCATGCAACTCGTCGCTCCCGGCCTATCGCTCCCGCTCACCCACTCGTCGCCGTCGCCGCCGCTCGCCCGCTCCTGGGGGGGCCGTCTCGGGGGAGCCGCGGCGCTCGTCGCGATCTACGTGCTCCTCGGTTCCGCGCTTCGCCTCGACGCGAACGCCTACCTCGTGCTCGGCGTGCCGCTCGCTCTCGGCTTTCAGCGCTTCGTCGCGCGCGCACCGCTGCGCGCCGCGTGGGTCCGGGACGGCGAGCCCTTTCGCTTCGAGCGCCGCCTCGTCGTCCGCGCGATCGTCTTCGCTCTCGCGCCGCTGCTCTCGATCGTCGACGTGATCCACCTCCGGAGCTGGCCGGCTGCCGCGGCGGTGGTGGCCGGCGTCGTGGGCGCGTTCGGGCTCGCGTACGCGCGCGGCGCGGTGCCTCGAGGGGGGCTCGCCAGGCTGCTGCGTGGCGCTGTCGTCGCTGCCGTGCCGGGGATCGTCGTGCTCGGCGGGTACGCGCTCCTCCACGAGGAGACGCTGCACGTGCAGCTTCCCACGTGGGGGGTCGCGGCGGTCGTCGGCGGGATCTCGTTCGCGCAGTACGTGCCCGTCTGCTTCGCCGTCGAAGAGGTGCTTTTCCGCGGCGTCCTCGATTCGTACGTCGCGCAGGCAAGCGACGGACCGAGAGCGCGCGCGGCGACGGCGGTGATCCTCTCTGCGCTGTGGGGGCTGTGGCATCTGCCGCTCGTGCTCAAGGCGGGGATGGGCGCGTCGGCGGTCGCGTCGATGGTCGGGCTCATGCTCCTCGTGCACGTGGTCGCAGGGCTCGCGCTGACCGCGGCCTGGCGCTGGCGGGGGACGCTGCTCGTGCCGGCCGTCGCGCACGCGCTCGTGGACGCGGTGAGGAATGCGCTGATGTAACGGCTAGCGCTTCGCTGGTCCGACACGCGGGGTCGCGAACATGGTGGCGCCGCACGACGTCGGGGCAGCGAGTGACAACCCGCCCGCGCGCGAGGACGCGATGGGGGCGTGCTTGGAGAAGGTGGCCGCGCACGCACTGACGCTGGGCGCCTCCGTTCCCACGCCGCGCATCGGCTGCGGTCTCGCGGGCGGGAGGTGGGAACCGATCGCGCCGCGGGTTCGCGGGTTGCTCTGCGCCCGCGGCGTCCGCGTGCCGGCGTATGACTTCGACGCCGGGGCCGGTACCCGGCCATGAGCCGCGTTCCTGCCGCTGATCGCGCGTGTTCTCGTGCAGGCACGGCGCGCCCGGAGTTGATGACGCGCTTCCACGCGCAGGCACCCCGTGCCCAGAGCTGATCACGCGCTTCCACGCACAGGCACCCCGTGCCCAACGCTTCCCCTCACGTCCCCAACTCGACATCGCGCGTCCCCCGCGCTTCCCCCCACGTCTCCACCTCGACATCGCGCGTCCCCCGCGCCGCCCCCCGCGCCCTCTCCCCTTCCCTGCGCGCGCCGCCGGCGTGACCGGGTCCGCCCCCGTGGTCACCGCGGCCCCCCTGCCGGAGCTCTCGTACGTCCGCGTCGCGATGTGGTTCGCCCTCTTCGAGGCGCACGGCTACCACGCGGGGACGACGCGCGCCGACGAGCGCACCGCGTCCCCCCTCGACGTGACCGCGCGTGTCTCCGCCGCGGCGGCGCGTCTCCCTCGCGCGGTCGCGCGCCCCCTCACGACGATCCCGGCCGTCTCCGCGGAGGACCCCCGCCGCGACGTCTACGACGCCGCCTGACAGCTGCGGGGAGAGCGAGGAGAGAGCGTGCTCTCCTCAGTTCTCGGGAACGGCGTACACGCCCATCGGGGCGCGAGAGGCCACGCCGTTCGTGTAGTAGATCGCCTTGGTGGCGACGCGAAGCGTCGAATAGGGCGAGTCGGTGATGATGCCCGTGGACGCCGTCGTCGCGGGGTACGGCTCCACGAACGTGTTGAACGCGCAGTTCGCGTTGCCGGGGAGCATCGCGCCGAGCCACACGCCGTAGATCGTCTTCGATTCGATGTACTCCCACGCGCCGGGCACCTCGGTCACGTTGATGCCGTTGAACACGAAGTGCATGGGGACGTAGCCGTAGGTCCAGAACGTCTCGTAGCTCTCGGTGCAGCTCGTCGCATCGGTGATGAGGTCGGGCGTCGCGACGACGGCGAGCAAGACGCTCTTGGCCTGCACGCCCGTGACCTCGGTCACGTAGTAGTCGCACGTGCTCGACGAGGCAGCGCTCGTCCCCCAGTACAGCTTCCCGGGAGACGCCGGGTAGCCGGACGATTCGTTGGCGGCCGTGAGCGAGCAGTCCTGAACCGGACCAAGGGTGAGCACACCCGGCGGCGGCATGACGACCGTGATCGCGGACGAGGTCTTGCCGTCGGCCTCCGACGCGGGCGCCACCGCGCAGCCCGTGGCGGCGACGGCGAGAAGTGCGACGAGGGGGAGTGCGGCGAGGCGATCGATGTGCGAGTGCATGGGGGAATCTCTCCTTGGGTTCGCGAGTCCCTTCAGCAAGCGCGGTGCCGGAGCGTTTCCGTCGAGAGATCGCGCGAAACGCGAGCGCGCCCTCGTGCACGTCGAGCAAGGAATTCACGACGGGCGTGCACGTCGTGCACAAGTGGTGGCGCGTTGCACAAGCGGTCGCGATCTCGGCCATTTGCGCGTGATTCGAAACCGGCGTCACCCCTTCGGATGACATGCCCGCCTGACTTTCCTCGCCCACGGTCTCGTCGACCCGGACGACGGTGGCGCGCGTCATCGGCGCCTCGAACGAACTTCCCTTTCACCCCCGAGCACTCCCCATGCGTTCCCGAACACTCCTAGTCCGTACGGCCTCTCTCTCCCTCGCTCTCGCGGCGGGCGCGGCGCTCGTCGGCTGCAGCGGCGACGACTCGTCGACTCCGCTCCCGGTCAGCGACGCTGGTGGCGACGGCGCGACGCTCGACGGCGGCGCGGGCGACGCGAGCGCGAGCGACGGCGGCGCGAAGGACGGTGGGGACGCCAGCGCTAACGACGGCGCGAGCGACGACGCGAGTGACGGAGGGGCGACCGCAGACGGTGGAGACGTCGGCGACGCGAGCGACGGGGGAACGGGGAGCGACGCGAGCGACGGGGGCGACGCGAGCGCATCGGCCGAGCCGCTCGTCCCCGGCGTGACGGAGATCCTCGCCGTCTTCCCGGACGACGCGATCGTCTACCGCGACCCGAAGGGCGTCTCGGCGCTCCTCCCGTTCCAGGGGGGCATCGTGCCCATCACGGGGGGACCGAGCGGGCCGACCGGAGCGGTCCTCGGCGTGTACGGTTCGACCGTGCTCGTCACGAGCGGCGCCGCCGTGCCCCCCGACGCCGGTGCATGCGGCGCGCTCCTTCAGGTGAGGACGTGGACCGAGGGCGTGGGCTTCACGGACATCGCCCCCACGGCGTACCTTCCGGCCGCGAGCAACGACGGCTCCAAGATCGCCTTCACGGCCACCGACGCCACGTGCACGGCACGCACGCTCGTCGTCGCGAACGCCGACGGCAGCGGCGCCACGACCGTCGCGACCGGGCTCCCGTGCGCGCCCGATCTCGTGGTGACCGGCGGCACGATCGAGGCGACCTACTCCTGCGCCCAGCGCACCGACTTCTTCAGCGGCCCGGGCTTCGCGACGAAGGCCACGCTGGCGACGCGCCAGGTGCAGCTCGAACCGAGCGGCAACTACACCGTCGCGATCGTCTCGGGGCAGTTCGGCATCTACCGCGTCGCCGACGGCACGCTCCTCGCGGGGAACGCGGGCTGGAAGGCCGCGTACCCGGATCCCACCGGCACGTACGCCGCGGTCCAGAACGCCGACGGCTCGATGGCGCGCATCACGTATGCAGCCCCGTCGCCCCCCATCGCGCTCGTCGCCGCACCGGGCTTCAGCGGCGGGCCGCTCTTCGCCCCCGACGGGAGCGTGATCGCGTTCTCGGACCCGGCCAACACCCTCGGCTCGATCCCGGCTTCGGTGGTGAGGTCGGACGGCTCGAGCCCGCCCGTGCAGGTCTTCACCTCGGCCGATCTCCAGTCCTTCAGCGCCGACGGACGCTACCTCGTGGTCCACGATCGGAACGCGTCCGCCTCCTCGTGGGTTCCGATTGCGAGCGCCGGGAGCGTCACGCCGCAGACGACGAGCCTGGGCCTGGGGCCCGTCGCGCGCGCCTCGCTGGTCCTCGCGTCCCCGGCGGGGAGCGACGCCCTCGCGCTCTTCGACTTGAGCGGCGTGCGCGCTCCAGTCCAGGTCTCGGCCGTGCAGGCGAGCAATCCACTCGTGTCGCCAGATGGATACCTCGTCGCGTACCTCGGGCCCGCAGGGCTCTACGCGGCCGACCTCCCCTGACGCTGTCCTCGAAGCGAGCTGCGGCCCGGGCTCACTGCCCCGTGCCGGCGAGCTCCCTCCCCGCCAGCAGCGAGCCACCGAGCCCGTCTCCATAGGTGAGCGTCAGATCGCTCGTGAACGTGCCCGTCGCCACCGGTTCGAAGGTGACGACCACGGTGCAGGTGGCCCCCGCGGCCAGCACGCTGCCGCATGTTCCGGTCGTGCCTGGGAATCCGCCGGAGCCCTCGTAGGCGAACGGTGCGCCGAGCCCGCCGCCGTCACCGAGCGTCGTCGTCGATACGGCGCCGTCGTTGTAGATGGTGAACGTGTGCGTGAGCGTTCCGGTCACGGCCACGGAACCGAACTGGAACGGCCCGCAAGCGTCGCCGCACCCCGGGCTGCCCGAGAGCTCGGAGACGACGAGGTACGCGCGGTTCGTCGCCGTCGCCGTGAGCGCGTTCGACGCGTACGTCGACACGGTTCCGTTGTTGTAGTCGACGGTCAGCGTGGCGGAGACGACCCCGCTCTCGCCGCTCGGGTCGAAGGAGAGAACGATCGTGCAGCTCGCCCCGGACGCGATCGTCCCCGTGCACGTGCCGGCGGTGCCGGGATAGCTACCACCGCCCGCATAGTCGAAGCCGCTCCCCAGCGTCGCCCCGTCCACGACCGAGGTGGCCGCCGCCCCCCCCATGTTGATCAGGTAGAGCGTTTGCGTCGTCTTGAACCCCCACGTGCCGATGTCGAACGCCTGCTGCGACGGCTCCGTCTGAGCGGAGGACCCGCCGATCACGAGGAGCGCGCTCGTCGTCGCGGTCCCGGTCACGGGGCGAACCGCGCTCTGCGTGGAGACGCCGTTGGCGTAGCCGATCGTGACCGCGCTCGACGCCGGACCGTTGCCGGTCGGGTTGAAGGTGATCGTCACGGTGCAGGTGGCGCCGACGGCGAGCGACGCGCCGCACGTGCCGCCGGTGCCGGGATAGGTGCCGCCGGTGAACGAGAACATGCCCGAGAGCGTCCCACCGTCGCTCATCGACGTGGCGGCCTGCGCCCCGACGTTCACGAGGGTCATCGTCTGGCTGACGGGGACGCCGACGGTCCCGAAGTCGAGCGCGTTCGGCGCGCCACCCAGCTCCCCTTCGAATTCGAGGACCGCTGCGGTCGTGGATGTCGCCGTGAGGGCACGCGTCGCCGTCTGGGCGGACGAGCCGTCGTTGTAGCCGAGCGTGATCGTGCTCGACGCCGCGCCGTTGCCGCTCGGCGTGAAGGTGACGACGATCGTGCAGCTCGCGCCGCTGGCGAGCGTCGCGCCGCAGGTCCCGGCGGGCGTCGAGCCCGAGGAGCCTCCCGGATACGCGCCTCCCTGGTAGCCGAAGCCCGCGCCGAGCGTCCCTTGGGCGGTGAGGACCGTGGCGCTCTTGGCGCCCGTGTTGGTGACGTAGAACGTCGTCGCGGTGGGAGTGCCGACGACCCCGAAGTCGTACGGACTCGAGCTCGCGCCTTGCTGCCCCGAGTAGTCGAAGATCTGGACGAGCGCGTTCGAGATGCTCGTCGCGGTCACGGATTGCTGCGCGTCCTCGGTCTGCGTGCCGTCGTCGTAACTGAGGCCGAGCGTGCTCGCCGCGGGGCCGGACCCGCTCGGGGTGAACGTCACGACCACCGTGCAGCTCGTCCCCACCGCGAGCGAGCTCCCGCACGTGCCGCCCGTTCCGGGATAGCTGCCCCCCGTGAACGCGAAGCCGTCGGAAAGCTGCCCCGCATCCCCAATCGCCGTTGCCGCCTGTGCGCCGTCGTTGGTCACGTAGAACGTGTGCGACGTCGAGACGCCCCACGTACCAAAGTCGAAGGGGACTCCTCCGCTACCGATGCTCCCTTCGTACGTGCTGATGACGAGGACGGCGGCGTTCGTCGCGGTCCCGGTCACGGCTTGGGTCGCGTGCTGTCCGCCGGCGCCGTTGTTGTAGCCGAGCGTAATCGTGCTCGACTCCACGCCCGTACCGCTCGGCGTGAACGTGACCACGAGCTGGCAACTGGCCCCGCTCGCGAGCGATCCGCCGCAGGTGCCGCCGGCGCCGGGATAGCGCCCCCCCTTGTAACCGAACCCGCTCCCGAGCGAGCCGCCGTCGCCGAGCGAGGTGGCCGTCTGGGCGCCGCTGTTCGTCACGTAGAACGTCGCGTCGAGCGGTTCGCCCGTCGTGCCATAGTCGTACGCGGGCTGGTTCGCGCCGATGGCCCCCGGATAGGAGCCGATCGACACGACCGCCAGCGCCGTGCCCGTCCCCGTGACGCCGAACGTCGCGTCCTCGGACGCTGCGCCGTCGAAGTATGCGACGCCGATCGTGCTCGACGACGTTCCCGAGCCGCTCGGAGTGAACGTGACGGCGATGAGGCATTGCGCGCTCGACGCGAGCGTCGCGCCGCACGTTCCGCCGGTCCCGGGATACGTCCCCCCCGTGAAGCCGAAGCCCGCTCCGAGGTTGTGCCCGTCCCCCATCGCGGTAGCGGCCTGGGCGCCCATGTTGAAGACGTTGAACGTCTGCGACGTCGCGACGCCCCAGGTGCCGAAGTCGTAGGGGGTGCCAGTGCCCCCTTCGGCCGAGTTGATCTGCAGGAGCGCTTGCGTCGTGCCCGTCCCGGTCACGGCGCGCGTCGCCGACTGATTGGTAATGCCGTCGAAGTAGTCGAGCGTGATCACGCTGGACGAAGTGGACGCGCCGCTTGGCGTGAACGTGACGGAGATCGAGCAGCTCGCTCCCGTCGCGAGCGACGTGCCGCACGTGCCTCCAACGCCCGGATACGTGCCCCCCGTGAACACGAACCCATTGGCGAGCGTGGCGCCGTCGGAGATCGAGGTAGCGCTCTGCTCGCCGTCGTTGACGACGTAGAACGTGTGGTAGATGGGCGTGCCCGTCGTGCCGAAGTCGTACGGGTTGCCGTTCGCCTGCGTCTCGCCCTCGTCGTCGACCACGACGAGCAACGCGGTGAGGGACACTTCGCCGGCGAGGGCGCGGGTCGCGGTCTGCGTCGTCGAGCCGTCGTTGTAGCCGACCGAGAGGGTCCCGAGGTTCGTCGCCGACGCGCCCGGTGTGAAGGTCACGACGACCGTGCACGAAGCACCGGCCGCGAGTGACGTGCCGCACGTCCCGCCCGTGCCCGGGAAGGTCGTCCCCTTGATCTGGAACGTGGGCGTCGTCTGCGCCGCTCCGGTCATCGACGTCGCCGACTGGGCTCCGACGTTCGTGACGTAGAACGTGTGGTCGACCGGGATACCCGACGTGCCGAAGTCGAACGGTTGGTACTGCCCACCGCCGCCGTCGTCGCCGCTGGTGTAGTCGGTGACCTGAAGGACCGCCTGCGTGGTCCCCGCGCCGGTGAGCGCGCGTTGCGCCGTCTCCCCGGTGGTTCCGTCGTTGTAAGCGATCGACACGGTCGCCGTGCTGGCGGCGTTCAGCGTGGGTTGGAAGGTGACCACGACCGTGCAGCTCGCAGCGCGGCTCAGCGACGTGCCGCACGTACCGCCGGTGCCCGGGTACGTACCCCCCTTGAACGAGAACGGCGCCGACAGCGCGGCACCGGAGAGCGAGCTCGCGCTCACGGCCCCCTGGTTGAGGACGGTGAACGTCGCGTCCGCGGAGGTGTTCGCCGGGAGCGTACCGAAGGCGTACGCGACCGACGGGGTCTGGTTGTCCTGGATCGTGAGATACGCCGCCGTGATTCCCGTCCCGACCACCGGGCGCGTCGCTGTCTGCGCCGACGTCCCGTCGTTGTAGGCGACCGAGAGCGTTCCGCTGGCCGCCCCGATGGTCGCCGGCGTGAAGGCGCCGACGATCACGCAGCTCGCCCCGACGGCGAGCGAGGCCCCGCACGTCCCACCCGTGCCGGGATACGTCCCGCCGGCGAACCCGAACGGCGGGCTCGCCGTCCCCGCGGACATCGCCGTCGCGGTCGCCGCCCCCTGATTGGTGACGTTGAACGAGTGCGTTCCGGTGGTGCCGACCCCTTGCTGCCCGAAGTCGTACGCAGGCCCGAGGTTCGCGCCCTGGTAGTCCTGCACGACGAGCACGGCGCCGGTCGTCACCTCACCCGAGATCGGATGATTCGCCGTCTGCGCGCTCGTGCCGTCGTTGTAGCCGAGGCTCACGGTCACGAGGTTCGGCGTGGTGGCGCTCGTCGGCGCGAAGGTCACGACGACGGTGCAGGTCGTCGCCGAGGCCAGCGTCGTCCCGCACCCTCCGCCGACACCGGGGAACGTCCCCCCTTTGAACGAGAACGGCGCGGCGAGCGCGGTCGGAGCGATCGCCGTGGCGATCGCGGCGCCGTCGTTGGTGACGTAGAACGTGGCGTCGGTCGAGGTGCCTTCACCGCGCGCGCCGTAGTCGTACGTCGCGGGATCCGACGGAAGGCCGTACGCCGCGTAGTAGGAGGGCGGGTAGTCCGTGAACTGGAGCGCCGCGGCGTTCGTGCCGGTGCCGGTGAGGCCGATGGTCGTGCTCCGCGATTGCGCGCCGTCGTCGTACCCGAGCGTCAGCGTCTCCGACGCGGCCCCGGAGACCGCCACGTAGTCGACGAGGATCGTGCACGTCACGCCCCCGACCAGGGAGGCCCCGCACGTGCCGCCGAACCCCGGGTAGCTGCCCCCTTTGAAGGCGAAGGGCGCGAGCAGGGTCAAGGGCGCGACCGAGGTCGCGGTCGTGGGACCGGAGTTGGTGACGTGGAGCACGTGCTCGCCCGTCTGACCCACGCCAAGCGTGCCGAAGCCGAACGAGGTCCCCTCGACGAAGGAGAGCACTGCGGCCCCGACGCCCGTGCCCTGAATCGACCGCTGGGCGTTCTGGGCGTTCGCACCATCGAAGTACGAGATCTGGAGCGCGCTCGTCGCGAGCCCGGTGCCCGACGGCGCGAACGTGACGACCATCGTGCAGGTGGCGTTGCTGCCCGCGAGCGAGGCGCCGCAAGAACCTCCCGTGCCGGGATAGGCGCCCCCCTTGAACGAGAAGGGGGCGGCGAGCGCGGTCGGCGACAGAGACGTCGCCGCGAAGGAGCCGGAGTTGGTGAGCGTGAACGTGTGGTCGTTGGTGGAGCCGTCGATCGCGCTCCCGTAATCGAACAGGGGAGCGTTCGAGATCGCGATGACGGCGGGAGCCACACCCGTCCCCTGGATCGTGCGCGAGACGTTCTGGTTGTTCGCGCCGTCGAAGTAGGCGAGCGCCACCGCGCTCGTGGTGAGGCCGGGGGCCGTCGGCGCGTAGGTGACGACGATCGTGCACGTCGCAGGGCTCCCCGCCAGGGACGCGGCGCAGTTCCCGCCCGTGCCGGGGTAGCTCCCCCCCTTGAACGAGTACGGTGCCGAGAGCGCCGTCGGCACGATGGCGGTCGCCGAGGCCTGGCCGCTGTTCGTGACCGTGAACGTGTGGTCGTTGCTGGTCCCGTCGGCGTCACTGCCGTAGTTGAAGAGCGGGCCGTCGGAGATCGCGACGACGGCGGGCGTCTCCCCCGTCCCCTGGATCGAGCGCGACACGTTCTGGTTGTTCGCGCCGTCGAAGTAGGCCAGCGCGAGCGAGGTCGTCGTGAAGCCCGGCGCGGTGGGGGCGAAGGTGACGACGATCGTGCACGCCGCACTCCCCGCGAGCGTCGCGGTGCAGTTCCCGCCCGCGCCTGGGTACGTGCCCCCCTTGAACGAGTAGGGGGCGGCGAGCGCGGTCGCCACGAGAGACGTCGCGGAGGCCGAGCCGGTGTTGCTGACCGTGAACGTGTGGTCGTTGATCGTCCCGTCGGCGGTGGTGCCGTAGTCGAAGAGCGGCCCGTCCGAGATCGCGAGGACGGCGGGGGCCACGCCGGTCCCCTGGATCGTGCGCGACACGTTCTGGTTGTTCGCGCCGTCGGCATAGGCGATCGCGAGCGCGCTCGTCGCGAGGCCGGGCGCCGTCGGCGCGAACGTGACGACGATCGCGCACGTCGTGTTGCTCCCCGCGAGAGACGCACCGCAAGTGCCTGCGGTGCCAGGGTAGCTCCCCCCCTTGAACGAATACGGCGCCACCAGCGCGGTCGGGACGAGCGACGTCGCGGTCGCGGAGCCCGTGTTCGTGACCGTGAACGTGTGGTCGTTGGTCGTGCCGTCGACGTCGTTTCCGTAGTTGAACGACGGTCCGTCGGAGAGCGTGAGGACGGCGGGCGCCATGCCGGTCCCCTGGAGGGTGCGCGAGACGTTCTGGTTACTCGCACCGTTGGAGTACGTGAGCGCGAGCGCGCTCGTCGTGAGGCCCGGAGTCGTGGGGGAGAACGTCACCACGATCGTGCACGTCGCGTTGCTTCCGGCCAAGGAGGCCCCGCATGTGCCGCCGGTGCCGGGGTACGTCCCCCCCTTGAACGAGTACGGCGCCGAGAGCGTGGTCGGCGTCAGCGCCGTCGCCGTCGCGGAGCCCGTGTTGGTGACCGTGAAGGTGTGATCGTTGCTCGTCCCGTCGACGTCCGTCCCGTAGTTGAACGACGGCCCGTCGGAGAGCGCGAGGACGGCGGGCGCGACGCCCGTTCCCTGGAGCGGCCGCGAGACGCTCTGGTTGCTCGCGCCGTCGAAGTACCCCACCGTGAGCGCGCTGGTCGCGAGCCCGGGGCTGGTCGGCGAGAACGTGACGACGATCGTGCACGTCGAGTTGCCCCCCGGGAGCGACACGCTGCAGCTGCCCCCAGTGCCTGGGTAGGTCCCCCCCTTGAACGAGAACGGTGCCGACAACGCGGTCGCCGACAACGCCGTGGCGGTCGACGAGCCAGCGTTGATCAGCGAGAACGTGTGATCGTTGGTCGTCCCATCGACGTCGTTCCCGTAGTTGAACGTCGTCCCGCCCGAGAGGTTGAGGACGGCCGGCCCCACCCCCGTCCCCTGGACGGCGCGCGAGGCGTTCTGATTGGCGACGCCGTCGAAATATGCGAGCCCAAGGGCCCCGGTCACCAGGCCGGGCGACGTGGGGGCGAAGCCGACGACGATCGTGCACGTCGCACCCGCCGCCAGGGACGCGCCACACGTGCCGCCGGTCCCCGGGTACGCGCCGCCCGGGAACGAGAACGGCGGAGAGAGCGCAGTCGCCGAGAGCGCCGTCGCGTTCGCGCCTCCCGTGTCGCTCAGCGTGAAGGTGTGGTTCGCGCTCGTCCCCTCGACGAGCGTGCCGTAGTCGAACGTCGGCCCGTCGGAGAGCGTGAGCACCGCAGGCGCGAGGCCCGTGCCCTGGATGGAACGGCTCACGCTCTGGTTCTGCGCACCGTCGACATACGCGAGCTGCAGCGCGCTCGTCGCGAGCCCTGCCGCGGTCGGCGCGAAGGTGATCACGACCGCGCACGTCGCCGATCCGAGGAGCGCGGCTCCGCAGGTGCCACCTGTTCCCGGGTACGCCCCCCCCTTGAAGGAGAACGGCAGCGCGAGCGCCGTCGGCACGATCGCCGTGGCTGTCGCGCCTCCCGTGTTGCTCACGGTGAAAGCGTGATCCGAGGTCGTGCCGTCGACGACGCCTGTGTAATTGAAGGTCGGGCCGTCGGAGATTGCCAGCAACGCAGGAGCGAGCCCCGTCCCCTGGATGGCGCGCGTCGTGTTCTGGCTCCCGGAGCCGTTGTCGTAGCCAACGGAGATCGTGCCGGTCGCGAGCCCCACGGCCGTCGGAGCGAAGGTGACCACGATCGTGCAGGTGGCGGTCGACGCGAGCGAGGCGCCGCACGAGCCGCCGGTCCCCGGGTAGCTCCCCCCTTTGAACGCGAACGGGGCCGACAGCGTGCCGGGCGCGAAGGCGGTGACCGTGACCGCGCCGGTATTCGTCAACGTGAAGACGTGATCGAGGCTCGTCCCGAGGACGACGCCGCCGTAGTCGAACGTCGCGCCATCGGAGATGGTCACAAGGCCTGGGGCGATGCCGTTGCCTTGCAGTCCGCACGTCGCGCTCTTGGCCGCCGCTCCGTCGTTGTAGCCGAGGGCGAGCGTGCCGCTGGCCGTGCCGAGCGCCGCGGGGGTGAACGTGACGACGACGGTGCACGAGGTGCTGGGCGCGAGAGACGCCGCGCAGGTGCCGCCCGCGCCGGGGTACGTGCCTCCGCTGAACGAGAACGGCGCGCTCAGCGTGCCCGCGGCGAGCGCGCTCGCGACGGCGCCGCCGATGTTCGTGACGGTGAACGTGTGGCTGTTCGGCGTAGCGACGACGGTGTCGCCGTAGTTGAAGGTCGGGCCGTCGGAGATCGTGACGATCGCAGGGAGGAGTCCCGTCCCCTGGAGGGCGACCGTCGTGGTGGCGGGTCCGACTCCGTCCGAATACGAGAGCTCGAGTGAGCCCGTGACCAGGCCGGTGGCAGTGGGGGCGAACGTGACCACCACCGTGCAGCTGGCGGCGGCCGCGAGCGATGCGCCGCACGTGCCCGCGATGCCGGGGTACGTGCCACCCGCGAACTGGAACGGGGCTGCGAGCGCGAAGGGCACGAGTGAGGTCGCCGCGTCGCCGCCGGAGTTCGTGATGGTGAACGTGTGGCTGCCGATCGCGCCGTCGGCGACGGCCCCGTAGTCGAACGTGGGGCCGTCGGAGATCGTGACCGCAGCGATTGCGAGGCCGGTCCCCTGAATGGCGCGCGTCGCGGACTGCGTGGCCGCACCGTCGAAGTAGCCGAGAGTCAGCGTGCCGGGTGTGAGCGTCGCCGTGGCAGGAGTGAACGTGACGACGATCGTGCAGGCAGCGGATGCGGCGAGCGTCGCGTCGCAGGTGCCACCGGTACCGGGGTACGTCCCTCCTTTGAAAGAGAACGGCGCGGAGAGCGCGGAGGCCGCGAGGGCCGTGGCCCCGGTCGCGCCCGCGTTGGTGACGGTGAACGTGTGATCGGCGCTGGTTCCGATCAGCACACCGCCGTAGTCGAACGTCGGTCCGTCCGAGATCGTGAGGACGGCGGGGGCGAGCGCCGCATCGCTGGCGTCACCGGCATCGTCGCTTGCCGCATCGAAGGCCCCCGTGTCCGACGCGGTGCCCGTGTCCGCGCCCGTATCGCTCGGCCCGGCGTCCGCGGGCCCAGCGTCAGGCGCGGTGACGTCGCTCCCGGAGTCGACTGGAGGGGCGGCGACGTCCGGAGCGCTCGCGTCGAGCGGCTCGCTCGCGTCGTTCTCCCCCGCGTCCGACGACGGCTCCAACGAAGCGCTCGGACTCCCCGAGCACGCGACGCAGAACACGGTCACCGCACAGACCAATGCCCAGAGCCATGCCGGTACGCGAAGCATCGAGCCCCTCCCCACGCAGGAACGCCAATCGTCGAGAGTACGCGCGCGCCATGCGGAGCACGCGCGGCTTTTCGAGGTAGGGATAGGGGGGATAGGGCCTACCTCCCATCACTCACGACGGGCTGTCATCAGCCGTGGCGCGTTGCCGCCAGCGCGGCGAGAAAGTCCTCCGCCCACGTGAGTGCCGTCGTCTTGGAGACGATTTCGAGGAGCGCGGCGTGCCGGCGCAGCCGCTCGTCGTCAGGCATGTTGAGCGCGCGGTCCAGATCCCGCGCCGTCCCCTCGGCGTCCCAGGGATTCGTCAAGACGGCGTCCCGCAGTTCCTCCGCGGCGCCCGCGAACCGCGAGAGAAGCAGGACGCCGGGGTCCTTCGGATCCTGCGCCGCCACGTACTCCTTCGCGACGAGGTTCATCCCATCCCGCAGCGGCGTGACGTAGCCGACGTCGGCCAGTCGATAGAGCTCGGAGAGCTGCGCGCGTCCGTACGAGCGATAGAGGTATCGGATGGGCACCCAGTCGGCCTCGCCGAACTCGCCGTTGATGCGGCCGACGGCGTTCTCGACCAGCGTGCGCTGCTCCGCGTATTCCGGAATGTCCGCGCGCGAAGGGACCGAGACCTGCACGAGCGACACGTTCTTCCGCCACGCGGGGAACAGCGCGAGGAGCCGGCCGAAGGCGTCGATTCGCTCCGGGATGCCCTTGGTGTAGTCGAGCCGGTCGACACCGAGCACGAGGCGACTCGACCCGATCGCACGCACGAGCCCCGCGATCTCCTCGCTCGCGGCGGCGTCGCCGGTATCCTGGAAGTCGGCCGGGATGATGCCGAGCGGGAACGCGCCCACGGTGCAGACGCGATCCTTCCAAACGACGCGGCTCCCCTCGACATGGGCCCCCGGCACGGCTGCCGCGCAGCGGAGGAAGTTCTCCCCGTAGCCCGCGGTGTGAAAGCCGACGAGGTCGAACTCGAGCATCGCCTCGAGCACCTCGCCGGCCCAGGGGAGGAGAAAGAAGATGTCGGGGCCGCAGAACGGGATGTGCTGAAAGAACCCGATGCGACCGCGGAACCCCTGCGCGCGCAGATACTTCCCCAAGAGGAGCAAGTGGTAGTCGTGGATCCAGATCGTCTCCTCCGGACCGATGAGCGACTGCGCCACGACGGCGAACGCCTGGTTGGCCGCGCGGTACGCGTCCCAGTCGCGCTGGGAGAAGCGCACGCGCCCGGGGAAGGAGTGGAACAGCGGCCACAGGGCGCTGTTGCTCGCGCCGTTGTAGTAGCCGCGCTGCCACTCCTCGGGGAAATCGACCCACGCGAACGAGATCCCTTGCACGACGTCGACCCCGACGTCGGTCGGGACCGCGTCGGATCGGGTGCGTCCGCTCCACCCGAGCCAGATGCCCCTGTGACTCTCGAGCACCGGGCGGAGCGCCGACACGAGGCCGCCGACGCTCTGCTTTCTCCCCTCGTTCGCCGCCTCGGTCGAGCGGAGCTCGGGCAAGCGATTGGACAGGACGAGGAGGCGCCGCTCGTTGTCGACGATCGAGTCGTGCGCGCTCACGAGGTGCGCGGGGTAGACGGAGTCTTCGGGCGGCGCGCCGCCCCTGCGCACTTCGACGATGGTGCGGTAGAAAGAGAGCACCTCGGCCGGTGAGCGGAGCGCCCATCGCGCGCGGCTGGGCCGGCCGGACTCGCCCGTCACGACGACGGGTGCGTCCCTTTCGCTCGCGGCGGCGAACATGTCTTCGTCAGTGACGTCGTCGCCGACGAGGATGAGGCGAGCGTCGGGGCCGAGCCGCTCACGGGCCCACGCGACCGCGGCCCCTTTGCGCGCGAGGCGCGGGCGGATCTCGACGACCTCGGCCCCGGCGAGGCGCTCGAAGTCCGGATGCGACTCGAGCCAGGGCCGGACGATCGACGCGACCTGCACGAGGAGCCCCGACTTTCGGTGCTCCGGGACCGATCGGAAGTGGAACGCGAGCGACCACGTCTTGCGCTCGAGAAACGCGTTCGGGTATCGCGCGAGCAACCGCCGAAGCTCGACCGCAAGCGAATCCACTGCGCCCGCGTCGACCGAAACGTGCGACTCCCAATCGTCCGCGCCCCGCCACGCGCCGTGCTCCGCCACGAGCAGCGCGGCGCGCGGTCGCGGGAAGTAGTCGTCGAGCGTCTCGCGCGGTCTCCCGCTCACGATGATGAGCGTCGTGTCGGGCAGTTGCGCGAGGTCACGGACGAGCTGCGCGATTTCCGGCGTCGGTCGCGCAGCTTCGGGCGTGGCGGCGAAAGGGAGCAGCGTCCCGTCGAGGTCGGTCAGGATGCCGAGCGGCGCGTGTCGCAAGAGCGACGGCCAGTATTCACTCGGCGCGCCCATGCAAGCGCTAGTGTCCCACGCAGGCTCTATTTATTCGCAAAAATGCGAGCCCAGCCGCGATCGCCGCCTGCGCCGTGATCGAGGAGTCGGTATCGTCGATCATGCATGGGCTGCTCGACCGTCCCCAGTCTGCGCGACCGTTCGAGCGGCGTCCTCCTCCATCCGACGTCGCTACCCGGTCGCCACGGCAGCGGCGATCTGGGCGGGGAGGCTCGCGCCTTCGTGGACTTCCTCGCGGAGGCCGGGCAGCGCTGGTGGCAGATGCTTCCGGTCGCTCCTCCGGGGTACGGCGAGTCGCCCTATGCTGCGCAGTCGGCGTTCGCGGGGAGCCCAATGCTCGTGAGCCCCGATGATCTGGCGCGGGACGGTCTACTCGACGAGAAGGCTGCGGATTCGCTCCCCGCGGGTCGCGTCTTCTACGTCGCGATGGCGGCGCATCGCGAGCGCTTGCTCGACGCGGCATTCGACGCCTGGAGGGCGCGACCGGCGAGACGCGCCGACTACGACGAGTTCTGCGCGTCCAACGAGCACTGGCTCGACGACTACGCGCTCTTTCGCGCGCTCAAGCGCGCCCACGGAGGCGTGCAGTGGACCCGCTGGGAGCCAGCGCTCAAACGGCGCGAGCCGCGTGCGCTGGCGACCGCTCGCGACGCGCATGCGCGCGCGATCGCCTTCGAGAAGCTCACGCAGTACTTCTTCGACCGGCAATGGCGCGCCCTTCGCGCGTACGCCGCCGAGCGGGGCGTGGGGCTCATCGGCGACGTACCGATCTTCGTCGCCCATGACAGCGCGGACGTCTGGCAGAACCCAGACGTCTTCTTTCTGGACGGCGACGGCGAGCCCACCGTCGTCGCCGGCTGCCCCCCGGATTACTTCAGTCGCACCGGCCAGCGCTGGGGGAATCCTCTCTACCGGTGGAAGCGGCTCGCGAAGAGCGGCTACGCATGGTGGATCGAGAGGCTTCGGAACATGCTGGCTCGCTTCGACGCCCTGCGCATCGATCATTTCATCGGCTTCGAACGTTACTGGCGTATCCCAGCGACGTGCCCGACCGCGGTGGACGGGAAGTGGATGAAGGGCCCGAGCACCGACTTCTTTCGAACCGTGAGGGAAGCGCTCGGAGATCTCCCCCTCATCGCCGAGGACCTCGGCGCCGTCACTCCGGCCGTGTTCGCACTACGTGATCGCTTTCGGCTCCCCGGGATCAAGGTCCTCCAGTTCGCCTTCGGCCACGATCCGTCCGCCCCCACGTTCATGCCGCACAATTTTCCGCGACGCGCCGTCGTCTACACGGGCACGCACGACAACGATACGACCCTAGGCTGGTTCCGCGACGAGGGGGACGGCCGGAGCACTCGCACGTTTGCGCAGACGCAGGCGGAGCGCGAGGCCACGCTTCGCTATCTCGGGACCACGCAAACAGGTGGAGAGGAGATTCACTGGGACATGATTCGACTCGCGCTCTCTTCCGTCGCAAATCTCGCGATCGTCCCCCTCCAGGACGTCCTCGGCTTGGGGACGGAGGCGCGGATGAACCGGCCGGGGACGGAGAGCGGGAACTGGGCGTGGCGATTCGAGGCGGGGGCGCTTCGAGCCGAGCATGCTTCGCGGCTCGGAACGATGACCCGCACCTATGGGAGGATCGCGTGACCGCGCGCGTGTTTGGTCCGGGGCGGGGCGTGCCTCTCGCCGACGATCCCGCCTGGTACAAGGACGCGATCATCTACGAGGTTCGGACGCGCTCCTTCTTCGACAGCAACGCCGACGGCCTCGGTGACTTCCGTGGGCTCGCGAGCAAACTCGACTACCTGCTCGATCTCGGAGTGACTGCGTTGTGGCTCCTCCCCTTCTATTCGTCTCCAGGCCGCGACGACGGCTACGACATCTCCGACTACACGGGCGTCCACCCGGACGTCGGCACGCTCGCCGACTTCGAGCACTTCCTCGCCGAAGCTCACCGCCGCGGCATCCGCGTCATCACGGAGCTCGTCCTCAACCACACCTCCGACCAGCACCCGTGGTTCCAGCGCGCACGTCGAGCGCCGCGCGGCTCTCCCGAGCGAGACTTCTACGTCTGGAGCGAGACGCCCGAGCGCTATGCGGACGCCCGGATCATCTTCAAGGACTTCGAGCAGTCGAACTGGTCGTGGGACCCGATGGCGGGCGCGTACTATTGGCATCGCTTCTACGCGCACCAGCCCGATCTCAACTTCGAGAACCCCGCGGTCCAAGAGGCGCTCTTCGCGGCAGTCGACTTCTGGCTCGGCAAGGGAGTCGATGGGTTGCGCCTCGACGCCGTCCCCTACCTCTACGAGGAGGAAGGGACGAGCTGCGAGAATCTCCCGAAGACTCATGCCTTCCTGAAGAAGCTCCGCGCGCGCGTCGACGCGAAGTTTTCGAACCGGATGCTCCTCGCCGAAGCAAACCAGTGGCCCGAGGACGCTGCTGCGTACTTCGGCCAAGGCGACGAGTGCCAGATGAACTTCCACTTTCCGCTGATGCCGCGGATGTTCATGGCCATCCACATGGAGGACCGGCTCCCGCTGGTCGACATCTTCGCCCAGACGCCCGACGTGCACCCCACCTGCCAGTGGGCGCTGTTCCTCCGCAACCACGACGAGCTGACGCTCGAGATGGTGACGGACGAGGAGCGCGATTACATGTACCGCGCCTACGGCCATCAGGCGGCGATGCGCATCAACCTCGGCATCCGCAGGCGGCTCGCGCCGCTCGTCGGCAACAACCGGCGCAAGATCGAGCTCCTGAACGGCCTATTGCTCTCCCTGCCAGGGACCCCCGTTCTCTACTACGGCGACGAGATCGGCATGGGGGACAACGTCTATCTCGGTGACCGGAATGGCGTTCGGACGCCGATGCAGTGGAACATGGATCGCAACGCCGGGTTCTCGCGCGCCAACCCGCAGCAGCTCGTCCTGCCGGTCGTCATCGACCCCGAGTACCACTACGAATCGCTCAACGTAGAAAACCAGCAGCAGAACCCGACGTCGCTGCTCTGGTGGACCAAGCGGCTCATCGCGCTTCGCAAGCGCTTTGCCGCCTTCGGCCGGGGGGCGATCGAGTTCTTGAGCCCCGCCAACGCGCGCGTACTCGCGTACGTGCGCACGCACGAGACCGGGGACGTGCTCGTCGTCGCGAACCTCTCGCGCTTCGCGCAATACGCGGAGCTCGACCTCTCGAAGCACGCAGGGGCGGCGCCGATCGAGCTCTTCGGCAAGACACGCTTTCCGACCGTCGGAGTTGCGCCGTACGTGCTCACGCTGGGGCCGCACGGATTCTACTGGTTCGCGCTCGAGCGACCGGGCGTCGTCGCCGAGCGCGTCTCCACGTCGCGTCTTCCGCTCGCCCTCGCGTGCTCGAGCGTCGAGGCAGTTCTCTTCGGCGACGAGCGCCCGTTGCTCGACGACGCCCTGCGGGCCTACCTCGAGACGCGACGTTGGATGGTGCGACGCGATCGCACGTTGAGGAGCGCTCGCATCGAGGACGCGTTCCGGATCGGGGCCGCGGAGCCTGCGCTGTTCTTCGTCTTCGCGCGCGCCGAATACACCGACGGCCAGTCGGAGCTCTGCGCGCTTCCCCTGGTGCTGGCACCTCCGGACGCGCGCCCGCCGGCTCAGGCCATCGTCGCGTCCATCGAGGGCAAAGGGCTACTGCTCGACGCACTCGAGGAGCCCGCGGCCGCCCGCGCGCTCCTCGCAGCCCTGACGAAGGAGGTCGTGCTCGCAAGCGCGGGGCGCGAGCTCTCGATCTCCACCGCGGGGGGCCCGCCACCGGGCGAGGCAGATCTAGCCCCCGAGCCGAGGAAGATGGGCGTCGAGCGCGACGACACGGTCGTCTGCTACGGCAATCGCTTCGTGCTCAAAGTCTTTCGGCGCGTGCTGGAGGGGGGAATGAGCCCGGAGCTCGACGTCGGGCGGTTCCTCTCGAATCGTCGGAGCGAGAGCGTACCTCCGCTGCTGGGCGCCGTGGAGCTACGAGACGGCGGCGCGCGCCCCATGACGGTAGCGGTCGTGCAGAGCTTCGTGCCGAACGGCGGGACCGCGTGGGAGTACTCGATAGGGGAGCTCGGGCGCTACTTCGACCGCGTACTCGCGCGCAGCGCGCAGGGGGCCCCTCCACCGCTCCCGGTCGAATCTCCTCTCGACCTCGCCGACGTGAACCCGCCGCCGCTCGTCGCCGAGATGATCGGCGGCTATCGAGAGACGGCGGCCCAGCTCGGGCGACGTGTCGCCGAGCTACACCTCGCGCTCGCATCGAGCGAGCAGGACCCCGACTTCGTGCCCGAGGTCTACTCGGCGGTCGATCGACGCACGAAGTACCAGTCGCTCCGCACGTTGAGCCGCAGGGTGCTGCGATTGCTCGGCGAACGCATCCCCACGCTTCCGCCGCGGGCGCGCGCGGAAGGGGAGATCGTGCTCGGCAGAGAGGCCGACATCCTTCGGTGGTTCGAGCCGCTCTTGAAGTCGAAGGTCGACACGCTCCGCATTCGCGTGCACGGCAACCTTCACCTGGGACACGTGCTGTACACCGGCCGTGACTTCGTGATGACCGACTTCGACGGCATTCACGACATGACCCTCGCAGAACGTAGGCGCAAGCGTTCGCCGCTCGTCGACGTCGCCTCGATGACCCATTCGGCGCACGTGGCGGCGTACAAGGTGCTCCTCGATCCAGCACTCGTGCGCGAGGCCGACGAAGCGGCCGCTCGTCCTTGGGCGTCGCACTGGGCGCTATGGATCTCCGCCGCGTTCCTGCGCGCGTACTTCGAAGGGGTGAAAGGCTCGCGCATCCTCCCGGCCGACCGTGCGCAGAGCACCGTGCTCTTCGACGCGTTCGTCATGGAGCGCGCGCTCCACCATCTGCGCGGGCTATTCGAAGACGGCGCGGATGGGGTGAGGATCCCGCTCATGGGGATCCAGGACATCCTCGCTGGCGGATAGCGCTTCGCCGCTCATGGGGCCCCAATCGGGGACTCGCCGAGGAAGACGCCAATGGGGAACGACTTCAGCACGTCCCGCAGCGGAGCGTCCGTGGTCCACGTGCGGGTCTCCCCGGTGAGCACGTTGCTCCAGCGGCGGCCCGCTGGTAGCGCGATTGCGCGATCGCCCCACGCGGCGCCGATGGGCCAGCGGTGCTCGCCCCGCGTGAGCTTCCACGCGAGGCGCGGCACTACGCAGGCGAGCGTCCGCTCCTTCGTCTCACGCGTGAAAGCGATGACGTGCTCCCCGGCGTCGATCGCGCAGTAGGCGCCGCCGACGAGGAGCTCCGGCTCTCGTCTCCGCAGCGCGAGCAATGCCTGCGTGACGTAGAGCTTCACCGCGCCGTCGGTGAAGCGAGCGAGGAGACGCTCGCACAGCGCCCCGCGATCGTGCTCCTCGCGCTGGAGCGCCCGGAGGATCTTCCGCCGCACGTCGTAGTCCACGGCGGTTCGGTTGTCGGGATCGACGAGCGCGAAGTTCCACAGCTCCGACCCCTGGTAGGTATCGGGGACACCGGGCCCGAGGATCTTCAGCGCCACCTGGCCGAGGGCGTTTGAGGCCGCGAACGTCGCCGTATCGTCGGCCAGCGCCTGGACCCCTCGCGCGAAGTCGACGTCCGAGAGCATCGCGTGCACGAACTCCGTCGTCGCTCGCTCGTACTCGGCCCTCGGATGCAGCCAAGACGTCTGCGTCTTTGCCTCGCGGGTGGCTTTCTCCATGTATGCAGCGATGCGCCCCGCGTACGCCTCGCGGTCCGCGTCGATGCCACAGAAAGGCCACGCGCCGAGCACGGTCTGCAGGAAGAGATAGGCGTCGGCCGTGCTCGGGGCGGCCGCCTCGTCGACCGTCCGCTGGTGCTTCTTGGCCATCCGCAGCCACGCCTCGACGCAGTTGGCCCAGCGCTCCGGGCACTCGGTCAAGACCGCAAGGCGGGCGCGCACGTCCTCGCCGCGCTTCGTGTCGTGCGTGGAGGTGGCGACCATCGACAGAGGCCAGTCGCGGACGCGCTCTGCCGCCGCCTCGTGGAAGAGGCGCACGGAGGTCCCGAACCGCGACGCATCGCCCCCGACTTCGTTCAAGGACACCAACCGCACGTACCGGTAGAGCGCCGTGTCCTCCACCCCCTTCGCCATGATGGGTCCGGTGAGCTGCTGAAAGCGCATCGCGAAGCCCACGCGCGCATCGCGCTCCGTCGTCGATTCGCCCGGAACATCGCGCAAGAGGAGCACATCGCGCAGGAACTCGAAGATCGACGCGTCCACGTCGACCCGCCGTCGCATCGCGGCGTCGATCGCACGCAGGATGTGCCGATCGTCGTTCACGCCTCGCAACCCATCTGCGCGCACGTAGGTCCGGTAGACCGGGAACGCCGCGATCGTCTCGTGTATCGCGCTCCGGAGGCCGTTCAGCGTGAAGTCGCACGACCGGCGGTTTCCATCGGCGATTCGCTCGAGCGCGAGCGCGAGCACGTTGACCTCGGCGCTGAACGAGGCGCGCATGACGGCCCGCTTGCCGTCGTAAACGTGCTGCTCGAACGGGAGCAAATCGTGGGTAATGCTCCGGTAGAGCGACGTGAACGCGCTCTCGGAGTCGCCGTCGACCCAGACGCTACCGAGCAGGGCCAGCGCGTCGTAGCCGGTCGTCCCCTCGATCTTCCATCCGCGTGGAAGGCGCTCGCCGGGCTCCAAGATCTTCTCGGCGACCACATAAGTTCCGCCGGCGCCGGCGGCGCGAAGGCGCTCGAAGTACTCGGCCGGGTCGTACAGACCGTCCGTGTGATCGAGCCTGAGCCCATCGACGCGCCCCTCTCGGACGAGCTCGAGGATCCGCCGGTGCGCCGCCTCGAACACCACCGGGAGCTCCATGCGGACGGCGGCGAGCTGGTCGATGTCGAAGAATCGACGGTAGTTGATCTCTTCGGTGGCGACGCGCCAGTACGCGAGCCGGAAGTTCTGCTCGCGCAGGAGCGCGTCGAGCTTGTCGAAGGAGGAGACGTCGCCCTTGTTCCCGTTGTACTCCGCGACGACCTCGTCGAGGGCATGCGCGAGCGCGACGCTCGCATCGACGAGTGCCTCGAGGCGCCGCTTGATGACCTCCTTCTCTCGCGCGCGCTCGGCCCGGCGTAGAGGATCGGTCTCGTGTGCCGCCGGGAGGTTCCGCATCGCCGTCAGGATGCTCTCGAGCTCGTCCAGGTCGTGAGCCGGCGGCGGCGTCTCGCCCGTCCTCAGCTTCGCGAGCGTGAGCTCGAACACGGGCCTGAGACTCCGCGGCGCGACCGGGAGCTGGTGCTCGAAGTACCGGATCACGAACGCGCCCCCCTCGCGAGCGAGCACCAGCTCTCCTCGCTCGAGCACCTCACCGTACTGCGCGCCGAGGATCGGATAGAGCACCCTGTTGTGGAGGCTCGCCTTCGTCGGCGCCCACTCGATGTCGAAGAAGTCGGCGAAGCGCGAAGAAGGGCCGTTCTCGAGCACGTCGTTCCACCAGGCGTTCTCGCCCGTGGCGATCCCCATGTGATTCGGGACGAAGTCGACGAGGAGGCGCAGACCCAGCCGGCGAAGCTCGTCCGAGAACGCCCGGAAGCCGTCGTCACCGCCCAGCTCGGGGCCGATCTGGTCGTACGCGCAGACGTTGTATCCGTACGTGCTCCCCCTCTCGGCGCGGAGGATCGGCGATACGTAGACGTGGCTGACGCCGAGCTCGGCGAGGTAGTCGCAAAGGTCGCGCGCCCGTTGAAAGTCGAACCCCGCGTGAAGCTGGAGGCGATACGTCGAGAGGACGAGCGGCGCGTTCATGGCGTCAACGACATGCGCTCGCCGGCGGCGAGTCTGCGAAAGAGCTTCATCGTGCGCGGCTCGAGGTGGGTCTTCCCGTCCGCCGAGACGCGCTCGGTCGCGTTGTCGTCGCCCGTGTCGACGAGCTGCTCCCACGCATCGCCTTGCGCCGCGACGGCCGGCAGCACCCATTCGAGGGGGGCATCGCCGCCGTTGAAGAGGAGGAGGAGATCGTCGTCGACGAGCGAATCCCCGCGCGCGTCGACGGCGTCGAGGCCGCGGCCGGAGAGGAACATCGCGAGGCTCGAGGCCGTCGGGTTGTCCCAGTCCTCGTCGGCCATCACGCAGCCGTCGGCGCGTAGCCAGAGTACGTCGCGCACGTCCGTCCCGCGGATCCGCCTCCCCTTGAAGAACTTCGAACGCCGGAGGCCAGGGTGCGCGCGCCGGAGCGCGATGAGCCGCTTCGTGAACGCGAGCATCGCCTTCTGCTCGCTCCCGAGGTTCCAGTCGTACCAGCTGATCTCGTTGTCCTGGCAGTACGCGTTGTTGTTCCCGCGCTGCGTGCGGGCGATCTCGTCCCCGCCGGAGATCATCGGCGTCCCCTGCGACAGGAGCAGCGTGGCCATGAGGTTTCGCATCTGGCGGCGGCGGAGAACGAGGACCGCGGCGTCGGTCGTCTCCCCTTCCGCGCCGCAGTTCCACGACTGGTTGTCGTCGGTTCCGTCGCGGTTCTCCTCGCCGTTCGCTTCGTTGTGCTTGTGGTCGTACGAGACGAGGTCGCGCAGCGTGAACCCATCGTGCGAAGTCACGAAGTTCACGCTCGAGTACGGTCGCCGCCCGTCGTTCTCGTAGAGATCACTCGAGCCGCTGAGGCGATATCCAAGCTCGCCCGTGTTGCGCCCGAGGCCGCGCCACAGCGCTCGGATCGCGTCGCGGTACTTCCCGTTCCACTCCGCCCACCGAACTGGGAAGTTTCCCACCTGGTACCCCCCCTCGCCGACGTCCCACGGCTCCGCGATGAGCTTGATCTGGCTGAGCGACGGGTCCTGGTGCACGAGCGTGAAGAAGCTCGAGAGCTGGTCGACGTCGTGGAGACTCCTCGCGAGCGTGGACGCGAGGTCGAAGCGGAACCCGTCGACGTGCACGTCGAGGACCCAGTAGCGGAGGGAGTCCATCAGGAGCTGCAACGTCTGCGGGTGACGAACGTTGAGGCTATTGCCCGTGCCGGTGTAGTCGAAATAGAAGCGCGGGTCCTCCTTGACCAGGCGGTAGTAGGTCGGGTTGTCGATCCCCTTGAAGCTCAGCGTCGGCCCGAGATGGTTCCCCTCCGCGGTGTGGTTGTAGACGACGTCCAGGATCACTTCGATGCCCGCCGCGTGCAGCGACTTCACCATCTCCTTCACCTCGCGCACGCCGGCGGCGGGGCCGTGGTGCGCGCGATAGCGCGTGTCGGGGGCGAAGAAGGAGAGCGTGTCGTAGCCCCAGTAGTTGCGGAGCCCCTTGTCGAGCAGGTTCTTGCTGTCGATGAAGGCGTGAATCGGCTGCAGCTCCACGGCCGTGATGCCGAGATCCTGGAGGTATCGAATGATAGGGGGGCTCCCGAGACCGGCGAACTTGCCGCGTAGCTTCTCGGGGACGTCCGGGTGGCGCATCGTGAGCCCGCGCACGTGCGTCTCGTAGATGATCGATTCGTGGAACGGCGTGTTCGGCGGCCGATCACTCCCCCAGTCGAAGGTCGGGTCGATGACCCGCCCGAGCGGCACGCCCCGGGAATCCCTCTCGTTTCGCTTGAGGTCGCCATCGGCGTGACCGAGCTCGTAGGCGAAGAGCCCCGAGTCCCAGTCTTCGGGGCCATCGAGCGACTTGGCGTACGGATCGAGCAGGAGGTTGTTGGGATTGAACCTCAAGCCGCGACGCGGCTCGTAGGGGCCGTTGACGCGATAGCCATAGCGCTGGCCGGGAGCGATCCCGGGGAGGTAGATGTGCCAGACGAAGGCAGTTCGCTCGCGGAGCGGAATGCGCGTCTCGCCTCCAGACTCATCGACGAGGCAGAGCTCCATGCCGCTCGCGTGCTCGGAGTAGAGGGCGAAGTTCACCCCGTTGCCGTCCCATGTCGCGCCGAGGGGGTACGGATTGC